>ERZ1673695.12-NODE-12-length-392404-cov-29.744128_pt1 | contig 392404 bp, 318 predicted proteins | sample MGYA00580225_ERZ1673695 | MGnify/ENA primary metagenome ERZ1673695 (study PRJEB41218, sample SAMN15661739) | gut metagenome | host: Homo sapiens | place: Canada: London | collected 2015-08-20/2019-03-30 | study: EMG produced TPA metagenomics assembly of...
AATCGTCATACACTTTCTTCAGTGCAGCAAACTCTTCACTATAATCATTATTATATTTAAGCGCTTCAGTCAAGTTCAGCACATACCCGGTACCAAGAATAATCTTGTCCGTTGGTGTAATACGTTTCTTGACGATCTGTGAACCATTGACGAAAGTTCCGTTAGTAGAGCCGAGATCTTCCAACAACCAACAGCCATGATCCTCACGAACCAGACAAGCATGATGTCTGCTAACATGAGGATCATTCACTATAAAATCATTATCTTCAGCTTTACCGATTTTAATCTTCATCTTTCACTTCCTTTGGTTCTTCCAGTTTACCCATTTCCTTTTCCAGCGATTCTTTTAGTACTTTTAAAGGATCTTTGGATATTATAAGTTCCCTGGGCTTGCCTTCTTCTGTCAATAATAACAGTTTTTGCTTGGGTAAATTGATTTGCAGGATATGATTTTTATTGATGATGTGACTTTTTCCTACTCTCATTAATATCTTGTTGCATCCCTCTACCTGCTTCTCCAGTATCTCTTCTATCTTACCGATATTAATCGCAAACGTAAACTGGATTCCATTGGATAATAGTAATTTAGTATAATTTCTATCAGCTTCAAAGTAGAGTATCTGCCCTATCTTTATCCGTAACAATTCATCCCTCGTCTTAATTATTAAATACCGCTCCATACGTTGATATTGTTTTTTAATTTTCATCAAGTAACAAATATACGGCATTTTATCTTTACCCCGGCTATATTTTATAAAGAAATATAAATGGGAAGAGGAATATTTTTCACAAATATTCCTCTTTCATTCCTAAATACTAAGCATTTTGCCTGGAATAAGTTTATGTTAAATTTCAATGCTTTTGCAGGTATAATTTAAAACAGGAAACTAATCTCACTCCAAAGTAGGATAAAGAGGATTGCCTGTTTCATCAACTTCAGTCCAGTTTTTTACATTCACACTTGAAAATGTAACGGTGTTTCCATCGATTATTGCACTAAATAAGTATGAATTACCGGCTTTTAATGTACCGTCGGGAACAGGAACATCAACGGTGTAAATTCGTGATGCACTTTCTCCGTTTGCCATTACCTCCAAAGTCAAAGACATCGGTTCGGATGTTTCCAGCGGGAGCATGATATACTGAGCCAGAAAACCATTTATACCCATTTTGTCCGGTCTGTCGAATGTAGTTGCCGGAGGTATGGTTCCCGTTGCCAAATCCATGCTTGCTCCCGGTTCCGGCGGAGTGATCGTTGCTGAAATTAATTTGTTTAATCGAATACTTTCTCCTTCCGATATTTCAATAACCACTTGTGTCGCTGCATGCAAATAGACAATCGGTATATTGATCTGTGAACTTGCCACATCCAGATTCGGATTATGCCACCAAAGGTAATCGATCCCATTGAATAAAGGTTCCGATTTTCCGGCCGAGAATGTAGGCGGTATAGTAGAAAAATTATCCGATACTGCATAAAAGTCAAAAATACCATTTCCCAGATACATTTTATATCCATCCACTCCAGTTAATACTCCGGGAGCAGAAGTGATGTATAATCCCTGTGCCGAAGGAGTTCCTTTTGTCCCGTTTTGGGTAGAGGGTTCAAATACTAATACTTTGCTTTTTATTCCCTGATTCATGGGTGACATTGCACGTGTCATCAAATTACGACCTTCAATTGAAGCATTGAAGGTCACCAGATTAGTTCCTTCCGTATTATTCCCTCCCGAAGGTTTATTCTCATCACCGACCTCCAGGATTATTGTGTTTTTGGAACATCCGGCAAAGAAGAAAATCACATAGATAAATACCAGCAATTGTGTTGTTTTGAGTAATTTAGTTTCCATAACCAGCCATTTTATAATTATTCGTCTATATAATACATTTTAAAACCTCTTTTGGTTCAAATGAGTGGCGGATATGATCTTATTTAATAAAAAAAGAGAGATACTCCATTGGATGGAATATCCCTCTTTTATCGAAGGTATAAAACCTGCATTCGATTTAATTCTTCATTTTTGCATTAATTGCGCGCACTAAACGCGTCTGAATTTTCATTAAGGTAGCCAGGTCCTCAGTTTCGAAATCGATATCAGAAATCTTAGTCTTTGTTTTCTGTTCTACAACTTCTTCTCCTTTCTTAGAACCATTTTCAATGTCCTTAACTAGCTCATCCAACTGAGCTTTAATTTTCCCAATCTTCTTTGAATAATTTACTGTACGTGCCATATAATTCTTTATACATTAATGGATAATATAAAATCATTAGTACAAAAGTAATTATTATTTGAAAATAAAGAAATAAATAACCAATAATACGTACATTTTAAAACGAATTAAGAAGGATATTCAAAAAAAATACCCTTCTTAATCGCATTATTTATTATTTTTTCAGATCAATCCTCAATAGCGGCCTGTGCTGCGGCAATACGAGCAATAGGCACACGGAACGGAGAACATGATACATAATTCAAACCTACTTTGTGGCAGAACTTAACTGAAGACGGTTCGCCACCATGCTCACCACAAATACCACATTTCAGATCCGGACGGATAGCACGTCCTTTTTCCGTAGCCATTCTTACCAGCTGACCTACTCCATTCTGGTCTAATACCTGGAACGGGTCTACCTTCAGAATCTTCTTTTCCAGATAAATCGGCAGGAAGGAAGCGATGTCGTCACGGGAATAACCGAATGTCATCTGAGTCAAGTCGTTTGTTCCGAATGAGAAGAACTCGGCAGAAGAAGCGATACGGTCGGCAGTCAAGGCTGCACGAGGAATTTCGATCATTGTACCTACTTTAAAGTCGATACGGTCTCCTACTTCGGCAAATAACTTTTCAGCAGCAGCACGGATTACCTTTTCCTGTTCTTTAAATTCATACAGAATACCGGTCAGCGGAACCATAATTTCCGGTTTAGCCACAATACCTTCTTTCTTCAATTCCAATGCAGCACCTAAAATAGCGCGTGTCTGCATTTCAGTGATTTCAGGATATGTATTACCCAGACGGCAACCACGGTGGCCCAACATCGGGTTATGTTCGCAAAGCGATTCAACACGCTGCTGAATTTCTTTTACGGAGATACCCATTGCTTCAGCCATTTCTTCCTGACCTTTCTGATCGTGAGGAACAAATTCGTGCAAAGGAGGATCGAGCAGACGAACGGTAACAGGCAGATCATGCATAGCCTTGAAGATACCCTTGAAGTCTGCTTGCTGATAAGGCAGAATCTTCTTCAATGCATTCTTACGTCCTTCGGCATCTTCCGCCAGGATCATTTCACGCATTGCTTTGATCTTTTCGCCTTCGAAGAACATGTGTTCCGTACGGCATAATCCGATACCGCTTGCTCCGAATGCACGGGCAATCTCTGCATCATGAGGAGTATCTGCATTTGTGCGAACCTGAAGTTTGGTATATTTATCGGCCAGCTTCATTAATTCAGCGAAATCATCCGACAATTCAGCAGCCTGCGTTTCGATTTGTCCTTCAAAGATTTCTCCGGTAGAACCGTTGATAGACAGGAAGTCACCTTCTTTCAGCGTGATACCTCCTACTTCGATTGTTTTTTTCTTATAGTCGATATTCAAACCACCGGCTCCCGATACGCAGCATTTACCCATACCACGGGCAACAACGGCTGCATGAGAAGTCATACCTCCACGAGCTGTCAGGATACCTTCGGCAACAGCCATACCGGCCAAGTCTTCCGGAGATGTTTCGATACGCACAAGAACAACCTGTTTTCCGGCAGCATGCCATTCAGCAGCGTCGTCGGCAAAAAATACAATCTGGCCGGTAGCAGCACCCGGAGATGCAGGTAAACCTTTTACCAATACTTTAGCCTTCTTCAGCGCAGCCTTATTAAATACCGGGTGAAGCAATTCATCCAGTTTATTCGGTTCGATACGTGCCAGAGCTGTCTTTTCGTCAATCATTCCCTGATGCAACAAATCCATGGCAATCTTTACCATAGCAGCACCGGTACGTTTACCGTTACGAGTCTGAAGGAACCACAGTTTACCTTCCTGTACGGTAAATTCCATATCCTGCATGTCGCGGTAATGATTTTCCAGTTTCGTCTGCAAAGCATCCAGTTCCTTATAGATCTCAGGCATAGCCTCTTCCATTGAAGGATAGTTGGCTGCTCTTTCTTCTTCAGGAATACCGGCACGTTCAGCCCAACGCTGTGAACCGATTTTAGTGATCTGCTGCGGAGTACGGATACCGGCCACAACGTCTTCACCTTGTGCATTAATCAAGTATTCACCGTTGAACAAGTCTTCACCGTTACCGGCGTCACGAGAGAAACATACACCGGTAGCGGAAGTTTCACCCATATTACCGAATACCATAGCCTGAACAGTTACGGCTGTTCCCCACTCTGCCGGAATACCTTCCATCTGGCGGTACAGGATAGCACGTTCGTTCATCCATGAGTTAAATACGGCACAGACAGCACCCCACAACTGTTCGTAAGCACAAGTCGGGAAGTCGCTTCCTGTTTGTTTCTTTACTGCGGCTTTGAACTTTGTAACCAATGTCTTTAAGTCGTCGACAGTCAGTTCGTTGTCCAGCTTCACCCCTTTGGCTTCTTTCACCTCTTCGATGATTGCTTCGAACGGGTCGATGTCTTCCTTGCTGGTCGGTTTCATACCCAGAACCACATCACCGTACATTTGTACAAAACGGCGATAAGAGTCCCATGCAAAACGAGCGTTACCGGTTTTACGTGTCAACCCTTCTACTACTTCGTCGTTCAATCCCAGGTTCAGGATAGTATCCATCATACCCGGCATAGAAGCGCGTGCTCCGGAACGGACAGAAACCAACAACGGGTTTTCTACATCTCCGAACTTGGAGTTCATCAACGTTTCTACATTAGCAATAGCTTTTTCAACGTCCGACTTCAGTAGTTCTACGACTTTGTCCTGGCCCAGTTCATAATATTCCGAGCAAACTTCTGTTGTGATAGTGAATCCCGGAGGAACCGGAACCCCAATCAAATTCATTTCGGCAAGGTTTGCACCTTTACCACCCAGCAGATTTCTCATATCTGCTTTTCCTTCGGCTTTTCCATTTCCGAATGTGTAGACTCTTTTTCTTTCCATGTGTCAGACAGTATTATGTTTATTAGATTTCAGTTTTGCTATCTCTACATTGCAATGCTGCAAATATATGCTATTTCAGAGTATGAAGGATATAGAAAGTTAAACAATTTTATGTGTTTTATAGCTATTCCTTATTATTCGTATTACCTAAATATGTACATTTGCGTGGGAAAAATTTAAAACTCAGATAAAATTGGCAAGAAATAAGAAGCAGTTACCCTTGTTGGAAAAGGTAACAATTACAGACGTAGCCGCTGAAGGTAAGGCGATTGCACGAGTAAATGAGAAAGTAGTGTTTGTTCCTTTTGTTGCTCCCGGCGACGTAGTAGACATCCAGCTCACCCGTAAAAAGAACAGTTATGCCGAAGGTAAGGCAGTGTACTTCCACGAATATTCTCCGGAACGTGCCGTTCCTTTTTGCGAACATTTCGGTGTTTGCGGCGGTTGCAAATGGCAACATCTGCCCTACGAAGCGCAGTTGAAGTACAAACATAAGCAGGTTATAGACAATCTCACCCGTATCGGAAAGATAGAAATGGAAGAGATTTTGCCTATATTGGGTTCCGAACGCACCACCTTCTACCGGAATAAACTCGAATTCACATTCTCCAACAAGAAATGGCTGACAGAAGAAGAAGTAAAATCCGGAGCCACTTTCGATTGCATGAACGGGGTCGGTTTCCATATTCCCGGCATGTTCGACAAAGTGCTGGATATACACAAATGCTGGTTGCAGAATGATATTTCCAACCGTATCCGCCTTTGCATCAAAGAATATTGCTTGTCACACGAAGGATATCCTTTCTTCGACCTGCGGAACCAGGAAGGTTTTATCCGTACATTAATGATACGTACGGCATCGACGGGCGACCTGATGGTGGTTGTTGTATTCTACCATGAAGATAAGGAACGCCGCGAAGCCCTGCTGTCTCATGTGGCAGAACAATTCCCGGAAATCACTTCCTTATTATATGTCATAAACGAAAAGTGCAACGACACGATCACCGACCAGGAAGTCCTGGTGTTCCGTGGTAAAGACCATATCATTGAAGAGATGGAAGGCCTTCAGTTCAAGGTTGGTCCGAAATCGTTCTATCAGACGAACAGTGAACAGGCTTATAACTTATATAAAGTAGCCCGCGAGTTTGCCGGACTAACCGGTAATGAAATGGTTTACGACCTTTATACCGGTACCGGAACGATAGCCAACTTCGTTTCCCGCCAGGCTAAAAAAGTAATCGGTATCGAATACGTTCCGGAAGCAATCGAAGATGCCAAAGTTAATTCGGCTTTGAATAAGATTGACAATACGCTGTTCTACGCCGGAGACATGAAAGATATCCTGACGGCAGATTTCATAAACCAACATGGCCGTCCGGATGTTATTATTACTGATCCTCCACGTGCCGGGATGCACGATGATGTAATCAACACCATCCTTTTCGCCGAACCGGAGCGTATCGTTTATGTAAGTTGTAACCCGGCAACACAGGCCCGCGATCTGAGCCTGCTTAGCGTGAAGTACGACGTGAAGAAGGTTCGTCCGGTCGATATGTTCCCACATACACATCATGTGGAGAATATCGTTTTATTAGAGAAGAAAAAGTAACATATATAATAATGTATAGGAAAATCGTCTCCCTTTTGTGTATCACTTTGCTTTTGAGTAGCTGTTCCGGCAAGAAGCAAGAGCAGAAGGAAGACGATTTTGTGTCTATGGATCTCCCCCAGTTGAAGGCACAGGGCGAAATCACAGCTGTCACACTCTACAGTTCCACGTCTTATTTCCAGTATAAAATGGAACCGATGGGTTACGAATACGACCTGATAAAAGACTTTGCCCGTTCCGAAGGACTGAAGCTGAATATCAAAGTGGCCGAAAATGCCACCCGCCTGATCGAAATGCTCGAAGCCGGAGAAGCCGACGTTATTGCCTATCCCATCCAGGTAAGCAATAACCTGAAAGAAAATTATCTCTACTGCGGACGGGAAGAACTCACCAGCCAGGTATTGGTTCAACGTGCCAACAAAGGCGATACGATTCTTAAAGATGTCACCCAACTAATCGGGAAAGACGTATATGTGAAACCCGATACAAAGTATTACGAACGCCTTAAAAACCTGGATAAAGAATTAGGCGGCGGCATCCATATAAAAGACATAAAGAAAGACACGGTAACAACCGAAGACCTGATAGCGATGGTCTCGCAAGGTGAAATTCCTTATACCATCAGTGACGATAATATCGCTCGTCTGAACAAGACCTACTTCTGGAATATCAATGTCTCACTGAAAGTCAGCTTCATGCAGCGTTCTTCCTGGCTGGTTCGTAAAAGCAGTCCGCAACTGGCCGAAGCGATCAATGCATGGGCATCGGATAAATCTGGCTCGCACGTCTACCGGGCAGTAGTGAAACGTTATTTCGAACTGGGCAAGCAACCGTTAACGGCAGATCTTCCCCCGGTAAAGAACGGGCATATTTCTCCTTATGACGATTTGTTCCGTCGGCATGCCAAAAACATCGGATGGGATTGGCAGCTGCTTGCCTCCATTTCCTATCAAGAATCCCATTTCAACCCATCCGTCGTATCCTGGGCAGGAGCCGAAGGTCTGATGGGCATTATGCCGAACACGGCAAAAGCGCTTGGTGTTACTCCCCACGAACTGAAAGACCCGGATATCGGAATCCGTACGGGTGTAGATTGCCTGCGTAAATTCCGCCAGGGCTTTTCCGAGATTACCGACCCGCAGGAAAAGATAAAGTTTACATTAGCCTCCTACAATGCCGGCATCGGACATGTCTATGACGCTCAACGCCTGGCCGAAAAGTATGGAAAGAACCCGAACGTCTGGGAAGATAATGTTGCCGAGTATATCCGCCTGAAAAGCGATCCCGAATATTATAACGACCCTGTCTGCAAACATGGATATCTCCGCGGTTCGGAGACATTCAATTATGTGCGTGAAGTGATGGAGCGTTACAATTACTACAAGAGTAAGACTAAGCATAGTTGAATCACGCCAGATTCTCTGCAATCATCTCCTTTATGGCAAGTATTACCTTCGGATGACTTAGCGGTATGTCTTCAAAGACAGTCCGCAAATCTTCCGTACTCACTTCAAAAAGCTGTTCTCCCTTTTTATATGAAAAACAAACATTGATTTCCGGATTGCCGCTTATCAACATGGCGACTGTTCCGGGAAGGTCTCCCCAGGGAGGACAATCAATATTAGCGGTTATAAAACAAGCTGTAACCTCCGTCCCCACCCCCGGTTGGGAACTTATCTTGACAAAACCTCCAGTCTGTTCCGCATTTTGTATCAGGAAAGGGATTCCCAGACCTACCTTTCGGGTCGTACGGGTCGTATAGAACGGATCCGTTACCCGAGCAATCGTCTCTGCATCCATTCCACAACCGTTGTCTGCAATACGGATGGTTGTATTCTCCTCATTTATAGCAATTTCCAATAAGATACGAGTCGCACCGGCACGAACACTGTTTGATGCTATATCCGTAATATGAAATGTAAGTGTATTCATCCTGATATTTATTTCCTGATATGCTGAATATTAAACTTTTTTCTCCTTTATTTTATAAAAGGAAGGCATGCCTTGCATATTGGCAAGTATAGCCTTACTTATATGTAGAATATACCTTACATTTATGTATAGTATATCTTCCTATTTTAATTATGCGGAGGAAAAGACTAAATGTTCCTGACTTTTGGCGTAAGCCATCCTGATGTTTTCGAATAAAGGTGCAGCGGCCCGTATCAAACAGGGCTTAGTCCCGATTTGTTCCGGATAATGGGCATCGGAAGCCGGATAGGATGTGTAGTTCGATAAATACTTCTGCTCCGACAAAAGCCGGGCGAAACGGGAAGCATCCGTATATTCTATTGCATCCAGCGATAATGACGGATCAATAAATCCCAACTGGCTGATCAGGCTGAAAGAAGGCCGCTCCACATGTGCAGCAACAAAAAGGCCGCCCAGTTCCTTTACAAATGCAGCCACCTGATTGACGTTCTGGTCGAGTGCGGAAAGCAATAAGTACGGGGCCTCTCCCATTATCTCATCTTTCCGGTTTACCCAGACCTGGTCGCCGAAACGGCTGGGATCATTGGGAACAGGCGGTAGATGTTTCTCCAGATATTGCTGGAAAGCGGCACGGGCTTCATCACTTCCGAAAAGGGCAATGCAATGCGCTTCCTCACGGGTACAGACTTCGGCTCCGGCAAGGACAGTCAATCCGGCTTCAGCTCCCAACGATTGTATTTCAGGACATTGCAAGGTAGTGTTATGATCGGTTATGGCAATGATATCCAATCCGCGGGCAAGTGCCGTTTCGACAATGACCGTGGGACTCATATCCAGGCTTCCACAAGGCGAAAGACAGGTATGAATATGCAGATCGGCCCGGTAGAGGTTCATCCGTTCTGTAACAGTTGATACACTTTTCCACTGATAACAAAAGCAGAAAGAGATGTTCCCAACAAAGGAATATTCTCGTCCTTCCCCTTTTGCAATGTTTCTTCATCCGGCGAAGCGCCATTGACAATCAAGACGGCGGCAGCATCCTTCAGCGTGGAAACGGCAACAATGTTCTGATGGGTTTGCATGGTGATCCATAGCATCCCTTCTTCCATATGTCCCATTACATCACTCAACAGGTCGCTGGTATAGCCGCCTTTGATTACCGTATCCAGATTCTCTTCCCCGCAAAAAACGGTAAGATTCAATTCTTTTACAAGATCACTGACCTTCATATTTAGCTCCTTTCTTATAACAGTCTTTATTCAAACGATCTTTTCCCCAGGTCTTTTCGACGAGGCGAAAGGCATGCTCCTGATCCAGTTTGCCATGCTTCTCCATATTGCGCTGCATGAAAATGCAGTCGCTGAACTGCGCTTCGTGACGGACGATATCTTCTGCCAGGCTTTGGCAATTAGGGTTTCCGCAAGCGCCACAGTCGATTCCCGGCAGATAACACATCAGACGGCGCACCTGTTCCATCTTTTTCAGGACTTCCTCGATGGAACCGTCATAAAGCAACTTCGGGTTGGGTTGGAGCGGACGGATTGTGATGTGCTGCTTCAAATAAGCCAATGCTCCCAATCGTTCAGAGGCATAAATGAGCGGTGCCTTATCACGTTTCATCGAACGCTTCATGATCCGTTCGGCCGTAAGGAAGCGGTTCGCAACGGCCAATACGCCTCCGGCACAACTGCGGTCGCAGGCACGGAGTTCCAGGAAGTCCACATTACGGACCTCCGTTGTCGTTTCCATACGTTCCAGGAAATCAATCACATTATGTATTTCGTCGATGGCCAGGCAACGGCCGGAGAAGTGTTTGGCCTCCCCTCCTGTCTGACTCCATCGCATTTCTTTCTTTGTCAGGGCGGGCGGAAGCACGCAATCCGGCTTATATCCTTTCGGTCGGTTTTGCAGGATATGGTATACCTTATTATATAGGGTATCCATATTGATCACGCCGTTAATGGTGGACGAATACCCGTCAGCGCTTTTCAAGGCGGCAATCTTGGCGGCACAGGGAGTGACATAAAAGAGGCCGATCTGATCCGGGGAATGACCTTCCTCCGTCAGTACCTGATGGTAATAGGTAGCAGTTGCATTCACCGGACTTTTCACCAGCAGGATATTATCGACCAAAGCCGGGAAGCGAATTTGTATCAGTCGCACAATCGCCGGACAAAAAGAACTGATAACCGGCTTTTCTTCGGCCTGTTCCATCTGTCGGAGCATCTCACGGTGAATCATATCGGCCGTAAACTCAACCTGGTAGACATGGGTGAATCCCAACTCATACAAGGCACTGAATATTTCTTCTTCCGTCGTATATTTGGAAAACTGTCCGATGAAAACGGTGGGAACAAGCGCCACGCGACACTCGTAGTCGAATATCTTCTGGAAGTCGTCCTGCTCCACATAAATGGCTTCTGTCGGACATGCTTTCAGACATTCCCCGCAATCGACACACCAGTCTTTGCGGATTACGGCTTTCCCATCCCGGATACGGACTGCACGGGTCGGGCATTTCGTCATACAATGTGTACAACCGATGCACCGCTCCTTGTCAATCTTCAGGGCATGATAAAATTTAGTATCTTCCATGGTCTTCTACTCCTTTTTCCTGAACCAGGTAACCATGCGTACGATTGTTCCTACGCCTACCTCGCTCTCTATAGTTAATTCGTCTACATTCTTTTTCATATTGGGCAATCCCATTCCTGCCCCAAACCCCATTTCACGCACAGCCGGCGAAGCCGTGGAAAAGCCTTCCTGCATGGCTTGCGGAATATCCGGAATGCCGGGACCTTCATCTTTCAATGTCAGCGTAATCTTATCCGCATCCAGTTCTGCCGCCACTTTCCCGCGCCAGGCATGGGCAACAACGTTCACTTCCGCTTCATAGAGCGCCACGACCACTCTCTTGATGACACGGGAATCGATCGATAACTGTTTCAGTATCTTCTTTATCTGGCTGGAAGCATATCCGGCCTTCGAGAAGTTTCCTCCTTCCAATTCAAACGTTAGCTGCATATCCTCTCCTTTCTTTAATAGACCGGCACAAGACCGCTGCAATACAACTCGCCAGCCACATGATACATGGAATGACAGGTTTCAAGCAAGATCATATTGTTCTCGGACGCAAGTTGCAACATCTCCGGCGTAGCTTTCTTGCCACGGACGAAAAGGATACAATCGACATCGGCCATTTCGGCTGTACGGATCGTTTGCAAATTGCAAAGTCCGGTAATGAGAATCATTTCATCACAGCACAATGTCAGAACGTCGCTCATCAGGTCGCTGGCAAAAGCACATTGTACTTCATGGCCCAGCTTATCGTTTCCACACGCCACGGTCGCATCGGTAAGTTCTTGTATTTGCTGAATCTTCATAATCGCATGCAAGGTTTAATTTCGTGATGCCAATGTAAGAAATATTTTTTAATAGATGTCTGTTAGTCTATATTAATTACTATCTTTGTTCCAAAACGAAGATAAGCTGCGCCTCGACATAAAAAATGAACTCGTTCATTTTATTCTGTTCTCAGCTTGCATTATCTTTGGTAGCAATAAATAAAATTCTATTCTTATGTTTAGTAAAGAAACCTATATGGGCCGCCGGGCCAAACTAAAACAGACAATAGGTTCAGGCCTGTTGCTTTTCCTTGGAAACGATGAGTCGGGAATGAATTATGCAGACAACACCTATCACTTCCGTCAGGATTCCACGTTCCTGTATTTCTTCGGACTTCCTTATGCCGGTCTGTCCGCCATTATTGATATTGACAATGATAAAGAAATCATTTTCGGTGACGAACTGACGATCGATGCAATCGTATGGATGGGAACTCAGCCGACACTGAAGGAGAAAAGCGAAGCAGCCGGTATCACCGAAGTTCGTCCCTTCAAGGAAATTGAATCGTATCTGAAAGCAGCACAACAGAAAAGCCAGCGTATCCATTACCTGCCGACTTACCGTGCGGAACATCAGATCAAACTGTTCCAATGGCTGGGTATCGTGCCGGGAACGGAACAACCTTCGGTGCCTTTCATCTTCGGCGTAGTAAATCAGCGTAATTATAAGACTGCGGAAGAGATTGTCGAAATCGAAAAGGCTTGTGTGGTTACTGCCGACATGCATCTGACTGCCATGCGCACCGTACGTCCGGGAATCCGTGAGAGTGAGGTGGCTGCTGCCGTGGCTGAAGTGGCTTATGCGAATGACTATCAACTCTCCTTCCCCATTATCGCAACGATCAACGGGCAGACGCTGCATAACCACGACCATAGCAATATGATTAAGAGTGGTGATATGCTGCTGCTTGATGCCGGTGCGGAAACGGAAATGGGATATGCGGGTGATATGTCTTCTACCATTCCGGCTGATTCCAAATTCACGACTCGCCAGAAAGATATTTATGATATTCAGGTAGCGGCTCACGAAGCGGCTGTTGCAGCGTTGCGTCCGGGTATTCCTTTCGTCGATGTGTACGAACTATCCTGCAAAGTCATTATGGAAGGTTTGAAGGATCTTGGTTTTGTCAAAGGCGATCCGATGGAAGCTGTAAAGGCCGGAGCTCATGCAATGTTCATGCCTTGTGGCCTGGGACACATGATGGGATTGGATGTACATGATATGGAAAACCTGGGTGAAGTATATGTGGGATACGACGGACAACCGAAGAGTACTGAGTTCGGCCGTAAGTCTCTCCGCCTGGGACGTAAACTGGAACCGGGATTCGTTCTTACTATCGAGCCGGGTGTTTACTTTATCCCTGAATTGATGGATCTTTGGAGAAGCCAGAATAAGTTCACCGAATTTATCAATTATGAAAAGCTGGTAACTTACAAAGACTTCAGCGGTATCCGCAACGAAGAAGATTACCTGATTACAGAAGACGGTGCCCGTCTGTTAGGAAAGAAGATTCCTTTACACACGGAAGAAGTGGAAGCACTGCGGTAAATAAGAAATAGTTGAATATAAAACAAAACGCCCCATAAAGCATGTCTAATCTTTACGGGGCGTTTATATTTCTAGTCGTTACCTGATCAATAAGCAAACATATCTGCATTAACCGGCAGTTCTTTGCCATCAGCCGTCAAAACCTTTAGCTGAAGCATACCGCCATTATGGTCGAAATACTTAACTTCAATCGGATGAAGTCCCTTTGCCAATGCTTTCTGTCCGGTTACTTCACGGGGTGAATGAGGACCGTCATTGTCAACAACCAATTCTCCGTTAATCTTCAATGTACTGCCATCGTCAGACAACAGGTTGAAAGTATAAATACCATCTTCCGGAGCATTGAAATATCCTGTAACGACCAAACCGATATTACCTTTCACTTCTTTCGGGATAGTCACTTCAGATATTTCATACGTACCGTTTACCGGAGCATTATCAATATCGGCACATTTGTTACCTTTAAACTCATGCCATACAGCCTGCAAACCTTTCTTGGAAGGTGTAGCATCCGCAGCCGGAGCATATTCGCTCTTAACGTAACGCGTCTTCACGATATCACCTTTCTTACCGTTCGGACGGAAAGAGCGGAAAGTGAAGTCTGTCGTTTCCGTAACCTTGATCGGACCGTTATACTGAGGCGATTCCAAAGTCGGGATGCTGCCATCCGTTGTATAATGGATTTCAACACTTGGATCAAGACAAGTAATTGCCACTGTACCTTCACCGATAAATGCATTTGTGTTGTTGAATCCTTCCAGGTCCGGCATACGGTAATTTACATTCATGATATTCAAACGCGGGAATTGCTTTACCAGTCTTTCTTTAAATCCATCCCAGCTTTTTACGGAAGGATCGCTCCAGGCCAGTTCTGCCAATGCCATCATACGGGGCATAATCATATATTGTATCCGTTCGCGGGATGGGATATATTCGCACCAGAGATTTGCCTGCATACCCAAAATCAATGCTTTCTGTGCATCATTCAACGATTCAAGCATCGGATTGTAATTGTATACACCAGACAATGAATTTTTATCCTGCTGATAGTCAAAATAGAAATTAGCATTCGGAGTCATGATTGCATGGTTGCCTTGTGCCGTTGCGTCAGGAACTGCATTCGGACTCCAGGTACGCCACCACATGATTGTTGCCGTCGGAGACAAACCGCCTTCCAGGATTTCATCCCAGCCGATCATTTCTTTTCCGTTATCATTAAAGAACTTCTCCATGTTATGAACAAACCAGGACTGCAACTCTTCTTCTGTCTTCAGCCCGTTATCTTTCATTCGCTTCTGGCAATCCGGACATTTCTTCCAGTTCGTTTTTTCTACTTCATCGGCTCCCAGATGGATATATTTATAAGGGAAAAGCGGAATGATTTCGCTATAAACATTCTTACAAAACTCAAGAGCCGAGTCTTTACCCGGACAAACCGGAGAAGAAAAAGTCGTTCCCCACCCTGTCTGATTAAAACAAGAAACACCTGAATAATTACTTACCGCCGCCAGCATATGTCCCGGCATGTCTATTTCCGGAACGACATCGATACCACGTACACCGGCATATTCAACGATTTCTTTAATATCTTGCTGGGTATAGAAACCACCATACAAAGTATCGCCCTGAGTGATACGTAACTTTTCAGCCGGAATTTCATAATCGGGATTATCCTGCTCTTTTGCTAATCTCATACACTCCCGGTCATGATTGTTAAAGGTACGCCAAGCCCCTTTCTCTGTCAGCAACGGGTATTTCTTTATTTCGATACGCCATCCCTGGTCGTCGGTCAGATGCCAGTGGAATTTGTTCAGTTTGTAAAGAGCCATCATATCCAACAGTTCCTTCACTTCTTCTTTAGTAGAGAAATGACGGGAAACATCCAACATCAACCCTCTCCAACCGAAACGGGGTGCATCAGTGATCTGAACAGCCGGAACACTCCAATTAATATCCTTTACCACCGCTGGCGACTCTATCTCTGCCGGCAAAAGCTGGCGAAGGGATTCAATACCGGAAATAACACCGCCGTAGGTATTTCCCTTGATCTGAACTTTACCGGAAGTAACGTCTAAAGAATAGGCACCTTCATTTTGACCGGCAATATCACTTACAGCCAAAGATATATCACCGTCTCCCTCGCGTACATTATATATATAGCCGGTTGAACGGGATAAAAGGCCGGAAAGATAGTTTGCAGCCGGCAATAACTGCTTATCGGCAACACCGATTGTCATGCCATCTTTCAAAGTAAACTGCCCATTGGCATTCTTAATCTCTTTGGGAATAGGAATAATAGAAACATCATGTGCCACAGGGGTCGTGGGTGAACATGAACTCAGCATTAAAGCTCCGGTCAGGGAACATGCTGCGATAAACTGTTTGTACATTTTAATGTGTTTATTTGTTTGGTAATAAATTAGGAAACAAAAATACAATAAAAATCCGGTTTACAGTCCATTTTTAAGAGAATGCAGACTTGTTTTATTAAGACAGTTTAACGCCAATATTACGAATCGTTCGTAGAATATTGTATCTTTGTTCATACTTTGTTATTAGTCACTCCATAATAGATAAGCCATGAAAAAATTAACCTATATCCTGTTAGCCGGTATTTTATTTTCCTGTTCCGGAGAAACGAAACAAACTGCGACAGAAGAGAAAACAATCGACAATATCATCCGTTTGGGAGATGCTATTAATCAGATACGCGAAGTTAATTTATCGGAATTGGTAGATAGTATTACTTACCTCCCACTTGAAACCCGGAAAGAATGTTTGCTTAGAAATACAAGTTGGTTCAATTATTCTCCTCCGTATATTATATGTAGCCGCACTGTTTTTGATTTGAATGGAAAATTTGTCCGGACCATAGGTCGTATCGGGCAAGGTCCCGGAGAAGATCCCGCTCTCTATATGGGATCGCTTTTTACAAAAGGCCATTTCTATTCTTACGGTCATAAACTGATCGAGTATGATGAAAACGGTAGATTTACCGGCAATGAAATACAGTTATTATCAAATACAAAATCAGAATTTGAAGCACCTGGACAATTAGGTAGAATTGGATGGATCGACGATTGGGCTCCGGCAGGAAACTCTCTTTCAATATACAATCTTCCGGATACAGTCTACACTGTAGATCATAACTTCAAAATCATACATGCAGAACGTGTCATCCCTTCTTCCATACCTAAAATAAGACTTAATAATGTCAGTTATTCAGGTATTAAACGAGCTTACACCTGCGACTCGGACAGTGCTCTTTTTTACAACTATTATAATGATACCATTTACAGGGTAAAAGAAAACGGTCTGTCTCCCCGATGGATCATTGATTTAGGAGAATATAAAATACCGAATGAAATTTCACTGACGCGGCAAAACGAACTTTTCGACGAGTTGATGATGTCTGTCCACAAAACCAGAAATAGCGTAGACCGAAAAGCTGCTCTTAAAAGCTATCTCGATAATTGCGAACTTACCCGCCTGACAAAAGGAAAAAAATGGATCAATGCTGTTTATGACACAGATCATTATATATTCATTATCTGGAATGAAAATATTGTCAGTCCGGTTCTCCGGGATATGGAAGATCAGGCTTATCCACAAATCGCTTACTATGATAAACGGACAGGCGAAACCGTTGCAGTAAAAGGTCGAGGTTTTATTGATGATATTCATCATAAAGAAACATTCTTCCCTCGTTTCGGAGTTTACGATAATCAATTGTTTGCCTATTTCTGGCCATACGAATTACATGAGTACATAGAGGAAAAACAGGCGGCTGATAATAAAGTAGACCAAGTATTACTCGATTTATCCGGAAAAGTAGATGATGAAGATAACCCAATCTTTATGATAGCCCACTTGAAATAACAAAAAAAGAGCTGTTCCTCGTTGGGCGGAACAACTCTTTTTTAAAATAATAATCTACTGATTAAATTCTATTCAAAATGTCAGTCAGTTTATCCGGAGTAACATTTGCTGCAATAATAACTCCTTTGTCGTCAATCAGGAAGTTCTTCAAACCTTTCTGTAGGTTAAACTTTCCATACAACGCTGACTTTTTTCCAAGTCCTTCATGAAATTGCTTTGTGCCGCTAAGCCTATCTGCCTTTACCGTCTCGGTAAAGATTGATTCTTTCTCGTCGAGAGAAACAGAATACATGGCAATTTTGTCTGAACTTAGTTTGTTTACTTCATTCCATAATTGAACGTTACGGACCCGCGATTCAGCATCGTAAGCTGCCCAGAAATTCAGCAACGTGTAACGTCCGGAATGATTTTGGAAACTGAAATCACTTTCGCCTCCCAAAGACTCTATTCTCGGAGCCAGATCACCAGGATTAGTACCCACGGTAGGTCTTGCTTCTTTTGTACCGGATGACATTGTTGCCAACGCAACCGTTACAATGAGAACATAAGCTCTTACCTTCATAATTTATTATTTACGTTAAACTTAATCGGACGATACTCTTCTACAGCTTACTTACCGGTCTGCGGGCGGTTTTCGTCTGCCATCCTTTATGTCCGACTCCTGATTTTCAGGAAGTAAACAAGCGTTTCTCCTTCGCTAAAGAGCTACATTCTTGTTCTTAACGCTGGCAAAGATAAGCGCAAAATACCTTTACCTCCAAACGATATAACATAAATCGACTAAAAAGCAAGATTTTTTATATGTTTTATCGCATGAAAATCCACTAAAATGGTTGCTTTATAACATAAATTTAGGATTAGGCACAGGGATAAATACGAATAATCTTTCACTTTTCTTCAAATTAAACCTAATTCAGCCGCTTTCCGGTAAAGAGAATCCGAAAATAAAAAACCCGGCTTGAAACCGGGCTTTTTTATTTTACTAATCATCATACGGCGAAGGCATCGGCATCCCTTCCTTGATATATTCATCGTAAACAATTGTTGGATGGTCCTGTAATGATGTTCTGTTATACTCTTCTTTGAAATTATCGCGACGGAAGTTCTTCAGTTTGAGGTTTTCCGAACTGTAGGTTCGCAATGTTTCTTTTTTATTACCTGTCAACGAACTTTCAATAACTACCGAATCAAGAATGTTCATTTTAGGAGTCAATGTAGGGAGTAAGGTCTGCTCCAGCAGTCCTCTGTAGGCTCCGATATACTCGCACCAGCAAGAATCACCCCGTTTAAAAACACGGTAGGTGTAATTTGACCATGCCGTACGGACGTGAATCTCATGTTCCCAGATCTCGATACAAGCTTCTGAATCATAATTAGGGTCTTTGATAGTAACCCTCTCCAGTCCATGCGTTTTTTCCACTACTGTCGTTTGCCATTTGTCTGAATGCCGTACTTCGGCAATAATCTCAGGCAGCTTTTCCTTAATTTCAAACTGAATCTTCATCTCATTTGCCTGCCAGTCAGGACTTATTAAGGTTGCCAGGTTCTAAATTAAATATAACGTCTCTGTAAAAATAACAATTCCATTTGAATTTTTGTTTATCTAAATGCCATTATTTGCATATAACTTATTTACCTTTGCCTTATAAAACAAAAAACATGGGACAAAAAGACGAAATTATACTGATAAATATAAACGGAGCCGACCGTCCGGGGGTTACTGCCGCCCTGACAGAGATACTGGCAAAGAATAATGCAGTGATTCTCGATATCGGCCAGGCTGATATCCATGACAACTTATCACTGGGAATCCTTTTCCAGAGTTGCGAAGGTAATTCCGGAGATATCCTGAAAGAGTTACTTTTTAAAAGCTATGAGCTGGATGTGAATATCCGTTTTAATCCGATCACGGAGCAAAAATACAGGAAATGGGTTGATATGCAGGGAAAAAACCGTTATATCATCACTATTCTGGGAAGAAAGTTAACTGCAAGACAGATAGCGGGCGTAACCCGTATCGTTGCCGAACAGGGAATGAATATAGATGACATCAAACGTCTGACCGGCCGTATTCCTTTGGATGAAGATGCCCGTACTCCCAAAGCCAGCGTCGAATTCTCTGTACGTGGAACTCCTCGCGACAAAGAGTTGATGAAAGCAGAGTTCATGAAGCTCTCGGCCGAACAGGTAATGGATATTTCTTTTCAAGAAGACAGCATGTATCGCCGTATGCGTCGCCTTATCTGTTTCGATATGGACTCAACTCTTATTGAGACTGAAGTAATCGATGAGTTGGCTGTTCGTGCCGGTGTCGGCGACCAGGTCAAAGCGATTACCGAATCCGCCATGCGGGGAGAAATTGATTTCAGCGAAAGTTTCCGCCAACGTTGTGCCTTATTAAAAGGATTGGATGTCTCCGTTATGCAGGAGATTGCTGAAAACCTGCCCATTACGGAAGGTGTAGACCGTCTGATGCGTATCCTCAAAAAGGTTGGTTTCAAGATCGCTATCCTCTCCGGTGGATTCACCTATTTCGGTAACTACTTGAAACAGAAATACAATATTGATTATGTATATGCCAATGAGCTTGAAGTTGAAGACGGAAAGCTGACAGGACGTTATGTCGGAGATATCGTAGATGGCAAGCGGAAAGCAGAACTACTTCGCCTGATCGCTCAGGTTGAGAATGTCGATATCCGTCAGACCGTAGCTGTCGGTGATGGGGCAAATGACCTGCCGATGATCAGCATTGCCGGGTTAGGTATCGCTTTCCATGCCAAACCAAAAGTAAAAGAAACAGCCAAGCAGTCCATCTCCACGATCGGTCTGGATGGTATTTTATATTTCCTGGGATACAAAGATTCCTATTTGGACGAACAAATGTAATTAATAAAAGCGTTTATGGTAAGACACATTGTAATGTTTAAGCTGACGGAGTTTGCAACTCCTGCCGATAAACTGGCAAAAATGCAGGAAATCAAAACAGGTCTGGAAGCGTTGATCGACAAGATCGATGTTTTACGTTTGATCCGTGTCGATTTCAATATAAACCCCGAAGAAACCTGGGACGTTATCCTGACTACAGAACTCGATTCGCTCGAAGATGTAAAGACATATGCCAACCACCCTGAACACGTAGCTGTTTCAAAAGGGATTATCGGCCCGGTAAAAGCCGACAGAGCATGTGTTGATTATGAATTCTAAATAACACTTCTCTTTTATGAAGGAGTTTGATATTGAAGAACGTGTAAAAATTGCCGTTCAGAATTTTGAGTCGGGATACAACTGTGCGCAGTCGGTATTTCTGGCTTATTCGGATGTTTTTGAACTGAACCTGGAAATGGCAAAGAAGATGTCCGTATCTTTTGGTGGTGGCGTTGGCCGGATGCGGGAGGTATGCGGAACAGTCAGTGCCATGGCTATGCTGGCCGGATTCAAATATCCGGTATTGGACCAACAGGATCAGGAAGCCCGAACAAAGAACTATGCAATGGTTCAAAAAATGTCCGACCTGTTCAAGGAAAAGCATGGTACGATCATTTGCCGCAGCCTTTTGCCTGCCGCAGAAGCCAGCCAGACTGCTCCGCAACCTTCTGCAAGAACGGCTGAATATTATGCAAAACGTCCTTGTAGTAAATATGTGGAAGATGCAGCCCGTATAGCAGGACGAATGCTGAAAAACGAATTGGATTGATGGCTCAGGCCATCAATCTTATTTGAGAAACATATCCTAATGTCCTGATCTCACTGAATAAATTCATATAAGACGACTGGGCTTTCACATTCACTTTATAGGTTATGATAGACTTGTTCTGTTCATAAATAGATTCAAAGGAAACACTTACAATATAAATGTTCTTTGATTCAAGTATTTTGCGGACAGCCTTTAAATCAGGAGTTGCGGTCGTACAAATAATCGTCAGGATCTTATTTACCCCATTCAGGAACATCCTTTTTTCAAGTCTTTCAAGGCTAACCAATATAACTAATGTAAGACCTGTCCCAATCAATGCCGGAACATACATCCCCGCTCCCACGGCCAGACCGATTACGGCAACAACCCAGATACAAGCCGCTGTTGTCAATCCATGAATACTCCCATGACTTTGCATAATAGCCCCGGCACCCAAAAAACCGATACCGGTAAGTACCTGGGCAGCAATACGCCCGGGATCACCATTCAGGAAGTTAGGATAACATTGCGGTATCCAGATAGATATCAGCATAGCTGCTGCCGACCCCATACAGATCAGTGTAAAGGTTCGCATTCCGGCTTCCCGACGGCGAAACTGGCGCTCCACACCGATAATCGCACCTAAAAAGAAACTGACTAATAATTTCACAGCCGCAGTAGTCGGAGTTATAGTTGTATTCTGTAATATATCATTAATTTGGTCAATCATATTTTTCTTCTTTATTATTGGCAAATATAACTATTTATTTGAATATCCCTATATACTTTTCCAAAGCTGTATCCCTTTAGAAAAAGGCTTTATCGTTTCAATTATTTAGGGTAAATTTGCCGGCTTAAAAAACAGCTTATGAAACAAACATTGAAAGAAAACGGTGGATTTCCACCTTTGATCCTCTGGACATTATCTATTGTTGCCGGTATTTCGGTCGCCAATCTATATTACAACCAGCCTCTTTTAAATATGATACGGCATGATCTCGACGTATCTGAATTTACGACCAACCTGATCGCTATGGTTACACAGATTGGTTATGCTTTAGGATTGTTATTCGTTGTGCCACTGGCCGATATGTATAAACGTAAAAAGATAATCGTCACCAATTTTGCTCTTTTGGTACTTTCACTTTTATGCATTGCCACAGCGCCCAACATTCATATAATCCTGACTGCTTCATTATTTACAGGCATTTGTTCGGTAATACCACAGATATTCATACCCATCACCGCCATTTATTCAAAACCGGAAAACAAAGGACGTAACGTAGGGCTGGTCGTTTCAGGATTACTATCCGGAATATTGGTTTCACGGGTCATTAGCGGAGTGGTCGGAGAATTGTTCGGCTGGCGTGAAATGTATTATATTGCTGCCGTGCTGATGGTTGTGTGCAGCATCGTAGTGGTTACCGTTTTGCCGGATATACGCCCTACTTTTAAAGGGAAATACGCCGACCTCATGAAATCTCTTCTATCCTTAGTAAAGGATTATCCGGCTTTACGGATTTATGCAGTCCGGTCAGGATTGGCTTTCGGCTCTTTTCTGGCTATGTGGTCGTGTCTGGCATTCAAAATGGGACAAGCACCTTTCTTTGCAAACAGCGATGTGGTTGGTATGTTGGGACTTTGCGGCGTAGCCGGGACCATGTCGGCCTCGTTGGTTGGAAAATATGTCAGGAAAGTGGGAGTCAGAGCTTTTAATTTCTGGGGATGCGGTTTGATACTGCTAGCCTGGTTATTACTTTATTTCGGAGGAAACTTTTATACCTCTATCATAGCCGGCATAATTATTATAGATATTGGTATGCAATGCATCCAGTTAAGTAATCAATCCAGTATTTTCGAATTATGCCCGGCCGCCTCCAACCGGGTCAATACCATATTTATGACAACCTATTTTGTCGGAGGTTCGTTGGGTACTTTTCTTTCCGGAACCGCCTGGCAGTTGTTTGGCTGGGCCGGGACTGCCGGTGTAGGAGTCTTTCTTTGCTGTGCTTCTCTATTGGTTACTTTATTATCCGCAAAGAAGATATAAAAATACGCTTATCCATATCCAATAATAAAAAACGGAGAGACTTATTTATCAAGCCTCTCCGTTTTCTATTAATGAATATATCCTTTTATTTTTTCGATATTTCAATCACCCGGCTAGCTAATTGCCTACCGGAAAATACCGGAATACCGACTTTCATCAGATATTCACCGGAATACGTCTTTCCGTTACATTTTAATATAGATTTGGTATCCGGAAGCAAATTGATCTCTTTTATCTCATACTGAGCTTCCGGAGCCAACCCTTGCAAACGTACAGGTTGCAACGTTTCCGCATATCGGGGATGGATATCGAAAGCGAAAAGAACAGCCTTATCCGTCGCTTCATTCACATACATCACAGCAGAATGATTTCCTTCGTAAGGAGATACCAGACGATACAGGTCGCCATCCAGAATAGCGCTACCCAAACGATTGAAATTCTTCACCGCCCCTTTGCAATATTCCTGTTCTGCCGGAGTCATATCATGAATACGGATATCAAAACCCAATTTACCCATCATCGCAACATCCGTACGGAATTTCACGCTTGCATTCTTATTCCAGCTTGTCACATGGGCAGCCATTGTCTTGGAAGGGAAGAAATGAGAATACCCCCACTGGATGAAGATACGTTCTATCGGATCCGTATTATCGCTTGGCCAAAACTCGGTGAAGTATTTCAACGCTTCATAATCAGAACGTCCGCCGCCACCGGAGCAAAGCATCATCGGCAGGTTCGGATATTTGGCTTTTACACGTTCCAAAACATTATACAATCCTTTTACATGTTCAATATATAAATGAGACTGCTGATCTTTCAGATAAGGAGAATAAATATTGGTAATCGGACTGTTGCAATCCCATTTAAAATAAGCGATACCCGGATATTTCGTCATCAGATTGTCTACAATTCCAAATACATAATCCTGAACTTTCGGATTACTAAGGTCCAATACCATTTGATTTCTGAAGTAATATTCATCTCTGTTCGGCAGATGGATTACCCAATCCTTATGTTTTTCATAGAGTTCGCTTTTAGGATTCACCATCTCCGGCTCAATCCATAATCCGAATTTTATACCTTTGCCGGTTGCCTCTTTCACCAGTTTACCGATGCCGTTCGGCAACTTCGTCACTGTTTCATCCCAGTCCCCCAAGCCCTGACGGTCACTGCTACGGGGATATTTATTGGCAAACCATCCGTCGTCCAACAGGAACATATCAACTCCCAGCGATTTGGCTTCGTCCATAATATCGACCAGCTTGTCTTCATTAAAATCGAAATAAGTGGCTTCCCAGTTATTCAGCAAAGTCATACGCGGTTTATCGCCGTCTTTTACCTGATATTTACGGGCCCATTTATGGAAGTCGCGGCTTGCTTTTCCTTTCCCTTCCGCACTGAAAGTAAAGATAAACTCAGGAGTCCGGAATATATCCTGTGGCTTCAACGAATATTCTGAAGCATAGTTGTTTATGCCGGAAAGGATACGCAAATTATTCAAATTATCCACCTCAAAAGTAAAACGGAAATTCCCCGTCCAACCAATGGTTCCGAAAAGGACTTCTCCTTCATTTTCCTTTGATTCCTCATTCAGTGCCAGTAAAAAGAAAGGCGAATTGAACATATTGGCACGGCTTCCCAACTTGGTATCCAATACTTTTTTACCAAATGAAAGCTGTTGTTCCGTCATGTTGACTTCATGTGCCCAGTCTCCGGCAAATTCTGTCAGAAAATATTTACCAGCATTCAAATGAAGCAAAGAAGAAGCATAATTATAAAGCACAACCGGCTTCTTCTCCTGATGAGATATCTCGGTATATGTTTTGATTATATTTTCTTCGGCATAAGCAATAAAATGAAGATCAACCGTTACGGGATAAACGTCGTCTTTCAGTTTAATAACGGTTTCCGTAACACCCGGTTGCAAATCGCTGGTTTTATAAGATACATACTTCAGCAACAGGGAAGGATTGCCGTCATTGTGCAATATCCGGATAGCCGGTTCGAAATAATCTTCCATACCATGTGTGATATAAGCCTCGCCAAACATAGGCAACTGGTCGATATCACTATCAAAACGGAGTTTTTGCCCTACATATGATTGATACAAACGCCCGTTATTACCTACTTTATAAATCAGACTGATATTGTCTGTTGTAATAGGAATAATTGTTTTATCGTTGGCTTTCAACGATATAGATATAACAATCAGGCAGATTAAAAGAAATAATTTGTTTTTCATTTCATTATTTTACTTGGTTTACAATACGTATTTACTCTACTTGAAAATTGAAAACAACTATCATACTATCATAATTTTCCTGCATCTTACTGTTTACTAAAGGTTTACACAGCTAAAAAACATCCTTCAACTATCATAAAACTATCATTATACTATCATACAACTGTCATGCTTTTCAGGATATAACCAGTGAGATCAATAGTGTAGTCAGTTATCCGATGATACTTGTATTTTTCATGAAACCTACTGTCTTTTTTGACAAAGGTAAGTATTAAAACAAATTGACACCCGGGTGTCAGGTACTTTGAGACCCGGATGTCGACTATGGTTACACCCGGGTGTATCTGTCGGTAACACCCGGATTGGATAAATAATAAGTCCCTTTTCTTGTCAAATAAAACAAGTAAGTCTTTCTATTTAATCAATAAGTTTATACATCCAAAGCCCCTATAAGCTCTTTGGCAGATTTGAATCCATGTCTGTCCAGGTATTCATTCATGCCATCGATCACTTTTACAGAGACAGTCGGATCTATAAAATTATAGGTTCCAATCTGTATGGCAGTAGCTCCGGCCAACATAAACTCGACGGCATCTTTCCAGTTGGAAATACCTCCCAAACCGATGATAGGAATCTTAACTGCTTTGTAAGTTTGCCATACCATACGCAGGGCAACCGGCTTTACACAAGGACCGGAAAGGCCACCGGTTATTGTAGATAATATAGGTTTACGTTTCTCTGCGTCAATGGCCATGCCAAGCATGGTATTGATAAGTGAAACAGAGTCGGCACCTTCGGCTTCGACCGCTTTGGCTATCTCGGTAATGTCGGTTACATTAGGAGAAAGTTTTACAATAAGGGTCTTGGGATAAACCTTACGGACAGCCTTCACAACCTCGGCAGCACCACAGGTTGTAACCCCGAAAGCCATACCACCTTGCTTCACATTCGGGCAGGAAATATTAAGTTCGATAGCCGGAATTTTATCCAGTTCAGCTATTTTTTCTGCACATTCCACGTATGTTTCCACCGACGAACCGCTCACATTTACGATCATATGCGTATCGATATCCTTAATAGCAGGATAGATATGATCGACGAAATATTGTGCTCCTTTATTTTGCAGGCCTACCGCATTTAACATTCCGGAAGGAGTTTCCGCCATGCGGGGATACAGATTTCCTTCACGTGGTTGGATGGTTGTTCCTTTTACAAAAATACCACCCAGTCTTGAAATATCCATAAAGTCTGAATATTCGACTCCGTATCCAAATGTACCCGAAGCAGTCATTACCGGGTTTTTTAACTGCAAATTTCCTATGATTACATTTAATTCAGCCATCTCAATTTCTCTATATTAAATACGGGACCTTCAGTACAAACACATACATGACCTTCTTGGGTATTTTCCACACAGCATAGGCAAGCACCTATACCACAAGCCATTGTATTTTCCAATGAGACTTCGCATGTGATCGATTCAGCGGCGGCATATTTGGCAACAGCTACCATCATCGGCTTCGGTCCACATGTGTAAATTCGGTCAAAATGAACATTTTTCAATACGGAATGATTTGTTACATAGCCTTTTTCACCCAAAGTGCCGTCTTCGGTAGTTATGTGAACAGTTCCTATCTTCGCAAACTCATCCAACTGCAACACATCATCCTTTGAACGGGCTCCCAACAGAAATACCGGTTCAAAACCGGCGTTCTTCAAGGCTGATCCCAGGCATAACATCGGAGCAGTACCGACACCACCGCCAATAAGCAGTAATTTCTGATTTTTATCTTCACTGGCAGGAATTGTAAAACTGTTACCCAATGGCAACATGATATTTACAATATCTCCGGGACGGTATTCCGCCATACAACGTGTACCATCGCCAACCAATTGGATAAGCAACCACAATTCGTTGGTTGTTCTATCTACAAAGTTGATTGAAATAGGCCGGCGAAGAAATGTTGTAGGAGAGTTATCCACGAGCACCTGAACGAACTGGCCGGGAAGCATTTCCGGCAAAGTGTCGTCGCAGGTTAACTTTAGCAGGCAATAATTTTTATGAAGGCGGTTGTTTTCAGTTACCTTCATATCTAACATGTACTTCTTCATATAATATGATTACTCAATTTCTATACAAAGATACATGAATAAGATGTATATAGCAATGTTGGGTTAGTCTTTCTTGTTTTTTTCGGGGGTAAAAGTCTCAAACGTATTATCTGAATAGAATATCATTATTTTGCTCACATTTCTGGAAGGCTTATCCTGGCATACAATCTGTTCAATAACAGGCTGTTTAGTAGTGTTTACAGGTGTCTCAACCCTAATTTCCTTGCGATATTCGGGAGAATCTTGTACGTTGGACGGAATTATCGTCGTATTTGTAAACAAATTGGGCTCAGTTAACACATGTTCACGCATCATAGTGCCTTTACCAAATAAAAGCCAGTCGGAGTCTACGTATGTAAACCGTTCCAATATTTTAATTAGTACATCCAGGCTCGGATTATTTCTGCCGGATATAATATGCGACATAGCCGAACGTTGGATACCGATTGCTTCGGCAAATTTAGAAGGAGTCAATCCTTCGTGTTCCATTACTGCTAAAATACGTTCTTTCATTACCAAAATACGATTTATTTACCAAAAATCACTGCCAATCTGTCTGTTTACATGAATATAGTATAGAATTATATACTGGCACAAATATAAATCATTATTTCCAATTGTGCAATTTATTTTTATAATCATACACAGACATATTTGTAACACGTAGTATAATAATGTAACGCGTACTTTTGTAAACCCCTATAACAAACCCCTAAAAGAGATTAAAGTAGCATTGATGATTTTATTAAATAAAAACCTGTTGTATAGGTGATTAAAGATTATTATTTTAGCTAAAATGACTTCTATTTCACATTTATATACGAGAATATTGCCATAAATTAATGTAAACGATTAATTTAATTAGATAACAGGCTGGGTTTTGATATTTTATCATACATATTTGCAATAACAGTATTTAAACCTATTTTTATTGATTTATATTAGTAATGTATATTGGTTACATTTGTATTTGCACCACTATAGATACATAAGTAACGCACTTGTTTTATTTACGTAAACATATCTGATCCGACACAAATGTTACAGCAGACATATTTGTTATTATTGTAAATAAGCAATACACTGTTGAAAAATGTTTCTGACAATTTGTCCTATCCTATGTGAATAATTCAGGAAGAAAGCGGATACTTTTGTATCCTTCACTCTAAAACTTGATTTTTTCGTGATATTTGTGAACAATTATACGGGAAGAAAGAAATATTGAATTCTCAGAGGGGTAAAATGTAAACTAAGCTATTGAAAAACAAAATAAAGAAGGTCATTTTGAAGGTTCATAAATCCGAGCATTCCAGAGAAATAACGATAAAAAACAAAAACTGCATGTGCACTAATTCAAATTTTTAGTGACACATACAGTTTTTCTATTGTTAAGTACATTTTATGCTAATGAAGAATTTTATATAATAATTCCTTGAGCAGATCAGCATCAGATGCGGAAGAATTATCTACCCCTTTCGATCTGGCATCGGTAGTCCGGATATCACTTATCAGATTAAAAACTTTCATAGCCGGATAATTTCTCAATCCGGTCATATAATCTTTTACCTGAAAAGTTCCTCTTAATCCTAAGGCTGTCATCAATCCGGTTTCCGATCTGTCTTTCGTATAATAACAAATCAACAGGTTGGAGAAATAATTAAAAATTACAGGAAGGGTCATCTGTATAGGATTACTTTTGGGGTTCTTTTCAAAGTACTGGGCAATCCGGTTTGCTTTTAAAACATCCTTTACAGCAAGTGCTTTTATTAACTCAAAGTTATTGTATTCTTTACTGATTCCTATATTCTGTTCTATCAGTTCCGGAGTGACGCGTTTTGGAGCCTTTTCAGGCAAGATCAATACCAGCTTATCCAATTCCTTACTTAGACGGCTTAAATCGTTTCCAAGGAAGTCTGAGAGCATTTGAGCGGCCTTCTGATCGATTCCTATGGAACGTTGCTGCATAAATGAGACGATAAACCCCGGCATTTTATAATCCGGAATCTTTTTCGATTCGAATAGAATCCCGTTCTTTTCGGTTGCAGCGGCCAATGTTTTCCGCCTGTCCAGATTCTTATACTTATAGTTAACAACCAGCACAGTCGACTTAAGCGGATTTTTCACATAGTTGGTCAGCAATTCTATATCACGGACCAACTGGGCTTCCCGCACAACCACCAACTGATATTCCGACATCATCGGAAACCGGCGGGCTGCATTTATAATCATAGCCGCATCCGTATCCGCCCCATACATAATCATCTGATTAAAGTCGCGCTCGGATTCGGCAAGCACATTTTCAATAAGCAGGTCTGTTATCCGATCCATAAAGAAAGGTTCTTCACCCATTAATATATAAACGGGCTGGAACTTCTTGGCCACGATTTCCCGGCATATTTCTTCAAACGTATTTTCTTTTTTTGCCATAATAAAGACTTAATTATTACCAACTAAAACGGATGTGGCGTACCGTTTTCTTCTCATCTATGATCTGATGGAGTGCTTCAATACCCAATTTCACATGTTCCGGAGCAAAGCTACGGGTAACGATACGGTCGCTGGCTTCTGTTTTTACACCGTCTTCCTCCATCGGCTTATCCGAGATCATCAGTAAAGCACCGGTCGGAATCTTGTTTGCAAAGCCGGCAGTGAGTAATGTGGCGGTCTCCATATCTATGCCGGTCGCATGTGTCCGCTTCAAATAATCTTTGAATGCCGTATCATATTCCCAGACACGCCGGTTGGTTGTATAAATCGTCCCGGTCCAGTAATCTTTTCCCTGGTCGCGGACGGCAGAAGAGATGGCACGCAACATGGAAAAAGCGGGAAGCGAAGGTACTTCCGGCGGCAGATATTCATTGGAAGTTCCTTCTCCACGGATCGCTGCAATCGGAAGAACATAGTCTCCCAGATTATTAGCTGTTTTCAATCCTCCGCATTTTCCCAGAAACAGCACAGCCTTGGGGGTTACAGCCGATAAAAGATCCATGATCGTTGCAGCATTTGCACTTCCCATCCCGAAATTAATGATAGTAATACCTTCGGCCGAAGCATTCGGCATCGAGCTTTTCAGTCCGAGTATAGGAACATTAAAATTCTCGGCAAATAGTTCTACGTATTTGGTAAAGTTCGTGAGTAGTATATACTTATCAAAATCTTCCAGCTTACGTTCCGTATAACGAGGTAGCCAATTTTCAACGATTTCTTGTTTTGTTTTCATAAATCATTACCTTTGAGGGTATAATTATTGTGTATAATATAAACGACAAATATAATAAATGCTGTCATTAAACTTACCAACATTCGCTGCGAAAGTAAAGGAAAAAGACGGGAAGCACACTATATTCGATCCCGTACGCCGCAAATATGTTGCACTGACTCCTGAAGAATGGGTCCGCCAACACTTTGTAAATTATCTGATTACGCATAAAGGATATCCCAAAGAACTATTAGCAAATGAAGTTCCATTAAAATTAAACGGAACATCCAAACGATGCGATTCAGTCGCATACAACCGCTTTTTAGCCCCTTTAATGATCGTTGAGTACAAAGCCCCCACCATTGAGATAACGAGTGCTGTATTCGATCAGATAGTACGTTACAACATGGTGCTGCATGTACGTTACCTCGCAGTCAGCAACGGCATCAGCCATTTCTGCTGTAAAATAGACTACGAAAATTTCACTTATTCTTTTCTGGAAGGTATCCCTGAATATAAAGAGCTGGAATGAGAAAAACAGATAAGAAGAGACAATAGCTTTATTCTTATTTACCTGAAAACAGACAGATAAACAAGTATTACATTTTTTACACAAAGCATCTCCCCTTATCCTTCAACGTATGGTTGCCGGACAAGGGTTCGTCAGCCCAACCAGTGACTGTAATTCCTTATCAAAAATTTAGTTTGAAATATATGAGGTGTAACGCAGACCTTATATTCAGTTGTTCCTTCCTGTTCCTCCGCAAAAACAGAATCAGAAGCAACCGGAATTAATCGGGTCGCATTATCAGTTTGAAAAAACTGGCTTATTTCACCTGTGACAACAGGCAAACACAAAAAAGCCAACACTCCCAAGAGCATTGTCATCCAAAAGTCAGAAGTATATATAGTAATAAACTGGTATAGCATTTCCGTATGTTAACAATTATACGGAACAAACATAGCAATATTTATTTAATAAACAAACATTTACAGAATAAATATTGCTATTAGGAGTATTTTTTATAAAACAGAAGCGGTTCTGTTATGATAGATAGCGATAGAATCGATTCTCGGCGTATCCGCTTTATGGATATACACTGAATTATCAATCCCATGGATCGGCTGGCTGATTTCTTCTTTTTCATTAAAAAGAAGAGAGTAACCCAGTATGACTGCAAAAAAAGATAAAATCAACGGCTTCATAATCTTGCTCAATTTTTATGTCTCTATTAGCTAAGATGTAATAAGAACGAAAAATGCTGCATGATATTACATAGGAAAGTACATTTTATTCGTTTTTCTATAGAAAATTTGTTGAAATTCAGGTTTCAGAACTATATAATAAATTGGGTATATGTATTTATATGGCTTTTTAATAAATAGAACAGAAAAGAAAAAAGGGAAGAAAACTTTAATTTTCCTCCCTTTCCGTTATGTAGATCTATAATCGACCTTTCAATTATGCACCGAAGTCATCGAAATGTAACATTTCACGAGGTACACCCAGATTGTCAAGCATATTTTCTACAGCTTTCGACATCGGGCCCGGACCACACATGTAGTATTCGATATCTTCCGGAGCTTCGTGATCCTTCAGATAAGTATCGTAAATTACCTGATGAACGAAACCGGCTGTATATTTTACTCCGGCTGCATCAGCAGCTGGATCAGGACGGTCAAGCGCCAGATGGAATGTGAAATTCGGGAATTCCTTTTCTATTTCCAGGAAGTCCTCCAGATAGAACACTTCGTTCAAAGCACGTGCACCATAGAAATAAGACATCTTGCGATCTGTAGTCTTCAGTGTCTTAGTCATGTGCATAATCTGAGCACGCAACGGAGCCATACCGGCACCACCGCCGACCCACATCATTTCTCTCTTAGAGTCGAAGATCGGATGGAAATCACCGTAAGGACCGCTCATTGTTACCTTGTCACCCGGTTTCAGGGTAAAGATATAAGAAGAAGCGATACCCGGCATTACATCCTGGAATCCAGGACCCTGTTCTCTCGGTTTGAAAGGAGGAGTAGCGATACGTACAGTCAACATGATACGGTCGCCTTCAGCAGGATAGTTAGCCATTGAATAAGCACGGATAGTCGGTTCAGTGTTCTGGCACTTCAAGCCGAACAAACCGAAGTTCTTCCATGCTGGCAGGTAACCTTCACCGATCAGATCTTTATCGATATCCTTGTCATAATCCATCGTATATGCAGGGATCTTGATCTGGGCATAAGAACCCGGAACGAAATCCATGTGTTCACCCTTAGGCAATGCCACGATAAACTCCTTGATAAAAGTAGCCACGTTCTTGTTGCTGATCACTTCGCATTCCCATTCTTTTACACCGAATACTTCATCAGGAACTTTGATTTTGATATCTTCTTTTATCTTCGTCTGACATCCCAGTCTCCAATGATCCTTGATCTGCTTACGGGAAAAGAAACCAACTTCCGTAGGAAGAATGTTTCCGCCACCTTCCGGCACCTGGCAACGACACTGTCCGCAGCTACCGCTACCACCACAAGCAGATGACAGGAAAATACCTTCGCTCTGAAGTGTATTCAATACGGTTCCCCCGATAGGAACGTCGTATTCCTTCTCTCCGTTAACAACCATCCTTACATTGCCCGATGGTATTAATTTTGCTTTCGCAAATAAAAGCGCACCTACAAGGATCAGTGTAATCACCAGGAATACAACCGCTCCCACTGCAATGGTAAGTCCGCCCGACATTAATATAATCATCTTTATTTTTGTTTAATGCGTTAATACTTAGATCTTAAGTCCGGAGAAGCACATAAATGCCATACCCATCAGACCGGTAATGATAAAGGTGATACCCAGCCCTTTCAAAGGCTTTGGAATATCTGAATAAGCTAATTTTTCGCGGATTGCAGCCATACCAACGATAGCCAGCATCCAACCGATACCAGAACCTAAACCGTATACAGTAGCAACTCCCACATTAGGAAATGCTCTTTGTTGCATAAACAGAGATCCACCCAGGATAGCACAGTTTACAGCGATCAGCGGCAAAAAGATACCCAGAGAAGCATACAGGGCCGGAGCAAACTTTTCTACAACCATTTCAACCAACTGCGTAAATGAAGCGATGATGGCAATGAAAATGATCAGTGAAAGGAAACTCAGGTTCACACCTGCATATTCAGCGCCCAACCAGCTCATGGCGCCTTCTTTCAAAATATAATTTTCGAGCATATAGTTAATCGGTAACGTACATACCAGGATGAACGTTACAGCCATACCCAATCCTAAAGCAGTCTTTACGTTCTTGGAAACAGCCAGGAAAGAACACATACCCAGATAGTATGCGAAAATCATGTTGTCTACGAAGATCGAGCGGACAAACGTGCTTAAATATTCTTCCATTCTATTATTCGTTTAATAGTTTGCATTAATTTTCTTGAAGTTCTTTGTTCTTTGAACGGTGAACCCATATAATCACGGCAATTACGATCAAAGCCATCGGAGGCAGAATCATCAAACCGTTGTTTACATAGCCGAAGTCGTAGAATGCCTGCGGAATCACCTGGAATCCAAGTAATGTACCTGAACCCAGCAATTCACGGAAGAAACCTACGATCACCAGAATCAAACCATATCCAAGACCATTACCGATACCGTCCAGGAAAGACTCCCACGGACCGTTACCCAGGGCGAATGCTTCCAGACGTCCCATCAGGATACAGTTAGTAATAATCAGACCAACGAACACAGAAAGCTGTTTGTTCACATCATAGGCAAACGCTTTCAAGACTTCACTTACGATAGTTACCAGCGCAGCAACAACAACCAACTGTACGATAATACGGATACGGTTAGGAATTGTATTACGCAGTAACGAAATAATCACGTTGGCAAAAGCCACAACAGCCGTCACGGAAATACCCATAACAATAGACGGCTCAAGTTTAGATGTTACAGCCAGTGCAGAACAAATACCCAACATCTGAACGATAACAGGGTTGTTTTTGCTCAACGGGCCTAACAGTACTTCTTTATTTTTACTTGACATTAATCCCATCTTTTACTGATTTTGCGAGGTTAAAAACTTAACATAACCACTCAGGCTATTAAATAACATATGGTCAACCCCCTGACTAGTGATCGTACCACCTGAAATACCGTCCACATAATCCTGTCCGGCAACGCTTTTACCCGGCTTAACTACAGCTATGGATTTGAAAGATCCGTCCATAAACAGCTTCTTACCTTTAAACTCGTTACTAAATGCAGGTTTTGCGATCTCAGCACCCAAACCTGGAGTTTCCCCCTGATGGCTGAAGTCTGCACCAAAAACAGTATTCTTATCCGAATCTACAGAAATATACCCCCATAACGGACCCCAAAGACCCGCTCCGGACAAAGCCATGATATATTTTGTTTCACCATTAACATTTGCCACATATACTGGGTGTTGATCGGCTGTTGCAGTAAAAGCATCCCCTTCAACTTTCTCTCCGTTTTCATTAACAAGGAAAGCTTCCTTGATCAATTCTCCATATTTCGCTTTAGCCTCATTGGCCGGAACCGAAACATTGATAGAACGCAAGATCTGCTGTCTCTTATCATTATCTTCATTTTCTTTCTGGAAACTTCTCAGTGACTGTGAAGTGAAAGCCAACACAACCGCTACCAGAAGAACCATTACAGATGCATATATTATAGTATATGCATTACTATCTCTGTTCATACCACCTTTCTTTTCTGGTTTGATCTCTTCAAAATCTGAAGAAGGGGCTGCACATAAAGGGCATACATCCGGAGCTTTGTCTCCTTCGTGGATATAACCGCAAACTTTACATTTATATTTTTTAGTTGCCATACTCCTTCTTATTTATTCAGTTTTACACGATTGATTCTTCTGTTAATGTTTGCTTCAACTACATAATAGTCAATCAGCGGAGCAAATACGTTCATCAACAGGATAGCAAGCATCATACCTTCAGGATAACCCGGGTTCAACGCACGGATAATGATAGCCATAGCACCTACAAGGAAACCATAGATATATTTACCTGTTTCAGTACGAGCAGATGTTACAGGGTCTGTAGCCATAAATACGGCACCGAAGGCAAAACCACCTAAGAACAAATGATCCAGAGGAGATACACACATAGCAACCGTTGTTCCGATCATATTGAAGATAGCGGCCATAAACGCACCACCTACAAATACGGAAACCATTGTCTTCCAGCTGGCAATACCAGTGTACAGCAATATCACAGCACCGATCAGGATAGCCAGTACGGAAGTTTCACCAATAGAACCCGGAATCAATCCCAGGAACATATCCCAGGTTGAAATCGGCTGACCTAATACGTCAACTGCCTGGAACGAACCGATCATTTCTTTACCGGCGATAGCAACCTGTCCCAGCGGTGTTGCACCAGAGAAACCGTCAACTACCTGTCCGGCACCCATACCGAATGTATCGGCAGTGCGAACGAATACCTGGTCGCCAGACATGGCAGCCGGATATGCAAAGAACAGGAAGGCACGGGTAACCAATGCAACGTTAAACACGTTGTAACCTGTACCACCAAATACTTCCTTGGCAAAAACAACTGCAAAAGCCGTAGCCACAGCAATCATCCACAGCGGAGTATCGATGGGAACAATCATCGGAATCAATATACCGGAAACCAGGAAACCTTCCTGAATTTCTTCTTTTTTCACCTGGGCAACAGCAAACTCGATACCCAGACCAACTACATACGAAACAATAATCTTAGGCAGTACGGCCAGAAAACCGAAGATGAAGGTCATCAAAAATCCCGGATCAGCACCAACAGCCAGATTGTGTTGATAACCGACGTTGTACATACCAAAAAGCAAAGCAGGCAACAAAGCGATAATAACCACAGTCATAGTACGCTTAGAATCGATATAGTCGTGAATATGCACGCCTGATTTCGAAGTGGTGCTCGGAACAAATAAGAATGTTTCAACACCTTCGAATACAGAACGGAACATCGCCAGCTTTCCGCCTTCCTCAAAGTTAGGCTTAATCTTGTCGAGGTAATTCCTTAACGCTTTCAATGTATTCTAATTTTTTATGTTATTAATTCATTTCCTTGTATAACAGATCCAATCCCTGACGTACGATCTTCTGGATCTCAATCTTGGATGTGTCAACAAATTCACAAAGTGCAAAATCTTCCGGAGCAACTTCATAAATACCCAGATTTTCCATTTTATCAATATCGAAAGCGATAATAGCTTTCAACAGGTATTCAGGATAAATGCTCATCGGGAACACTTTTTCATATTCATTCGACATGATCATGGCACGTTTGCCACCCTTGATACGGGCATCAATTACATACTCTTTGCTTTTAGGAGCCAGCCATGTAAAGAAAGAGTGACTTACACTGTATTTTCCAAACCCGGGAGTTGCCCAACCAAAGAAGTCGTAAGTTTTGTCTCCTTCCGGAATCACAGTGATCTGGTTATCATAAGCACCCAGATAATCGTCCTTACGAACTTTAGTACCGGTCAGCACGTTACCGCTGATAATACGGAGGTCTTCCTTGCCTTCCAGGATCTTTCCTGAAACAAGACTGTTGATCGTACAACCGGAAATAGTCTTGATATAACCTCTTTCTGTTGTTTCAGAACCGGTTAATACGACTAAACGGCTGAAATCAGCCACGCCTTTATTGAACAGGCGACCGATAACGATCACATCTGCCGGGTTTACTACCCAAACAACTTCCGACTTGTTGACAGGCTTGATATGATTGATCTGCACACCTACGTTTCCAGCAGGATGCGGACCTTCAAACTCAACTGTTTCAACTCCTTTCACGTTCACGGTAGAACCATTTCTGACACCGACATACACTTTACCTTTGGTAAGTTTTGCCAATGCATCCAACCCGGTCTGGAAATCAGCTTCCTGTCCTTTCAGGATGAAATCGAAATTCGGAGCCAACGGTGCAGAATAGAAAGCCGACACAAAAATGTCGCGCGGTTCATCTGACGGCGTAGCTACGATATCGTACGGACGCTGTTTGATAAAAGGCCACATACCACCATTGAGCAGGGCTTCTTTTACCTCTTCACTCTTCAGTGAAGACACATTTTTCTTGCCGAAATCTTCATATTCGATCTGCGTATCCGGCTTAACAACGATGCTAAGCACTTTACGCTTCTCTCCTCGGTTTACGGCAGTTACTTCGCCACTCACGGGCGAAACAAACTTGATCTCCGGGCGGTTCTTATCGATCATCAATACAGAACCGGCTTTGACTTTTTCTCCTACTTTGGCAACAACTTTGGGGGTAATACCGTTATAATAGTCGGGAACGATAGCATAGCTATCACTTTTCCCGGCGTTTAGCAGTACTTCCGAAGCTTTACCCTTCAGATTAATGTCTAAACCCTTTTTAATCTTAATCACATTTGCCATGATACAACTAAAATTGTTTATATGTAATTTTCCCGCAAAAGTACATAAATTTTTATGCTTTAAAGCAGGATTAAAGAAATAATTAGAGAAATAATTCCATAATTTTGTACCGTCAAAGAAAGATATATGAAAATGAGAGTGTATTGTTTACTATTTTTGTTGTTTTGTGCCGCTACAATGCAGGCCAATGCTCAGCAAACGTACTTTACCGACGTTAACAGCAAGCTGATAAAAACCCTTCAGGTGAAGGTGGCCGGAGAGTTTATTTCCGAGCCTTATATCGAACTGAACGGAGATCAACAGATCCAGATCAACTTCGATGCGTTGGAACAGGGAGGCGTGCGCTATTCCTATTCTATCATTCATTGTGATGCCAACTGGCAGAGGTCCATCCTCTCTCCCATTCAATATATGAGTGGTTTTCAAGGATTAACGATAGATGACTTTGCCAATTCCATTAACACCACAACGCAGTACACAAACTACAACCTGCTGCTTCCGAATGAAGACATCCAGTTCAAAGTTTCGGGAAATTATGCCGTGCAGATCTACAACGAAGACATCCCCGACCAGATAGTCCTTACCGCTTGTTTTTCGGTTGTGGAACCGATGGTCGGCATTTCGGCCTCCGTTAGCGGAAATACGGATATCGATACGAACCAGACTCACCAACAGGTAAGTTTCACGGTCAATAACAAAAACTTCCCGATACCTTATCCGCAAACAGACCTGAAAATACATGTCTATCAGGATAACCGACGCGATAATGCCGTATCAGGGCTTCAACCGACGACTATTCTTGAAAATCAGATTGGTTACACAAACAACCGCAGTCTGATCTTCTCTGCCGGAAACGAATACCGCCGCATGGAATTTTTGAGCACGAAATATAACGGGATGCACATAGAAAGCATTTCGTACCACAATCCTTATTATAATGTAGAACTGATGACCGATCATAAGCGCAGCGACCAGACCTATCAGTACGATCAGGACCAGGACGGCCGTTTCTTTATCCGTTGCAGCAGTTGTGACGACCCGGATACGGAAGCGGATTACTGTATCGTGCATTTCGCTTTGGCTTGCGATCCGTTCCTTGACGGAAATGTCTATCTGAACGGCGAACTGTTCCACAATGTCCTCGATGAAAAGAGTAAGATGGGATATAACTTTGAAACCCACCAGTACGAAAAAGCAGTACTCCTGAAACAAGGAAGTTATAATTATCAATACCTATTCGTACCCAACGGCAGCACAGTCGGAGAAACCGGCCCGATAGAAGGCAATTATTACCAGGCGGAAAACGAATACACCATTTACGTCTATTACCGTCCGATGGGAACGCAATATGACCGTTTAATCGGAGTCACAAGTGTTAAAAACGCAATGCAGGTATTTTAAAACCTGCATTGCATGTAGAAATTTAAAATAAAACAAATGGCCGTACCCCCAAAAATGGGGACAGCCATTCGTAATTAATATTCCGCCAAATCATTACTTGTTAAAACCATCAATAACAAGCTTCCAAGTTTTAGTTGTATTCCCATCGGCAGCAATCACTTCATATTGCATATCGCTTTTTGAAAAATCTCCTATCTTACCCAACATGGGAGTATCTCCAATGGGAATAATAGTAGCAGCTGTAGAAATAGTGCAATATGCATTTAAATTACTCAACGTAACCTGATTTCGTATCTCCTGAGTAAATGTTCCATTCACGGCAGGTACTGTGATATTACAGGTAACAGTTGTATTCTCAACATTAATGTCTATATCTGCATCCATTTTCTGTACCCTTAGTTTTTCACTGTCACCTTCTTTGACCATCCAGCGATATTCGAAAGTAAACGCCTTGATGTCAGCATCTTCATAACTAGGCAAATCTTCCAAACCCGATTCCAGGCATGAAGAGAATGACATGCAGACAAAAAACAGCAATATACATTTTAAATATTTCATTTTCATACTTTTTTAGTTGTTCATTCTATTATAACATTACCATCCGGGGTTCTGATCGTCAGCCAGATTCGGATTCTCATTACGTTCGCTTCTTGGAACCGGGAGCAGATAGCGGCGTTTAGTAAACACACGTGCATTAGCAGCTTCTACAGCTTGTACCGTTCCGATTGAAAAAGTACGACCATCTTCTGATATCGTTATAGCGGTAGGAGTCGTATTCAGTTCAGGAATAACATTTAATCCCTCTTCCTTACCCCAACGTAATAACGACCAATAACGGTCATTCTCCTGTACCAATTCAGCCCGGCGTTCTATTTTGTAGTATTTCCAGACATCTTCCAGACTGGTAGTTGCAGTCAGTCCCGGTAATCCTCCGTGAACATCCCTGGTCTTATTGATATACTCAATAGCAGAACTTTTATCCCCCAACCGAAGCATCGCTTCTGCATAATTCAAATATGAGCGGCCTAAACGAAGAACGACATAATGATAGTTGGTCGGATCAGAGTACCACAGCCATTTATCTTCATAAACTCCCTTACGATAAACATATCCGCTCTTGGTCACATGACGTGCCTGTTCCTTATTAGATAAGTAATGAATATTGCCTTTCAGGCGGGTAGTCACAAGCGAAGTGAAAAAATGACAGGAATCGTACACGATAGTTGCTGCAAAACGTTTGTCGCGATGTCCGTAAATAGCATCATTCACCCATAATTTCCCCTGTTTGAAATCTTCGGTATAATACGAAGCCTCATTCCACGGTTTGGCCACTCCGTCTTTATCTATTACCAGAAAAGCATCAGTCACTTCCTGTGAAGGAGCTCTGTCCATCCATCCTTCGAAATTTTTATCCAGAGGCCATTTTTCCCATACGCCGTCAATCGCTTTGTCCATGTTCATATTGGGAACAAGTTCTTGCATCCAAGTATTTTGAAAACTTGTATTTTCAGAAATATTATATACGCCGAGTATTATTTCGCTCGAATTCGTTCCGACCGAATAATCATTGAACAACCCCTTAAAGTCCGGGTCCAGCGAATATTTATTCAGACCGAACAAGCTTTCACTGGCCGTTTTAGCCTGTGTATAATAATCTCTCTTTTCATTAGTATCATCCAGATAGGCTGCACCTTGCAGGCAAACTTCAGCTTTAAGCGCATAAGCAGCTCCCTTACTGATACGTCCGGATGCCACATCGACAGGAAGGCGTTCGATCGCTTCATCCAGATCTTTCAGGATGAAATCATACGTTTCTTTAATCGTCTTAGTTCTCGACAACTCCATATCGTCATCAGGAGTCAACACCTTGTCCACAATCATTAATCTTCCGAATTTGCGCGCTTGGGAAAAATAGACCGAAGCACGGAGAAAATGACCTTCTCCCATCAACAGATCCCGCTCCGGCTGTGTGAAGCCTGTTGCAGCAGCTACTTTTTCAAGAATAATGTTACAACGGCGGATGTCTCCGTATTTATTCCAACCATAATCATTATCTTCAGTGATCTGTTCACGGATCAGAGCGTCGGCTTTTTCCGCATTAACGATGGTATTGTCATTCCAGTCGTCGTTTCCGACCAGAAAATCTTTGATAATATAATACGTACCGTTAACAAACAGTTGTGCCGATGCCGGTTTGCTCCAAACAGCATCCTCCGGAAACTTATCCAAAGGGGTGTTGTCCAAATAGTCATGGCAAGATGTCATACTCATCAACGCCATAACACTTATAAATAATTTGCCCAATTTATTTCGTTTCATTTTTCTGTTATTTTAGAATCCGACATTTAATACAATAGAATACGTCTTTTGTGTCGGGTATGCATACCCGTTATTCGCATTTAGTTCCGGGTCATAGAAATCTTTCACATCCGAAATCGTAAAGATGTTTGTTCCCAAGACAGACAGGCGCAAAGAGGAAAACAGCTTGTTATCCTTCAATAGAAGTTTTTTGAAATCATATCCTACCTGCAGACTCTTCAAACGGAAATAGGATGCATTATGATACCAGAAATCCGAACCGACCCCATAGTTGTTATCTCCGTTCAGACCAGTCATAGTAGACATACGCGGAAATATTGCATCCGTATTATCAGGACGCCAGTAATCCAACTGAAATTTATATGTTAATGCCTCAGTATGTGTTCCTCTCATGAATTCATCAAGCGCCCGGTAACGTTCTCCGGTACCCTGGAATAACCCGTTGACAAAGAACCCCTTGTAATCCAAACTGAAATCGATACCATAACTTACAGACGGGAAAGTTGGTTTACCGATACGAACCTGGTCTTCTCCGTCAATTTTACCGTCACCATTAATATCCTGATAAGCGATATCACCCGGTTTCAACTCGTTGGAGGCTTCTCGCCGCGGACTATCCAATATCTGTTGCCCGCTTTGGTATAAACCATCGTTTCGATAAGCTGTTCCGTAAAAATTCTTTGTGTGGGTAACACGCTTTTTAGGATTCATCAAACTGGATAACGATTCATCCTCCTTTTTCTCCCATAATTCATTGTAACCGGTCACATTGAAACCTATTTCATAATGAAATTCTTGAACAGCATCTTTCCAACGGAAATTCATTTCAAATCCGGCACGACGATGCACACTCTCTGATTTCACCTGCGGCAAATCCTTTCCCAGAGGTGTAGTATATCTGTTCTGCGGAGAAATCAAATACCCTTTAGTTCGATAGTAAAAATAATCGAATGATGCCGACAAACGGTTTTGTAAGGTTGTCAGGTCGACCCCGATATCCCATACATCTTTAGTATACCAACTCAAATCATTCGAAACCAAAGGTCCTTCCGAGAAACTGGAAACGAATTTGCCATCGATAACATACCCCTTAGAGTTAAAGCTGTAAGCCGGGACATATCTGAAGCGCATATTCCGGTAATTATCACCGGATAAATCCTCCAGACCTTCCAGACCGACCTGTCCGAAAGAAGCTCTGATCTTAAAGAAGTTTAGAATGTTTCTCTCATTCAGTTCTTTCATAAAACCTTCTTCCGAAACCACCCATGCCAAAGCGGCAGAAGGGAAAAATCCGAAACGAGACCCTTTGGCAAAGTTATCGGAGCCGTCTATGCGGAAGTTTCCTTCAAACAGATATCTGCCTGCATAATCATATTTTACACGCCCCACATAACCGACACGGGCACTCTTCTCTGCAAAACCTGAATTTTGCTGTGTAGAAGCATCTCCTGCAAATAACTGGTCGAAGTCGGAAGAGATAAAACCTTCACGATATGCCCAGAAATTTTCATCGAATGTCTGCTGAAACGTATAAACACCTTGTACTTCAAAATTATGTTTGCCGAATGTTTTCCCGTATTGTACATTTACATCGAACGAGTTACGCCATCCCCATGAATTAGACATCCTGAGTGAACGGAAATCTTTGGGAACCATCGAGCCGTCACTGGTATATTGAGGAGCATTGGCGTTAAATGATTTCGAATTAGAATCTGCGATACGGAAATTACCTGTGAAACCGGCTTTCAAACCTTTTACAAACGGTACAGCCCAATTGGCATACACCTGGACATTTGCATATTTATCGTCATTATTATTGTAGCCTGAGCGTTTATCAAGATAAGCCAGCGGATGCAATGATAAAGCACTAAATGTCCCATCCGGATTATAAGCGTCGATAGTTGGTTTGGCAGCATTGATATCACGCCAAACGGCATAAGCGCCTTTAATAGTCGGATGCTTTCTTTCCCATGCACCGTCAATATTCAAACCGATTTCCAATCCTATCGGATCGAATGTTGTTGAAACATTACTGCGGAGATTATAACGTGTATATTTATCATTATGACCTTCCTTGAATAAAGATCCCTGATCTAAAATGCCCAGTGCCGTATAGTAATTAACTCCGTTTTTAATACCGGAGAAAGAAAGGGCATGACGTTGCTGGATGGCATTATTCCTCAGTGCAAGTTTCTGCCAATCGGTATCAGGCAGAGTCGCAATAACATCAGCAGGATATACCGGGGCTATCCCATCATAGGCTGCGGCCTGGTTGGCGGCGCCTGTATATTCCGCCGTATTCACTCTGTCCGGCAAAACAGTAGGCGAACTGAAATCGAGTCCTCCCGTATATTCTATTTTAGTCTGACCTTCTTTTCCCCTCTTGGTCTGTACCATAATGATACCATTACCGGCACGGGCACCATATACCGCCGTTGCACTGGCATCCTTCAAAATACTGATTTTTTCAATATCAGAAGAGTTCAAGCTATTGAAATCCTGTGCTTCGCGAACTACTCCATCGATAACATACAAAGGAGTACCACCACCACGAATAGAAATAGTTGGAGTAGATCCCGGTTCCGCGCCACCTTGCTGAACGATAACACCCGGCGTACGTCCCTGTAATGCAGAGGCCGTGTTACTAAAAGGCAATTGATCGATTTTGTCTGTCTTCATGGAGGTGACTGCGCCTACCATTTTACGGGTAGAAGTCGTTCCGTAACCGACGACAATGACTTCATCCAAAGCCTGTGAGTCTTCTTTCATCTTTAGTTTAACAGGCGCATTTCCTACAGTAATAATCTGGGGTTTATACCCGATGTAAGAAATTTCCAATTGGCTGCCAACAGGAGCTTCCAATGTAAATTTACCTTCAAAATCAGTAATAGTACCGACCGTTGAATCTTTAATTTTTACATTCACTCCGATAAGAGGTTCACCCGTATCGTCTGTAATAACACCTGTCACGGTATTTCCCTTCTGTTGGGTGATCGTTACTGCCGCATCATTACCGGTATCAGCCATAACGAAATGCGGTGACATACATAATAGTAAGGTACCGATACCTCCTATTTTCAGATAATTCATTTCGTGAGGTTTTATCAAGCCTCGAAATAGGTTAATTCTGTTTGTCATACTTTTAATTATTCGGTTAAACAATCGATAAAAACATTTCTCTCTGGTAAAAATAAGATTACATTTACTCTTAATTTTCGCTTCTTTTTCATGATTTGTCTTGTTTACTAGCGTTATTAACTACATATTGCAACTCTCTGTGATGATTAATGAACTTTATGTATAAAATCAGAATGACTAAAAAAAACGATCGTTTATTTTAGTCATTCCATTATTACTGAGCATTTTAGTGGATATATTATATTAAACTATGAAATACAAGACGTAAATAATATTCATAAAAGTTGTTCGTTTAGGATAAATAATCTACTTTTACAGACAAAAATAAACGATCGTTTTTTCTAGTCATCTTAATATTTATAGTGTTTTTACTTCACTTATTTAAAGAATAATAACGCTCTATTAATTTATCATATTTACCGCCTATTTATTCGTTATTCTTGATGTCTGAGGATCTTACGGGTAAGATTTGGGGAAGGTATGTCAAAAAATTAAATCACTATTTCTAAGGTTTATCTACCTCAAAATTAATAGCCGCCTTTCTTGCCTGTGAGTGTTGGAATTGGCGGGCTATTTTATATTCACGCCCATCTTTCAACAGATAAGCGCCTGTTTGTTTAAACCAAAAGTTGATATTTTTCTCTATGCACTGCTGGCGGATATCCAATACCCAATCATAATTGCAAACACGGGCCTCCTTTCCGGATTCCCCACCGACCACCACCTGTTCCACCCAATCGCCCAATTCACCCCTGAAATCAATCGGACCGAGAAGCGGTTCGCAAATAATGATTTTATGTTTTATCGGAGCGGCTTTATAGATAGGCAGGCGATAATCGATCCGGTCCTGGTTTTCCATGGTGCAGCAAATAGTTACATGGTCATACCCATCTCCCCAGTCAGCCGGAAGACATTCATGCAACCGGTCGATCCTCTTGGTAATAAAAAGGAAATGAAGGTCTTGTCGTTTTCGTATCATTTCCCAGGCTTCTTCACGCCATTCATCTGCATCTTCTACCAGAAAATCCGATGTGAAGCAAGTAGGTTTCCCGAAGGTATCTTATAGGTTTTGTTCTTTTTCTGTTGCAAAGGCAGATTAAACTTTTCCGTTTTAGCGACAACAGAACTGTCTTTACCATATTTACCGTCCGAACGATAAACATAGCAATGCCGGCAGCCTTCACTTAATTTGTGACAGCCATGCCAAGGATTCCATATAGATGCTTTTGAGCCCATCCTCTTCTCTTTATACCCGTGAAACTTCAGTAAAATCAATGCGAAAGTACAATAAATTTACTCCTTTTACCTACAGAAAGCAAATAATCCGGTGAATTCCTGATATATTTCTTCCTTCTTTCCTTGTTTTTCCTCTTATCTTTCAATATATTTGTTCCCAACCTTTTATATTTTTGACCTGGATAACAAACGTTTTCGACCTAGGTGCTAAACGTTTTTGACCAAGGTAGTAAATGTTTTCGACCTGGGTCAAAAATATAGAAGATACGGATGTTTGGATTTGAAAGTAGTAACCTTACAATTAAAACACACTAGTATTATGACCGCACAATACGGACTTTTCAGGAATCCTCCGCATAAGGGAGAAAAAGAGAGTGATATTCTTCATGCCCGGATCATACCGGGAAGAACCATACGGATCGACCGGGTCACACGGGAAATATCCGAATGCACTTCCTTCAGCCCGGGAGATGTGAAAGGGCTATTGCAGGCTTTTGCCGATGTACTCGTATCGTATCTGGAAGATGGCGATGAAGTTGAACTGGAAGGTCTGGGACATTTTTCCGTCTCACTGAAATGTCCTAAAATAACGAATCCCCGGCAAGTACGCGCAGAAGATATCGCTTTTAAATCGGTAAATTTCCGTTGCTCAAAAGAGATCACAGAACGGCTTCGTTGCATGAACGTGGAAAGAAAGCCGGGATCATCGAAACCCGTCAAATACAACGGTGAAGAACGGAAAGCCAGGATCATTCAATATCTTGAAAAACATGAAACGATCATGAGTTCCGATTGTATGGGAATAAATGAATGTACGCGTTACCTGGCATTGAAAGATATCAAGGAGTTGATTGCCGGAAAGAAAATCGTCAAACAAGGCTACCGTAAAATAGCTGTTTATACTTTACCTAAGATATTGTAGATCCGAGAATAATCTGTTTATAAGAGCGTCAAAAAAACAGTAATGACGCTCTTATAAACAACACACCAGCGAGTTAATAAATAAAAAACAAGCCTACACTTAATTGACAGACAAGGAATTCACTGGATTTTCGTTTGCCGTCCTCCAGGTTTGCAGGGTAACAACAAAAACAGTTAGCAGCAGGATGGAGAAGAACGATACCACATAAACCATCCAGTCTAGCGGAACTTTATATGCAAAATTCTTCAACCATTCACCTGCAAAATAGATGGATACAGGTACAGAGATAACAAAACTCACGATCAATACCATCAGATACGTCCTGTTAAACCGGTATAAAACATCTTTTACGGTCGCACCGAGTACTTTCCGTATCGCAATCTCCCTACGCCGATATTGGGTTTCAAATAATACCAATCCCAAAATACCCGACAAAGAGATCAGGACAGAGGCAAGACATGAGGCGGAAACAATCCGTCCGGTACGTATTTCATCCCGGTAAAGTTGCCTGATAATCGTTTCATAATACTCTATTTCAACAGGATAAGCAGGATCGATCTCTTTAAATGTTTGCCGTATATGCTCTGTCGCCTTTTCCATATCCGCCCCTTGCCTTATCTTTATACAGGCAACCGGCATGCCGGCATTCTTTTCATTAATGACGAAAGCCAACGGGTAAGCACCAGTCCGCAAAGAATTTATCTTCAATTCATCCGTAATACCGATAACCATTCCTTTATCCTTCCAGTAGGTAATGAGCCTGTCCCCGACCTCCAGTCCGTATTCTTCTTTCGCTTTCCGGTTAAAGACGAATAATAAATCCTTTGACTGCCGGTCTTCCTGACGGGGACACCTTCCTTCCATTACCGGGATATCCATCACTGACAGGAAGTTGGGCGAAACATTCAAATAATGAAAATACATCATTTCGTTATTCTTTTCTGCTCCGCCGCCCCGGTATAACTCTTCTGCTCCGACCTTTGCGGAAGAAAAAGCAACATCTTCAATACCGGAATATTTCTTCAATTCATTCGTGAACAGGTCGATCTTCCCGACCATTTTCCCATTCAGCACAACTACTGCAATACGGTTTTTACCATATCCGAATGAACGGGATTCCATATATCTGTTCTGCTGATAGATCACAAATGCCAGAATAACCAAAGTAAAAGAAATTATATATTGGATACCTATAAGTATTTTCCTTAATGCCAAACCTTTGGGAGACAATCCATAAGAACCTTTCAATGCCATCTGCATGGAAATGGAAGTGGCGCTAACGGCCGGATAGATACCCGCAATGAATCCTACCGCCAAAGACAAAGAAACCAGCCGTAAGAGAACCGGTATATCAAGAGACAAGTTCAACAATACGGCTGGCAGGCAAGCCACCAGCGAAATCACAACGGATTCAAACAGTTGGGCACAACGCAGCCTGGCAACCGATGCCCCGGCAATCTTCCGGATATTGATGCTTTTAATCCGGTAAGGTATAAGGGCCACCGAATAGTTGATATAATTGATCATCGCAATCAACGCCACCAGAAAAGCCACCATCAGCATCCGGTTCATGTTTTCTTTCTTTCCTGATTTGATAAACTTCATCTGGGAAGTGACCGGCTCATAATAGATATCCGCCAGGTTCGTCAGCTTGACTTCCGCTTCTTTATAGTCCGGTGCATCTTCCACATTGAAACAACGGGCAAAAGCGGAACATATCTCCTTCTTATCCGCTCCCGGAGTGACTAGGATATAACAGACATAAGTATAATCATCCCATGATTCATACTGGTAAGAGGGACTAACTGTCGTATAAACAGCATTTGCCAGCTGACTATTTTCCGGAAAATCTTTATAGACACCTCCTACGGTCAATGATTTCCTGTCTTTCGTCCAGATATTTCCTTCTGCCGTCAATTGTTTTCCGACAACCGAAATACTCCCGAATATCCTGCGGGCCAGACTTTCGGGTATCAGGCACATCTCCGGCTGCTTCAAACAATCGGGAGTCCCCTCGCGGAAAACAAAATCAAATATCCCGGTGATATCCGGAGAACAAGTTTGTACCGTTTCTTTGAAACCTGTCTGGTTACCGTTGAGATCGGTCGTAAAATAACATTCTCCGATAAAGGGATTGATCAACGTACTTTTCTGTATATAAGGAGAAGTAGACACAAAAGCATCGATCAGCAATCTGGAATGTACGGACCATACAGATGCAGGGGTTTTACAGTCTACCCTGTAAATATGATCCACTTGTGGATGGAACCGGTCAAATTTATTGGCAAAATCAACCTGTGCATAAATCGTTGCAAAAACGATATAGGCAATCGCCAATCCCATAATATTCAGTATGGCTGCTGTTTTATTGAATCGTAGTGCGGAAATAAAATTCCTGTATATGACATGCATAATAATTTGTTTTAGTTTGTATTTCAGGTAATAAAGCAACTAGATGTATCCACCGGATACACCAAACGTTTCCCCTGCCAGACGACAGCAGGGATTCAAATTTTTCCTGAAACAGATTTAATTAAGCATGCAGCAAAGGGTGAAGCAGGAATACCGCTTCTGCCAAAGGAATATTTTATATCGTAAGAAGACTTTTTCCTGATCAAAAAGTTTGTGCAGGTACAGTCTGCTTGAAAGACTGACAATTAATAATACTACTGGGATCAACAACAGAATGAACCAGTCAAGACTATTAAATAATACGGGGACCGGTTGGATATCACGAATCAGAAAAACAGCAGGCTGAATTGCTTGTCCCCGAAAATCTGAAAGATTAACCTCCTGAGGGTTTTGAACATACGAAGCCTTCTTCTCTGCAATGATTTGCAGCGTTACAAAAGAGAAAAGGCATAGTAACAACACTTTCAGGAGTTTCATATTATTATTGTATTCAATATTGAAAAGGTGAACTCACAATCTGTAATTCAATTAATAGATAAGACAAATATACAAAATATGCATCAATGTATAATATAACAATGTATATTTTTTGCGAAATAGCCATTTTAATGGTACACGGACAACACAGAACACGCGGAGAATCACGGAAAAATAACATCATCCGATTCTTTATTATTTCATCCATACAATATGTTTTAGGGATAAAAAAAGTATCTTTGTAGAAGTAGTAATACATAAAACTCAATAGTATGGAAACGATTCTTTTATCAACAGCGGATAATAATGTTCAGGCTAGCCTGTTACAAAGCGCGTTAAGAAATGAAGGTATAGAATCTTTTCTCAAGAACGAACATCTTTCTACGGTATTCGGGAATATTCCGGGATTCCAGATCGAGATATATGTTTTTGAGAGTGATTATGAAAAAGCGAAAGAAGTCTTGAAGAATGGATTTCCGGAACTTGTGGGTGATGAATAAACAGTTTCTTTATACTTCAGCTATAACGGCGATACTGATTGCTATTTTATTGACGATCGTGCAGGTCGTTCCCGAGAAACCATTGCTGCTATCGGAACGGCTTATGCCATCCGCAGGATGGATACAGGTTGGTATTGCCATTATTTACGGGGCACTGCTCAGTTATAAAATGCAGGACCGGAAAGAACGTCCCAAATGGCGAGTCCGGGTTTGGTTGCTTTTTTCTATTGTTTTCTTCGGGCAGTTACTTTTAGGCGTAACTGTCGATTCTGTCTTTCTGATGACCGGAAAGTTGCATTTACCCGTTCCGGCAATCATACTGGCCGGTCCGATTTACCGGTTAGAGGGATTGTTTATGCCGATACTTTTCCTGAGTACATTGCTGCTTTCGGGACCTGCCTGGTGCAGCCAGCTTTGTTATTTCGGGGCATTTGATGCATGGAGCGCAAAAGGGAAGACAGAAAAGAATGTTTTTCGCTATCATAAGCAATTACGTTACAGTGTATTTTTTCTGGTAATAGCAGGGGCTATTGCATTACGGTTATCCGGGGCAAGCGGATGGATGGCAACGGTTGCCGGACTGATTGTCGGGATTATCGGACTGGGTATCATGTTGATACTATCACGCCGGAAGAAAAAGATGATCCATTGCAGTAGTTATTGTCCGATAGGAACACTGGTGTCTTTTATGAAGTACCTCTCTCCTTTCCGGGTAAAACTCAATACAGACTGTACACACTGCATGGCTTGTCTGAAATCATGCAAATATGATGCGTTGCACAAAGAAAATATAGAAAAAGGAAAAATCGGTTACACCTGTACTTATTGCGGCGACTGCCTCTCCGCCTGTAAACATGGAGGACTGGAATATCGTTTTTTCAAATTGCGTCCGGCTACAGCCGAACGCCTTTGGATTATTATTACAGTCGTTTTACATACCTGTTTTCTGATGATTGCACGTATCTGACTGGTAAACAGGATTCCCCGCCACATAAGTGGCAACTATATTACGGTCATCCCCCAACGTCTGGATACCGAACAATTTGTTTTCAAGATTCCATTTCCCCTTACGTTCAAGATAATCTTTCCGCATTTGCTGGGAAGGAGTAGCCGTAGAATCAACTACAATAAAATCAGCATCCCTGCCCTGGTCAAAACTGCCTATCTTATCATCCAGTTTCAAGGCTTTAGCCGTACCGCGCGTACATTTATATAATGATTCGAATACAGACATGGGATACCCGTTCAGTTGTTGTACTTTATAGGACTCTCCCATGGTCCGGAATAAAGAGAAAGATGTGCCGGCACCAACGTCTGTAGCCAATGTCGTTTGGATATTGATCCGGTTTGCCTGTTGCATATCGAACAGGCCGCTTCCCAAAAACAAGTTTGACGTGGGGCAATGGGCCATTATCGCTCCAGCCTCGGCCATTCGGCGACATTCCGAATCGGATAGATGAATGCAATGGCCGAATACGGAACGTTCGGTAACTAATCCTGCCCGTTCATAAACTTCCAGATAGTCAGAACATTCCGGAGACAATTCAAGGGCTGAATCTATTTCATTCCGGTTTTCCGACAAATGCGTTTGAATGTAAGTATCGGGATATTCTTCATGCAAACGGGCGGCACTAATCAATTGACCGTGAGTGGAAGTAATAGAAAAACGGGGAGTAATCACATAAAGATTACGTCCTTTTTTATGCCAGGCTTCGATCAGCTCCCGACTATCAGCCTCTCCGCTTTCTTCAGTATCCATCAAAGACTGCGGTGCGTTACGGTTCATCAAGACCTTACCGGTCAGCATTTGCATGTTATATTCGGAAGCAACCGAAAAGAGAGCATTAACAGATTCTTTATGAACCGTTGCATAAGCCATACAGGTCGTAGTGCCGTTGCGAAAAAGTTCATTTACAAAGAAACGGGCTACCCGTCCGGCATATTCAGAATCTCCAAAAGCCTCTTCCGTGGGATACGTATATTCGTTCAACCAATCGAGCAGCTGTTTGCCATACATACCTATCATTTCCGACTGAGGATAATGGATATGTGAATCGATCAGGCCGGGCATCAGAAGTTTCCCGGAATAATCAGTAACGAATGCCTCCGGATAACGCTCTTTTATATTTTCATAGGCTCCGGCTTCTATGATTTTTCCTCGACAGACCACCAATGCTCCGTCGGGATAATAACTATAAGATTCATCAAACTTCAGGGGAGAATCCTTAAAATAAAAGACTTCACCTTTATACAAATATACCGTTTCATCCATCTTCATTCTTTACTTTTATCAAATCAACAGATAATATAACAATGTAACATCAAAGGTAAGAAAATTGTTAGAATCCGACTAAAAGCAGAAACAACTACATTAAAAATAATAAATCAACTCTTTGCCCTTGATGAAAATTAATAAGGATAAACTAAAATAAGAGATGGATTATCATTGGTTGAAATATTATTAATATGTATATTTGTAACCGAAAAGGCTTTTGATTTGAAAGCCTTATGTTGCGTGTGATATTTGTGCGGTTACGGAAATCGGCTAAATTTTCTTAAGTACCAATGCACAAAGAAGGCCCCGCAACCCTTTACCGGATATACGTGTTATCTATGCTGCTGTAATATGGAGATACTTATGAACACAGCCATAAAAAAAATGGAGAGCGTTTTTCATAACTATCATAAACATAAAAGAACTATCATACTATCATATTTTTATATAACATATTGATTATATGTGCATTATATAAAAATATGATAGTATGATAGTGCATTTGATGAAACATTATTATGAAGTTCCAATCTGGAGAGGAGGCCGGGGGGATTGTTAAAGCTAGTCAATAAACCTGTAATAGTCAAGTAACTCTGATTATGGTGGTTGCATAACGGGAGCTATTGTTATTAATAACTCCCGTTACTTTTATTTTCAGTTTCTTACCAGCAAGGCATCCGCCACTTCTCCCGCTATTTCATCATCCCGTAAAACCTTCAATAAGGATAATCCAAATTCGAATACAAAACCGGGCCCCTGGCAGGTTATGATATTTCCATCTTGCTCAACACCATTACCGGTAGGGATAGCTCCTATCATAGTCGGTTCGAAGTTCGGGAAACAAGTGGCCTTACGTCCTTTCAATAATCCTAAGCCGCCTAAAACCATAGGTCCTGCACAGATCGCTCCCAGAATTATATTTTCTTTATTCTTTTCCAGTATAAGTTCTTTCAGGCGGGTACAAGTATTCAGATGATTGCTTCCCGGAATACCTCCCGGAAGAATTAAAGCATCTGCCGTACTAAAATCGGCCTCTTCAAACAGGTAATCTGCTATCACCGGGATATTATGCGCCCCCATTACCCGGGTTTCACCGTTAATCGAGATGGTAGAGACTCTGACACCTCCCCTACGTAAAATATCGGCTGTGCCTAACGCCTCTATTTCTTCAAATCCTGTAGCCAGGAATATAAACGCTTGCTTCATATTATATTATTTTTTATTGAGATAATACTTGATCTTATATTTCAACAATGGAATATCTACGGGTTTCACCAGATAATCATTAAACCGGCAACACTTCGCTTTCTCTTTTTCTTCATCAAATGCAAATGCAGAAAGGGCCAGAATAGGAACATCTGAAGATAATTCACGTATTTTACACGTGGCGGCATAACCTTCCATCACCGGCATTTTTATATCCATCAAAACAATATCCGGCTTGTAATCCTTAAACTGCTGTACGGCAATCTGTCCGTTTTCCGCATAAATCAGACGATAATGTTGCTTTAAGACTGCTTGCAGCAAAAGATAATTTTCCAACACATCTTCTGCAATCAAGATTGTATATTGCCCTGGCAAAGCATCCGGAATGATCTCCATAGGAATTTCATTGCCTGCTTCTTTCTTTTCAGACTCTTCCGGAACTGCTAATGGCAGCGTAAACCAGAATGTCGACCCTTTGCCCAACTCCGACCGAAGGCCTATTTCTCCGCCTAACTTTTCTATGATCATCTTACAGATAGACAGTCCCAAGCCGGTCCCTTGCCTGAAATCATCCAATTTTACAAACCGCTCGAATACAGATGCCTGCTTCTCCTTATCGATGCCAATACCGGTATCAGTGACAGAAACCCTTACAAAATCACCCTCCACCTCATACGACAAAGAGACAAATCCCTGATTCGTACATTTTATAGCATTGGATAAAAGATTCAGCAATACTTGTTCAATACGCTGTGTATCTGTCCTTAACCTGACAGAAGGCAACATATCTCCATTATACAGCAATGCCACATCCGAAGTCATTTTCAATGATTGCGAAATATAAACTTCCTGGCAGACATCTTTCAGATCCACCCACGACAGGTTATAATTCAACGTTCCGGATTCTATCTTTGCAAAATCCAGAATATCGTTGATCAATTGGAGCAACAGGTCGCTGTTGTTATTGATAATTGTAAGATACTCCTGTTGTTCACTGGCATTATCCGTTTCGGTAATCAACCGGGAGAAACCTACTATCGCGTTCAATGGCGTACGGATCTCATGGCTCATATTAGCAATAAAGGCATTCTTCATTTTATCCGCCTCCTGGGCCTTGATCAGATCCAGCTCATTTTGCCGCTGTTCCGTAATATCCCAAAGCATAGCCAATAACAAAGGAGAAGCTCCCGGGTCCGGGTTGGTTATCAATAAACGGATGATGTTCACAATACGGATTTCACCGTTCGGTTTCTCATATTCAACCACCGATTTATGGATTCGTCCGTGGTTGATCGTTGAATAATCTTCCGTACGGATTTCATGCGCCCTTCGCGGATCAGAAAACAGATCAAAGTCTGTCTTACCTAACACCTCGGAAGATTTAGCCCCCATAAAATCTTCGGCCGCCTGATTGAAGTAAATATATTTAAAACTGTCGAAAACATCTTTTACGGCTATAACGACAAAGATATTTGACAGAATAGTATTCATTAAGATATTCAGGAAATTAATTTTGCGCTGATTCAGAAGATTTTCGCTCATTTTCTCTATCTCAGCATTCTTCATGACTGATGCTGCCAAATCCGTTTCCAACACTTTAATGCGCTGGATCAGTTCTTCTTTTGAAAGGTTTTCGTACATGTTCATATATTAGAAATCAAGGTTTATAATTGTAACTTACTGCTGAAGGCAAATGTAAAGATATTTTTTCAGGAACCTTAGAAAATCAACATTTAATTTACCTGTTTTTATAATTTTGAGCAAAAATGCTGCATCTAATCAAAATAAAAGATACATTTGCAGTCTAATTTCATGAATTAAACACAATATAATACGAAAAAGCTATGATGTATTGGCAGAAAGATATTGAGACGATGAGTCGTGAAGAACTGAATAAACTACAGTTGGAACGACTGAAACAAACAATAGAATTAGCCGGACACTCCCCTTTCTACAGCAAAGTTCTTAAAGACAACGGTATAACGGCAGACAGCATCCAGTCATTGGATGATCTGCAAAAAATCCCTTTCACAACGAAAGACGACCTGCGTAATAATTATCCGTTCGGAATGGCAGCTATTCCTATCAAGGATTGCGTAAGAGTACACTCTTCCAGCGGTACAACCGGAAATCCTACCGTCGTATTACATTCGGCAAAGGACCTGGACCAATGGGCCAATCAGGTGGCACGCTGCATGTATATGGTCGGTTTACGTGATACAGATGTTTTCCAGAATACCTCCGGATATGGTATGTTCACCGGTGGTTTGGGATTTCAATATGGCGCAGAAAAACTCGGAGCATTAACCGTTCCTGCCGCCGCCGGTAATTCCAAACGTCAGATCAAATTTATTACCGATTTTGGAACGACTTGCCTGCATATCATTCCCAGCTACGCCACCCGCCTGGCTGAAGTAATGTATGAAATGGGACTGGATCCACGCAAAGACACCAAACTGCACACGGTTTGTATCGGTGCCGAGCCTCATTCGGAAGAACAACGCAAACGCATCGAACAACTATTAGGTGTAAAAGCATATAACTGTTTCGGTATGTCTGAAATGAATGGTCCCGGTGTTGCTTTCGAATGTACGGAGCAAAACGGATTGCATATCTGGGAAGACTATACGATTGTGGAGATTGTAGATCCCCAGACATTACAGCCTGTTCCGGAAGGGGAAGTAGGCGAACTGGTATTAACGACAATCAATCGTGAAGCCATGCCGCTGTTACGTTACCGTACCCGTGACCTGACCTGCATCATCCCGGGCGAATGTCCTTGCGGAAGAACGCATAAACGTCTGGCCCGCTTCAAAGGACGTAGCGACGATATGATCATCCTGAAAGGTGTGAATCTCTTCCCGATCCAGATCGAAAAGATTCTGATGCAGTTCAAAGAACTGGGAAGCAACTATCTGATCACACTCGAAACGGTGAACAACAGTGACGAAATGCTGATCGAAGTAGAACTGAGCGACCTGTTTACCGACGATTACAGCGTCTTGCAACGTCTTGCAAAAGACATTACCCGACAGCTGAAAGATGAGTTGCTGCTGACTCCGCGCCTGAAACTGGTAGCCAAAGGCTCATTGCCCGTTCAGGAAGGTAAAGCCGTAAGGGTAAAAGACTTGCGTAAGTTCTGTTAAAACAATTGTTCAACAAATAAAAGATACAGCTATGACAGTAAATCAAATTTCTATTTTCCTAGAGAATAAATATGGAAAGCTAAGTGAAATCCTGGCTCTGCTTGCTGAAGAAAATATACGGATCATTGCTGCTACTGTTGCGGATACGTCTGAATATGGTATTCTGCGTATTATTGTAAGCGATCCGCAGAAAGCATACAAGATATTGAAAAGCAACAATGTAAGTGCGAATCTGACGGACGTACTGGCTATCGTGACCAACTCTTGTGCCGGAAGTTTTGCACAGGCATTGACACATTTTACAAAAGCCGGTCTGAGCATAGAATATATGTATTGTTTTTCACTGAATGACAAATCGATCCTTATTCTTCGTACCAATAACCGGGAAGCAGCCCGTGAAGTAATCCGTCGTCAGAATCTGGAATGCATTTGCGAAAGCGACTTGATGAAATTATAATATTATTTATCGTGGGGAGGTTTACAACAGCCTCTCCACCCTAAAAACAAATAACAAATGTTCGGAATAGAAGATCCCGGTATCTGGTTAGCCTACCTGTTAGCCTTCGCGTGTTTAATTTTTTCTTTATGGTTCGGAATTACCAATTGGAATAAAGGAGATAAAGAGAGTGATAACCCTAAACAACCTGATAAATGAGTACCCTTACCCTTGGAATTGTTGTTATCCTTTACATGTTTGTCATTGCCTGGTTAGGTTATATCGGATATAAACAGACTAAAAATGCCAGTGATTATCTGCTAGGAGGAAGAAAGGTCAATCCTATTATCATGGCCCTCTCCTATGGAGCTACATTTATTTCTGCATCGGCTATCGTAGGTTTCGGTGGTGTCGCAGCTACTTTCGGTATGGGTATCCAGTGGCTATGTCTGCTGAATATGTTTATGGGAGTGGTTGTAGCCTTTATCTTCTTCGGTAGAGGAACCCGTAAATTAGGAGAACAGCATAATGCGCGTACATTTCCGCAATTATTGGGAATGCACTATAAATCGCGTAGTATACAGATATTTATAGCAACCATCATTTTTATAGGAATGCCATTGTATGCGGCCGTTGTCATGAAAGGAGGCGCTGTTTTCATCGAACAGATGTTCCATATCGACCTGCATCTGGCTTTATTGATATTTACTTTGATTGTAGCTGCTTATGTAATTACCGGTGGTATAAAAGGTGTTTTATATACAGATGCCTTACAGGCTGTGATTATGTTCGGCTGTATGTTATTCCTTTTATTCTGGTTTTACAAAGTCATGGATATGGGCTTCATTGAAGCGAACCAGAAACTGACGGAGATTGCACCGCTTGTCCCCGACCGTTTCAAAGAGTTGGGACACCAGGGATGGACGGCGATGCCGGTCACCGGTTCTCCCCAATGGTATACCTTGGTCACATCGCTTATCTTAGGTGTCGGGATAGGTTGTCTGGCACAGCCTCAGTTAGTTGTACGCTTCATGATGGTGGAAAGCACCAAACAGCTGAATCGCGGAGTGCTTATCGGTTGCGTGTTCCTGATTGTAACCGTAGGAGCTATTTACCATATAGGAGCATTGTCGAATCTGTTTTTTATGAAGACAGAAGGAGTTGTCGCTTCGGAAGCCATCAAAGATATGGATAAAATTATCCCGTTGTTTATTGACCGTGCTATGCCGGAATGGTTTAGTGCCGTATTTATGCTGTGTATCCTGTCGGCCAGTATGTCCACATTGAGTGCACAGTTCCATACGATGGGAGCTGCATTCGGGGCGGATGCATTTCCGAACCTGGGACGCCGTAAAAATACAAACTCAACGATGGGAGTCCGTATCGGAGTTTTATGTTCTATCCTGTTGAGTTATATTATCTGCTATACGTTGAGTGCCGGTATTATAGCCAGAGGGACAGCCTTATTTATGGGTGTTTGTGCAGTGACATTCCTCCCCGCCTATTTCTGTTCATTGTATTGGAAAAAGGCGACAAAACAAGGTGCTTTAGCCAGTCTCTGGACGGGAGCATTGGCAAGTATGTTTGCCATGTTGTTTCTCCATAAGGCAGAAGCCAGCGCGGTTGGTCTGTGCAAAACAATGACAGGAAAAGATGTGCTGATCGATGTATATCCCTGGTTTGCGATAGATCCTATTCTATTTGCTCTCCCGTTGTCTGTTATTGCTATCGTCGTTGTCAGCCTGATGACGCAGGAAAAGACTAATAAGATATAATATGGAATACATTAGTATTTATTGCATGTTAGAAAACATATATTAGCATTTTAACTATTGCTACTTATGAAAAGATCCGTACTTTTGTACTGTGGTTTTTTCATAATAGTATTAGATTTAAGGTTAACAAAGTTGGTTAGGGCTTGTCGTGAGACAGGCTTTAATTTTTTATAGACCTCTCCTATTCCATACTTTTTTTAATCGACCTCTTATTTTACATGACTATTAATCCTAATTTCCTACCTTTGCAACAAAAAAGATGATCAAATACTTTTTACTTCTGCTGATTCTATGCAGCTGCAATAATGGGAAAAAGGAGAATGATGTGCTTCATGTGGCTGTTCTTCGCGGACCTTCCGTTATTGCTTTTGCAAAGATGATGGAGGATTCGCCGGAGATAGAAGGAAAACGGTTGTCTGTAGATATAGTCGATTCTCCGGAACTGATGCAGGCATTATTAATAAAAGGAAAAGCGGACCTGGCTGCCCTTCCTATGATTAATGCAGCCAATCTTTATAATAAAGGATTGAAATATTCCTTACTCGGATGCCCTGTCTGGGGAAATCTGTATCTTGTCGAAAAGCAAGGGATACGGAATCAATCACCGGAAACGGAGACTTTATATGTCTTCGGTGCAGGCACAACTCCCGATATCCTGACCCGCTACTATTTACATCAAAAAGGATTATCTTATTCATTGAATTATTCGTTTACTACTCCCGGTGAAATAAGCCAGGGATTGCTAGCCGGACAGATCCAGACGGCTGTCCTGGCAGAGCCGTTTCTAAGCGTGATACTTCGGAAAGACAGTACCTTATCTATAAAAACGAGTCTTAACAATCCGGACAGTACCTCTCCGGGATTTGCCCAGACCGCGATTGTCTATGCACCTTCGTTAAACGATAAAAGAACATTGCTGGATAGTTTACTGAATGAGTCCTGCCAGTTTGCCGTCAGTCAACCTCAAAAAGCAATAGATATTCTGGAGAGCCGCAATATATTTGCCCCGGGAACACTCACTCCGGAAAGCATAGAGAGATGCCGTATTAACTATTTATCAACCGGAGAAGCCAAAGAAAGCATTCTCGATTTCCTTCGTCTGATAGAACAATATGAACCGAAAGCCATAGGAGGAAAACTTCCGGACAATGGCTTTATTTCAGGAGAACAATGAAAAAAGGATTAATTTCATGTGTATCAGTCTGCTTGCTGCTGCTTATCTGGCAGTTAATAGCCTCTTCAATGGACCAGCCGGAATTGATTCCGTCCGTTCCTGAACTGATAAAAGCCTTATTTCAGCTATTCGGTACCGATACTTTTTATAAAAGCATATCGGCTACCATCCTGCGCGGTATTTCCGGTATCATTCTATCATTGGGAGCCGCGGTGATGACAGCTTTCTTATTTGCCCGTTACGAATTGCTTTATGAGTTATTCCGTCCCCTGCTGACAATCATGCGTTCCGTTCCGGTCATCTCTTTTATCTTATTGGCTTTAATCTTTCTTGACCCGGAAGGAATACCGTTAATAATTGCTTTTCTGACCATGTTTCCTTTATTAACGGAAAACCTGACGAAAGGAATCATCAGTCTGCGGCCCGGACTTTTCCTAATGGCGGCTCAGTTCAAAATCAATCGCAAGAATAAACTGATACATATATATTATCCCCAACTGAAACCTTTTTTATTCAGTGGGCTGGCGTCTGCTACCGGATTCGGCTGGCGTGCTATTATTATGGGCGAGGTACTTTCACAATGCGCCTTCGGTATCGGCGGGGAAATGAAACGTGCACAGTTGTTCATATCGGTTCCCGAATTGATTGCATGGACTGTTATTGCTGTCTTGATAAGTTTCCTGTTTGACAAAGGAATCAGCTGGTTGGCACTGGTTACATGGAACATACAGTATAGCAATGGAAAACCGGAAAAGGAAGAACTTCCCCACCCTTGTCCCATAGAAGCAGCAGACGTTACATTTCAATATGATGATACCAAAGTACTATCGAATTTCTCATATACTTTTGAACCCGGCATCATTTATGGTATAAAGGCTCCGTCAGGAAGCGGAAAAACAACTTTACTGAATCTGCTGGACGGAACATTGAAACCAATCGAGGGAAAGATTATATCTCATCGGGAAGAAAAGTTTGCTGTTGTATTCCAGGAGCCGGAACTACTGTCCCATTTAACTGTCCTGCAAAACATTTGCCTACCGTTAGCATCGCTCTATAAACAAACTTATGCGGAACAGGAAGCATTAACAGCATTGAGAATAGTCGAGATGGAAACTTTCACGGAACGTTATCCTAACGAACTGAGTTACGGCCAGCAACAGCGCGTAGCCCTTGCCCGGGCATTGGCATATCCATCTACTGTTATGCTTCTTGACGAGCCTTTCAAAGGATTGGACAAGCCACTCGCAATCCGCATCATCGACCGCATAATTGAACGACAAACAGAATATAAACGCACTGTCATCTTCACATCACACAATCAGGAAGAGATAGAGCGCTTTGCTTCCGTTATTATCCGGCTACCGATAATCAATTAACTTTTACGGGATTACAGGGGATTGAGAACCAGAATGTAGAACCTACGCCTTCCTCTGAATCGACACCTATCTCTCCGTTCAACATCGTTATAATTGTCTTACAGATAGACAATCCAAGTCCTGTCCCTTGTTTAAACCTATCCAGTTTGACAAATCGGTCAAAAATGGTAACCTGGTCCTCTTTCTTTATGCCGGTACCGGTATCGCTGACATAAGCATAAATGCCATTATCAGTCAAACGATAACCATACCGTATCGTTCCTGTCGATGTAAATTTGACCGCATTAGATAAAAAGTTAGTCAACACCTGTGTAAGTCTTGTCTTTTCAGAAATGATACTGTAGTCGCTTCCGTCATTTTCAAAAACAACCTTTACCCCGGCATTTACCCGCCGTAAGAAAGCCGGCTCCTGCGGTTTGAAGATACTATTTAAACTGAAGTCTGAATAAATGAACTCCAGCTTACCCGATTCTATCTTTGAAATATCGAGAATATCATCAATCAATTGCAACAGAAATTCATTGCTCGATTCAATAATCTTCAGATATTCCTGTTTTTCTTCATCCGTTTCCGCCTGGGCCATCAAAGTAGAGAAACCGACAATCGCATTTAAAGGCGTACGTATTTCATGACTCATATTGGCGATAAAGGCTGATTTCATCCGGTTACTCTCCTCTGCTAGACGTTTCGCCTGTACATCTGCTTCGTGGCGTTTATCCACCGTGATATCCCGCAGGATACCAATAGCTTTCAGGGGTTTACCGTCTTTACCATATTCATATACTTCACCGATTTTCTCCAGCCAGACATATTCTTCCGAAAAATAACGGCAACGGAAACTCAGGCGTAATGATTCTATCTCACCCTGGGCAAAGGCCGTCACAACATCCCGGTACATTTGCTGGTCGTCCGGATGGATTTTTTCAGTAAAACTTTCGTGGGAAATATAAGCATGAATCATTTCACCGTTCTCTACATGAGAAAGCTCCGCCGTTTCATTCACGACATCCCATATCCACGGATAGATAAGGCCTGCCATACAGGATAAGGCCAGTCTTTTATTATTTTCATGCAGTTCTTCTTCTATCTGCCGTTGTTTGGTGATGTCCCAGGACATACCCAATAGAAAAGGCGCTTTTCCTTCGCGGGGTACCAGCAATTTCATGGTATCCATAGAACGCACTACACCTTTGGGGTCGAGCATCTGTTCAACAAAGCGTTGCATCTCTCCCGTTTGAAGTACCTTCTCATCCATATCCCTGAAAGACTGCGCTGCAACAGGGTCAACAAACAAATCAAAGTCCGTTTTCCCAACAACATCATTGTGAAAACGACCATATATCTGATTCATCATCGGGCTGGAATAAACATAACGGAAGTCATCTCCAGTATCCTTAACAAAGAAGTACATTGGTACTGAGTCTACTATGTTCGAAAGTAACCCGGATAAATCTTTATATTTTTGCTCCAATGCATCAGCATTTGAATCTACTGGTATCATACAGCTTTGAGGACTTAATGTTTATATTCTCACAAAAGTCTTGAAAATAAACGAGAGTAACAAATAATATAAAGAAAGAATTCAAAGAGGGAAGCAAAATAAATAACACGAACTTCACAATATCAGCATTTTAATAGCCAATCTGTGAAATCCGTGTCAAAAAAGTATGTAGCAGGAGAACTCTACTTACTAAGTAAATTTCCCCTATCAGGCACTACCGCTCAGGTACTATTCACAAAAACATCTTAAAGGGGAGTAACCTTTTAAATTTAATACCTATTTTTGCATAAACAGGTATTATAATATGATAATAGTGCAAACAGAAGAAGAGTTACGAACAATATTCGTATCATCATGTATCGAATCGGCAGCGCGGGCAAGAGGATGCTCGGCTTCAGAGATGTACCGGAGAATGAAACGTATCCGGCTAATAGAGGATTATATATGGGAGTTTTATGATGTTTTGCACACTCAAAGTCGGGAATATGTCACTGAAGATGTATTGAAAACATTAGATATTTGGGAGAAGAAGCAAATAAAAGAAGAAGGAGGAAAACTATGATAACCGTTTATCATGGCTCTGTTATCACCGTGAAGCAACCTATCGCTAAAGCCGGACATGAAAATCTGGATTTTGGACAAGGTTTTTACGTAACCGACATTAAAGAACAAGCTGAAAGATGGGCTTTTCGTATAGGCAGACAGCAACAGGAAATTCCTCTTCTAAATATTTATCAACTTGATTTAGATGAAGTAATAACTGATTTCTCCTATTTGAAATTTTCTAGGTATGACGAAGAATGGCTTGACTTTATTGTAAAAAGCCGTAAGGGACTAAAACCGTGGGCTAAATATGACATTGTAGAAGGTGGTGTAGCAAACGACCGTGTCATTGATACAGTAGAAGCATATATGAATGGTATGATGACTGTTGAAATGGCATTAGGCCAATTATCACAACACCAACCCAATAATCAATTCTGTTTGTTAAACCAGCAATTGATTGATCAATGCTTACAATTTATTTCTGTCGAACAAATTAATCTATAACAAATATGCTTAGCGACTTATTAATGTGGAATAAAATCGGAAGAATAGTCATGCGGCTTTCTGAAAAATTGGAAGTTTCACCGTTGCGCGCTCTGGATGTATTCTATATGTCAAAGGTTTGCGACCGACTGCATGACCCTGAAACCGAACTTTATATTTTTAGTGACGCTTACATCGTTGATGAAATCATGATGGAGCTGTACCAATCATAAAACAAAAACAATTATGACAACATTATTCCATTCACTTATCTCCCACTCTTTAAACATTCCGGCTGGACAGGTCGAAAGAACGATCGGGTTGCTTAATGAAGGGGCGACCATTCCTTTTATCAGCCGTTACCGGAAAGAAGTTACCGGAGGACTGGATGAAGTCCAGATCGGGAATATCAAAGACCAACTGGATAAGCTGACTGAACTCAAAAAACGGAAAGATACCATATTAAGTTCTATCGAAGAACAAGGGAAGTTAACTCCTGAACTCAAGAAACGAATCGAAGATTCCTGGGATAGCACCGAGATAGAAGACCTTTATCTGCCCTACAAACCCAAACGGGTGACTAAGGCTGAGATTGCACGTAAAAAAGGGCTGGAACCGCTTGCCAAAATTATCATGATACAAAACGAACCGGATTTGCTGGCCCGGGTGAAGAGTTTTATCAAAGGAGAAGTAAAGAATGCAGCAGAAGCCTTGCAAGGAGCACGAGATATTATCGCTGAATGGGTAAACGAAAATGAAGGGGCACGTAACGCCGTGCGTAATTCTTTTGCCCATACAGGGATTATTTCTTCTAAAGTTATTAAAGGAAAAGAGGAAGAAGGAGCCAAATACCGGGACTATTTCGATTTCAGTGAACCGCTGAACCGATGCAGTTCCCATCGCTTGCTGGCCCTCCGCCGCGGAGAAGCGGAAGGTATCCTCAGAGTCAGCATATCACCCGATGTCGATACTACACTCGACCGTTTGAAAAGACGGTTCGTGAAAGGAAACAGCGAAGTTTCCGACCAGGTAGCCAATGCGGTAGACGACTCTTTCAAACGTCTGCTAAAGCCTTCCATAGAAACGGAATATGCCAATCTGAGCAAAACGAAAGCCGACGAAGAGGCCATCCGTGTTTTTGCAGAGAACTTGCGGCAACTTTTACTGGCACCGCCGTTAGGACAAAAGCGAGTGTTAGGTGTCGACCCCGGATATCGTACCGGATGCAAATTAGTTTGCCTGGATGCCCAGGGTAACCTGCTTCATAACGAAGCCGTCTATCCGCATCCGCCGCAGAATGAAAAGAGCAAAGCCGCAGCTAAAGTCTCTCAATTGGTATCGACTTATGCCATCGATGCTATCGCTATCGGCAACGGAACTGCAAGCCGCGAAACGGAACAGTTCATTACTAATATCCGTTATGACCGGAAAGTTCAGGTGTTTGTTGTCAGTGAGAACGGAGCTTCCATCTATTCTGCCTCAAAGATTGCCCGGGATGAGTTTCCTGAATATGATGTGACCGTACGGGGTGCCGTCAGTATCGGACGCCGGTTGATGGACCCACTGGCAGAACTGGTAAAAATCGATCCCAAAAGTATCGGAGTCGGCCAGTATCAACATGATGTCGACCAGAGTGCTTTAAAGAAAAGCCTGGACCAGACTGTGGAAAGTTGCGTAAATATGGTGGGAGTCAATGTGAATACGGCCAGTAAGCACCTGCTGACTTATATCTCCGGTTTAGGACCGACACTGGCACAGAATATTGTTGACTACCGGGCCGAACATGGTCCTTTCCAATCCAGACGTGAATTGTTAAAGGTGCCGCGTATGGGTGAAAAAGCGTTTGAGCAAAGTGCCGGATTCCTTCGCATACAAGGTGGCAAAACACCTTTGGACAATTCCGCCGTTCACCCGGAAAGTTATCCGATTGTGGAACAAATGGCCAAGGACTTAAAATGTACCGTGGAAGAGTTGATTACCAATAAAGAATTAAAGAAGAAGCTCGACCTTAAGAAATATATTACAGAGAAAGTCGGTATGCCGACTCTGCTTGATATCATGGAAGAGTTGGATAAACCCGGTCGCGACCCGCGCCAGGCTATCCAGGTCTTTTCTTTCGACCCTACCGTTAAAACGATAGAAGATCTGAAAGAAGGGCTGGTCCTACCGGGAATTGTGACCAATATTACGAACTTCGGTTGCTTTGTAGATGTTGGTATAAAAGAAAACGGATTGGTTCACATCTCGGAACTTGCCGATCGTTTTATCAGCGACCCGACACAGGTGGTTTCTATCCATCAGCATGTTAAAGTGAAAGTTTTGAGTGTAGACCTGGTCCGTAAACGGGTTCAGTTATCTATGAAAGGATTGTAGTATGAAAATAAACAAAACGAATGTGGCCAGGCTGTTGGATAAAGCTAAAATAGCCTATCAGCTGGTTCCCTATGAAGTCGATGAAAATGATTTAAGCGCCACCCATGTGGCAGAACAATTGGGAGAAAACGTAGAACAGGTATTCAAAACGTTAATCCTTCACGGAGATAAAAGCGGATATTTTGTCTGTGTTATCCCCGGAGCTGATGAAGTGGATTTGAAAAAGGCTGCCAAAGTATCGGGCAACAAAAAATGCGAGATGATCCCGGTGAAAGAATTATTGCCTTTAACCGGGTATATCCGAGGAGGATGTTCCCCTATCGGAATGAAGAAACATTTCCCAACTTATATCCATCAGTCTGCCGAGCAATATGATACTATATATATCAGTGCCGGACAACGAGGATTGCAGGTTCAGATAGCACCGGATGATTTAATTCGTGAAGTGAGGGCCGAAGTTGCAGATTTGATTGCAGAGAAAGAACTGTGATAATAAAGCTAAATAAAAAGAGAATGCAGGCTTTACTACATTCTCTTTTTTTATTTAGTAAACCGTATTACTATAATCTAGAATTTTCGGAATATATACCTTTTCCCTTCACTGTTTAAAATCAGTTGCTTTCCGCTCAGTTTCTCTATAGAGAATGTACGTGTTGCTGATTTCCAGTCTGTATAATGTAAGAAATGTGCTGCCAAGCCAGGATCGTCTGCCAATTCCAATTCCAACTGGTCTTCATCCTTTATCGTATTGAAACCATATTGCAAAACATATTTGTCTTCAGCCGGGATGTACACCTGATACATAAATAAAATATTCTGGAAATTATAAAATACCGTATCAGCCTGTATCACATCGCCATTAGCTTCCACCTGCTGCAATTGCCATTTGCCTTCCAACTTATGCTCCGTATCATTACTACATGCAGCCATCAAAATTGTGACAGCGGCTATCATCCAGTATTTCATTTTATTCATCATAACAAACCTTTTGTACTCGGTAATTCATATTTATAAATATCACGGCGTATAGCCATTTTTACAGAACGTGCCAAAGCCTTGAAAATACCTTCTATCTTATGATGCTCATTCGTCCCTTCTGCCTTAATATTCAGATTCATGCGGGCGGCATCACTCAGGCTTTTAAAGAAATGAAGGAACATCTCCGTCGGCATGTCTCCAACCATTTCACGACGGAACTCGGCATCCCAGACCAGCCAGGGACGTCCGCCGAAGTCGAGAGCCACACTGCACAGGCAATCGTCCATCGGCAAAGAATAGCCATACCGTTCGATGCCGCGCTTGTCGCCTAAGGCTTTCAGCAAGGCTTCACCCAGGGCAATCGCCGTATCTTCAATTGTATGATGCTCGTCAACGTCGAGGTCACCCTTTACACGTATAACCAAATCCATACCGGAATGTTTTCCTATCTGGTCCAGCATATGGTCAAAAAAGCCTAATCCGGTCGAAACCGCTGTCTTTCCGTTTCCATCCAGATTTACTTCTACGTAAATATCCGTCTCCTTGGTGGTGCGCTGCACAACGGCACGGCGTTCGCCGGCAAAAAGATATTCGGTAATTTTATCCCAATCATCCGTAATAAGTACAGGGGAAAGAGAAGGATTCCCGGCCAGCAACCTGTCCGCCTCTTCATCCGAAGGACGCAGCCATATACCTTTTGCACCCAGGTTTGCAGCCAGTTCCATATCCGTCAGGCGGTCTCCTATCACGTAACTGTTTGCCAAATCGTACTCGCCGGCCAGATATTTACCCAGCATTCCGGTACGCGGTTTGCGGTTGGGAGAATTATCCTCCGGGAAAGATCGGTCGATCAGCATGTCATCAAAGACAATCCCCTCACCTTCCAATGTCTTCAGCATCTTGTTGTGAGCCGGCCAGAATGTATCTTCCGGAAAAGAAGAGGTACCCAATCCGTCCTGGTTTGTCACCATGACAAACTCAAAATCAAGCTGTTTACGTATGAAGTATAAATTGCGGAATACCTTAGGATAGAACTCCAGTTTCTCCAGGCTATCCAGCTGGTAATCAACAGGAGGTTCTATCACCAATGTTCCGTCTCTATCGATAAAGAGAGCTCTTTTCATGCTTACAAACTTTTTAAAGCCTTCAATAAGGCATCGTTTTCTTCCGGTGTGCCGACAGTGATACGCAAACAGCCGTTACACAATGTCACATTATTCCGGTTACGTACAATAACGCCTTTCTTCACCAGTTTATTATATACGGAGTCAGCTTTGCCCACATTTACCAGGATAAAGTTTGCATCGGTCGGATACATTTTATGGACAATCGGCAGTTCCGGCAAAGCAGCCTGCAACCGGATACGTTCGGACATGATACGGCGCAACTGTTCCAACATCTGGCCTTCATTATTCAACAAGTCCAACGCCTGTTTCTGTGTCAGCACATTGACGTTGTAAGGATATTTAATCTTGTTCAATATTGCAATAATTTCCGGAGAAGCAAAAGCCATGCCCAACCGGAGGCCTGCGGCTCCCCATGCTTTGGATAATGTTTGCAAAATTATCAGATTCGGGAATTTCTTCAGTTCGGGAAGGAAAGAAGGTTCTGCCGAAAAGTCGATATAGGCTTCGTCCAGTACGACTATTCCTTCAAAGTTATTCAGTATCTTATATATTTCATCCCGGTTCAGGCTGTTTCCCGTCGGGTTGTTCGGCGAGCAAAGAAAGATTACTTTCACCCATTCGTCCACTTCCTCCAGTAATGCTTCTGCATCCAGTTCGAAATCAGGAGTTAAAGTCACTTTCCTGAACTCCACGTTGTTAACGTTGGAAGCTACTTCATACATACCGTAAGAAGGGGCGATACTGACAATCGTATCGATTCCCGGGTCACAGAATGCACGGATAACAAGGTCTATCGGCTCATCGCTGCCATTACCCAGAAAGATGGAATTACGGTCTACATCTTTCAATTCGGCAATCCGTTCTTTCAACTCCCACTGTAAGGGGTCGGGATAACGGTTATAAGGCTCGTTATAAGGATTCTCATTTGCATCCAGGAAAACAGATGCACTTCCGTGAAACTCGTCTCTTGCAGAGGAATAGGGTTTCAACGCCCAAATATTAGGTCTTACCAGGTCTTTTAAATCCATCATATTGTTTTCAATCTTATTGTTACTGCATTGCGGTGTGCATCCAGTTGCTCGTTACCGGCCATCGTCTGGATTGTACCGCCTAAATTCTTAATACCTTCGGCAGTGATTTCCTGGAAGGTTATCTTTTTGATAAAGCTGTCCAGGTTTACACCGCTGTAAGCCTTGGCATAGCCATTGGTCGGAAGCGTATGATTCGTGCCCGAAGCATAATCGCCAGCACTTTCAGGAGTGTAGGGTCCCATAAAGACACTTCCTGCATTCTCTATCTGTTCAGCGATATGAGCGTAGTTCTCCGTTTGTATAATCAGATGTTCCGGGGCATACATATTCGTGAAAGCGATTACTTCCCGTTCGTCTTTCAGGACGATTATACGGCTATGTTCCAATGCTTTTGCAGTAATATCCTTACGGGACAGTTCAGATAATTGCTGTTGGATGGCATCGACTACAGGAGATACGATACTTTCTGCCGATGTAACCAGCATAGCCTGGCTATCTGCTCCATGCTCTGCCTGTGAAAGGAAATCGGCGGCAATAAAGTCCGGATTTGCTGTTCCGTCGGCAATGACTTCCACTTCGGAAGGGCCTGCGGGCATGTCGATGGCAACGTCTTTCAAGCTGACAAGCTGTTTGGCTGCTGTCACGTACTGATTTCCGGGGCCGAATATCTTATAGACTTTGGGGACAGATTCCGTGCCGTATGCCATGGCCGCAATAGCCTGTATTCCTCCGGCTTTGAATATCTTGCTGACACCTGCCGTTTCTGCGGCAAACAGGATGGCCGGATGCACTTTTCCTTCCCGGTTCGGAGGAGTACATAATACAATCTCCTTACATCCGGCGATATGTGCAGGAACCGCCAACATTAATACGGTTGAGAACAAAGGGGCCGTTCCTCCCGGAATATACAGGCCGACCTTTTCTATGGCAACTGCTTTCTGCCAGCAGGTTACTCCGGAGGTCGTTTCCACCTTTTGTCCGGTAAAACGCTGGGAGGCATGAAACTTTTCAATATTTGCCTTTGCTGTGCGAATAGCCTGTTTTAAATCCTCGGAAACAAGTTCGCGAGCTTCTTTTATTTCTTCTTCCGACACCTGAAGACCGGATAGCGTGACCTTGTCAAACTTCTCTTCGTAACGCTTAACGGCGGCATCCCCTTCGCTACGCACTTCATTCAATACAGTCCGGACCGTATCAAACAAAGTCGTAACATCCAAAGCCGGACGCTTCACCAAAGAAGGCCAGTCTGCTTTTGAGGGATATTTAATTACTTCCATATTGTTGTTTTGTTTATATTATTGTCAGAAATGAGACATGGATAACCATGTGAGATACAAATTATCAGGAACGAACGAAAAAGATCTTACTTATTAATTGTCAGTCAATTACAGTTTCCTCGTAATTCCGTGCTCAGGAAACTGACTCGACATTAAAGTATCATTTTCTCAATCGGGATAACGAGGATACCTTCGGCCCCGAGTGATTTCAGTTTACCTATAATTTCCCAGAAATGTTTCTCGGCTATGACAGACTGGACGGATACCCAATCACCGTTAGCCAAAGGCGTCACCGTCGGACTCTTCATACCGGGTAATACTTCTATGATTTCATCCAACTTATCTTTCGGTGCGTTCAGCAATACATATTTCTTGCCTTCAGCAACCTGGATAGCTTCGAAGCGGAATAACAGTTCGTCGAGTATCGCCAGCTTTTCTTCCGACAGATTGTTGTTCGCAATCAGAAGCGCTTCGCTTTGCATAACCACTTCCACCTCTTTCAGGCGATTGCTGACCAGCGTACTACCGGAACTAACAATATCGAAAATTGCATCTGCCAGACCAATACCCGGAGCTATTTCAACAGAACCGCTGATGACATGCATATCGGCTTTTACACCTTTTTCTTTCAGATAAGTATTCAGGATGCCAGGATAAGAAGTAGCGATTGTTTTGCCTTCAAACCATTCTACTCCCTTGTAGTCTTCATCTTTAGGAATAGCCAGTGACAAACGGCATTTACTGAATCCCAATCGTTTAACCAAACGTGCTTCTCCCCCTTTTTCAACGTATTCATTCTCACCGACAATACCTATATCGGCAACGCCATTGGCGACAGACTGAGGAATATCATCATCACGCAGGAACAGAACTTCTACCGGAAACCCTTTTGCCGATAACAGCAAAATGCGCTTTCCTCTGTTCAGTTTGATACCCGCTTCTTCTAATAATAGCATTGTTTCATCGTATAAACGACCTTTTGATTGTACTGCAATTCGTAACATGTTTATTTTTGTTTTAATAATTATATGCTTTCCGAAAACAAAATAAGGCTTACCGTATAACGGCAAGCCTTATCTAATTATATTATGCGTATCTGCACACCAATCAGCCCACCGAACTACTGCCCGTTGTAATGATGATGATGGTGATGTGATACTTTTCTTCTCATTTGTTATTTTATTGATGCCACAAAGTTACAATAATAATTGAAAATGCAAATAAAACTATCAAAAGATTAGCAGGTACGCACACTTTTTTTCTACACGACTGTTTTATGCTTAGTGTTCAATTATATATAAATGATTCGCCTGTTGCCGTATTTTGTTTGCCAGCATCGGCGGATAATCCGGGTGAGAGGCAAAAAAAGCATCAACCTCTGCCCTTGCCTCCGGCGACGTATGGCCTGACAGCAAGGCACGAACCCAGGCTGTCGGGAAAAATATATCTCCTGTCCGCTGCACTTCCTGCATCGCTTCCAGTGCCGGACGGATATAGGCTACCGCTTCTTTCTGCCGTGACGGATGATTCAGATTCGCCAAAGCAGCAGATGCCCAGGGTTCTACCCGACGGTTTTCAGCTACCAGCAAAGAGGCAAAAACACTGTCGCACACTTCTTTATGCGGTGAGACGGAAGGAGAAATAAAGGCATACTCCCGTTTCCGGTCAGGATTAGTTATACGCGATTGCTGGCTGTTTATAATCTCGTCCGCCTGCTCCGGCAAATGAAGGGCCAGCGTATAAGATAAGCTGATATAATCATTTTCACTTAACGAACAGCCGGCGGGAGCTTGCTGCTTCTTCCACAAGTCATATAATGCGGCGATTGCTTCCGGCGACTCTGCTATGGAACGATACGAGCGGAACGCCTGCAAACGATGTTGAGGAACGGAAGAGGTCGCCACAATCTGTCCTAATGTTTTTTCCAGAAGCGCTGTATCCGCCGGAAATAAACGCTGACAATTACCGATATACCCTAAAGCGGCCGAGAATAACAACGAATTATCTTCTTTCGGCAGATAATTCAACATAGCCTCCATATATGATTCGGGCGAAATCGTCCGGTTCAACAGATTTTCATACAATGTGATTAACAGGGAACCTCTCAGCAATTCATTTTCACAAACCGAAAGATAGGCGGCACAAGCCTTGGCATCCGCTTCGTTCAACCGGAAAAAGCCATACCCTTTTCCATCCGTATTCGGAATAATGAAACTCCCCTCTTCCGGGACCGTTTTCAATTTCTTCCGGATGGAATTTGAATTTCTCCCGAAAGAAACTGAAATTTCTTCCGGTTCCCCTGTTTTGGGAACAATCAGATAAGTGAGGTCCTGCGGCCAGTTCAACCCTCTGCCGAAAGGGTCTTTCTGCGAAACGACCAGGCTATTGCCGACAATGGAAGCGGCAATCTCAGGCATGCCTTTTTCATTTACCCAAATATGACTCCAGCCGGACAAATCGTCATCCGTATATGTATCCAGAATACCAATCAGGCCCTCCCAGGTGGCATTTCCGTAGACATATGTTTTCAGATATTCCTGAATGCCTTTCCGGAAAGATTCCTTACCCATCTTTTTAATCAGCATTTCCAGGACGACGGGAGATTTATCATAGATGATGTTACCGTAGACCAGGCCGGCATTACGAAGATTATCCAATTCCTGTTTGATTGGATTTGCTCCGGCAGTACGGTCTTCCGCATAAGCGGGAGGAATATAATCCTGCATGAAATTCAGAGCATGGTTTACACCCGGATATAGCGGTTCGACAATCTGCGAAGCAAAATAATTGGCAAACACTTCCTTCGTCCAGACATCGTCAAACCATTGCATGGTCACATAATCGCCAAACCACATATGGGCTGTTTCGTGAGCAATCAGGGCACTGCGGCTCAACTGCTCGTTCAATGTCGGGTTCTCATTCAGGAACATACGGCGGTCGGTATAGAACGTTGCCCCGGTGTGCTCCATTCCCCCGAACTGGAAACCGGGAAGGATTATCAAATCATACTTGGCAAAAGGATACGGAATGGCGGTATAATCTTCCAGCCATGTTAAAGCGTCAAAGACTTCCGATGCGATTTCGGGACATTGGGCGACTTTCTTCGGGTCTGTTTCCCTGTGGTACAAGGAGATTTCCCTTCCATCCCGGGTGTATGTTTCGCGAATAAATTTTCCGGCAGTAAAGGCGAACAAATAAGTACTCAGCGGTTCTGTTTCCCTGAATGAAATCAACTTGCGTCCGGGAACGGATAGGGTATCTGTTTTCTCTATGGCACCGTTCGTAACGGCTTGCCATGCTTCCGGAACTTCCAGCGTCAGCGTAAATAACGACTTCATATCCGGCTGGTCGAAACAGGGAAACGCAGTCCGCGCCCGGTCAGGAACCAGCAAAGTATAAAGAAACTCGTCCCTCCTGTTCAAAGACTGGTCGGCAGGAGTAAATTCTACAGATACTTTATTCTCTCCGACGACGCTCCGTTCTGCCGGGATGATGATATGTTCATTTTTTACCTCATAAGGCACTTCCCCACCATTCAGCAAGACAGAAGCGACCTGTGAAGCATTTCCCCTGAAATCAATAATAAGCGGCAGTTTTTCTTTCAGCGACAGTTGTATGACAGCCTTGCCCCTGACCGGCTCCTGCCTGGATTCAGGAATGGAGAAAAACAGGTTATATCTGACTTGACCGAAATGCTCTTTTCTGAAACGGGCCAATTCATGACTGACTCCAACTTCCTGCAAGTTAACATCTTGCTGTTGCGTCGAACAGGCTGTCAGCAGACTTACCGCCGCAATGCCAGCCACCTGATAAATCATATGATTTGAATGTGCCATCTTTTTTACTCTCTCAAATATTCAGCTATCGACATAAAATTACGTTCCAACAGATACATCTGCGACGCCATAAAAGTAAAGAATTCTCCCCAATCTTGCCGACGGTGAAAGTCTAGTCCTTCCCTGGCGGTATAAATACGGGCTACTTCTTTCCCCGTATCCCTTACAAAACAAATATCCCAGGTCAGACCTCCGGGAAAGTCCTGTTCCAGCATTTCCTTATACCAAGTCAGGCGTTCGTACATTTCAAGCCGGAGCTCTTCACTCCGGTGATTCACTTCAAGAATCACATAAGCACCGTTGCGGCTGATATCGAACTTCAATTCTACTCCTTTCACTTTGGTATCATACAAAGTCCATATCTTTTTACGTCCCCGCAAATAAGGCTGCACTTCACAATAAGCGGCGAAACTCTCCCAAAACTCCAGTTTCAGGTTCTTTAATTCGTCTTTACTATACATTATTTATATATATCTTTCTTTCTCAATCTTATCACATTGCCATAGGTTTCCAGTTGCTTCATATCGATACGCCGGGAATTGCCTACAATGACATAAACAACCGGTTTCAAGCGGACATTATGCCGGTAGAAACGGATAATATCTTTCATATCCATATCCGAGATACCAGACAATAAGGCTTCGCTCGGGTCGTTGTCAAAGCCATTCCTTCGAAAACCGGCAACCTTTTCCGGCACTTCCCGGAAGGAAGGAAAATCATTATTGACCTGGTTAACGATAGATTGCTTTACGGTAGAAATCCTTTCCTCTTTCTCCGGCATTTCGTGAATCAGGGAATTCATTATCCCCAAAGCATCCAGCGTCTTGTCGCTCTGTGTGGATAGCATGGTAACAAACTCACCGGCCTTTCCTTCCAATTTATGAGGCGGCAATATATACCGGCCGCTCACCCGGTAAGCCAGCGAACGGAATTCCCTTATTTCCTGAAACATCAGCGACGACATATCGCCTCCGAAATAAACGGAGAATAACCGGGCGGCATGGCGAGACCATGCATCGTCTGTCACCTCTCCTTTTGCATAGCCGTAAACAATACTCTGCGAGGCTGTCGGCATATCCATAAAGTAAACGGTCGGCTTGTCATATTTCTTTGCATCCCGATGATAGGGAGCATTAACCGCTACGGTTATCTCCTTCAACGGAAGGGAGGCTTCTATCTCTTCCCTGACCTGGGCGACGGGCAATGTTCCGCAATAAAGCAAATCGCATTCCGTCTGACGGACCTGAACAAATGCATCCAAAAGTTCCTTTCCTTTCAATTTCTTGACTTCAGAGAGAGATAACTTAGTAAGAAACCGGGATTGTTCGCCATATTTCACTTTCTCGAGCAACGCATTTGCGATGTTATCACTCGATTCGAAGAAAGCCTTCTCGGTGACTTTCGCATCATTTATTACCTGACGGATTTGTTTATCATCAGCTTTTACGTGCCTGATAAAATCGCCGGCCAGCTGAACCGTTTCCTTAAAATGTTTGTCGAAGCCGGTAATCCGCATGAAAAACTGCTTGTCGGTGGCATCGAAAGAAATCGTACTGCCCAGGACCTGCAACCGCGTACGGAATTCATGGAACGACAGAGAGTCCGTACCCAAAAACTGAAGGTAATTAGCCAGATGCATCAGTTTGGGTTGCTCCAACGTTCCAACCTGATAAACCAGGTTAAGGGTAAATATATCCGTAACAGGATTTGCCGTTGCATATAAAGTGGCTAAGGGAGTCAGACTCACCGTTTCTACATCTTTCTGAAAATCAATGAAACGCGGCTTCACTTCTTGTACCGGCAGTTGTTCCAACTGTTTTGCATATTCGGAAGAAGCTTCCGAGTTTTTGGGTACAATCGGACTGAAATCCGGTTTCGTCAAATTATCCTTCGGATATTTGCCTGTCGTCTTTGTAACGCATAAATAGTTTTCACTGAAATATTTACGGGCCACACGGACTACGTCTTCCTTTGTCAAAGCATCGATACCGGAAACTTCCTGCAAATAATCTTCCCAGCTTTTACCTTGCGAATACAAAGACATCATAATCCGGGCACGCGAATCTATATTCTCCAGGTTTGAGGCATATTGGCGGCGTTGCTCCTGCTTCAGGCTATTGAATATCTCGTCACTGAAATCCCCTTCTTTCACCCGGTTGATTTCTTTCCAAACCAGTTTTTCGGCTCCGCCATAAGTCTGGAACATCAACTTGGGGATAACGGCAACGGCCAGTATCCCGGCTTCATTCATACTTTCATTCATAGCCATCGACGCCATAATCTTCCGGTCTACCATCAGTTTATCCAGAAAACCGGTCCCGTTCGCATTGTTCAGCATATTAACCGCCACAGCCAACGCCACCTGGTCTTCATGATTGGCCGGAACGCCACGGAACCCCATTCCCATCGCTTTCACTAGAGGTACGGGGAATTTTATTTTCATTTTCTCCTTTCCTTTAAAGGGCGGAAGGGCCACAATATCGTGTTTGGGAGCTTCTCCCGGACGGATACGGGAAAAAGTTTTTTCCAGAACCGGCAATACAGCCTCCGTATCAAAATCACCGCTTAATATCAGCCCCATGTTGGAGGCCACATAATATTCTTCAAAGAACTTCCGCATCTCTGTCAGGCGTGGGTTCTTCAGGTTCTTCGTACTGCCGATTATCGGATAAGCATACGGATGCGGGGCAAAATAACGGGCAAGCAACCGGTCCATAACAGGTCCGCCGATGAAATCGCCATACATGTTTTTCTCTTCATAAACAGTTTCCAGTTCGCTCTGGAACAGGCGGAAGACCGGATTCAGCAGGCGTTCGCTGTTGATTTCCGCCCACTGGGACATATATTGCGGGGAAAAGGTATTGAAATAGATAGTTGCATCATAAGACGTTGCGGCATTCAAACCCGAACCGCCATATTTGGAAATCAAACGGTTGAACTCATTGGGAATTACATAGTCGGAAGAACGGATACTTAATTCGTTTATCTCTTTCTGTATCTGGGAGCGGGCCGCTTCATCTTCCGTAGCCGCCAGTTCGTCATATTTCAGTGCGATAGAATCCAGCAACGTTTTCTCCGCATCGTAATCGACGGTTCCGATTTTGTCGGTTCCTTTGAACATCATATGTTCAAAATAATGGGCAATTCCGGTATCCGGACAATCCTTCGCTCCTGCCTTTACGACAACGGCACCGAATACTTTCGGCTGGCTATGGTCTTCATTCAGCCAGACTGTCAATCCGTTTTTTAGTTTATGTTCTTTTACTTCCAGCGCTTTTGTATTCTGAGCCGCAAACAGATTCGAACAACTTGCAAATAACATCATCATTAATAATGTTTTCATGGATATATTACCATACATCTTTGTATTATGGTCTACAAAGATACCGGATTCCTTTTTGTTATCAGGGGTTGATTAGACTTTTTTATTATTTAAACCAAATGCAGTTGTAAATGTTATCATTATAAAAGAGAGATAACAACATGGTAAATTTAGGTAGCTGGATGAACAAAATCCTCGTCGGCTGGGGCGTGGATGCGAAAATCGCAAATACATTCGATGAAATGATTATTGCCGTACTACTGATCGCGGTAGCTGTAGGAGTCGATTACTTATGTCAGTACATTTTTGTCGGCAGTGTACGGAAGTTATCGGAGAAAAGTCATTATTTCTGGGATACTTTGTTGATTAAGAGGAGAGTTATACATAATCTGGTGCATGCCATTCCCGGAATTTTGGTCTATACTTTATTGCCGATGGCTTTTATCCGGGGAAAAGAATTGTTGTTGATTTCGCAAAAAGTTTGCGCCGTTTATATTGTATTTGTTCTGTTGCTGGCCATCAACGGATTTATCCTGGTGGCAATGGATATATATAATCATAGGGAGGTCAGTAAGAACCGTTCGATAAAAGGATTCGTGCAGGTACTTCAGGTGCTGGCTTTCTTCATTGGAGGGATTGTGATTATTGCCATTCTTGTCAACAAATCACCAGCCACATTGTTTGCCGGACTGGGCGCTTCGGCCGCCATCCTGATGTTGGTATTCAAAGATACGATACTCGGATTCGTTGCGGGCATACAGTTATCAGCCAATGATATGTTACGCCCGGGCGACTGGATTACAGTCCCGGGGTCCAACGCAAACGGGATTGTACAGGAAATCACTTTAAACACCGTTAAAATACAGAACTTCGACAATACAATCTCCACTATCCCACCCTATACACTGGTCAACAACTCTTTCCAGAACTGGCGGGGAATGGTTGAATCGGGCGGGCGGCGTGTTATGAAATCCATCTTTCTCGACCTGAACACAATCAAATTCTGTACACCTGAAATGCTGGATAACATGCGGAAAGAGATTCCCCTGCTGGCCGACTATAAGCCGGACGAAGGTGTGACACCGACTAACTCGCAGATGTTTCGTGTCTATGTAGAGCGTTACCTGACCAGTCTGCCGGTTGTAAACACCGACCTCGACCTGATCATCAGCCAGTTGCAATCGACAGAATACGGTGTGCCTATCCAGATCTATTTCTTTTCCCGCAATAAAGTATGGAAAGAATACGAACGCATCCAGTCGGATATATTCGATCATTTCTTTGCGATGATCCCTCTGTTTGAACTAAAAGTGTATCAATACTCTGATTAATGTAAACTTGGGCAGCAATGATTTTTTCCCTACATTTGTGTTCACAACTTTAAATACAAATATATGAGTGAATTACAACAATGGATTAACAGTTACCTGATTAAATGGGGATTAGTACACGACTCTGCAAATATTTGGGACAACCTGGTCGTATTGCTGCTTCTAATAGTGATAACTGTCGGTATCGATTACACTTGCCGCTATATCTTCCTCGAATTATTTAAGCGTTTTGCTCAAAAAACCAAAAACCAGTGGGACGACCTGATCGTAGAACGGAAGATCATCAATAAGCTGATGCACCTGATCCCCGCGATCCTGGTTTATATCATGCTTCCGCTGGCACTACCCAAAGAGGAAATGCCTACTTTGCTCGGTGTCCTTCAGATGGTATGCAGTGTTTACATTGTGGCCGTTGTACTACGATTCATCAACGCTTCACTGAACTTATTATTAGAGATATACAACCGGAAAGAATCGATGAAGAACAAACCATTGAAAGGGTTTGTACAAATCATTCAGGTGATTGTGTTCTTTGTCGGTGGAATAATCATTATCAGTATCCTGATCGGCAAATCGCCCGCTACGTTATTTGCCGGACTGGGTGCTTCGGCTGCCATCCTAATGCTGGTGTTCAAGGATACGATACTTGGCTTTGTGGCCGGTATTCAGCTATCAGCCAATGATATGCTACGTCCGGGCGACTGGATAACGATGTCAAAATACGGGGCTGACGGAACAGTGATTGAAGTGACGCTGAATGCTATTAAAGTTCGCAATTTCGACAACACAATTACCACCATACCGCCTTATGCACTGGTCAGCGATTCTTTCCAGAACTGGCGGGGGATGAAAGAATCGGGAGGGCGCCGTGTGAAGCGTTCCATCAATATCGACATGAACAGCGTACATTTCTGTACACCGGAAATGTTGGCTAAATTCCGTAAAATATCATTACTCACCGATTATATCGATACGAAGCAGGAAGAGTTGGAGGCCTATAATAAAGAACACAGCATCGACGCTTCTATTTGGGTAAACGGACGACGCCAGACAAATATAGGTGTCTTCCGCGCTTATCTGGTGAATTATCTAAAAAGCAATCCCAATGTAAGCCAGAACATGACCTGCATGGTTCGCCAACTGCAACCGACAGAACAGGGTATTCCCATGGAGCTATACTTCTTCGCATCCACCACAGACTGGATTCCATATGAAGACATCCAGGCCGATGTGTTCGACCATATCCTGGCTGTCATTCCGGAATTCGGTTTACAGGTGTTCCAGGGCGTATCAGGTTCAGACTTACGTCATTTGAGGATAGAATCAACAAATTTAAAAGATATTTGATCCAGACTCAATCAAATTCGACAAAATTCTTTTGTATCACCTCATAATAAGCAAACGGAGGTTTAACATATTCTTCCAGGACCTCCGTTGCTACTAACTGTTCGGTTTCATAATCGACTTTCCAGCCATGGTTATGCTGGGTAGTGAGCCGGACAGGGTCAAAATCCTTATCATCCTCTTTGGTGAAGAACATAGCATGTTCGCCTGCGACCGGTTTGCATTGTTCCGGCAAAGTCAGCCATGCCCTGGTTTGTGCTTTATGTTCACTTTCGTCAAAATATATCAGATGGTCAAGCAATTCCAAGAAAATATCCCAGCTTATGTCATACGGAAAAGTGAGGGCAAATACCTGGGTACTCATCGTATGCATCCGGATAATAGCTTCGTAACTGCGGGCATTATATATTTCCGTAAACGTACGCAACATTAAAGCCATTTGTGTTTCATCAACTCCTGCAACAATCACCATTTTGTCGTTACTGACGGAGACATTCGGACGCAAAGCCGGATCAGGACGCCTGTCTTTTTTAAAGAATTTGTTTCGCAAATAGAAAATCAATATGACTGCCAATGCGAAAAAAAACAGATAAGTCTTAACCGGCAATTTCTTACCCGGTTTCTTCGCCACTTGGATTGTCTTCAGCATGTCGTCATCAAGCCTGAATGTGATGGGGATTACCTTTTCATCTGCGATATTCTCTCCGTTACGGGTAGCGGGTATCCATTTTCCGCTTGTCAGGGCAACCAGGCGAATCGCTTCATCATTCAGCAACGGCTCCGAACCTAAAAAGACATGCGGTTCGGTAACCGAGCCATCCGGCTCTACCGTGCAGGAAACAAGGACTGTCCCACTCACCTCCTCTTCGGCGGCCTTCTCGGGATATTGCATATTCTGCCGGATAAACCAGAACTGTGCTGCCGAACCACCTGTGTATTCCGGGAAAGTACGGTCAGAACCTTCAGAACGAAGGATAGGACTATAAACCCCTTCACTGCTACGCAACAAATACGTCAACATATACTGATTGTCCTCCATCCGGCTGAAACTCATGGAACGATATCCCAACGATGGCAAGTTATTGATATTTTTCCCCTCATTATCAGGAGGCAACATCACAACCTCCATCAATCCGACTTTTATCCTGGAAAACCGCAAATCGTTCAAAACATGGAGATACAAAGACTGGCGAACCATTTCTTCTCCTGAAGCATCTTTCTCCCTGATACTTTCGAAACGATACTTCCCCGCAATAGGGACATTGCTCTTGTAATCATCTATAAAAGAATAGATAAGGCTGATTCGGGCACCACCCAGCAAAGGAATCGGCTCGCTTACAAGTCCCTGGCTTTTGGGATTATCAGGCGTAAAGGCTGTAAATTCACCCTCATTCGTACCGAAACGGGTAAATGATTTTGCCGGAAAAACAGCTTCCAGGCGGAACAGGGAAATATCTTTATCGGTAATCTTCGGTTCCTCAATAATCAAGCTATCCAAAAAAGGTTTCACTTCTTGCTTTATACGCAGTTCATCTGCTGTCAGATTATTATTCAGTTGTGCTTTCGCGTCCATGTTCCCCAGCAGGAAAACAGACAAAAGTAAAAATTGTAACAGGCTAACTTTCATACCACATACATTTACTTTACATCAGAACTGGAAATAAATAAACGGCTGCACACCGGCACTCTTGAACTGCACTACAACAAAAATCATAACCGCCAGAATAACAGCCTGCACCAACAAAGGAGAACGGGTTACGACTCCCTGCACCGCATTCTCTGCCGACTTAGGCATGAAGTGAAGCACATAACCAATCACCATCAGGATAAAAACACCTTTATAACCCGCTACAAATTGTGTAAATACTTCCGGATGGAAGTTTGTAAAGATTTGCGAAAGCATCTCCTTCACCGTTTGTATCGAATCGGCACGGAAGAATATCCATCCGAAACAAACCAAATGAAACGTAATCAATATGCCCAAAACCCTGCGCCAGGGCTTCATTTCAGACCCTAGTTGCTTGAAACTGCTGAACCGGCTCATTATAAACTTATGAATCGCCAGCGCCACTCCATGAATGGCTCCCCAAATGATAAAACTCATCGAAGCACCATGCCAGAGACCACCCAGCAACATTGTAATCAGCAGGTTTATATACGTACGGATTTTCCCTTTCCGGTTCCCACCCAACGAAATATACAGATAATCTTTCAGCCATGAAGACAGAGATATATGCCAGCGCCGCCAGAATTCGGTAATGGTCGCCGACTGGTAAGGTGAATCGAAGTTTACATTAAACCGGAAACCTAAAAGCAAAGCAATACCAATCGCCATATCCGAATAACCGGAAAAGTCGCAATAAATCTGCAAAGCATAACCATAAACGCCCAGCAGATTTTCCACACCGGTATAAAGCAAAGGCGCATCAAAAATACGGTCTACAAAGTTCAGGCTGATATAATCGGAAATCACCGTTTTCTTAAACAAACCACAGAGTACCAGAAACAATCCTTCGCCAAATTCGGAACGGGTGACGGTCGGTTCCTTATAGATTTGCGGAATAAAGTCACGGGCACGGACGATAGGCCCTGCCACTAACTGCGGAAAGAACGATACATAAAACACATAATCTATCCAGCGTGTCAGCGGCGTAATCTTCCCCCGGTATACATCAATGACATAACTGATTGTCTGGAACGTGAAAAAAGAAATACCGACCGGCAGAAATATATCCATCGGCTGATACGTAACGCTTTGCATGGCCGTATTTCCAAACTGGTAACCAAACATCCTTGTTACCGAAGCAATCATATCCAACAGGAAATTGAAATACTTAAAATATCCCAGCATCCCGAGGTTTATACATAAACTAAGAACAACCCACAGTTTACGCTTCCATTGGGTTGTAGTATGGAATATTCCCTGCGCAATACAAAAATCTGACGTGGCAGTAAATAACAGCAGGAAAAACCAGAATCCGCTACTCTTATAATAAAAATAGATAGAAAACAGCGTTACATATATAATACGGGCCAGCAAATGTTTCCTGAGTGACATATAAATAATCAGGAATCCTATAAACAGGAAAAAGAACAACCCGCTACTGAACAGTATCGGCGACAGGTGTTGATAGGTGAGCACCTCTCCCAGCTTGGATAAATCTATATTATCGAACATCGTTATCTACTATATATCGGTTATAGGTTTGCATCAGGGCACGATACAATAAAATGCCTTGCTCCTGATAGCCTTCTTTCGTAAAATGAACACGGTCTCTTCCCATTAAACCGGTCTTGCGCCATCTGGCAGAAGAGTTTTTCCCTCCTGTCGAAGCAAACAAATCCCAGCATGCCAGACCTTCGCGACGTGCCACTTCGACAATCGCCTTTGCTGCACGTTCTGTATTTTCATTGCGCACATACGTACGTTTCTTGTTCACATACACCCGTTTATAACATTCGGGAGGAGTTGTCAGCAAGATGGCCGTATGCGGCATTTGTTTTTTCACTAAGGATATAAAATCTTCAATCTGCCCGGCAAATTCATTACGGGTAAAGCGCCGGCCGAAAGTCTCGTTCGTTCCTAAAGAAATAATCAACAGTGACGGATTCAGCAAAGCCAACTGGCGGACATAGTTCTCGTCTGTATAATTTACATACATGGCACCGTTCACACCGATCGAATGATACAAAATACCCGGTTGCTCGTTGGTCAGATTGAAACCATAATAAAGGTTCTTAAAAGAAGAAGCCGGAAGCAAGTTATCCGTCCCCTGTTTCCTTCGCGTACTGTGCAGTTGCAACGTGTCGACGAGACAAGAGATGCGGAACGTATCGGCAATCACTCCCGGCGCACACGGCGCCGTACTTAATACCGTCCTGACAGAATCTTTCATTTTTCCGGCCGGCAGCATCGGCATGGACTTCTCCCCACGGTAAATGACTGCCTGGTTAAAAGAATATCCGGCACCGTTATTAGGTGCTATGCTGATATCGAAATTGATGGATGGCGACGCGGACTGGATACCGATACCACCCGGCCCAATCGGACATTTCCGGTTGTTCTGGATACAACGTCCGGCAATCCATTCCTTCGCTACGGATGAAATGAAATAATCGTCCGGTTCGTTCGTCTTGCTCAGTTTGAAGGGAGCAATCCAACCACGCCCGGCATTGCCGAACTGCTGTTGAAGGAGACGCATCATGCGCCCGCTATAATGTCCTGCCTGTATATGCGAATCGCCCAGCTGCACAATCGTGATAACCGTATCTTTTCCCGCACGCAAGGAATCGAGTCCAGCAAAGAAATGATGCAACGGAGCATATTCATTTACGCAACTGTCGGAGGCCGGCAACTGAATCGAGTCGACAACGGCTCCCATAAGATAAGAAGCAAAAGGCAAGGCAATCGTATCCGGCACAGTCAACGTATCGGACAACACATCCCCTGCATCCTGAAACGATGAGCGGGAAGGCGAAAGATTCTTCGCCCCTACGGTAATCGCGAGCAATGCCAACAAAACCGACAAATTAATTAACCACTTTGTCTGCTTCATCATAAAACTCCTTTTCCAATAATAATGCATTAAAAAGAGCCGTCGCTATTTCGCGCCCGCCTCTGAAACTCAGATGTGTATAATCTTTGCTTGCCCAATTGTTCTCAACATAACGGACCATGCTGTTCTCGCCCCCCATCGCACCGAACGTATTCCAGAACGGAATACCTGTTTTACGGGCAATCTGCCTTTGTGTATGAAGCAGGGCAAGCACGGCAGGCATCGTTTCAAACTCACCCTCTTCCTGATGGCTACGGTCTGAAACACCTAACAGCAAGATATCCGCCTCCGGGAAACAAACCTGTACATGGCGAACCGCTTCTTCCATGCGTTTGCTATACCAGCCGTAATGTAAAACGCTGTCGCTTACCACGTTCAAACCATACTGAAGAATAATCAGATCGTACGGCCGGACTTCGGTCAGATTCCGGCAAAGCGAACTATCCAGACGGTTCAATATCATACCGGAATTACCACGCAGGGAGTAATTATCAACGACAACACCTGAATTATCCTCCAGAGCGACACCCAACGCACGGAAACCTTCTGTCTCCGTAAAAGAGAAAGTAGCTTCTGTAAATGTCCCTTTCCGCTCATATTGTGTTATTTTCGAAACGACAGGCAATAACTCATTGATTGTATCCGGCTGATTGTTATAATGCAGTTTCATCCAGGTTCGGGTATTCTGTTCATATAGGAATTTCAGTGAAGAAGCCGATTGTAACTCCGGATAACGGTTTGTTGTCTTGACAGATACGGATACCTTTTCACCTTTCGGTTCAAACATCATTCCGGAAAGCGTATACCCATGTTCATGGTCGGTCAGCATCGACCAGGTGTGCCATCCTTCCGAGCGCTGTTCGATAGTCGGACGGAACTGTGCTGCCACGGAAGCAATAGGAACAAAGCCCACTCCACGCCCGCCAAACTCTTTCTGCAAGGCAGAACGCAGGTCGGCAACGACAATATCCCCCTCAATAAACGAGTCACCCAGAAAAGCGACACGCACCGGTCGGTTCATTGTCTCCCGGTTTTTCAAGGCTGTAAAGAAACGCTTCAACCCGATATGGCCTACCGAATAATCTTCGATATGCGTACCGAGCGAATCCGCCCCCTGGACAGAATACATTATATTATACAGGGAATCGCGTAACACCAATGCCGTCGAATCAATCCCCGTCGAACGGATAATCGAATCGCGCAATGCTACTGAATCTATTTCCAACGTATCCGGTTGTTCGAGCTGTTTACGCAGCGAGTCCATTGACAACGATTGCGTTTTCACCCGTAAATCCGAAAGTAAGTCAACCTTTTTTATTTTCTGGCCGAACATGTTGTCCGGCAGATAATATAGTCCCAGGCAGATGCAAAGCGTTATAAGTAACAGCATCAGCAACCTGCCGAAATTATCTTCCTTATTCATTTACTCATTCTTACGAAGGTGCAAAGATAAGGATAAAGTTTCATTTGTAACGTAAAAGTTGCGGTATTTCAGATGGTTCGCTGGCAACCCTTATTCCTGCATCTTCCAATGCACGTATCTTTTCGACTGCGGTGCCGGCCCCTCCGGAAATAATAGCGCCGGCATGTCCCATCTGTTTACCCGGCGGTGCAGACTGGCCGGTAATAAAGCCGACCACCGGCTTGGTGACATGCTTACGGATATAATCGGCAGCCAGTTCCTCAGCATTTCCTCCAATCTCTCCGATTATCACGATTGAATGCGTTTCCGAATCCTTCTCGAACATCTCCAGCAGTTCGCGGAAATAGAGGCCGACAACAGGGTCGCCTCCCATTCCTACTGCGGTAGACTGCCCCATACCGTTGGCCGTCAAATGATAAACGACCTCATAGGTCAATGTCCCACTACGGCTGAGCACACCTGTATGACCTTTCGTGAAAACCCTTCCCGGCAGGATTCCGACCAGACTTTCACCCGGAGAAATCAATCCGGGACAGTTTGGCCCAATCAACTTTGCCCCTTTCAGTTGGACAAAGCGATAGGCTTTTATGACATCGACGGTCGGGATTCCTTCAGTAATACAGATAATCAGCTCAATCCCGGCATCGGCCGCTTCCATAATGGCGTCTGCCGCAAAACGGGCAGGAACGAATATTATCGAAGTGTTAGCCTGTGTTTGCTGTACGGCATCGTACATCGTATTGAAAACCGGGATATGCTCGATTTCCGTACCGCCTTTGCCCGGTGAGGTACCACCTACGACATTGGTTCCGTATTCTTTCATTTTCAGTGCGTGGAAGAGGCCGTCGCGTCCGGTTATTCCCTGCACGACCAGCCGGGTCGATTTATTTATCAATATGCTCATGGTAACTTTTCTTTTATTGTTTATGTGATGCTTCAACAGCCATCAGGGTGGCTTCTCCCATTGTTTCGGCAACTTTGAAACGAGTGTTGCGCAACAAATCGCGCCCCTCCTTCTCATTTGTGCCTGTCAAACGGACAACGACAGGGATATCGGTATCAATTTGCTCAAAAGCCTTCAGCAGCCCGTAGGCAACATCATCGCAACGCGTAATACCTCCGAAAATATTTATCAGCACAACCTTTACCTGTGGATCTTTTAAAAGTAGCTTCATTGCCTCAATCACTTTTTCCGGATTCGAACTTCCTCCTATATCCAGAAAATTAGCTGGGTTTCCGCCATACAATTTAATCATATCCATCGTAGCCATCGCCAGTCCGGCACCGTTCACCATGCAACCAATCTCGCCACCCAGATGCACATAACTAAAACCTTTTTCCTTCGCCTGCGCCTCCGTCCTTTCTTCCTCTGTCGGTTCAAACAGTGCCAAGACACGAGGCTGGCGGTATAACGCGTTATCATCGAACGTCATCTTGGCATCAATAGCCATCAAGACTCCGTCCTTCGTCATAACCAACGGATTGATTTCAACCAGAGAAGCATCTTTCTCGATAAAAAGCCGGTACATATTCCGGATAATCGCAGCCATCTGGTTCACCTGAGCTATCTTATCGAACAAGGTAAAGGCATAACGGCGTGCCAGATAATCCGGAATCCCGATAAGCGGGTCGATCCGGAAATGAAATATCTTTTCAGGACTCCGGCGAGCCACTTCCTCAATATCTATCCCTCCTTCCGCACTCATCATCAGGACAACTGAACGGGAATTGCGGTCGATAACAAAACTGACATAATATTCAAGATGGATATTCACCGCCTCGCTCACAATCACACGGGTGACAGGGAAATCTTTAATCGTCATGCCCAGAATCGCTTCGGCGTGCTGCAATGCTTCTTCCGCATTGCCTGCCAGTTTAACACCTCCTGCCTTTCCCCTTCCTCCGGTCAATACTTGTGCCTTGATTGCAACCTTTTCATTCCCCAGCTGACTGAAAGCAGCCGTAACCTCTTGCGCCGTGTTACACAGAATGTGCCGTTCCACTGGAATCGCATAGTCTGAAAAGAATTTTTTCGCCTGATATTCGTGTATCTTCATCTGGTAAATAATTTAGTGGTATTCACTCCTATTTTATAACAGATAAATAAATGAAGAAGTTGTTGAAGTCACCATATATATCCGGCTGTTTTCCAGCATAAAAGGAGAAATAACCTGTATTAACCGGACTTTTATTAGGAAAACTCGTTCCTTTTTCCTATATTTGTTAGGGAAGAATATGAGGAAGATGAGTTATGGATAATATTTCAGGTTATATTGAGCAATTTGTCCTGGATAAACTGAATACGTTTAACGAAGGCAGAAACACAGATAAAGGTGTGTATTTCATACTTTTGCCGAATGAAAAAACGGCTTATTACACACTTTGGTTCTACAACCCGGCAGCGGAATTTCATCCGAATGTTTTTCTCTCCACACTGGATGTGAACGCTATTAATTCAGTGGAAAAAGCGATGAAAACGACAGCCAACTCTTTCGCCAGGCTGACGATTAAAATGAGACTGGAATCCATCTCACATAATGCCGACGACATTGTCTCTTTTGGCAAATATCGTAGTTATCATCTGTTTGAAGTGGCCGCCATCGACCCTAAATATGTCACCTGGATTGCCAACAAATATGAAGCACGCGTACAAAGCGAAAGACGTTTCAAGGAACTGGCAGCGACCTATTCATGGGTATATCAGGACCTGAACACTTCCCGCATGCACAAAGTGCCTGTCAGCCGTTTTATCGGAACGATAGATGAGAAATTAAACGATTTGCATCTTTCCGTCCGGCGGGTCAAGGTGGAAGACAATCCGTACAAAACCCGTTCAGTCCGGGGAACCACCCATTTCTACGTCGACCAGAAAATTGTTGCTTCTGATGAATCCGGCAATCTGTTTTTCTTCACCATCCGGGCATCCGACCGTAGCCTGGAAAGCGGTAAGTTAAGTAATGCCGACCATGCTTATCAGGCGGGAGAAATCATGCATATCCGTTCGGCCAAAGTAATCAAGCATTATACTTCCCGGAATATCCGTTATACGAAGTTGGGATATATAAAAACAAAATAATACAATAACATTTGACAGGTAAAAATCCCATTCGAATCCATTTTTAATTTCTCCCGGGTGAAATTTCGATTTCATTCGGATGAAAATTTATTTTCTCCCGGATGTGGCGTTCTTCCTGTTTTAGGAGGAAAATATATTATAGAGAAGAAAATACGCGAAGAGATGATTATGACTTATTTTACATATAAAATGGCATTTTTACAAAAAAAGACTCAACACGCTGTATATTATTAATATAGCATCAATTTAACAATAGTTAATTCTCCCGAAACCCTAGTTTCCGAGTCCGAAACTCCCCAAAAACGGACTTTAAGTACACAAAGTAAAGTAAAGAATAGTAAAGTAACAACAACAGCAACAACACGTGCGCGAGAGCGGAAAAAATCGAATGTCTTTTTTTCTTTCCCGATATTTCTGTTATTTAGCAGCTTTTCCTATCTTTACCGCATTATAACCGGAAAACATGTTTACAAAAAAAATAACGCTCGTACTATTTGTATTCGTTGCACTCTTTATTTTCAACGGCACTCTCTTTGCCCAAGAGAAAGCATTTCCCAAAAAGGGAGAAGGCATCACCCTTTTTCTGAAACGCCATAATCGTGTCGGAAAAGAGTATCATGATGAGTTCGTAAAACTGAACAAGACTAAACTCGGTAATGGGAATAGCCTGAAAATGGGCGTTAAATACCAATTGCCGCCATTAAAGGGGGCAGCGGCTACCGTGGCAAGGAAACCTAATTACGAGCCCTTATTCGGCAAGGAAATGGCCGAATACAAAGTCACATCCTCCGAGTTGAAAGGCTGCTGCTTTTATCTGGTGAGCGGACACGGCGGTCCCGACCCCGGAGCCATCGGTAAAATGGGCAATGTAGAACTTCACGAAGACGAATATGCTTACGACGTCATGCTCCGCCTGGCCCGTAACCTGTTGATGCGGGGCGCCAAAGTGCACATCATCATCCAGGATGCCAAAGACGGTATCCGCAACGACAAATTCCTGAAAAACAGCAAACGCGAAACCTGCATGGGCGACCCGATACCGTTTAACCAGTTCCGCCGTCTTGAACAGCGGTGCGATAAAATCAACTCTTTATTCAAGAAAGACAAAGAAGTATACAAACGCGCCATCTTCATGCATATCGACAGCCGCAGTAAAAGTCACCAGACTGATGTTTTCTTCTATTATCAAGACAAAAATTCGGAAAGCAAACACCTGTCAAAGACAATGAAATCGACTTTCGAGCACAAATACAACAGACATCAGCCCGGCCGCGGATTCACTGGGACAGTCGGCCAGCGCGGATTGTATGTTTTAAGAAAAACAACGCCTCCCTCCGTTTTTGTCGAACTCGGCAACATACAAAATAGCTTCGACCAGAAACGTTTCATTCTCAGCGACAACCGCCAGGCTTTAGCAAACTGGCTCTGCGAAGGTTTCATAACTGATTACAAACGTTACAGAAAAAAACTGAAATAAACGGGAGACGGTATATGATAACCGTTGTTGAAACATAGGTGTTTTAATGACAAAACATATATACAAACATTCTTTCGAAAATAAGCCGGTCGATAATCGGACAGCTCAATTTTTTCTAATTATTCCCCCTTAAGAACAACCGTTATTCCATAAAAATATATACCTTTGTGAGATTATTGTTGAATCGTTTTAAAACACCATGAATAATTCTTACATATCTCCTTTTGCAAAACCCGTTTATGTGATGTTGAAACCGGTAGGTTCGGTTTGTAACCTGGCCTGCGAGTACTGTTATTACCTGGAAAAAGGGAAATTGTATCCGGAAGTAAAGAATCACATCATGAGCGAGCAACTGCTGGAAAAAATCATCAAAGATTATCTGGAATGCCAGACAATGCCTCAGGTACTCTTCACCTGGCACGGCGGCGAAACACTGATGCGTCCGATAAGTTTCTACAAAAAAGCACTCGAACTTCAACAGAAATACGGCCGTGGAAGGCAGATAGACAACTGTATCCAGACAAACGGGACGTTGCTGACAGACGATTGGTGCCGTTTCTTCAAAGAAAACAACTTTCTGGTTGGAATATCAATCGACGGTCCGCAGGAATTTCACGACGAATACCGCCGGAACCGCCAGGGCCTTCCCTCCTTCTACAAAGTGATGAAGGGAATCGAGTTGCTGAAAAAACATCAGGTAGAATACAATGCGATGGCAGTCGTAAACGATTACAATGTCGATTATCCGCTTGATTTTTATAACTTTTTCAAAGAAATAGATTGTCATTATATCCAGTTCGCCCCTATCGTGGAACGGTTGGGACAACACACGGACGGGACAACGCTGACTTCGCCGGAACAACAGGACGCCCATATAAAATTGGCCCCCTTCTCCGTCGATTCCGAAAAATGGGGTGATTTCCTTTGTGCCATCTTTGATGAATGGCTGAAAGAAGATGTGGGAAATTACTATATCCAGTTATTCGATGCCACACTGGCAAACTGGGTCGGAGAACAGCCGGGCGTATGTACCCTGGCCCGGACATGCGGACATGCCGGCGTGATGGAATTCAATGGCGACCTTTATGCGTGCGACCACTTTGTATTCCCCGAATACAAACTGGGCAACATCTACACGCAGACATTAACAGAAATGATGTACAGCCAGAACCAGTTAAAGTTCGGAGCTGACAAATACGACAAGTTGCCGGTGCAATGCAAAGAATGTGAATTTCTCTTTGCCTGCAATGGAGAATGTCCCAAAAACCGCTTCCTGCATACAGCCAGCGGCGAACCGGGATTAAACTATTTGTGCAAGGGCTACAAAAAATATTTCAGGCACGTAGCGCCCTATATGGATTTTATGAAAAAAGAATTATTGGCCCAGCGTCCGCCCGCAAACGTGATGCAATGGGCAAAAGAGAACAGAGAGATTTTATAAAACAATATGAAATACAACAGACGTGATTTTATTAAAACAGGAGGTATGGTTATGCTTGGTTCACTGGCAGTTCCTTCTTTTTTAGAAGGTTGTGCCGGTAGTACTGCTGATAAAGCTGCCGGTATCTCGTTTGCGTTAAACCATTTCGGTTTAAGCGAAAGCGATATGAAAAAAGTGCTGAACGCAGCACTGGAAAAAGGAGGAGATTATGCAGACCTCTTCTTCGAACATTCTTACCGTAACAACATCGGTTTACAAGACGGTGCGGTAAACCGCGCCTCTTCAAACATAGATTTCGGAATGGGCGTACGCGTCTTGTCCGGAGACCAGACAGGTTATGCCTACGTTGAAAATATCTCGCTCGACGAGATGCTGACAGCCGCTCGTACGGCTGCTCGTATCGCTAACGGTGCTGCCGGAAAAGGACCGGCCAAACTAACAGAAGAACCGATTATCAATAATTATTATGGTGTGCAAACACCTTGGGACGAGATTGCCGTCAACCAGAAAACGCCTTACCTGCAAAAACTGAACGACCAGATTTTTGCACTCGACAAACGCGTCCATAAGGTAATGGCTTCTCTCGGAGATACAACGTCGCACATCTTTTTCTGTAATTCAGAAGGACAGACATATTACGATTATCGTCCAATGGTAACTCTGGGCGCCGTCTGCATCATGGAAGACAACGGTAAGATTGAAAACTCTTACGCTTCCCGCGCATTCCGTATGGGCGCCGAGTTCCTGACCGACGAAATCATAGCCGAGGTAGCAAAAGAGGCGGTAGAAAAAACGTCAATCCTCTTCCAGGCCGTGAAACCCAAAGGCGGCGAAATGCCTGTCGTGATGGGGGCCGGTGGTTCAGGTATCCTGTTGCATGAAGCCATCGGACATGCGTTTGAAGCAGACTTCAACCGCAAGAACACGTCCATTTTCTCCGACCAGCTGAATAAGAAAGTCTGCAACGAACACATCAATGTGGTTGACGACGGTACAATCCCGTTCAACCGTGGTTCCGTGAATATCGACGACGAAGGTGTGGAAGGACAAAAGACATATATCGTGAAAGAAGGTATCCTGACGAGTTATCTGCACGACCGCATCAGTGCGAAACATTATGGTATCCCTTCTACAGGCAACGGACGTCGCGAGTCGTTCCGCCAGATGCCTATCCCCCGTATGCGTGCCACTTATATGGAGGCCGGAAACGTGACGGAAGAAGAGATGATTTCAACTGTAAAGAAAGGTATCTATGCCTCCAGCTTTACCAACGGGCAGGTACAGATCGGTGCAGGCGACTTTACATTCTTTGTAAAAGACGGCTATCTGATTGAAGACGGAAAACTGACACAGCCGATCAAAGATATCAACATCATCGGTAACGGTCCGAAAGCCTTAGCCGACATCACCATGGTGGGCAACAATTATAAGATGGATAACGGCACATGGACATGCGGCAAAGACGGACAATCCTGTCCGGTAACTTGCGGTATGCCATCTGCTCTGGTTAGTAAACTTACTGTAGGAGGAGAAAATTGATATGATAACTAACGATAATAAGAAACTGGCCCAGTGGGCCATGGAGTTCGCATTAAAGAACGGTTGCCAGTCCTCACGGGTAACGCTGTATAATGGTTCCAGCAGTTCATTCGAAATCCGGGACATGAAGATTGACCGCTTACAGCAGGCTTCTGAAAACAGTCTGGTTATCCATCTGTTTGTCGATGGCCGTTACGGTTCTTTCTCCACCAACCGCCTGGATAAAAAGGAACTGGAAAAATTTATCCGCAACGGAATCGATTCAACCCGTTACCTGGCAGAAGACAAGGCCCGTACATTGCCTGACGCTTCCTTGTACTACAAAGGAGACGGTGCTGACCTGCAACTGATTGACCCAAAATTCGACTCCATACAGCCGGACGAAAAAGTATCGCTGGCCATGAAGACCTGCGAAGAAATGATGGGAAAAGACGACCGTATTATTTCTGCCAACTCTTCTTACAGCGATGAGAAAGACTTTAAATATATGGTTGCCAGCAATGGTTTCGAAGGTGAAGCCTGCGGTTCTTCTTTCAGCCTGGTTGCCAGCGTCAGTATCCGTGGCGAAGGCGATGCCCGTCCCGAATCTTACTGGTACGATTCTTCCTTGTATTTCGATACGATGATTAAGGAAGGATTGGGTACAAAGGCATTGGAACGTGTTTTCCGCAAGCTGGGACAAAAGAAAGTGGCTTCCGGCAAATATCGCATGATTGTCGACAATATGAATTCCGGCCGTTTGCTATCTCCTGTTATCGATGCTTTATACGGTTCTTCTATCCAGCAGAAAAACTCTTTCTTATTGGATAAGCTCGACCAGAAAGTATTGGGAGACAAACTAACCCTCATAGACGAGCCGCATCTTATCAAAGCATCCGGCGCCCGTTATTTCGATGGTGAAGGTGTTGCCACCAAGCGGATGCCCGTATTCGAAAACGGAGTACTGAAGACCTATTATATCGATACCTATTCTGCCAACAAGATGGAAGTGAAGCCGACTATTGCCTCCCCCTCCATCCTGACCATGCAGATGGGCGACAAAAATACGGACAGCCTTATCGCTTCAGTAGATAAAGGTATTCTCGTTACAGGTTTCAACGGAGGTAACTGCAACAGTACAACCGGCGATTTCTCGTATGGCGTGGAAGGCTTCCTTATCGAAAAAGGGAAATTGACCCAGCCGATTTCAGAAATGAATGCAACCGGAAACATGATTGCTTTATGGAATAATCTGACAGAAGTAGGAAACGACCCTCGTCTGTTCTCCAGCTGGCGTATTCCGTCATTACTTTTCGACGGCGTTGATTTCAGCGGGTTATAATACTTATTCAGAAAAAGGATATTGCAAAAGCAGCTGACACCGTAACTGTCAAACACTTATGCAATATCCTTTTCTTTTATCTTATCAATAAATAAATCGAAATAAAATGGCAGACGCTACCGCCTAGAACGAAGAAATGCCACATCGGATGCATATATTTATATGTATCGAAAAAATAAAAAACGCATCCTATCGTATAGAACAATCCTCCGCCAATCAGCCAGTACAACACATCCATTGAATCCGTCCGCTGAAAGACATCAACCAAAGGCTTGAAAGCGATAATAACCACCCATCCCATTGCCAGATAACAAGTTGTTTTCAGATGATCGGTCTTTTTCATCTTCCTGAAACTGAGAAAAACACCGATAACGGCAGCAATCCATACAATTGCAAATAATATCCATCCCCAGTAACCTTCCTCCCGGAGCGCTACCAAAGTAAAAGGCGTATAAGTACCTGCAATATGTAGATAAATAGCACTATGGTCAAAACGACGCAGTAATCTCTTTCGCCGCGCATGGGACGAAGCATGATAAAATGTAGAGGTGACATACGAGAGCGTCATGCTAAGCGCATAAACCACCGAACTGCCCACTGCCCAGGGATTTCCATTACGGATAGAAGCTATCAGTAATAAAACGATAGCAACTATCCCGAAAATCATTCCTGCACCGTGCGTCAGCACATTGGCTACTTCTTCACCATAAGTTTGTCTTTGTTTGGTCCTGACCATCGCAGGTTACAATTGTTCAGCCTTAAAGCCGGCATCTGTTACTGCTGCAATTATTTTATCAGCAGGAACATCCGCTGTTACTTCCAAAACCTTATCCGGCGATTTCAGGTCGACAGACCATTCATCTTCCTTCACCAACTTATTCAGTTTAGCACCGATAGCAGCCACGCAGCCGCCGCATTTTGCGTTTGTTTTAAATTTCATTGTTGCCATAATCTTTTTGTTTATACTATTACTTCATAAATTTCAGTCTCAAGCTGTTAAGCACCACAGAAACGGAACTGAAAGCCATCGCCGCACTTGCCAGCATCGGATTCAATAACAACCCGTTTACCGGGAACAAAACGCCGGCCGCCAAAGGTATTCCTATCAGGTTGTAAATAAAGGCCCAAAACAGATTCTGATGAATCAGCCGCACCGTTCGTTTCGACAATTTGATTGCTTCCGGTAACAATAACAAATCAGATGTTATCAATGTCACCATCGCTACATCCATCGCAATATCCGTCCCTTTTCCCATCGCAATGCTCACATCGGCACGAGCCAGTGCCTGCGAGTCGTTTATACCGTCGCCTACCATAGCGACTTTCTTTCCTAACTTTTGAAGAGCCATGATATATTCTTCCTTATCATCAGGCATCACTTCGGCCTTAAAATATTTTATACCTAAAGTATCAGCCACTCTTTCCGCCGTCTTCACACCGTCGCCTGTCAACAAATGCACTTCTATTCCCATATCCGTCAGGGTCTTTACAGCCGCAGCCGATGTCGGTTTGATGCGGTCTGAAATAGCCAGTACAACCAGCAAACGGTTACCTTCGCCATAATAAACGACGCTTATTCCGTTGTCCTGCCATTTACGTATCTGCTTCATAGTGTCATCCGGTATCTCCGAACCGAATACCTCCAACAATCCGTGGCTTCCAACCCAGTAAGTAACACCGTTGACTTCCATCCGGATTCCCCGACCGGTAAGGCTTTCAAAATTACCGGCTTCACACGTAGAGGCTCCCGAATCTTCCAGCCAACGGATAATGGCAGACGCCAGCGGATGCTCCGATTTCAATTCAGCAGTATAGAGAATATCCAGATAACAGACATTCGATTCTGTCAACCAGCAGGAATCCACGACAACCGGAATCCCTTCCGTCAATGTCCCCGTCTTATCCAGTACAATTGTATCGACTTTACAAAGAGTCTCCAACGCATAAGCATCTTTTATCAGGATATGCCGTTCGGCTCCTTTTCCCATCCCGACCATCAGTGCCGTCGGAGTTGCCAACCCTAGGGCACACGGACAGGCAATCACCAATACTGAAACAGCTGAAAGAAGGGCATAAGAGAAATAATCCCCGCCGCCAATCACCATCCAGCAGATAAACGTTACGATAGACAGGAGAACGACTACCGGGACAAATATACCGCTTATTTTGTCAACTATACGTTGCACGGGTGCTTTACTTCCCTGGGCAGCCTGCACCATCTTGACGATTTGCGCCAAAACTGTTTCATTCCCGACTCCGGTCGCCTCCATCGTAAAAGCTCCTTTTTGGTTGATTGTTCCGGCCAATACCCGGTCGCCGGCAACTTTCTCCACAGGAATCGGTTCCCCGCTCAGCATGCTTTCATCTACGGAAGAAGAGCCTTGCAGCAAAGTTCCGTCCACCGGTATTTTCTCACCGGGACGAACACTTACAATATTTCCCCTTTTCAAAGAAGAGATAGGAACTTCCTCCTCTTTTCCGTCAGTTACGAGACGGGCCGTTTTAGGCTGTAATCCCATCAGGCTTTTAATAGCAGAAGAAGTACTGTTCTTCGCCCTCTCCTCCATCAACTTGCCCAACAGCACAAAGGCGATAATCACCCCCGAGGCTTCATAATACACATGCGGCTCCAATCCCTTTTCAATCCAGAACTGCGGATAAACCGTATTGAAGAAACTGAATATAAAAGCAATGGAAGTACTGAGGGCCACCAAAGTATCCATATTGGCACTCTTTTGCAGCGCATGGCGCACACCGTTCACATAAAACGACCGCCCGAACAGAACCATAATAGCCAATGCCAGCACCATCATTATCCAGTTAGCGTAGGGCATGTGCATAAACACCATCCCCAATAAAGCCAAAGGCACTGATAATATCCACGCTCCGATTGTATTCCGCTTCAGTTTCTTATAATGTTTACGCGCCATCTCTTCCTGTACGGCCAGCGGGTCTTCGGCCTCAACCACCAAATCATATCCGGCAGCCTGTACGGCTTCCTGCATTTTCTGTAAACTGATTACCGAAGGATGGTATGTAACTGATAATGTGTTCGCTGCAAAATTAACAGATGCCTCTTCTACTCCGGGAAGTGCTTTGACGGTACCCTCCACGTTATTGGCACAAACCGCACAACTCATCTCAAGGACGGGCAGTACCTTACTTTCTACATCTTTCATTATTATGTTTATTTTATACCGATTCTATTGTAGAACAAAGATACGAATAAATCAGTTGCAACAAAGTTGCGGAATTTCATTACGCTCATTAAGATATGTACGAATTTAATAGTTTTATTTGGTATATTTGTCCTATTATTTAACAATCGAATACCCGACCTTTGTCAGACGAATTAACGAATAAATTTATAAAACGAATACAGTTATGATACTTGACTCCTTGAATAACACAGAAAAGGTTGAATGCTTGCACCCTTTGTTTAAAAAAGCTTTTGATTATGTAAAAGCTACTGACTTCTCCAAAATGGAAGACGGCAAATACGAATTGGACGGCTCCCGCCTGTTTGTCAGCGTAGCCAGTTTATCCGGCAAAGATAAAAACGATGCCGCAATCGAGACACACAAGAAATATATCGACATCCAGCTTCCCCTTCTAGGTGTTGAAAAAATCGGTTGGAAACCGGGATGCGAATTACAGGAAGTTTCCGTGCCTTATAACGAAGAGAAAGACATCGCTTTCTTCGTTGACCGCCCGACTGCCTATACAAAAATTTATCCCGGGCAGTTCGCCATCTATTTTCCGGAAGACGGCCATGCACCCGGTATCGGAGAAGGAAATATCCGCAAAGTGATTGTTAAAGTACAAGTCGAAGAATAATTGCCTGATACAACAAAGGCCGGTATCTTCTTTAAAACGAGAAAGTAACATTCTTATAAGGAAATACCGGCTTCTTTATTCTCTCTACATTTCAGAAAAGTATTTATCGCCAAAGCAAATTAAGATTATCCAATCCCTTTACAAGAAATTGAGCCTGCCATCAATAATTTAATCCGTAACGATTAATTGCAGCAAACAAACAAATCTTTTGTTTTATATGTTCTATTTTTTCTCTCATAACATTTGTGTTTCAAATATTATCTATATTTGATTTCAAAATAAATCTCACAGCATGGATGAGCAAATAATCTGTCTTGATTCTCCCACTGATTTTATGGTTGGCAAATATGTTTCTGCTGACGAACTTAAACACCTTATGAATGTTCCCTGTAAGATTAAAGCAGGCGTCTTCATTCTTTGCATGGAAGGGTATGTCTGCTCGACCATCAATCTGGCAGAATACAAAACAACCAAGTCCAACATAATTACACTAACTCCCAACAGTTATATTCAGGTACATGAAATGTCTGATGACATTCTAATCTATTTTGCAGCTTTTTCTTCTGATTTTATGAGTTATGCAAATTTCTTAAGAAGTACAATGAGTTGTTTATCTATTATTTACAGACATCCGGTTATTCCTATCTCTCAAAAAATATCGAATCTGATTGCCAGCTTTTATGAGCTTTTATATCAGTACGCCGTTTATCCCAATATATCGAACAACAAGGAAATGATAAAAGCGATTTTCACAATGTGCAGTCAGGGAATTATAGAATTATACGATAGTAACCACTTTTTAGAGAAACAGGAACTCAACCGCTATACAGAGATTTATCAGGATTTTATAAATCTCGCCCTGCAATATTATACAACAGAACGTAATGTTACATTCTATGCAGACCGTTTAGGGTTGACACTCTCCTATTTCTCCACCTGCATAAAAAAAGCTATCGGGCAAACTCCCCTTGAAGTACTGACACAAATAATAATCATAGACGCCAAAGTACAACTGAAAGGAACAAACCAGGAAATTAAAAACATAGCAATGGAGTTAGGTTTCACCAATTTATCATTCTTCAATAAATTTTTTCGCCATCATGTAGGAATAACACCTCAGGAATATAGAGGAAAACTATATACATATTCCAATTATCAAAAAGATATTGATTAATATGATTTCTTTTTATAAGAATAAAAAACAGAACATATTATCCCAAAAATATATCACGCATATTCACTCCGATAGCCTTTACTTTGTAAAGCTATACAAATCATAATTTATTGGTGCTAAAATAAAGACATTATGGAGAGAAATATCATACAATCAGGAACAAATATCGAATACAGTTTGCTGATGAGTCTCATGGGAGTCAGCGTAAGCAAACATTTACTGGATGAGCACTTCACCCTCTTATGGGCAAACGATTTCTATTATGATTTGATAGGTTATCCGAAGGAAGAGTATGAGAATCTTTTCCATAACCAACCTGACTTATATTTTAAAGGTCATGAAGAAGCATGGAATATATTGGGACAGAAAGTGTATGAAGCAATAGCCAATAACTCCAACGGCTACGAGGCCATTATGAAAATGCCTGTAAAAGGAGGTGAAAGATGGACAAAACTGACGGCTACATTCACCGACCAGATTCAGGACGGGATTCCAATATCCTACACGGTAATGACCGATATTGAAGATATAATGCAGGCCAAACAGGAACAAACAATCGCTTACGAAAATCTCCCGGGTTTTATCTCAAAGAACAAGATTGGCCGTGACGGAAGTTTTACACTGCTGGATGCAAATGATAAATATATGGAGTTCGCGGGGGTTAGTAAAGGAGAATATCCTTTTTTCTCCCCCTTCTCCCGTCTGAACGAAAAAAGCCGGGAAGTACTGAAAGAACATGTAGCACTTATGCAAAAAGGAAAACCAGTGCATTTTGTTATCCAGTCGAAAGACAAGAACGATAACGATTCCTGGTTACAACTGAATGGGGAATGTATTGGCTGGGAAGGAGATGAACCAATCTATCTGATTGTATTTATCGATATCACCGATATTACCGAACAACGCGAATTACAAAAAAAACTTCAGGAACAATCCGAGCAATTAAAAGAGGCACTCGATTCTGCCGAAAAAGCCAATCAGGCTAAATCAGATTTCCTTGCCCGCATGAGTCATGATATCCGAACTCCCATGAACGCTATCATTGGAATGACAGCCATTGCCAAAGCACATGTAGATGAACGGGAACGGCTACTTGACTGTATGGAAAAAATCAACGGAGCATCCAAATTGTTACTTAGCCTGATTAATGAAGTATTGGATATGTCGAAGATAGAAAGTGGCCGGCTGATTTTGTCTGAAGATGAATTCAACATAGGAGAACTTCTACAAGACCTCGTCGTCATGATGCAGTCTGAAATTAAAAATAAGCAGCAGACACTCGATATCCATGTAAAAGGGTTAAAGCATGAAAATGTGACGGGCGATATACAACGCATCAAGCAGGTACTGATGAATATCCTCTCCAATGCAGTCAAATATACACAGGAAAATGGGCAAATCACCATAGACATCAACGAAAAAGTAACCTGGGATGGGTTCGGTGACTACGAATTTGTCTTTGAAGATAACGGAAGAGGAATGAAACCCGAATTTCTTGACAAAATCTTTTTGCCGTTCGAACGTGCCAGCGACAATGGTATCAAGAATATACAGGGGACCGGACTCGGGATGGCAATCAGTCATAAAATCGTAAAGATGATGGGGGGCGACATTAAAGTGGAAAGCGAATACGGCAAAGGTTCCCGCTTTACAATCAACATGCCATTACGTCATTGCGAACAGGTTCCGGATGAGAAAATAAGAATAGACGGATTGGAAGTGCTTGTTGTCGACGATGATAAGATTGCATGCCAAAGTACTTGCAGTTGCTTGCAGGAAATCGGAATAAAAAGTGACTGGGTATGTTCCGGAAATGAAGCCATAACCTACGTCCGGAAACGGTATGCAGAAGCAAACAACTACTTTGCTGTCATTATTGACCTGAAAATGCCGGAAATGAACGGCATAGAAACAACACGGCAAATCAGGAATATTGTTGGGACAGATGTTCCGATAATCATTCTTTCCGCATACGATATTGAAGAATATGAAGCAGAGGCCAAAGCTGCAAAAGCCAATGGTTTCATAACCAAGCCCCTCTACAAATCAAAATTATTCCAGATTCTGAAACGTTTCCTTTTTGAGGGGGAACAACCGGAGCCGGTCAGCCAGTTCAAACTGTCGGATGCCGACTATTCCGGCAAACGCATCTTGTTAGTGGAAGACAATGAGTTAAACCGGGAGATTGCCGTTGAAATCATCGGAAGTACCGGTGTATCCATTGACACGGCGGTAAATGGTCTCGATGCAGTAAATATCGTTTCGCAGTCGGCTGAAGGCTTCTATCAGATGATACTGATGGATATCCAGATGCCGGTAATGGATGGCTATGAAGCGACCCGTCAAATACGTTCACTGAAACGTGCCGATATACCTAACATACCAATTGTAGCCATGACCGCCAACGCCTTTTCAGAAGATGTGACAAATACAATCAAAGCTGGTATGAACTATCATCTGGCAAAGCCCATCGACCTGGCGGCACTAATGGGAGTCCTCAATAAGTATTTACAATAGAAAACGTTAGGGAAGCTAACCGGGTTTTAGCTTCCCTAACGTTAATAATACAACTCTCTTATTTACCGTCCGGTTGCCTGTAAATATTCCGTCCGTTTAATCAGGTAATTGGTATAATCGTCCGTATATTGGTCTCTACTCTGTTGTAGTAAAGACTGGGCATTCAGCAAATCGCTCAATGTCTCTGTCCCTACCTGATAATAATCTGTACTCAGACGCACATTTTCTTCTGCCGTTTTTACCGATTCTTCCGATATCTTTGCCTGTTTATAGGCCTCTTCCAATTCATTCCAGAGTTTTTGCATCTGCAAAAGAAGTTTCTCATTGGTATCCTGCCGTGTATATTCAGCCGCTTTCAATTGCAACTTCTGCTTCCTGATAGCATGCGAACCGCCCCACCAATCGGTTAAGGGGACAGAAACCGTAGCAAAAATCATCCCGAAAGAATGATCGGTATCCAGAATATTATGATACATATAGCCGGCTCCTATTCCTACCGACGGCAGGTTCTGACCGACTTTCAATTTATATTGCAGACGGCTGGCTTCCACATTCTTATCAAGCAGTTTATAGGCAACAGTCGTCGGCAAGGCACTCATCAAGTCTATCCGGTAAGTCTCCGGCGAAGGCAGAGGCTCCTGCAATGTTGCCTGAACAGTGAAATCATCTTCCGGCAGTCCGATATACTGAGACAACAACATTTTCGACAAACGTAAATTATTATCTACTTTCAGCCGGTCACTGGCTATGCTGTTCTTTTTCAGTTGAACCTGTAACAGTTCATTCCTGTTCGCCACACCGGCACGAACGGAAGCTTCCACATCCTTATACAAGTTGTCGATTAATGTTTCCAGTAAGGAAACCGTTTTTCTCTTTTCCTGCAAAGAAACGTGCAGCCAGTAATACTGTTCGACAGTCAGCAATACTTCATTCTCCGATTGTTTCATCTGATAACGGCTCACTTCCACCGCCAGGGCAGCCAGTTTGTTATTATTAAGTATCTGTCCTCCTGCAAAAACCGGCTGGACAGCCGTTACTCCTCCCATAACACCGTTCTTTGCCATTGTCATTTCTAACAGACCGGGAACCAGTGCCAACTCTGCCATTCCATTGTCAGAGGTAAAAGCGCCTCCCGTCGCACTTATAGATGGAAAATATTTCGTGAAAGCCTCTTTACGCACTTCTTCCGCTCCTTTGACATCTAAACGGGCGTTCTTCATCCGGGCATTATTCTCCAATGCCAGTTGGCTGCATTCTTCCAGTGTCAAACTACGCTGGGCTTCGACAGATAAAGCCGGTACCAGCAAAAGACAAAGGAGATTGCCTAAAACATATATTATCTTTTTTCCAGACATATTCTTTACTCTTAATAGTTATACGACTTTTTTATTCCCTCCGAATATTATCCAGTAAAATACCGGAATAACAATAACGGCCAATATCATGGCAAATACTGTTCCCGAACAAATCACGACTCCCATCGGCGTCCATAAGGCACTGTTACTGATAATCATCGGGACAACCCCTACCGCTGTTGTTGCCGACGTCAGGAAAATCGGTAACATACGACGTTTACCGGCATCCATGGCAGCCTCTTTGACAGAGATGTGATGATTGATACGTAAATCCTGGGCATGGTCGAATATCATAATCGCATTACGTACCACAATACCTATCAAACTGATTATACCCAACACACAAGTGATACTGAACTCCATCCCGGACACCCAGAGACCGAGAGCAGCACCGAACAGGCACAGTAAAATAGAAGTAAGGGCAGCAACAGCCAATCCGATTTTCTTATAATTTATCAGCAAGAACAGGAAGACAATAATGACGGCAATCGAAAGCCCCTCTATTATCGGAGTGATAATTTCCTCGTCAGACTCTTTTACACCTCCGTATTCAAAAGATACGCCCTCCGGAAGATTGGGTATCACCCGGCTGTTCATCACCTTTTCTACCTTCTTCTGCATATTCGTTTCATTAAAGCCGCGTTTAACCTGAGTAATCACACTCAACGTACGCACTCCGTTACGGCGAACAATCTGCCCTTCATTCCATCCTCCCTGTATTTCAGACACCTGGCGAAGCGGAACACTGACACCCGGAACAGCCGCCGGCAAATAAGCATCCCCTATCCTATCAAACGAATCGTATGCATCCTCTCCCTTATCCGATTTCAGGCAGATAGCCAACGGATAATCGCCTTCCCAAACAGAGCCGACCGACATACCGTTATAACGGATAGCCATATCGGCCGCCGCCATCGCTTTCGAAATTCCCAGACGGGACGACTCCACAGGGTCAAGCGTTACACGAACTTCGGGTAGCATCTCCTCAAAATTCGTATGAACCCAAACCAGGCCATCCATATCCTGCAATGATGTCATCAATGTATCGGCCACCTGCTTCAAGGCCGTTATATCATCTCCCATAAAGCGAACTTCTATCGGGAAACTCACAGTCTGATAATCCAACTGCTTGAACTTGATGAAAGCATCCGGATAATAATCGGCATAAGCATTGGCATATTCATCCAGCAGGTTGGCCGTTGCCTCTACGGATGTTGTATTTACAATAAACTGCGCATAATTCTTCCCACCCATATTCGGAGCATAAGTTGCCTGGAAACGCGGGGAAGCCATTCCCACAAATGCGGTAGCCGACAAAACCCGTTCGTCATCTTTCAATAAAGCATATACGCTGTCGCAAACGGCTGCCGTTTTATCCAATGACGAACCTTGCGGCAAATAAATCTCTATAGCAAACTGGTCACGGTCTGCTTCCGGCATCATTCGTTGCGGGATACGCATCATAATCACCACAGCCAGCAACACGGATAATACCCCGATAAACAACGTTGTCTTGGGATAGCGAAAAGTCCATTCAAGTACCTTTTCATAGACAGCCTGTACCGTATCCAACAAGTTGAAACGCTTCTTTCCGTCCGTCTTCTGCCCGTTTTTCAATCCCTTTTTGATAAGGGTATGCTCCAACATGGGAATAAATATCATGGCGATAGCCAGCGAGGTCATCAATGAAATCGTTATCGTCCAGGGAAACCAGTTCAGAAAGTCCAGCATCTGCCCCGTCATCGTAAACAGCAACGGATAGAAGATAATGCAAAGGCTGAGCGTTGCCAGAAAGATGGAAGAGAAATAGTTCTTGGCACTCGATACTGCGGCATGCCAGTGGGACATTCCGTTATCCAGCCGTTCCAGATAAGCATCTATAACAATGATGGAGTTATCCACAATCATCCCCAGCACAACAATTAAAGCAGCCAATGTAACCGTATTCAACGGGATGCCGACAGCATACATAATCCCGATAGATATAAAAATACTAATCGGAATGGAAGTAGCCGCAACAATAGCCGATTTGAAAGGAAAAAGCAGCATCATCACCAGGATAACGACCACGATGGAGACAAACAGGTCACGCACAAACGAACTCACCGAATCATCCACCACCTTGGGCTGGTCCGCAATCCGCTGAATGGACACGCTTTCCGGAAGCTCTTCCTGGAAAGCTGCCAGCACCTTATCCACTTCCTTTCCGTACTGTACAATATTATTGCCTTCCCGCATCTCCATGGAAAGGATGATAGCCTTCTTTCCGTTATTCATTATATAACTGTCAGGCTCGGGATATTCACGGACAATACGTGCTATGTCTTTCAGACGGATTATATTCCCGTCACCATCCGCCAGGATAATCTGGTCGGCTATCTCTTTTTCAGAAGCATAGGTGTTAGAGAAATGGATTGGAATATCGAGATCTTCACTTTTCAACGAGCCTCCCGATGTGGTAAATCCTTGTGTGAAAAGCGTTGTCATCAACATTCGGGTATCCAGCTTGTAAGCCGTCAGCTTATCCCTGTCGAGATAGACACTGATTTGTTCCTTTTGTATGCCGTAACGGCGCAGATTTGAAACAGACTCAATACGACGGAGGCGGTCTTCCAGTGATTCCAGATAATCCTCCAGTTCACGATATGTTTTATCTTCCGATTCAAGCGTAATCAACAAAGCGGAGGTATCACCGAAGTCGTCGTTCGCAATGACAGCCAGGACACCCGAAGGCAATTGCGATTTGAAGTTCTGCAAACCCAGCTTAATCTTCGACCAGACTTCGTCCTTATTGTTCACTTCATCGTTCAGTTCCACCATGATATACACCATTCCGTCACGCGACATGGAATATGTTTTCTTCTTCTTTATCTCCTTAAAAGTATAAAGATAGCGTTCCAAAGGCTTTGCCAGTTGTTCCTCCACCTCAGCAGAAGTCGCCCCGGGATAAACACCCACGACAACACCCTGACGGATGGTAAATTCCGGAAACTCCTGTTTCGGCATATTTACCAGGCCATAAATTCCCAGACCGACCAAGACGGTCAGCACCAATAAGGTGATCTGGTAATAATGCATGGCCCATTCTATAATTCCCTGCTGTCTTTTCATAAGGCTTTCACTTTCATATCCTCACTCACCTTCTGATAACCGTCTGTTATGACAAGGTCACCTTCGCTCAGTCCGTCCGTTATCTGTACGCCATTGTCGGTCAACTCTCCGATACGAACCGTTACCGCTTTGGCCTTTCCGTCACGCAGGTACCAGACATACCGTTCGCCGGTGTGCGATAATTGTATCACATTATTAGGCAACGAAATGGTAGTAACCCTGTCCTTATCTTCCACTCTCACCCGGCAAACCATTCCCGGCAATAACGCTCCATCCCTATTATCCAGCTTTATCCTGGCTTCATAGGTATGGGATACCGGATTAGCGGTAATGCCTTTCTCTGTAACCATGCCTTCAAACAGCCGGCCTCCCAAAGCAGCAACGGTTATAGCCGCTTTCCGGTGGTCGATGAACGGTATTTCTTTTTCCGGTACGGCAATCTTAATATTCACCGTCCCTACATCCAATAAGGTGAAAACCGGTTTACCGGGCTGCACATTCTCGCCTGCCTCCACATTTCTTTTCCCGATTACACCGTCAAAAGGAGCATACAGGCTGGCATCTTCCAGATTCTTCCGGGCGATGCTTTCCATCGACTGTGCCTGTTGCAACTTACTCTGTACTTCCACCCATTTGATTTCCGGGAGACTTTTGTTTTCATACAATGTTTTCATACGGTCATAAGCATCCTGTGCCTGCACCAGGGAAGCGCGGGATGCGTCATACGTATCCTGAAGAGTCGCACGATTCAGCAAAGCCAGAAGCTGCCCTTTATGAACTTTCTGCCCTTCACGGACAAGAATTTCCTGCACATTCCCCATAACCTGAAAACTCAGGGAAGAGGCTGACATTTCCTCTACCGTTCCAACATAATTTTGACCATCAACAAGGCTGCTGCCCGTTATTTCAACCACTTTCACCGGTATTACCCTCTCTTCCGTCGACTTATCCTTTTGGCCGGAACAGCTCATCAACAGAATTATAAGCAAAGAGATGCCCGCACATTCTACAATCTTCATACCTATCTATTTATTAGTATTTTAAAGAGAAATAAACGATGCAAAAGTGATGAGAATCCTTATTTTATAAAAGGTCAGTTGAGCCGTAGAATTGTTCTGTTTTTCGCATTCGTATGCATTCTTTTCCTATATTTGCATATAAATAAAGAAAAGATGAACCAAACAGTTCCTATAATAGACATCTCGAAAGTCGAACATTCATCCAAAATAGACTTCTTTGATGACGATTTCGTTATTTTCGACGATTTGAATGAAATTCCGCTGTTCGATTATCCCAGCCGTATTGCAGATGCCGCCGTTTTTGCCATTTGCCAGAAAGGTTCCGTACGAATCAGCATCAATCTGAAAGAATATACAATCGTTCCTAATAATCTGGTAGTTCTTCTGCCGGACCAGATAGTGCAGCATTACGAACGCAGTGATGACTTTGCCGGTATTTTCCTGGGAGTATCCAAACAGTTCATCGACGATACGATCCCGGGAATGAAGAATCTTTTATCAGCTTTCTTCTACGTCAGGGACCATCCATGCACTACCCTGACTGAGGAAGAGTTGGATTATCTTTCCGAATATCATCCCATGTTATGGAAAAGGGTTAAGATGAAAGAGCATGTGTACCGGAAAGAAGTTATTCAAAGCCTGTTACTGTCATTATTCTACGATGTCTGTAATATCTTCCGCAAACACCAACCGGCTAATGAAGGTAAAAGGTCTCGCAAAGAAGAGCTGTTCGGATTGTTTATGCAAACGGTACTGGAAAACTACAAGCAGGAAAGGAGTGTTGCCTTTTATGCCGACAAACTTTGTGTCACAGCCAAATATCTTTCACTCATATCCAAAGAAGTCAGCGGACAGCCTGCCGGAAACTGGATTGATGAATATGTGATTCTGGAAGCAAAAACGTTATTGAAGTCAAGCCAGATGAGCATACAGGAAATAGCTGACAGTTTAAACTTTGCCAACCAATCTTTCTTCGGAAAGTATTTTAAGCATCACACAGGAATATCTCCCAAAGAATACAGAAAACGATAGGGGATAATATTGCCTTTATCCCCCGATTATTACATTTATATTATACATACTGAAAATAGCCTTACAACGCTCCACCGTTTCTTCCGACGGCGTCGCCATCGGATAATGGACCGGGTTATATACCGTCCCCAGCTTTTCATGTTTGTTCTTACCAATATCATGATAAAGGAGCAGATTCACCGTCCGATGCTGCCAGGGTAAGGAAGAAAGGAATGCGGCCGAACGGGTTATATTTTCTTCATCCGCATTCACACCTTCTATCAAAGGGATACGGATATGAAACGCATGACCAACTTCCGCCACCATGCGTAAGTTAGACAATATTAATTCATTAGACACTCCGCAGTAAAGTTTATGTTTAACTGTATCCATATGCTTCAGGTCTACCAGAAAAAGCTCGGAATGTTGCATCACCTCCTTGACAATCTCCTCTCCGGCAAACAATGTCGTATCGACGGCACGATGGATACCCAGGTCACCACAACGATGAAGTAATTCCAGCAACATATCCGGATGCAACAACGGCTCCCCTCCGCAAAAGGTTACGCCTCCCTCCGACCGGTCCATGAATACCGTTTCCTTTTCAATCTCCTTCATCAGGTAATCTACGGAATATTCGGTTCCGGATATCTCCATTGCCAGAGCCGGACAGCCCTCCGCACATTTGCCGCACAAATGACAGAGAGCATTGTCGGTAACAATCCCTTCGGGTGTCAAAGCCAGTGCCTTTTGCGGACAATTCTCCACACACGTCCGGCATCCTATACATTTCTTCTTTGTATAGAGTTTCTGTTTCCGGCTGGATACCCCCTCCGGATTATGACACCAAACACACGACAACGGGCACCCTTTCATAAAGACAGTCGTCCGGATGCCCGGCCCGTCATTGATAGCATACCGCTTAATATCGAATATTAACCCCATCAACTAATTCTCAATTCTTAATTTTCAATTACTAAAAGCTTTCCTGCTCCGTACGGGCAATCACATCTGCCTGCAAGTCAGCATTCATATCATTGAAATAATCACTGTAACCGGCTACACGAACCAACAAGTCGCGGTAATCTTCCGGACATTTCTGGGCGGCATACAACGTTTCCGTATCCACAATATTAAACTGGATATGATGTCCGCCCAAAGCGAAATAACTACGAATCAGGGAAGCCAGTTTCGATATATCTTCCTCCCGCTTCAACAGGCTCGGAAGGAAACGCTGGTTCAGCAATGTTCCGCCACTCTTCACCTGGTCCAGCTTGCCCAATGACTTGATAACGGCAGACGGTCCGTGCGTATCGGCACCATGTGAAGGAGAAGTCCCGTCGGAGATAGCCTTTTCTGCCAGACGGCCATTCGGGGTCGCTCCCATCACCTTACCGAAATAAACATGACAGGTAGTCGACAGCATATTCAGGTGAAAACACTCCCCTTTCGTATTCGGTTTGCCTTCAATAGCATCATACAAATCATCGAATACTTTGACGGCAATAGCATCGGCATATTCGTCATCATTACCGAAGAAAGGCGTACGGTTCAGGATTGTCTGGCGCATAACTTCCGCTCCGGCAAAATTGTCAGCCATTGCTTTCAGCATTTCATCCATCGAAAAGCGTTTGTCTTCAAAGACATGTTTCTTCAAGGAGGAGAGGCTGTCGGTTATTGTACCCAGCCCCGTACATTGTATATAAGTGGTGTTATAACGCGGTCCGCAGTTGTAATAATCGCGTCCTTTGGCAATACAATCGTCGATAAACAGGGAAAGGAATGTGGCCGGTGCATATTTGGCAAACATCCGGTCGATATAATTGCTTACACGCACCTTCATATCCACAAAATAATGCACTTGTTTCATAAAGGCGGCGTATAAATCATCGTAACCGGCAAAGTCACACGGATTACCGGTCTCCAGTCCTACTTTACGGCCGGACACCGGGTCGACACCATTGTGAAGGGTTACTTCCAGTATCTTCGGTACATTCAGATAGCCGGTCAGCACATAAGCCTCCTTCCCGAAAGCACCCACCTCGATACAACCGCTACAACCTCCTTCCCGGGCATCATGCAGGGATTTCCCCTGTCGCATCAGTTCCTGGATATACACGTCCGGATTGAATACCGACGGATAACCGTGTCCCTGGCGAATCACCTTGCATCCGGCCCGCAGGAACCGTTCCGGCGTACGGGCACCGATATGAATAGCACTTCCCGGTTGCAGGATATGCAGTTCCTCAATCGTTTCAAGCATGATATAAGAAACTTCGCTTACCCCGTCACTGCCGTCGGCTTTCACTCCTCCGATATTCAGGTTGGTAAAGTCGTTATAGGTTCCGCTTTCCTTGGCGGTAATACCGACCTTCGGCGGTGCCGTATGGTTATTTACCTTGATAAAGAAGCAGGACATCAATTCTTTGGCTTCATCACGGGTAAGGGTTCCCGCAGCTATTTCCTTTTCATAGAAAGGAGCCAGATGCTGGTCGAAATGTCCAGGGTTCATGGCATCCCAGCCGTTCAGTTCGGTAATAGTTCCCAGATGGACAAACCAATACATCTGGATAGCTTCCCAATACGTACGGGGAGCATGGGCCGGAACCCAACGGCAAACTTCAGCTATCTTACGAAGTTCGGCAGCCCGCACCGGGTCTTTCTCCGCCATCGACATTTCGTCCGCCAGGTCGGCATGACGTTCGGCAAAGAGAATGGCGGCATCGCAGGAGATAGACATGGCGGTAAGTTCCTCCTGTTTATCCGTCGCTTCAGGGTCATTCATAAAATCGAGATTTGCCAGTTCGCCGGCAATCCGTTCTTTCAGGTCCAGCAAACCGTAGCGGTAGACTTTTCCGTCAAGAGCCGTATGTCCCGGAGCACGCTGTTCCATAAATTCGGTAAACATACCGACTTCATAAGCCTCTTTCCATTCTTTCGGGACATGGCTGAAAATACGTTCACGCTGAGTACGCCCTTTCCAGTATGGGATTACTTCGCGTTCATAAGTATCTATATCTTCCTGGCTGATGGTATAACGTTGCAATTCACGGGTATTCAGCACATGCAGGTCTTCCACACTATGGCAGGTCAGCTCGGGAAAAGTAGGAACAGCTTTCGGTGCCGGACCACGTTCACCCACAATCAGTTCGTCTTTACCTATATAGATGGTCTTTTGCCGGCATATCTCAAGAAAGTTCAATGCTCTCAGGATCGGAACAGGATATTTCCCGTAATTCTCCTTGTAGAAACGGGTTTCGATAAGCGCCCGTTCGATAGACAGGGAAGGTTCAGCCTCAAAAGAAAGCTGGCGTAACCGTTTGATACGGTCGTTCATACCATACCCATTTGCTTCCGCCGCCGGAGCAAAATTGGATGCACTGCGGGGTGCACGCTGAGCTGTTGTCGTACTCATATTGAACACAGTATTTTTTAAGAAATAACTAAGAATAAGAAAATAGTGAACCGTGCCACAGACGGTTCTGTCCGGGAAAGAATGTATTGTTTAAAGATAGAACATCAAACAATTGAAGAGTTTTCTGTAACCTTTTATAATCATATAATATACAAAGATTTATACGAATACCGCAAACATAAATACTTTTCATGAATAAACAAAATAATAGCGTCTGTATTTTTTACTATATTTGCAACATTCGTTTTGTTTTCATGGTTATTCATATAAATATATCTTCATGGAAAATCGTTTTTTAGGACTTATAGAGAACAGCATCAAGGAACATTGGGACCTGCCTGCTTTCTCAGATTATAATGGACACACGTACCATTATAAAGATGTGGCCCGGCGTATCGAAAAATTTCATATAATACTCGAACATGCAGGAATAAAGAAAGGAGACAAAGTAGCTTTGGTCGGACGAAATTCGTCTAACTGGGCCATCTGCTTTTTCGGCATACTGGCGTATGGTGCGGTTGCCGTCCCCATCCTCCACGAGTTCAAGCCGGACAATATCCATCATATTGTAAACCATTCAGGGGCAAAGGCCGTACTGGCCGGAGCCAACAACTGGGAGAATATGAACGAGCAGATGATGCCCGATGTCAAACTGTTCATGATGCTGGACAATTTCTCCATCATCAAGAGCAAGAATAAGGAAGTACGGGTAGTGCGCGACAGGATTAACGAGTATTTCGGAAAGAAATATCCCCGCTCCTTCACGGCTGCCGATGTTAAATATCATGTCGAACAACCGGAAGAACTGGCTGTATTGAACTATACTTCGGGGACGACCAGCTTCTCTAAAGGGGTTATGATTCCTTTCCGCAGCTTATGGAGCAATACGCAGTTTGCTTACGACAACCTGCCGTTTATCCATCCGGGAGACAGTGTGGTCTGCATGTTGCCGATGGCACATATGTATGGCCTGGCTTTCGAGATTCTGAATTGTGTGAACAAAGGATGCCATGTGCATTTCCTTACCCGCACACCGAGCCCGAAGATTATCGCCGAAGCATTTGCCCGTGTGAAACCGGCATTGATACTCGCCGTACCTCTTATCATCGAGAAAATCGTCAAGAACAAGATATTCCCGGAACTGGAAAAGCCGCTCATCAAATTACTGCTGAAAGTCCCCTACCTCGACCAGAAAGTACTCGACACCATTGCAAAGAAATTGAATGATTCTTTCGGAGGTAAATTCGACGAAGTGGTAATTGGTGGCGCCGCCCTGAACAAAGAGGTGGAAGAATTTCTCCGCTCCATCAAGTTCCGGTATACTGTTGGCTACGGAATGACGGAATGCGGTCCGTTGGTGGCATACGAACAATGGGATACGTTCAGACAAGGTTCTGTCGGCCGCATTGTCGACCGGATGGAAGCGCGTATCGACTCTGCCGACCCGGTTAACGAAGTAGGCGAAATCCTGGTCCGCGGCATGAACGTCATGTTGGGATATTACAAGAATCCGGAAGCGACCAAAGCGGTCATGATGCCCGACGGCTGGATGCGTACCGGCGACCTGGGAACAATAGATTCCGACGGTTTCCTCTATATCCGCGGACGTAGCAAATCCATGATTCTGGGACCAAGCGGACAGAACATCTATCCGGAAGAAATAGAAGACCGCCTGAACAACATGCTTTATGTTTCCGAATCGTTGGTAATCTCGCAAGGCGGCAAACTGGTTGCCCTGATCTATCCGGATTGGGAACAGGTTGACAAAGCAGGCATCCAACATTCCGAAATAGAAAAGCTGATGCAACAAAACATTGACCAACTCAATACAGAGATGCCGGGCTACAGCAAAGTAACCTGCTTCAAATTGTATCAGGAAGAGTTCGAAAAGACACCGAAGCGCAGCATCAAACGGTATTTATACCAGCCGGCAGAAGAAAACTGATTCTCCGGAGGTATTCCCAAACTTCACCTTTCAGGTTTCAGCCAGATATCCGCCTTGAAAAAGATTGGATTTGGCTGAAAGGTGATTATATTGAATTCAAAATTCGACAAGTAGGCATTCGTTTGCCCACCGATAGTTATCTGTTTACTGATGGGTAGTTATCCGTTTGCCGACGGGTAGTTATCCGCTGACAAAGCATAGGTGTTTCGAAATGTTAAGACCTATCTTTTGATGACAAAACATATATGCTTTGAAGACAAAAGTCATATGTTTTGCCGGAAGTTGTTTTACACTGATTTTTTGTATACATTTTTTTACAAATTCATCCCTTCAGCCGGACAAATTGAAAAATATATCATCAAAGGAAAACTGAAAGCTGAAAGTAACTGCATGAGATGATATAGGGGGACAAAAAAAACAATTGTTTTTGATTTCAGATACTTAAGTATTTAACTACAATAACTTAAGTATTTAGTTTCAAAAACAATTGTTTTTATTTCAGGAAATAATCGTTCAAAATTCAGACGTGACAAGCACGGGGTGCATCAACATTTAATGCTCAACTCACGGAGTACGTCACGTATCTTCTCGAAGGTCGTGATACGTGTCGGCACCAATGGCAGACGCAGTTTGTTTTCAATGAAGCCCATTGCATTCAGCATACTCTTCGCTCCGGCAGGATTACCGTCTACAAACAGTAATTCGAATAATTCGGTGAAACGATGATGGATAGTACGGGCATGATCGTAATCGCCGGCCAACGCCAAACGAACCATCCGGCTGAATTCACGGGGGAAAGCATTACCGATAACAGAAATAACACCGATCGCACCTAATGTAATCAATGGGAAGGTGATACCGTCATCACCGGAAATAACATTAAAATTCGCCGGTTTATTCTTAATGATGTCATCCATCTGGGTGATATTACCGGAAGCCTCTTTTACAGCGACTACATTCTTAAACTCACGTGCAATACGGAGTGTTGTAGCAGCAGTCATATTTACACCTGTTCTTCCCGGTACATTATATAATACGATGGGAAGTTTGGTGGCTCCGGCAATAGCTTTGTAATGCTGATAAATTCCTTCCTGGGAAGGTTTATTATAATAAGGTACGACAGACAGGATAGCGTCGATACCATCAAAATTATCGTTCTTTAATTTCTCAACAATCGTGCGGGTACAGTTACCGCCAACACCTAAAACGATAGGAATACGGCCGTTAACCTTAGTTACAACGAGGCTGATAATTTTCTTTTTTTCTTCTTCAGTGAGGGTTGGTGTTTCCGCAGTAGTTCCTAACACTACCAAATAATCGGTTCCGTTCTGCACCTGGTAGTCTACCAGTTTGCTCAACGCATCATAGTCCACACTTTCGTCGTCCTTAAAGGGAGTGATCAATGCCACACCCATTCCTTTTAAATTTATGTCTGCCATGGGGAAAATATTCCTTTTTTGTTATTTAGCACTGCAAAAATAACGAAATTATATCATTTGGAACGGATTGTCTGCAAATAAAATAAGATATGTTCGAATAAATGCTTTATATCAGCGTTTTCTGTCATTGAAATCGTGAGGTCATATAAATCCAGTTCACCGTTTTTTGCTCCGACTTTTAAGGTTCCGGGATGCTTCAACAACAAATATTGCATGACATAATTATTACCTTGGGTAAGGTCGATTAGTATATCTGCATTGCATGAATAAAACTTCTTTTGGATTTCATCCGTTGGCATATACCACATATCCAGATCGGTCTTGGCATGGACAACCATATACGACGGATTCATCTCTGGCACCGTTTCGCCGGACACATAGACGCAAACATTGACATTCTTATTCAACGTACGTAATGTTTTGAGGCAAGGCTCAACGACATCACGGTCTTCGGCATTAAACAACACCAGGATATGGCGGGCATCTTTCAGGGTGCAGAAGTTACTCTGACGCTTTCCGGACTGCCCAGCCAAGGCCTTTACTTTCTTACGGATAAAATGGTTCGTCAGTCTCATTCTGCCAACATGTTTAAGAATTCAGTTTCATTTATAATCTTCACTCCCAGCTTTGCTGCTTTTTCAAGTTTGGCCGGACCCATGTTTTCCCCGGCAAGGATATAATCCGTTTTGCCGGAGACGGAACCACTGTTCTTTCCGCCATGCTGTTCGATCATGGCTTTATATTCGTCACGTGAATGTTGGGTAAATGTACCGCTAATCACGATTGTCAATCCTTTCAGTTTATCGGAACGGTTTGCCAGCACTTCTTCGGCTACCGTCATTTGCAATCCGTATTCTTGCAGGCGGGCTACCAGGATACGGTTGTTTTCGTCAGCAAAATAGTCTACGACACTACGGGCAATACGTTCGCCAATCTCATCCACTTCCGTCAATGTCTCCAAGGAAGCCTCCTGTAATTGTTGCATCGAATGGAATGCAGATGCCAGGCGCTTTGCCACAGTCTCGCCGACATAACGGATACCCAACCCAAACAACACCCGTTCAAACGGTACCTGTTTGGATTCTTCAAGGCTCGCCATCAGGTTACGGGCACTTTTCTCCGCCCAACGTTCCAGACGCAACAAGTCCGGCATCTCCAATATATACAGATCGGCAACGTTTTTTACCAGTCCGGCTTCATACAAATCTTCTACCGTTTCCGGACCGATATTTATATTCATGGCGCGGCGGGTAACGAAATGTTCGATACGACCTTTAATCTGCGGCGGACAACCGGCTTCATTCGGACAATAATGGGCCGCCTCCCCTTCCGGACGATACAAAGGCGTACCGCATTCAGGGCAAGTCTTGATAAAAGTTACCTTCGCTCCCAACAACATCGAACGGGAATCGACATCGACACCAACGATCTTAGGAATGATCTCTCCGCCTTTTTCTACATATACATTATCTCCCAGATGCAAATCCAGTCCTTCAATAATATCTGCGTTATGCAGAGAGGCACGTTTGACGGTCGTCCCAGCCAGCAATACCGGTTCCAGATTGGCAACCGGAGTAACGGCCCCTGTGCGTCCTACCTGAAAAGAGACTGAGTTGAGACGTGTTACCGCCCGCTCTGCCTGAAATTTATAAGCAATAGCCCAACGGGGACTCTTGGCGGTGAATCCCAGATTCTTCTGCTGGCGCAGTGAATTTACTTTCAATACGATGCCATCAGTAGCCACCGGCAAGTTCTTCCGTTCCACATCCCAATAAGCGATATAGTCGAAAATATCCTGCAAGCTGTCGCATTTACGGATGACATCAGGTATTTTAAATCCCCAGGTACGAGCAATCTGTAGATTTTCGTAATGAGCGTCGGCTGGAAGACCTTCACCCAGTAAATAATAAAAATAAGCATCCAGTTTACGTGAAGCCACGATAGCCGGATTCTGTTGTTTCAATGTGCCTGAAGCAGCATTACGAGGATTGGCGAAAAGCGGTTCTTCCTGCTCTTCACGTTCCTTGTTCAGACGGTCGAATTCTGCCCAGGGCAATAGAATTTCACCCCGTATCTCAAAGTTTTCCGGATAGTTATCCCCCCGTAACTTTAACGGGACAGAACGGATTGTCTTTACATTAGCCGTCACATCATCGCCACGGGTTCCGTCGCCACGGGTCACGGCACGGACCAAGCGTCCGTTCTCATAAATCAACGAAATGGAAGTTCCGTCATATTTCAGTTCGGCAACAATCTCGAAAGGCTCGTTCAAAGCACGTTCCGTCCGCTCATAGAAATCACGTATTTCTTCTTCGGAATAGGTATTTCCCAAAGAAAGCATCGGATACTGGTGGACTACCTGTTCAAATTCCTTCGACAAGTCGCTTCCCACCCGCTGCGTCGGTGAATGCGGATCGGCAAATTCGGGATGAGCTTCCTCCAATGCCTGTAATTCTTTCATCTTCTCATCAAACTCACGGTCTGATATCGTCGGTGTGGAAAGTACATAATAATTATAATTATGCTGTTCCAACTCATCACGCAGTGCTTTTATCTTTGCCTCCACCATTATAATTGAAAATTAATATACCAGTTTTACATTATCAATCCAGAACGTATTGCCGGGAGAACCGATGTAGGCGCCTCCATGGCTGGAAGTAAACTGTAAAACCATATGTGTAGGTTCGTCTCCTTCCTCTGCCCAGCCGATCTCCTTTACCGGGACGCTCTCGCCCTGGCTGTTCGTTGCATAACGTTCCTCTACCTGTATGCACATGTATGGTTTGTAATCCGCATGGCCGGATATATTGCCATACATAATCGGATAAGTAGCGTCGTTCACCCAACCATCTGTCGATGAGACATAACGTTGAACCATCGTTCCTACCCTTTTAGCATATATATTACCTTCCTTATCTTCCCAGCGTTTCTGCAAAAACAAAATCGCTGCGATAGAATCCTGCCCGGCCACTTTCGACTTACGGCTGAATCCTGTACTGCGGATACGGTCTTTTTCGGGTGCTGCCTTTACCTTATAATCGAAACGGATTGCCGTCGGTTTCTTTGTAAAAGGAACACCGCTGTTCAGCATAGCCTGAGGATTCTTTGTCCCCTTGATCGGTTCATGAACCGAACCCAGGAAGACAGAACCGGCCGCAACCACTTCAATATCGACCAGGCCAAAAACCTTTACACTTTCCATACGTGTTTCCAGGCGGGCACACCAGCCATCTCCTCTCCTTTCCGGAAAAACAGATGTATTCGTCTTCACTACTCCGGCCACTTTCGCCATCACATTGGAATTCGCCCACGGCGAACCTCCCCGGTTGTGATAAGCGGTATTGCCGACAATCGTATCCGTCGGTCCCACCTCATACAGATGCTTCTTATTTCCACCTATAATTCCAGACTCCTGGATTTCACGGACAACCCATTGATCCATATCGCCAAACGCAAAAGGCACAACCTTCTCCTGTCCGGTGATAGTCGACAACTGACTGCCCGCAAACAAAAATAACAATATATTCTTTATATAATTCATAAGCTTTGCTTAAAAGTTGAAAGAATATCATAAAGAATATCCCCACTCCTTGAGAGCCATTCCCCAGTTCTCTTCAACGATCTGTACTGTACGGTCGTCGTATTTGTACTGGTTCTTTTTATATCCCTTCTTCTTTCCCAGATATTTCTCTATCTCGACTTTAGACGATTCAAATCCCGGCAGGTTTAATTTGTGATAAATATCTTCGGTCATCGCAAAAGCATCCTGTTCGAAATCTTCGAATTTCACTTCTACCAGGTTCCCTTCAGGGATAAGCCCTTTCTGCTCTTCAAACTTGTAGAACAAGCGGCGATATACTTCAATAAGATTGCTTTCAATCTGTTCATTAGTGATATCTTGCAAACGAAGCGGTTGTATCGTATTTGTAAAGAAACTGCGTGTACTCTCAAATACGGTATAAGGATTACGCTTCAAATAAATGAATTTGGCATTCGGAAACATTTCCAACAATGTTTTCACACGTCCGGTATGCGGCGGGTTCTTACTCAGGAACTGTGAGCCGTGTGTATTCCAGAGCGATATCTTGACAAGTTTCAGGAAAGTTTCCTTAAACACTTTCAATTCGTGCTCGGTCGTATTGTCGAACAACAGATACCGGTCGCAATATTCCAGCATGTGTTTCGGGAAAAACCAAAAATTATAATAAGTATACGGCATCATGTTCGCCAAAGCAAACTCTTCTTCCTGCGGAAGGTCGACCTTCAGCTCCATATTGTCGGTCGGACGTTTGTCGGGCATCAGGAATGACATATTCTTCTTAAAGAAAGGTTGTCCCCAAAGCATCAGGTTCGGGAATACCGTCTGATACGTGGTGTTGTATCCGAAATGCTTGTCGCACGAAAATACATTGTGTACGAATGTCGTACCGCTACGCCAATGACCCAGTATGAACACCGGGTCCATCTCCAACGGTTTATCCGCTATTTTACGATAACGGGCGTCTTCTAAAGGTTGCAGTAAACTAAGCAGGCGGCATACCGATTTTGTCAGATAATACTTGTTTCGAAAACCTTTGTCGATCGTTTTATCGGCTGTCACAGCCTTAAACGTCTTCCAGTCCGCACCAACCAGCGTATTGATTGGCAATTTATCAAATTCCAGCAACCCCATAAGTTATTTCTTTTCAGTTATACATTTCACAGGAACGCCCTGGCGTCCTAATTCTTCACATACCGTACGAATCGCCTCGTAATGTTCTTCGCCTATTCCGAGTTCCGGCAGGTTCAATACAGCCAGAGCATCTTCTGTCACCATATCTTTGGCATCCACCCGGTCGATAATCATTCCGACAGCCGACGTGTTGTTGGTAATCGGGTCGATCAGGATAAAGGCTCCCGTCTGTTTATTCTTCTGATAAGGGTCAAAAAACAGTTCTTTTCCGGTCGTAAAGACAACACGGGCGATCTCATTCAGTTTCATCGGCAGGCTATCGGCAGTCAACTGTCCGTTCTCAACCGACAACTGCTCCATTGTATTGACATTCACCTTATAACGGATACTGTCCACACGGGCACGTGTCAGGTTGGTTGTATGCTTGATATAGAACTGTTTGGACATATCCATCGGTTCTTCATCCATCCAGACCAGCATCGATTCGAAGTTACGGTCTTCCATCGGCAGATTATCCGGATGTACCAGCATTTCGCCACGGGAAACGTCGATTTCGTCTTCCAGGGTAATGGTAACGCACTGGGGAGGGAAAGCATAATCCAATTCGCCATCGTAAGTAACGATACTTTTCACTTTCGATGTTTTGCGTGAAGGCAAAGCCATCACCGTATCTCCTTTACGGATGATACCGCTGGAGACCTTACCGCAGAAGCCACGGAAGTCCAGGTTCGGACGCAATACATATTGTACCGGATAACGGAAATCTTCGAAATTACGATCCTGGTCGATTGGCACTGTTTCCAGGAAATCCAGCAGAGACGGTCCTTCATACCAGGGAGTGCGGTCGCTCTTATCCACCACATTATCACCATCCAAAGCAGAAAGCGGGATATAAGTGATATCCGGAATATTCAAGGATTTCACGAACGCCTTATAATCAGCGACAATCTTATCGAATATTTGTTTGTCGAAGTCGACCAGGTCCATTTTATTCACAGCCAGTACCACATGTTTGATACCCAGCAAAGAAACCAGATAAGTGTGGCGGCGGGTCTGCGTAATTACACCGGTACGGGCATCCACCAGGATAATAGCCAGGTTGGCAGTCGAACCGCCGGTTATCATGTTACGGGTATATTGTTCGTGTCCCGGAGTATCGGCGATGATAAACTTACGATTGTTCGTACTGAAATAACGGTAAGCCACGTCGATCGTAATACCTTGTTCACGTTCGGCCTTCAAGCCGTCAAGCAATAAGGCATAATCGATATGGTCGCCGGCATTTCCCATACGTTTACTATCACGTTCAAGGGCATCCAGCTGGTCTTCATATATCTTTTTACTGTCGAACAGCAGACGTCCGATTAAGGTCGATTTACCGTCATCTACCGAACCTGCCGTCAGGAAACGAAGCAAATCTTTCTGTTCGTCCCTGTCCAGGAATTCTTTTATATTTAATGTTGCCATAATTTAATTGAAAATGGAGAATTGAAAATTGAAAATTAGAAATAACCCTCTCGTTTCTTCTGTTCCATGCTGGCATCCTGGTCAAAGTCGATTACACGAGTGGTGCGTTCGCTTTTGGTGGTTGTCATCATCTCTTCCACGATCTTTTCGATTGTATCAGCATCGCTGTCTACCGCTCCGGTCAAAGGCCAGCATCCGAGTGTACGGAAACGGACCATACGCATTTTGATCTGGTCGCGATACTGTTCCGGCAAACGGTCGTCGTCAGCCATAATCAGATTACCGTCGAGTTCAACGATAGGGCGTTCCTTGGCATAGTATAAAGGAACGATCGGAATATTCTCCAGGCGGATATACTGCCAGATATCCAGTTCAGTCCAGTTGGATAACGGAAAGACACGGATACTTTCACCTTTATGGACACGGGCATTGTAAATGTCCCATAATTCCGGACGCTGGTTCTTCGGGTCCCATTGATGGAACTTGTCGCGGAACGAATAAATACGTTCTTTGGCACGACTCTTTTCCTCGTCACGGCGGGCGCCACCAAAAGCGGCATCAAACTTGTATTTGTCGAGGGCATGCAACAACGCCTGTGTTTTCATCAGGTCGGTATGTACCTTGCTACCATGCGTAAAAGGTCCTACACCGGCATGAAATGCTTCCATATTTGATTCAACGATCAGGTTCCATCCGAACTTTTTTGCATATTCATCACGGAACTGAACCATTTCCTTAAACTTCCATTTAGAATCAATGTGCATCAAAGGAAACGGCACTTTTCCCGGAGCAAAGGCTTTTTCTGCCAACCGGACCATCACCGATGAGTCTTTACCGATAGAATAAAGCATCACAGGATTTTCAAATTCAGCAGCAACCTCCCGTATGATATGGATAGATTCTGCTTCCAGCTCCTGTAGATGGCTTAATTTGTAATCTGACATAGTTTATATTTGTTATATTTATTGTTTCAATGTTTATCAGATGTGAGCTATCTTGTCCCCGTGCTTGACACGGGGCCGCAGAAGAACCAGCAATATCAAAAGATACATATAGGATACGGTCTGTGCCTTTGCGATCCCGTATCAAGCACGGGAACGGGATAGCTCATTTCTTTCTATACTTTCACTTTAGGCAATATCAATTCCAATAATTTATTTACCGACTCTTCGAGGCTCAACACCGAGGTATCCAATGACAAAGCCGGATGCTCCGGTGCTTCGAATGGGGCCGAAACGCCTGTAAAATCTTTGATCTCTCCCTTGCGGGCTTTTGCATACAATCCTTTTACGTCACGCCGCTCACATTCTTCGATCGGCGTATTCACATAAATTTCCAGGAAATTATCTTTTCCGATAATCGTAGAAGCCATCTCCCTTAACTCATTGTTCGGACTGATAAAAGCCGCTATAGTTATAACACCGGTGTCAATAAATAGTTTGCTTACTTCCGCGATACGACGGATATTCTCCACCCGGTCTTCCGCAGAAAATCCCAAATTGTTATTGATACCGCTACGGATATTATCGCCATCCAGAATACGGCATAACAGACCGCGCTTATGCAACTCACGCTCCAAAGCAATGGCAATCGTACTTTTACCGGAACCACTCAGCCCGGTAAACCAAACCATCACACTACGTTGTTTCAAAAGCGCCTCTTTATCCTCTCTTCCCAACATACGGTCGAAAATCGGATATATATTATTCGGCTGTGTATTATTCATTTTATTTCTTATTACCTTTTATATTAAAACTCCCAGATCATCGGTATCACGAACACGGAAATCAAAAACGTAATCAGGTTCAACGGCAATCCCACACGGACGAAATCCGTAAACTTATAACTACCGATACCTTGTACGATCAGATTTGTCTGATAACCGATCGGAGAACTGAAACTGGCTGACGCCGCCATACAAATCACCACAAAGAATGGTGTCGGGTTTACTCCCAACTGTGTAGCGACCGACAATGCTATCGGAAAACTCAAGGCCGCCGCCGCATTGTTCGTTATCAGTTCGGTAAAAATATTTGTTATGATAAAAATGATGGCAAGCAGAGCATACGGCCCGAGATTGTCAGCCATACTAATGATATAGCTGGCTACCAAGGCTGCAAAACCGGAATTTTCCATCGCCTTACTGATAGCAAACGCACAAGCGATTGTAATCAGAATATCCCAGGATATATATTTGGTATATTTCTTCGGAGGAAATATCTTCGTCCAAGCCATAATAATAGTAGTGATGCAAACGAAAAAGAACATATCCAGACGCATCCCCGGAATGGCTTCTTTCACGGCCGGCAATTCGCCAACTGTAGCCCCTACAATCATAAAGATAAGTAACCCCAGTGCCAGCCAACGTTTCTTTTTCGATACCGGTTCAGTATTTTCATTACCATTGGCAAGCATCAGGAAGACACTCGATTCTCCCCACGTCGGAATAAACGAATCATCGGCCCAAAGTACCAGTGTATCGCCTTCATGCAAAGTAACCTTATCCAGATCATGAGTGAAACGTTCTCCCCCACTTTTCACTTCCTTTACGATAGCACCGTAATGGCGGGCAAAATTAAACTCTCCCAATGTCTTATTGATACCGGGAAAACGGGAACCCAATACAGCTTCCACCCGATGCAGGTTTCCCGGACTCTCTTCTTCCCCATCGTCCACATAATTATCCTGACGGGAATCGGGCAATAACTTATTGGAGAATGCAAACAGATACAGGATACCGGCTATGGCAATAAAAATGCCGACCTTTCCGAGTTCAAACATAGTGAACCCCTCGTAGCCGGCTTCAATAACCATACCATGAACAACCAGGTTGGTGGAGGTTCCGATCAGCGTACAAATACCGCCTAATATGGTTACATAAGAAAGAGGTATAAGAAATTTGGTAGCCGGAAGTTTTACCGACTCAGCCCATCGTTTGATGATCGGGGCAAAAATAACAACTACCGGAGTATTATTAAGAAAGGCAGAAATAAATGCAATAGGAGGCAACATCCGGACCTGGGCCTTTAAAACGGTAGTTTTTCCTTCCGGAAGCAGTTTCTTGATAACTTGCCCGAGCGCCCCGCTCTGCCGGATTCCTTCACTCACCAAAAAGAGCATGCCGACGGTTATCATCCCTTTGTTACTGAATCCCTCCAACATTTCTTTTGGAGACAATATTCCTACGACCAGGAATAATACTACAACAGTCAGTAATACCATTCCCGGTCGCATCCTATCCCATATCAATGCCGCAACCATTCCGGCCAGGGCTAGCAATACAAATAATATTTCGAAGTTCATCGCGTTCCTAATCTGTCTAAATTTCTCAGATAAGGTGCAAATGTAATAAGAAAATTAACGTTATTCGTACGCAAAAACCCTATTTTAATCCTTTTGACCAAAATAATCAGCAAATGGAAGAAAGAGGTTTCACGATAAACCAGGGGTTGTGCAAATCCTTCTTATTGTATTTCAACGGAGTTCGGCCATCTATGTGGAATACGTCACATCCGGCCCCTCTTGCGATCGCATGACCGGCAGCTGTGTCCCATTCCATTGTCGGTGCAAAACGGGGATAAATATCCGCACTTCCTTCTGCCACCAGACAGATTTTCAGGCTACTACCGCTACTGATCAAGGTAACAGGCTGTCCTTGTTTCCGCAGATTCTCTATAAAATCGGTCGTCTCCGGACTCTGATGCGAACGGGAAGCGACAACGACAATACCCTGATGTCCCATAGATACAGGCAGTCGCGTAGCTTTTTGCATAATCTCATCCATAGAAGGTTGCAGGTCACAATCTGCAATCAACTTATAAGCTCCTACAGAGTCGGCCGAGAAATAGAGTTCTTTCCGCACAGGCACATAAATAACTCCCAATACAGGGACTCCCTTTTGAATCAAAGCGATATTTACAGTAAACTCACCGTTCTTTTTAATAAACTCCTTGGTTCCGTCCAGCGGATCAACCAGCCAGAAAGTTTCCCAGGCAGCCCGTTCAGCATGCGGAATATCCTTCCCTTCCTCGCTCAATATTGGATATGGGGTTACGGAAAGGACATTCATTATCAGCTTATGAGCAGCTTTGTCTGCTTTTGTCAGCGGAGAATTATCAGCTTTGCGTTCAATTTCAAAATCAGATGCAGGATCTGTATAAATATCCATGATAGCTTTACCGGCATCTATCGCTGCCCGGATAGCAATGTAAAGATAGTTCGAATAGTTCATTATCACTCATATCTATTAGGTTGTGAATATACAAATATACTATTTTTTTCAAACAAAAACGTTCTCAAACTGATTTATTTCAAGCGATCATACCTATAAAGATATAAATGGCGTCTTTTTGACCTGATGCAAAACTCCTTTTTATACATCCAGTCTGATTAAATTATACTTCTGACTACCGATACCGATTGCTTCTGCATGTTCAAGTGTATGAATGCCGTGGCGCGACTCCATCCGTTCGATCAAGCGACTCCGTCCTTCATCAGGTGAACTATACACCATGTCCACACAGGCTTTATCCAATGCTACCGGATCCAGTGAGGCCAGGATACCGATATCTGCCATTTGCGGATCTTCCGGATGCGAATCGCAATCGCAATCCACCGATAAATTATTCATCACACTGATATAAAGTATCTTATCACCACAATGATCAACTACCGCTTTGGCAGCTTCAGCCATCGATTCCAGAAAAATATCCTGTTCAGGCAATTGTCCCCACATCTCTTCCGCATTTCTGGTTTTACCGGCTGAGTGTATCCACGCCTTTCCGGAAGCCGAAGCAATACCGATAGATATATTTTTTATCGCTCCGCCGAAGCCGCCCATGGCATGTCCTTTGAAATGGGATAGAACAACCGTAAAGTCATAATTGGTGTAATGGGAACCTACAATATCCTCTGTAAGACGCTTTCCCCCTTTCACCGGCAGACTGATCTCCCCTTCCGAGTCCATGATATCGACATCTGCAATAGCTGTAAAACCATGATCTGCCGCTGCTTTCAGGTGGGCTTCCGTATTGGAACGCCCGCCGGCATAAGCTGTATTACATTCAATGATAGTTCCGTTTACTTTCCGCACCAGATCGCTGATAAGTGCCGGTTGCAGGAAATTATGCCCGCCGGGTTCTCCCGTACTCAGTTTCACGGCAACTTTACCTGAAGCTGAACGCCCTAGTGCTTCATAGATCCGCAGCAAACTAGCCGGAGAAATCTCTGTTAACATATAAACTGCCGCTGCTTCACCTGACGGATTATTTGTTGTTCCTCCATTTTCTCCGAGTTCTTCTCCCTGTCCGTTATTGGTGGAACATGCAGCTAACGGAACCAAATTGGATGCCAATAAAACACCTCCGACTGCTACCGATGTTTTAATAAAACCACGCCTCGTAATCTGTGATACCTTCTTTTTTTCACCCATAATCTATACATTTTTATTCTGTTACAAATGTATTCGGATGCAACCTATTATATTGTATACACATTACGGATAAATATACCTGAATTACAGTTTTTCGATGACGTTCAAATTTATCAAGAAAAAGTTTCTTAATTTGTGCCAGTATTTCATGTTATGACGAACTAAACTCGAAAAGAAATAAATCCATATAAACAAATATCAGATATGAAGAGTTTTATATTAACTGCCGCTTTGCTATTGACAAACGTGATAGTAATGGCACAAGTAACAAGGAGTAATCAACTATCAAAAAAAACAGACATGAATACAAACGATAAGACTGCCTCGGAAAAGAAATTCGAAAAGCCGGACGACGTAACACTACGTTCGAAACTCACAGCAGAACAGTATGCAGTAACACAACAGAATGCAACGGAACGGGCATTCAAGAATGAATACTGGAACGAAAAACGGGAAGGCATCTACGTAGATATCACAACCGGCGAGCCATTATTCATTTCGACGGATAAATTCGACTCCGGCTGTGGATGGCCCAGCTTTTCAAAGCCGATAGATAAAAGTTTGATTATGGAGAAATCAGACAAATCTTATGGCATGAACCGGACGGAGGTACGCAGCAAAACAGGAGACGCACACCTGGGACATGTGTTCAATGACGGCCCTATCGCCAAAGGAGGATTACGTTATTGTATCAACAGTGCCTCCCTGAAATTTATCCCAAAGGAAAAGATGAAAGAGGAAGGATATGCCGAATATATTCCACTGCTCGAAAAGAAATAAAACGAATTATATCATTAATAATTAAATAATACAGTATATTCGCAAAAGAATAAAATCAGACAAATATGGAAAAAGCGAATATCACGCTATACACAGTCATTGGCGACCCCGGCCGCATCGAAACAGCCATCCGGGAGCATTTTAAGGAAATGACAAAAGAGTTCACACCGGAAAACGGAAATATCCTCCTGACCCTTGCAGACGATTCAACGATCTCCTTCAATATCAATCACCGGCAGGACAAGCCTGACTTCATCGCCTCCCATACAGCCGGGATGGCAAACTATTTTTCTTCAGCAGAAACTCCGCTGGTCGAACTGAAGGAGAACGTTTTACAGCAAATCCGTGTATTCAACTGCGTGACCGGTATCACTTTCGATATCGACGACAATGGAGATCGCACCAGCTATATCATCAACGGCCTCTTCGCCATTGCGAACGATGTAAACGGCTTCCTGCTCTACCCCAGCATGCAGATATATACCCAGGAAGGCAAATTGCTATTCTCTATCAAAGGCGAAAGCCAGTTGACGGAATTTATCCCGATTGCCAATGCTGACCTGCTGGACGGAAACCGCCCCCAAGAATCGCCTGCCGATATGAAAAGACGTCTGCGCTCAAACGCCCTGCTCAAAGCAAGAAACATTCCTTATATGGAACAACTGCCCTGTGAAGTCCTGGAAAGCGAAGTGCAGATGAGAAGCCGTGAAGAAATGGTGGAACGGGCAGCCGCATTGTTTGCCGTTGCCGTCTATTCGGAAGTCATCCTCTCGGAAGATTCGGACCGCGAAAAAGCTCTCTTTTATTTCAACAAGATGAACGATTTGTATGGCGTCAAATCTTACCTTACGGAAAAAGAGACAGCCTATATCAATGACCCCAAACCCGAACGGCAAACCTGTATCCAGTTCGTATGGCGTTATGAATGCTGCGCCGTGCTGCTTTGGGCGGCAGGTGTTGTCGACGACCTCTCCTATCCGTCCGAAATTGTCGATGTGCCCGTCCTGGCTGCTATTTTCTGGCAACATAAAGGATTGCAGGACTTATTGTCCAAAGGCTATTCGCGTCCGGAAAAGGAAATACTGGATGAAGCAGACCTTACATTGCGTTACGACTGGGCCTGTGTGGATGCACGCATTCATGGGCAAAAAGCTCCGACCGGAATCGACGGCGGAATCGTGATAGAACGCCACTATGCCTTTAACTGGATTATAGGAGCGAATAACGGTGCCGATTGGGATCACATACAGCCGAATACATAATTCGGCTGCTTTATCAATCAAACTCTTATATGTTATGAATAAAATTAAAACAGGATTAGCCGCCTACGGAATGTCAGGACAGGTATTTCATGCCCCGTTTATCAGCACGAATCCGCATTTCGAACTGACGGCTATCACCGAACGAAGCAAAAACCTGGCCCGCGAACGGTATCCGCAAGCCCGCATCGTCCGCAGCTTCGACGAATTGTTGGAAGTGGACGGCCTGGAACTGGTCGTAGTCAACACTCCCGACAATTCCCATTATGAATATGCCCGTCGCGCACTTGAAGCCGGAAAACATGTCATTGTAGAAAAACCTTTTACCCAAACGGTAGAAGAAGCCAATGAACTGGTCGCCCTCGCCGCCGGAAAAGGATTGACATTGAGTGTTTATCAGAACCGCCGTTGGGACAGCGATTTCCTGACCGTTAAGGAAATACTCGCTAAAAACCTGCTCGGACGCCTGGTCGAGTTCGAATCGACCTTCCCCCGTTTCCGCAATTTCATCAAGCAAGGCACCTGGAAAGAAACAGGCGAAGCCGGAGGAGGCATGACTTACAATCTGGGAGCACATGTGATAGACCAGGCCGTGCAATTGTTCGGCATGCCGCAGGCCATCTTTGCCGACATCGCCACCTTGCGCGATAACGGTGTGGTAGACGATTATTTCATCATCCATCTCCTAAAACCCTCCAAAGCCCCTGAGGTAAGAATCACCCTGAAAGCCAGCTACCTGATGTGCGAGCGTGAGCCGCGTTTCACCTTGCACGGCACGGAAGGCTCTTTCGTCAAATACGGCCTCGACCGCCAGGAAGAGGACCTGACAAACGGCCTGATGCCCGACTCCCCTCATTGGGGCGAAGAGGATTCCTCCATCTGGGGTCTCCTGCATACCGAAAAGAATACTATAAATGTACGCGAACGATATCCGAGCCTCCCAGGCAATTACGGTGCTTTCTACGAAAACATTTACCAGCATATCCGTAACGGCATCATTTTAGAAAGCGATGCCCGCGAAGTGGTAGACGTTATCCGTCTGATTGAAGCGGCATGGGAAAGCAGCCGGACAAAATCGGTTCAGAACTTATAACCCAATCCGATAAGCAAACGGGAGAAACAAATGTTGCGCTATTCTTTGATGATTTTATTCTTCTTCCGATACTCAGTCGTACTCAATCCGGTGGCATTTTTGAAAAAGCGGCTGAAGGTGGCCTGGTCTTCAAAACCCAGCATCAGGGCAATCTCTTTGGAGCTTTTGGATGAATAGAGCAGCAAGCGCTCCGCCTCTGCCTGCACCCGGTTATGGATTACGCGGATGGCCGAAGGTTGTTGGTAGCTAGACAGCAGGTTAGCCAGCGTCTTGGGCGACTTATTCAGCATATCGGCATATTCCTGCACTTGTTTCTTTTCTTTGAAATGGGTATCGACCAGAACATAAAACTTGCGAATCGTCTCGAACTGCATTCCGTTTTCCTTCCTTACGCCCTGCCTGTTTTCTGCGATACGCGTACATAATATAATAAAGCGTTTCAACAGCACGCGGAGCATTTCGTCCTGCAAATGGTCGCGACTTTCAAATTCTTCACGCATAATCCCGGTCAGCGTCGCGATTTTCCGCCGCTCCTCACCGGACAAATCAAAGATAACGACATGCGAGGAACCGTGAAACAGCAACCCGTTGCACGAAACCTCATGGTCGTTGCCATAAATACAATAAAAATTACTGTTGAACAACAAAGACAGATACTCGCCGTCCACCCGTACAAAGTCCACATGGTGCAGATGGGACAAGGTGAGTAACTGGCCTTCTTTCAATACGACCGGTTGGTGGTCGACATCCAGCTCCAGTTGACCGGACAAAACCCATATAAACTTATACAAGGTTTTATCCTTCAGCAAAGCCTTATTTTCATGTAAGGAGTCTGATAAAATGACTTTTCCTTTAATCTTTGTGTTCTCAAATAATAAATCTATCGTATTCATATGCTTAGTGTTATCTCCATTCCGTCGGAATCTCCCCGGTATGCCTGCGGAACCAACGCGAGAAAGTGTCGTGGTTGGCAAATCCCAGCATCGTTGCAATCTGCGAAGGACGCAGACGGGTTTTCGATAACAGGTCTTTTGCTTCCAGCAATACGAACTCACTAATCCACTCGGCCGCAGAGATACCGGCTCCTTGCTTACACCGGATATTCAACTCTTGCGAAGTGATTCCTAATTTCTCTGCGTAAAAGTACGCAGGAGAATGGTGATATCTACTAATTAATGTCGCAAATTGTTGGAAAAAGAGTGAATTTTCTGTTTTCGGCGTATCAGACACCGCTTTTCCCTGTTGTAAATTTATAATCAGAGCTCTCAGGAGAGATTCGACCACCTTCGCACGCATCTCTTTCATCTGTTCTATTTGCGATTCGACAAGGTGCAGATAGATTTTTGTCTCCTCGATTTCGTCGGAAGGAATATCGCGGTACACGAGACGCTGACGGTTAATCAACAGCTCTTCGGACACATAAACAATTATTCCGGAAAACCGGGTACTGGGAAAGGCTTCGACCGCCGTCACGTCGTCACTGGCAGCGAGTAAAAGTTGTCCGGCCGATACATCGTATGTATGGTGCAAGGCTTTACAGGTAAAAGTTCCTCCGGTACAGATTACGGCCAGGGTACCCGAGTCCAGAGGTAGCAATTTATAGTCTTCACCCTCTTTTACATATAGGATTCTCAGCGAACTTTCGAGCTTCAGTTCCGGCGTTGATACGGAATTATACAAATCAACAGGTAATATTCTTTCTGCTTTCATCATCATGTCTTTTTGTCTGTAATTTAATTTCCGGGTAAACATAAAAAGGTGTCTTTTAGTTTATTATGTTGGGTGATTTTATCTTTAGTTAAAAAAATAAGACATATTCCGAAAAACAAAATCTTTTATCAGTATCGTCTAAAAGTCATTTGATCATATATCCAATGATTCTTTTATTAGAGGTAGGTGTAAATAAATTTAGAGGTAGGTCTATTTTCATTTAGAGGTAGGTCTAAATCGATTTACACCTACCTCTAAATAAAAAAACATTAGCTCTTTTCATTCTTTTTATCCTAAACAAAAAAGAATCACTATAGAGAGTTATCTTGATTTTTATTCGGTTCACATACAATGCGACGATTATTTTATGTATGTTTGTCACATAAAAATCGTTACCATGAAACAAACGAATACATTTTTAGCAATCATTCTGTTGGTGGTATTGGCTGGGTGTGGAGAAAACAAACAGTCAACCGATGATTTAATCACCGTCGACGTATCGAAAAGCTATCCTAAAAAGGAACTGATTCTTCAGGATTTTATGGATGTGGAATACATTGCACTGGAAACCACCGACGAGTTTCTTACACAAGGTCTGGTCAAAGATGTAGGAAAAAAATGCTTACTGGTGACAAACAGGAATAACGACGGGGATATTTTTATTTTTGACAGAAAAACCGGCAAAGGAGTAAGAAAGATAAACCGGCAAGGCCCAGGAGCAGAAGAATATACAAGGATTAACGAGATTATTCTCGATGAAAGCAATGGAGAAATATTCGTAAAGTCGCCGGGCAATAAAATCCTGGTGTACGACCTTTACGGAAAATTCAAACGGTGTCTGAACCTGGACTGGGAAGTTTCATCTGTTTTCGATTACGACAAAAATAATTTGATTTGCTATGATATGTCAGATTATCATAATAAAGGAAAGGACAGAAGTAAAGCATACCATGTTATTCTATCCAAACAGGATGGAAGTATCACCCGGGAGATTTTTATCCCTTTTAAAACGATTAACGCACCGATAGTGACCGATGGAAGTAACTTTGTGGCAAGTTATTCTTACCAAATACGCCTGAGCCACGGCCAATGGACACTTATGGACGCATCAGCCGACACATTGTATAACTACGCACCGGATGGAACATTAAACCCCTTTATCATAAGAACTCCCTCTGCGCATACCATGCAGCCCGAAGTTTTTCTTTATATGGGTATTCATACCGACCGTTATTATTTTATGGAAACCGTTAAAAATGTATTTAATTTTGAAAAGGGTAACGGATTCTATACGGATCAACTGGTGTACGACAAGGAAGAAAAAAACCTGTATCAAGTTGCCGTATACAATAATGACTATGCAGAAAAAAGAACCGTGGCTATGACTGCGAAATCAATTAATCGCGAAATCGAAAACGTCACCAGTCTAAATGCCTCCCCTCTCGTTGAGATTTACAAGAAAGGCCAACTGAAAGATGGCAAATTGAAAGAAATAGCCTCGAGGTTGGATGAAGAAGACAATCCGGTAATTATGCTGGTAAAACAAAAGAAATGAAAACATATCCACGTACAAACGACTTTCAGACTATCTATCTGAACACAGTCATTACAAACCCCAATATCCTTGTCGGCGACTATACGATATACAACGATTTTGTCAACGACCCGACCCAGTTCGAGAAAAACAACGTTTTATATCATTATCCGATCAATAGAGACCGGCTGATAATCGGGAAGTTCTGTTCCATCGCCTGTGGAGCGAAATTCCTTTTCAACAGTGCCAACCATACATTAGATTCCCTGTCTAATTATACATTTCCCCTATTCTTCGAAGAGTGGGGCCTGGATAAAAAAGACGTCGCCTCTGCCTGGGACAACAAAGGCGACATCGTCGTCGGCAACGACGTATGGATAGGTTATGAGGCTGTAATCATGGCAGGCGTACATATCGGAGACGGAGCTGTCATAGCAGCACGGGCAGTCGTCACCAAAGACGTCCCTCCTTATACCATCGTAGGCGGAACACCGGCCAGGGAAATACGCAAACGTTTCGACGAAGAAACAATCGCCCGGTTGCTGGAATTACAATGGTGGGACTGGCCCACCGAAAAGATACGCCGTTCTTTACCTTATATCATGGGGAAAAACTGCGGCTCGTTGTCAGACCTATAGGTTTTGCGACAGATGCTATTCCAGCTCCTTCGCATAAATATGGATAGTCTGTAATGCGTTTAGAATAGCTGCCGAAATCATTTCCCGGCATTCTATCCTCAATACCTTCTCCCAATTCTCCAAGTCCACATGCCATTTGTCGATTTGGGGGAATTGGACGAAAAGCGTTTCGATACGCTTTATATCTTGTTTATTTCTTACGGATGTCCGGAAAATCAAAATATATTTTTTCATACACATTAATAATAAATTGGAATGCAAAAGTAGGCTCTATTCCATAGACACACATTTCAGACATTCCATGTACTGGATGTTCTATTCGAATAAATTATAATAACAGCCTGCGGGAGGAAAAGCCAAAAACCGGATACCGGAACAAATATACAACCAGCCACAGTAAAAAGCAACATGCAATAACCCAAAAACGCAGGAGCCGGTTTTTGCTCTTTCTTTATATAGTATTGAAGTGTCTGCCCCCAAAGTATCAGTACAATCCCACATATCAGGAACCAAAAGGCAAAACCACGCTCATAATCTTCCCCTACCGAATCAACCAATCCATCTCCCAACATTTTATCCAAAGCATCTTTTCCAATAAAGAATGCATAAATTGTATGGATAATCCCTGTCCATGTCAGGAATGTTCCGCTATACTTCCAAAGCTTCATGTTCACCATATTTTATATTTAACTCTTACACGCTGCAAAGATAGATACTGCAATTTTTTGGCAATTGAAAATTAAGCCATACTTTTGTCCAAAAGCGACAAATATATGTTTATCACAGCAGGTCTATTGAATATGCTTCTAAAGCACTTCGGAACGACACAAGCAGAAATCTCAGAAATATTAACAGGCTTAAAGTATGATTATGCCATTCTGCAAAATCCGACATCTCTAATCGACGCAAACATACTGGGTGTATATCTGGAACATATCGTTAAAAAGACAGGTAATACCAGAATAGGCCTGGAAACCGGATTTCTACTGCCATTCGTCCTGACCGGGAGCTTCTTCAATATCTATAACCAAAGCAAGACCGTACGGGAGATTTTTGAGAATGAAAACCCGTTCGACCCGGCAATCAATAACATATACGCATTTGAAACGAAAGAAGACGAAAACAATTTCTCCCTCGAAATATCCCTGGACTCGCAGTTTAAACAGTCCTACCCGGTCGCATCACAACAATGGATTGAAATGCAATGCGGCTTTTTCCTTCAATATGCCTACAGTTTTACAGGAAGGTTCCTGCATCCAATACGCGTATATTCCATGTACGAGAAAGAAGGGACAAAAGACAAACTGGAGGAATACCTGGGTTGCCCCGTCATATTCAATCATGACAAACTTATTCTTATTTTCAATAAATCAGTCCTGGATTTACCAATCGTCACAGGAAATAAAGAAATGCTTGCCATTTTTGAAGATTATATGAATGAAATACAAATGCATGAAAGCGGTCAAAACAACAGTCTCTCCAGAACTGTCCGTCGCTATCTCATGCACAGCCTCTCCAACAGTAGCCTGTCTTTAAAAGATGTCGCGGAGAAATTCAATATGAGTGAACGCAATATCCAAAGAAAACTAAAGGCAGAAGGAACCTCCTATCAAAAAATCCTCAATGATTTACGCATGGAATTATCAAAAAAATATTTGAAAGAAAGAATCCCTTTGCCAGAGATAGGTTTCCTACTCGGTTTTGAAAGCCAGAGTGCATTCAATAAGTTTTTCAAGAAGCATTTCAGAAACCGTCCTTCCATGTTTAATAGTAATAATCAATCTGTTAAAACCGAAATGGAATAAATGTTAAAAATGCAACTTTGAGGAAAAATAATAATATTTCCATGAGGTTATTAAAAAATAAATTGTATATTTGCTGTTGAAAAACGTAAATTTTTTCATAGTTAAGGTTTTGGTTAATAAGAGATGGCCCGCTTGTGAAAGCAGACCATTTCGTTTTTTTATACCTACCTATCATTTTCCTGTTATTCCATAGCCGCAAAATGGAACGTACTGAAACACTGTTACGTAAAGCACTGTAAATCAAACCTATTTTACTTGTTTTTTGCTGTAATCCAACTAAAAGGTGGACTGAAGGGAAAAAAGAAATCCCCAATAGTGATTGACTATCAGGGATTTACTTTATTTTTCATCTTGTTTCAGTGATCCGCCTGGGATCCTCCTAACGGAGCTACCACGCTGATATTTAAAACTTTATATTTTTAGCTTCAAGCATATCCCATGAATTATCCCACAAAATCGCTACGCGCTTTTGCCGTAGTTTGCTCATGGAGGCAACCAATATGGCAACCATGCAAGCAATAGCCAATATCTTCCCGGTGAAAGCGGATCCAAAGTCATAAACGACGGAGTATGGTTGAAATCCGAAAAAGGACTTGCATCGCAATCATAATTCCACTTGTCAAGAGTCCGATTACCACCAACGCCAGAAGTGAGTAACGCCAATCTCTACGAGTCATAAGTTTGAATCGTAGTCGCTCCACAAAGGTCTCTTTTGTGAATTTGCCCCCTTCTTTGCGAAGCATCATCACGCCGGCAATAATAAGTGTAGTGAAAACTCCAAGCCCTCCGCAAATAAACCAGAAGATAATGGACTCCAATCCGGTAACTTCCGAAAGAAACGGAATGCACAAGTGGGTCATCACCCCCAAAAGCATGGCTGTAACTGTCATCTGTGGAGTTTATTAATCCATCTTTTATCATATCCGTAAAGTCCTCTTTCCCAAGTAATAGTGCATATACTGTGTGGATTACTCCTGTTATAACAAGAAATGTCCCACTGTATTTCCAAAGTTTCATATTTTCATTCATTGTCATAGATAACATTTTATTAATGTGCTTTTATAGTCTTTATTACTTTCTCTTTTTCTTATAGTTCTGATGGAGTTGTGTTTGCCAAATTTTTAGCTTCTTTTACAAAATGGGAAAAGTCGGTATATCCCAATTCGTCGTATAAATCATAACTACCATTTGCACGATAGTTCTTCAATGCCGTTTTAAAGCGTAAAGCTTTAAAGCATTGTTTGGGTGATATACCTAATACTTCTTTGAAATATCTATTGAGTGTAGGATTTGACACACCAACTTCCTTACTTACTGTGTTCAATTTGTAATTACGGTTATTATTGATATAGTAAATTGTTTTTGTTACAGTGTTGAGTTTGAAATCAGAACTAAAGATTTTCATATTACTTAAAAGCCAATTCTCTACAAACTGAACTCGCTCGGCAAAAGAGCTTTGCAATTTTAGTTCGTCTATTACTTTTTGATTTAGATACTTTTGCAGAGACAAATGATTATCCACCAAAGTTGAAATATCTTTAGATAAATAGGAGTACAAAACTCCCGGCTTGAATTTTATTGAAAATTCATGGGTTCCGGGAGCGTGTATTACAGTGATCGCTTCTGTTAAGTTACCAGATATCTTATCACCCGATGTATCAATTATACCATGTTCACGATGTACTTTGAATGTCTGACTACTATCGGAGATATAAATTGAAACTAAGATATTTGCATTGGGCAAAGCCACAAGTGAAAATGGAGTTATAAAATTGTTAGGAGTACATATTTCAAAATAATACTCAACAATATCCTTTAATTCAAAACAAGGATATTTAATCTCTACCTGTTCTTCATCTTCAAATATGACTTTACTCTTTACCATGTTTATTTAGTTAGGTGATATAATACCTGAATACCAAGCCCGAATGTCATCATTCGCTCTTTTTTGTTGGTTAATAGCTGTTGTGTCCAATCAAGCAATCCACCATCAGCAATTTCAATAGTATTGCCGCCGATCACTATTTGCTGCTTTATTCTGAAACCATGGTAATAGTTATTATCATGTTCCGGTGCTATAACCAAGACCTCAAGATTACTATTCTTTTCCCGGACATACGATATTGATTCCATTATAAGCGGGCTTTGACTGTCATAGCCTTTGCATGGAATAATCTCATAATATATTTTTTCCACACCGTAACTTTTACATATTTCATACGATGTAGTTAAATGTTTTAATAGTTCTTCTTTCTCAAAATTAAAGCTACCAGTATCTCTGCCGCATGAAATAAGGGCGAGAACAGTAAAATGAGGAGTGAAATTAGGATTATTAAATACCTGTGTCCTTATTACCCGTGAAATGTTGCTGTAATTATAGGTTTTGTTATCTAATTCTCCTTTTTTCTTTAACGATGCGTAATGTAATGCTATTGCATTCGTCGGGTCTGCCTGTACTTCTGTGTTTCTTAAAGAAGTGAGGACTTTTTTCTGATCTACTGTTGCTATAACACTACTTGTCCCAAACTGAGCGACCGGGGAAAGTTCTATGGGTTCAAATCCTCTACCTGCTATTAATTTATAGCACCGTAATTCATTTTCTTTATATTCTAAAACATCTTCTAATAAGGCGGGCTTAACAAGCTTGTTGCCCTCATATTTACTTAGTAAGGACGAGGGAGTTTCCTGCTGAACACGCTTGTTAAAAACGTCCAGTAAAACAGTGTTCAGTTCCGACCCGCTTAATTCATCGGACAACACTTTAGCTATATCCTGCAAATCTAATTTACTAATAATGTGATCGCTTATATCTTTTTTCATTTTTTCTTAATACTATATAAATGTTCATCAACTATTTGTCCCTCTTTTATAACCGAGGACTTAATAATGGCTTCCTTTTCAAAACCTGTTTTTATTTTGTAATCGTATCATTTTAATGTACTTATTGTTTTTTGCAAAGGTAATCTCATATGTCATGTCAATAAGTGTAAAAATGAATCAATCTGCTAATTCTTTTTTAATAGCCTAATCATTAATCAAATTGTTCTAATAGTTAATCCTGAATTTTATCTTTTAGTTCTTTTTTTAATTCTGATGGAATATCATTCCAGTGTAAGTTTAATAGAGCTCCTTCTAAAGAATAGAGATAATAGCACACAGGTATAGTCTTTTCAGGATGTTGTTCACGTATCTTTAATTTCGGCAATACTTTTTCTACAATGATTCAATAAATCGCTTTAAACATCTAATCGGTACCCAACCTTCTTTGGTTGAATTTTCCTTTCGACACCATAACCAACCATTTAGGCATCTTGAGCCGATTACTATCTCGTCTTGATTTACTGGTAACTCATAAGCAGAATAGTCTTCTAATGCAATAGCTATTTGTCGCTCATTCGGTAAGGTCTCACATACGTTCAAAATTTGTATAGGTACCCAACCTGTCATTCCATTGCCCGCTATACACCAAACCCAATTTACCCATTCTGGATCAGTTTCTTTTATAGCTAAATTGACTACAACTTTTTCATCTTTCTTTAATATAATAGGATTTTCATAGCTTTCAACCCATTTGCACACTACAATATATTTATCTAAATATTTCATTATCTTGTTATTAAGTTGTTTTCAATAGTTACTTTTATATTTTTAGCGATTTATTAAATCGCTGGTTATATTTAACTTCATCTTTACTGGTTATTACATAAAGTATTGACAGTTGCTTTATGCTATGTAATTCCATGCCGCGAAGTTAAAACATAGAGTTTTTCAAAAATAGGAAAAATCGGACATTTTATTCAGTAGCGATCTTTGAGGGCGTTTTACCGTAAAATAATTTAAACTCATAATATGATTTTTCGAATTTTATTAATTTAATTAAAGGATCAATCTTTAAAAGATTCTGAAAACGAACAATTCGGCAAAAAGACTTGGCTGTATCTCCTATGTAAAAATTAAAAAGTCGTTGTAAATGACGACTACTTATTCCACCATTCAAATCTTTCTCAATAATAATCGATCCTTTGCTTTTTAAAATAGATTCTAATACACAGAAAAATCTATTATCAAAAGGTTTATCTATTTTATTAATATGTGCTGGCTGTACTGGAGTGTACAGGCTTCTTATGTTGTATTCCAATTTCAAATTACGAGTGCTAACTTAGATTATTACTTTATCAACTTTATATATCGGCTATCTCTCACTATGAATCAAAAGCTGACATAGCTTTAAAATATTCGGTGTAGAAATCTATGCATTCCTTTACTTTATTTGTATGGAACGTAATTGAAAGGTCTTTGAACTTCATGCTGACTACATTTATAAATTGTTGCAATATAGTAAAATTTGGAGTGTGCCATGGTATTTATCATGAAGATTTAAGTGTTATTTGGGAAACTAGCTCGTAGAGACAGTAGTGGTTTTATTATGCCATCCTTGGACAGTTTTGAAAACGGCTCCTGATTCTTCTTTCATTTGCCGATGAAAGTTATATCAACACGTTTTATAAACCTTTTAAAATTGAAAGTATGGAAGTAGTAACCATTGAAAAGAGAACCTTTTCGTATGTCTGCGAACGGTTCACTGAGTTTGCCAAACGAATAGAAAGTTTGTGCAGCACTCATACCCAGAAAGTAGAAAACTGGCTGGATAGTCAGGAAGTGTGCCTGTTGTTAGGCAAAGCATCGAACTTAGAAATAAAATTAGCTTCCAAGTTGTTTAGAGCAATATCCGATAGCTGATATTCTTTCTTAATGAATTCCTCCAAATATCGGGTAGTGGTTTCATACCGTTGAACGGTTTTACTAACAAAGTCTTTGCCGATCAGCTTACGACTTTGTTCGTTGTGTTCTCTGAATACTTGCAAAAGGGTTTTGCTTTTTTCATCTACACCATAATACAGTTTTCTCACAAGATCAACGGTGATAACCTTGTCGGAAGTTTCCAGTTCCCTATAAATTTGGTGTATGCGTGAGCGTGTGATTTCTAAGTAGTGGTTCAGTTCCACCGACATACGGTCTTTGCCTTTTGAATTTTCTTTTGCCTGATTCCATAGATTTACGGGACAGCTTCTTTTGATAGAAATATCTACCATGCAGCCGTTTACGGTGATTCTCATGCACACGGGTGCTTCTCCGTTCTTTAATAATTTGCCTTTCTTGATGAAGAACAATACAGAAAATGATTTTCTAGCCATTTTTACATCGTTTTTAGAGTTACAAAACTATGTATTCTCTTCCAAAGTAATTCTACGCAAAAGACTATGAGTCAGCGAGAAAGATGCAAATTCGTGGGACTTTTTTAAACTAAATTTTAGTCCCACGATTTATCCACCGATAATATGCTTGAAACGGCTATTTTCTGCTACCTGCTAGAAAAAAGAAATCCCTGATAATGTCTGATTATCAGGGATTTGCTTGATTTCTCTTTTGTTTTCAGTGATCCGCCTGGGGTTCGAACCCAGGACCCCATCCTTAAAAGGGATGTGCTCTACCTGCTGAGCTAGCGAATCATCCTGTGCGTTACTTCTGTAATGCGGGTGCAAAGATAGAAGGTTGTTTTTTATTATGCAAATATTCCAATGACTTTTTTGAATATTTTTTCATCTAACAAACGAAACACATTGGCTCACTGCACATAACAGGAACTAGATTTTTTCAGGTATCACCTCCACATATTCGCCATTGACTAATACTGTTACTGGCCGTTGTGCATCACTACTCATAAAAAAGGCACAAAAAAGACTGAAAGGGTATATGAAGAATACAATACCACCATAGATTTTAGAATCTGAAGATATTTATGTAAGTTTGTCCTGGAAAAAAAATTACAAAATACATTCTTAAAAATATGGCAGACGACAAGAAAATTATTTTCTCGATGGTAGGCGTGAGCAAAACTTTCCCGCCGCAGAAACAAGTACTGAAAAATATTTATCTGTCTTTCTTTTATGGAGCCAAGATCGGTATCATCGGTCTGAACGGTTCCGGTAAATCTACGTTGCTAAAGATCATCGCCGGCATTGAAAAGGAATACCAGGGAGAAGTGGTCTTCTCACCCGGCTATTCGGTAGGTTACCTGGAACAGGACCCGAAACTGGAACCGGGCAAAACCGTAAAGGAGATCGTACAGGAAGGAGTACAGGAAATCGTTGATACATTAAAAGAATACGAAGAGGTAAACGAAAAGTTCGGCGATCCCGAAGTGCTGGAAGACCCGGACAAGATGGATGCATTGATTGCTCGTCAGGCCGAATTACAGGATAAAATCGATGCGACCGACGCCTGGAATCTCGACAGCCGCCTCGAACGTGCAATGGATGCCCTGCGCTGCCCCCCTGAAGACCAGATCGTGGATACGCTGTCCGGAGGTGAGCGCCGCCGTGTAGCCCTTTGCCGTCTGTTGCTTCAACAGCCGGACGTGTTGCTGCTTGATGAGCCGACCAACCACCTGGATGCCGAGTCTATCGACTGGCTGGAACAACATTTGCAGCAGTATGCCGGAACAGTGATCTGTATCACACACGACCGTTACTTCCTCGACCATGTGGCCGGTTGGATTCTTGAACTCGACCGTGGCGAAGGTATTCCTTGGAAAGGTAATTACTCTTCCTGGCTGGATCAGAAGACTAAGAAAATGGCTCAGGAAGAAAAGCAGGCCAGCAAACGCCGCAAGACGTTGGAACGCGAGCTGGAATGGATCAATATGGCTCCCAAAGCCCGCCAGGCAAAGGGTAAAGCCCGTCTGAACTCTTACGAAGCCTTGCTGAATGAAGACCAGAAAGAGCGCGAATCCAAACTGGAAATCTTTATCCCGAACGGTCCTCGTCTGGGTAACAAGGTGATCGAAGCGCAACATGTAGCCAAGGCATTCGGTGAAAAACTATTGTTCGACGACCTGAACTTCATGCTTCCTCCGAACGGCATCGTGGGTGTGATCGGTCCGAACGGTGCCGGTAAAACAACACTGTTCAAGATGATCATGGGCATGGAAAGCATCGACAAAGGTACATTCGAAGTGGGTGAAACCGTAAAAGTAGGTTATGCCGACCAGACACATAAAGACATCGACCCGAATAAAACGGTCTACCAGGTTGTTTCCGGCGGACAGGAATTTATCCGCGTAGGAGGAAAAGAGATCAACTCGCGTGCTTACCTGTCACGTTTCAATTTTGCAGGAGCCGACCAGGAAAAACTTTGCGGCGTCTTGTCGGGTGGAGAACGTAACCGCCTGCACCTTGCCATCACACTGAAGGCCGAAGCCAATGTGCTGTTACTCGACGAACCGACCAACGACATCGACGTGAACACGCTGCGTGCCCTGGAAGAAGGTCTGGAGAACTTCGCCGGATGCGCTGTTGTCGTTTCGCACGACCGCTGGTTCCTCGACCGTATCTGTACACATATCCTGTCGTTCGAAGGCGATTCGAATGTGGTCTTCTATGAAGGAACTTATTCCGAATACGAAGAATACAAACGCAAACAGGGTGGCGACACTGAACCTAAGCGTGTACGTTACCGCAAACTTATTGTTGACTAATTACTATTTTATTATTCATAATTCATTTAGAACCATGAAAAAAAGAATGCTCTGCATGGCGGCCATAGCCGCAGCATTTTTGTGCTTCGGTAGCGACGCAAATGCACAGAAGACAACCAAGTTGTTCAACGGAAAAGACCTGTCAAACTGGAACTTTGTCGTTGACAAAAATTCCGTTCCGCCCGAACAGGTTTATTCCGTAAGCGACGGTGTGATCAAGATCAAAGGCCAGCCTTTCGGTTATATGTACACGAAAGAAAAGTACGATAACTACAAGCTGCACGTGGAATGGCGCTGGCCAAACGGTGACCAGAATGCGAACAGTGGTATTTTCCTGCTGATCGCCGATCCGAAGAATCCGTTCCCGAACGGAATAGAATGTAACCTGATGCTGGGTAATGCGGGTGACTTTGTCCTTCTGGGCGGCTCCGACCTGATGCAATACCAGGGCAAGCCGGGTGAACCCCGTCCTGGTTTCCCGGTGGTAAAAAAGAACGCTCCGAGCAGCGAAAAGCCTGCCGGCGAATGGAACGAGGCCAACATCTATGTGAAAGACGGAAAGATCAACGTCTACATCAACGGCGTTTATCAGAACACCGGATGGAACAAGCAGAAAGACGGTTATATCGGCTTGCAGAGCGAAGGTAAGGAAGTGGAGTTCCGCAACGTGACGATCACTCCCTGGTAAAATCATAATAAATCAGATAATCTGATGACGCGGAAGGCGGCTGCCTGAAAGATTCTAATCTCCGGCAGCCGCCTTTTATAATTTTTTTTCACTTAACCTATCCCGTTTCTTTTTGTTGTATGTAAATCAACAATAAAAATGAACGTCAAAATGAAACGGCACAAAACTTTATACATTTTCCTGCTCTTATTATTCCTGCAAACAACGGCAAACGCCCAACTGCAAAAAGTAATCAAGGATATTTTCTCGGCCGATACGGCTCTGACGCATACCGACTCGTCCGCCATACAAAAGACAGACGCCGCCTTCAAACTGAAAGCCGGACAAATCCAGAAACTGGATTCGTTGCACCAGGAAACGGTTGCGCAATTAAGGGGTAGTAAACTCCATGAAAATTGGTGGGAAACGGGAAAACACGCCATCTATTTCATGCTGGTGCTGCTGGGTCAATACCTGCTGTTCCGCCTTTCTTCCTGGCTCTACCAAAAAGCCAAAACACGCATCCAACAACTGAAAGATACCAAGTTGAAACCAATCTCCATCCAAAACTACGAGATACTGGATACGCAAAAGCAGGTCAAACTGCTGGTCTTCGTGGCAAGCATCGTACGCTACCTGCTGCTATTCATCCTACTGGTACTGACGATCCCGATCCTCTTCTCGATCTTCCCGCAGACCAAAGAACTTGCCTACAAGATCGCTTATTACATCTGGAACCCGGTAAAAAGCATCCTGGTAGGTATTCTGGATTATATCCCCAACCTGTTCACAATCATCGTGATCTGCCTCGCTATAAAATACATTATCCGGGGAATCCGTTACCTGGCAACGGAAATAGATGCAGGAAGGTTGAAGATTAACGGTTTTTATGCGGACTGGGCGATGCCGACCTACCATATCGTCCGATTCCTGCTGTATGCATTTATGATCGCTATGATTTATCCTTATTTGCCGGGCGCCAATTCGGGCGTGTTCCAGGGAGTATCGGTTTTTGTCGGATTGATCGTTTCGCTGGGGTCGAGTACGGTGATCGGAAATATTATTGCCGGGTTCGTTATCACTTATATGCGCGCTTTCAAACAAGGCGACCGCATAAAACTGAACGATACGGTGGGTAATGTGATCGAAAAGACAGCTTTCGTCACCCGCCTCCGCACGATAAAGAACGAGATCGTGACGATACCGAACTCATTCATCATGTCTTCACAGACAGTAAATTACAGTTCGTCGGCAAGGAGTTACGGGCTTATCATCCATTCCGAAGTAACGATCGGCTATGACACACCGTGGCGGCAAGTGCACCAGCTTTTGATCGATGCAGCCAAGGCAACGTCCGGAGTGATGCCTGAACCGGCTCCTTTCGTCCTCGAAACGTCCCTGAGCGACTTCTACCCCGTTTATCAGATCAACGCTTATATTCAGGATGCGGACAAGATGACAAGCATCTATTCGGACCTGCATCAGAATATCCAGGACTATTTCGATAAAGCCGGCGTCGAGATTCTGTCCCCCCACTATACGGCGTTCAGGAACGGGAATGCCTCAACGATCCCCAAGGAAAAGCCGGCGACCAATTAAGCCGGCAATCCCTTTAATTGTTGTTCTTTCCATTCCACGAATCCCTCGACGGTACGGGAGATCTGAAAAAGAAGGCGGTCGTCTGCCACCGTTCGCAGGACAGCCGTGCGAAACAGGGGTAGCTGCATTTTATCCACGTTGAAAGAAGCCTTCATCAGAATGACTTCGTAACCATCGTGCACAATTTCCTTATCGAGAACGACAGGAAATTCCATTGCCAGATAATAAGCCGAACGTTCATAAGCACACCAGGTATCTCCTTCAAGATAGAGATAAACGTACTTCTCATTATCAACTTCATTGAGTAAAATTGATTCTACATCAGATGCTTGTTTCATAATATGAAGTTGAGTTATAATACTATTTCCGGTTTCCATATTCCTGTTGTTTGCTATCTATTTTTCCTTATTGTCTTCACCCGGAGTCTTTGTCCGGTTGTTCAGATGCTCCAGAAGAAACTTTCCCGGTCTGAACTTCACGCTGTTACGCGGAGCGATCATACAGGATGTATTATCCCTGGGATTACGTCCTGGCCTTCCGACCTGTTTCCATAAAGTGAATGCTCCAAATCCCATCAACCCCACTTCGCCTTCCCGGATCAATGCCCTCTCCACTTCTTCTTCCCACACTCTGATAAACAAGGCAGCTTCCTCCTCTTCTATGAGAAGCCGACTGGCTATTCTTTTGACTAATCTTGTTCGGTTCATAATTCTTTATTTTTATCTTTTATGCAACGAAATCCAATTGGCTGTGTTGTCGGATGAACATAACTATCCTCCTTACCTTCGACAGTAATTGTATTTCCATCCCACATAGTCATACTCGGCATAAATCGATTATAACCACAATACTTGTTATTATCAAAAGCTGATTTTGTACAACTAAAATAGCATCTACTAATATCCAGTCCATCCGGATCCTCTACCCTATTGTATGCAATAACTGCCAATTCTCTCTGATTTGGAAGACGCCAACCGTTTCCCAGATCAGCACATGGATTGTTTGAACTTGCGTACGAAGCAGTAACATTCTCATTATCATTATCAAACCATTTACTAACCTCGAATGCTTCTGGCAGACGATTTTCCTCGTCAAAAGTATTGTGACCAAAAGTCAGTGGACCACTCACATTGTTGCGTTTAGCTTTGGAATTTAATCTGCTAAAAAAATATGACTTGGCAGTTCTATCATCATAGTCATTACTAGAAAGCTCTACAAAATTTTCAACACTACCTGTTACATTTCTCAAATTACGTACACAACGATAAGGATTAGAGCCTTTATCATAAGATTTAAAGGATGTTCCTTCATAAGCCAACAATACGTAATAATTTGAATGATAAAAGGTACTACTTATATAAGAATAACCCGAATTATCACCCTCATCCTCTCTTCTATATAAGCGAGCTTCTTTAGGTAAAACATCTTCTCCCATTATAAACCCAAGGTATTGTTTTACTGCTGGTAGATACCAGCGCAATTCATTTTCATCGATAACACCATTTCCATTCAAATCCCGATTTCGTGTTAAACAAGCAAATTCTGCATATTTCAAATTTGGTTGTAGATCGTTATTCCTATAATCAATATAAGAAATCCACTTATATCCTGTCTCACCTATAAACTCTTTTGTATTAGTACGACCTTGAATATATCGGTTCTTATTTGTAAGGCCACCTTTAGCGGGCAAGTTATCTCCTTCCTGGCTCCATTCCAAGCCCCAGCCATTTACGCCAGTCTCCAAACAATCCAAGTCATATATTGTGCAAATAGGCCGTTGAGAAAAGGTATACGCGGCCATACTTACCGTACTGGGGGACTGATCATTCTTTCTGAAATAGGTGGAAATTTGAATCGTACGGGGTTTGGTATTAATAAAATCTTTCAATGGCAAACCTTTTTGCATGTCAAAGTTTCCATCCTCATCTCCATAGTAATATTCATCAATAAAGCAGGTATAACGTATAGAATCGTCATCTTGATACTCATTATCTGAAGCCACTTCAAACAAATCTTCTTTAAAGCTATCCGCATCCAGAGGGTCTCCATAGGCTAGATCCGAGGTATCTTTATATTTTGCAAAAGTAGTTACACCCTGCGGATTTCTTCGGTATTTAACCCAGTCAATATCAGTATCATCCGACACAAAACCATTTTTGGGAGTAGCGGCTTGTATTACAAACTTTTCCTTGAAAACTTTTTTAGCATTATCTCCCCCATCAGGTTCTATTCCATATGCCGAAATTAAATCCAGTATTTGTTGTTTCGAGAAAGAGATAACTGCCGTTTCAAAGTGAGCATCAAAGGTTCGTACATTTTGAAATGAGAGAAACATATCGCCGTCACCTCCCCATATCTCATTATCTGCACCGTCTTTCTCGACTTCGACGATCAGATTATCCACTCCTGCTACACTGACAGTATAAGTGTAACGGTTGTTACGGAAAATATCGAAATTCGTATAATCAGTTTTATCCTTTTCTTTCCAAACGCCCAGATGAATATAATAAGTAACCTGCGCCTTCACATATTTTTCACCATCCACTTGATTAACGGCTTCTGTAGTCATACCTTCATACGTTCCGTGTAAATCAAGATAAGTAGAATTGTCGTTGGCCACTTTAAACTTTTCTGCTGTACCGTTTGTCATTTCTCTGTCATCGCGATCGGTGAGAGAAATGTCAACATTTTTCATTTTCTTTCGGTTTTCCATCATCAGGAAAGAAAAAGTATCAAAACCTTCCCCATCTTTCGTGAAATCGGCATTAGCTTTAGAGTTGAAATAATCCGCAGCAGCATCGGTTTGATAATCATTTTTCTGTTCGAAAACATTCGTACAAAGGGAAAGTTTCTTAACCTGCCAACTGGTTGGAGTAAAAGTAGCCTCGCCGTTTGTACACTTTACTTTAAAATTGACAGCTGCCATCACATGTCTGAGTTGTATTTTACCATTGACTGCTCCATTCGTGCTGATCGAACAACTCTGGTCGACCTTATAATCGTAAGTCTTACCTTCAGGAACTACGCAGCCACTCATCAGAAATTCTCCGTCGAGAACAGATATGCTTTCTTGCAGTAACTTTGTATTCAGTTGTTTCAATTTACTGAAAGTAGAGATGGTATTCAAAGTACTCGTCAAGTCAAACAAAGAGTTTTCATAATTTGCTATGGCGTAGATATAGCGTGTGCCGGAGGTTGTATGTATTTTGATATTTCCACTCTTCAATTCATCCTGAGAACAAATATAAGTATCCCCTACCTTATCCCCATTTTGCTTAAAGATAAAGATCGCAAGCGAACTGACCCGATTATCCTTGCTAATATCCGTAGCACGGGTCTCGATCTTGATAGGATTGGTTGTTTGGAAAAAGAGTGTGGCAGTTACCGGTACATCTTCTTCCACTGCCGGACCAACCAACGTTTCGTTCGTACATGCAACACATGTAAAGAAACAGATCAATAAACAGATTAAATTTTTATTAGAGTGTATCATCATATTGTTTATTTATTTTTCTGTAAATACTAAGATCATCATTTCGGGAGGTGTTTATGATTAATTGAATGTAATATCCTGGTTTTCGTTATCTGTAATATCAGCAATTTCATAACTAAAATCAACATCAAAATTCTGACTAATAGTTACGTTTGCATAAACTTGTTGATCATAAGATTTTCCGGCAATCAGAGCATCCAGCTTTCCATTATCTTTAGATATGAAAGAAACCGGGATTTCTTTTTCAATCGTATTCTTCACTATTCCATCCGCAATTATTTCTAATTTAGCATATACTTCCAGTTTGGGACTTGCCACAGAATAAGTGATATAGGAGAAAGAAGTTTCACCATTTGTATCCAACAATATATCTCTTGTATCAGCAGTTTGAGGAACATATACTATCTTTGAACTTTCAGCAATACTGGCAGTATAGTGGTATGCCCTAAAGGTCACTGTAACGTTATTTCCTCCGGTAACTGTCGGTTCATTCAATGTAACATTTACGCGAGCTGTCAGTTGTTTTAATTCAATATTCAGTTCATTATCTGTTTTAGAAAGTGTCACATTATCTTCTATTCCGACTTTTGTCCAGTTATTCAGGTGTCCTACTGTCTTGGTAGAAAACTCTTCATAAGTGTAGAGATTATTAAAATCGTTTATGTCATCTATATTTGCTACAACAATCACTTTGACGATCCCTGCTTTTGCATCAATACCTTTAACTATCGGAGTTACCAGATAACTTCCATTAGCTGTTCCGGAAGCATAACCGACACGTTCGCCAGACTTCTCCTCGAATACTGCAATTACATAATTTTTGATAGCAGCTTCTTCTGTTGTCAGGTCAATCGTTGTACCTGCTTTCGTGCTAACCCCTTCCATCACCATGCGTACAGATATAGAAGTTTCGCCGTTGTTTGTATTGTTGTTTGTCATATTATCGTCGATACCTTCGATTTCTGAAGTACAGGCTGTGAATGACAGAACCATTAAAATTGCTGAGATGATATTTTTTGCGTTCATAGGAATGAATGTTTTTTATCGAATTAAAATTTTACCCTTACGATTACAATGCAAATGTACGGCGACGGCAAATAGTGGATGATAGGCAAATATTACAGGGTGGCACGGTATTTTTTAAAGCCTTGATTTTGATAAAAACACCCTATGAAAACGATAAATTTACCCTGTCAAACAGGGGGATTAAGCGAAAATAAACGATCAAATAAAGTCAACAAAAAATTATTCTCACAAGAATGATAAAAATGCCTTGGTAACTGAGAAAAGCGATGTTTTTTTATGAATACCTTCCTAAAGGTGGCATTTATTACAGAAAAAAGGGAAACGACCGGCTGATGACCTGCGTTCCCCTTTTCTTCTCAAAAATACAACACTAACTATTTATTCAATATCTATTCAATTTCCGGACGGTCGCCTCCGCCTCCCGGGGTTTCCGGGTCAGTAGGAGTATCAGGTTCGGTGGGACGAACCGGACCTCCGGTCGACGGGGGAACAGTTTGTTTCAAAACTTGCTGCTTATAATGTACTATCTCCTGGTTTTGTAATGCGATCAGGTTCTTATAAAGGGCATCCCCTTCCAATACAGCATGCGCATTGATCTGCCGGACTACTTCCTGGTAAACTGCATCGGTCGCTTTACGGGCTTCGGCCAATTTATAATCCGGTTTGTCGAGCAATTCTTTATTACGGCTGTCGGTATAATTGCGGACATTGAGGTTTGATTCTTTCAACTGGGTGAGAAACAGTTCCAGTCCGAGTTTACGAACTTCTGCCGCATATTTATTTTCCAGGTCGTATATAATGTTGATCAACAGACCGGTCTCTTTATCCAACTGGCCTCTTACATTCAGTTTGTAATCAATGATCAACTGGTTGATCTTGACAGCCGCATCGTGAACTCCCGGATCAGCAACAGACATTTGTGCCTTCACAACCGCTTTTATCGCCATGAAAAGCGTGTCACGTTGTTTATCATATTCGTCTATCTTGTCTGAGTTCAGGCTTTTCTGCGAAATTTTCAAGGCGATATCTTCATTGTCGATGGCTTGTTTGTAGGCGGGCAAAACCTCCGTAAGTTTACCTTTCACTGCCGTATCGGCATCGATACGGCTATAAAAATCGACATTGTAAAGATAGTGTGCTCCGTTATTCATACGGCCGACACTGATTGTGCTAATTTCCATGTTATTTATGATTTTAATGATTTATTGATCTTGCAGTGCTGCCAGCGTCCATACAGTCCTGTTTGAGGCTTTTGCAGTACTACAAACTGCCCACGCAACCGTGTTTTGCCTTTTGTAGCACTGCAAAACGTCCGCGCAGTCGTGTTTGGAACTTTTGCAGCGCTGCAAGAACCGTTACACGAGTGTATGGGAGGTTTGCAGCGCTGCAAAAGGTTTTTATCAGTTTACATCTTCATGTTGTGTCTCGACAGACCACTCTTCGGGAGTAACGGTCACCCTGACATAGGCATTTTCCTTATATTCTTCATCGCCGGAGCCTTTACCGGTGATCGTGGCACTGATACGGATCACGTAATTGCGGATGACACCGGCAAGGAGATGTTCTGTATTATTGGCATCCGTCCCCTTCATATTCTCCAGCCTGATAAAGAAATAGCGGTCTGACAGGATCGGAGTTTCTCCTTCAAGGATATCCCCTTTCAAGATCAATGTTGTGGAATTCGATGTTTCCGTATTCTCCGTTACGTAGCATTGCCATTTGTTCGCTGGGACATAACTATTGTCCGTATCGATCACAACAGGATTCTCACCGACAGCCGGAAACAGGTCGAGTCCGGAAAAATAGTTTTCGCCAGCCTCCCGTCCGTGAAGAAAAGTTCGTCCCTCCCCTGTAAGTTCCACGGAAGCATCCGTGCTTGAATGATCCGCCAGGCAGGTCGCATTTTTAGCATCAATCACATAAATCCGCTTCAGATGGAAACGGGCTTTCGCTTCTTTCAGGTCGGCGGCATTATCGCCACTCCAACTGACGCTTATCTGCTCGAGGTCGATACGGCTGGCGGTACGGTAGACATTGACCGCTTCTTCAGATAGAGAACCGGCTCCGGACGGTTTATTGGGAAACGCTTTATCCGGTCCCCAATAGTTGGCTCCCGGCTTAAGCATGTCTTCTTTAATAGTCATAAAACGGCTGCACATCGGCTGGTTATCGACCTTGATATTTTCTAAATCATAGGTCTTCGACTTCAAATCATCCAAATTTGAAAAACTCTGATTCCCGACGTTGACCAAAATCACGTAAGTGTATGGCGTATCGCTTTTGGCACTGATCCGTATCGTGTCGGGAGTAGTTTCCGTCGGTATGTCCTTATAATCCACATAAGCGGTCGTCAGCAAACTACCGTCGGCTTTGAACAGGGCGGCACAGATATTATTGATTTTCTTCTCGCCATTCTTTGTTTCCGGAGTCTCGGACTTTGCAGCTTTCGTCAGTATCGAACCCGGTGCGATCGCCATTGTCAGCGTTGCATCCTGCGGCACGACCACTTCGGGACCGTCATCGCCATCGGACGAACAGGATACCAGGAGGCTTAATACTAACAGGAAGGGAGTAATATTGATTGTTTTCATATCATTCATTTTTTATTCAACTTCTTCGGTTTGATGTACATATCCCCAGCCTGCCACTTCGACACGGACGTCGAGCGAGGCATCGTCGTTCTCTTCGGGATCGAAACTCGTTTCCGTGAAGGTGACATGGAGGCGGTAGATATAATTGCGCTTCACATAATTATGGTCGTAACCGTTCAACACACCGTTGCGGTTGATCGGCGAAGTGAAGATGCGCGTCTGGTTCGTTTCCACCAGGGTCGCCTTTACGACCAGTAGTGTCGGGTCATTGCCGGACGCACTGTTTTCGAAGGCATAGGTTTCGAGAACAGGAGTCAGGCTCGGTGTATTGTCGGTTACCGTCAGGTTGAAATCGCTTCCGAGATAATCGGACGGATAAGAACCGGAGGCAAAAAGGGAAGCGGCTTCCGTGACGCCCGCCCCATAGAGCAGATTTGCCTGTCCGGAAGGAACTTCTACTTTACCCCAATCCCCTTCGCTGAAATAATATGAATTACTTTTTACATTTGCCAGGGCGATATGGTCGATCCGCACAGTTTTCCCTTCCAACAGGGAACCGGCAAAACGGGTTTCGATCGTATTCATTTCCACACGAGCAGCAATACGGGTGAGCAGCAGAGGGGTGGAAAGATTATCAATGTTCGTTCCGGCTGTATAGCCGATCAGGTTGTCCTCCCCTTTCACCAGTGCTTGTTCCGTACGGACTACCTGTGTGCTGAAAGTCAATGATTCCTGCATCTGTGAAGAAAGGTCGGCCAAACGTGACTGCAAACCGGCATAATTACCGACCGAACTATCTATACTTTCGGGAATGTTTGCCAACACGACCAGCATAACACGTTCGGGAGTAGTCTCTATATCGGTAATGACCAACTTATCGGGTTCGGGATTCTCCGCACGCCCGTAGCCGATCAATGCAGAACCGTCGCTGTTAAAAACAAATGCGCTCAGGTTGTGAATGTCACTCTCGCCGGGTAAGGCATTCGGATCGTCGCCTGTTGCCTTACTTCCCGCCTGACTGCGCAATTGCAACCCGACGGAAAGCTTGGCCTGTTCGACCGGCGGTGTGACTGGCCCGTCGTCTTTCGAACAAGAAGCCAACATGATGGCAACAACTATGGATAAAAGTAATTTATATCGGATCATCTTTCTGAACTGATTTAATTGTTGATTGATTTAAAATTCGATATGGTCGTCCACCGTACCCCAGGGACGGATCGCCTGGCGGACGGAAAGCAGGGCGCCATCTTCACCGAAACGCAGGATGACATAAAGCACTGCGGCTTCGGGAGCGGTGAGCGGTTTGCCGTCGTCGTCGTGGGTAGCCACAGCCAGCGTATTACCTTCGGCTGTCAGTTGCACGTTCAGGTTCTCGCCGGAACACATCCGGTAGTTGGGGGCGAAATATTCCTTGTTCTTATCCCAGTCGGCATCGGGATGGTAATAGACGCTGTCGCCTGTCAACTGTCCCTGATAGTCGAAAGCATCTAACGTGCGGTTGACGTAGTAGTTACAATCGGCATCGGCCGGTGAGTCATATTTCCTCAAGGCATATTTGATATTTTGTGTCACGATATTGACTTCCGAAAGTTTGGGGCGGACCACGATCGTGTCGTTATCGTAGAGGCTGCCTTCCGCTTTGGTCTGCACCAGACGGTTTCCGTAGAACAGGTCGTCGGGTTTCTGAGCCAGGCCGTCACGGCTTTTGAGTTTGATCTTCAATTCTTCGATCAACTTGCTTTCCGTGACAGTCTGGCTTTCTCCAGACAGATTTCCCCAGGCTATCACATGCAGGTTACAGTCTTCCGGATAATTCAGTCTGATTTCTTCGCGGTTGCGTATTTGCCCTTCCGTCATACGGACGGTCTGGAGGTATTCGTAATTTTCATCGAAAACATAGAGGAAAGCATCTGACAGAGCACTTCCCGTGACGTCATCGCCCTTCGCATTTTCCGCCTTTAAGGTCAGCTTGTAACAGGCTGCCAGATTCTCCTGTATGCAGCCGGAAAGTAACAAGGTTGAAGCGCAGACGGCGGCTACCAACCATCGACAGGTATAATTGATCTGTTTCATATTATATTTCGATTTCTTCATTTATGGTGATTTCTTCAAGCGTTATTCCTTCCCACGATTTAACGGTGATAGTAACGGATAATGTTGCATCATCCTGATTCTCTCCCGGGTCATGGGAACCTTTCCCTTTAACTGTGGGAACAATCTTATAGATAGTGTTACGCTGGACGCCTTTTTTTAGCTTAATGCGATAATAGCGGTCAGTAAGGACTGCCCCATTCACTGCATCATAGATAGTCCCTTTAAAATAGAGAATAACCGGGGCGACTCCCTCCGCTGTATACGAATTAGTCATTGCATAGAAACTGGCAATGTTCGTATGAGGTTGTTCGGCTTCCGCTCCTGTTACGATAACAGATGTATCTTTTTTCAGATAATCAGCCAGAACATTTCCTGCGACAATCTCTCCTCCCTGAGAATAATCCTTAATACCACACAAATAATTATCTTCTATGAATTCCATCGTATGCAAACCTTCGGTTTCTGATAAAACCGAACCTGTTTTTGTGTCATATAAATACGATTGAGGACGAACATTGGCAAGAAATACCTGAGATAACCGGAATTGCATTCCTTTCAGATCCTTGGTACCCCAGTTAACTGCCAGTTCACTTAAGTCCACACGGCCGACAATCCGCTTAACCTTCTCTGATATCTGATTTATACCAGCATTCTCCGCTGTCTTCTCAATCTTTACATCCCGGGCAATATTAGTCATAATAAAACCCTTTTTACCAACCTGACCGGTTGATTCGTCGACCTGGTCAGCTAATGAAATCGTTTTATCGTAATAATCTTTCGGCGTGAAAGATGATATTTCCCCGGCATTTGCAATCACCAGCAACCGATAAGTACCGGTTTTCAGGCCGACACGAACGGTGTCCTGGTCATCATTGATGATACGATAAGCACGACCGGCTACTTCGTTGTTACCATCGATAAAAACAACATTCAAGTCGTAGATTTCATTCTCGGCAGCAGTGCCCGGATCTGTATCTGCTTTTGTCGCTTTTGTTCCGTTAATGCCATCCACCGCTACGGAAACAGTGGCAAAGGCATCCTCACCGCCCGGTGTCGAAGCCGGTTCATCCTCCTTCGAACAGGCCGCCAGCAGCAGGCCGGATAAGAGGAACAGATATATTTTATTTCGTTTCATATCAGTTTTATTTTAGCAGTATTAATCAATCGAAGGATTCTCCACAATCTCACCCCAGGCCTGTACTTCGATCATACTTGTCAGCGTGGCATCACCGGACGGGTCATACGGAGTGTCAGAACCGGGACCTTTGATAACGACATCGATAGAGTAAATCACGTTGCGGCGTACATACAGATGATCCGTCACATTGGATATCTGGTCGTGCTGCCGGTTCACAATTACGGGATAATAGGTATCCACGTCGCGGGTATTCCCGTTTTTGTCTTTATAATGGTAAGTTCCGTGAAGGATCAACAGCGTATGCCAGGTTGTTTCCTGCATATTTTCAAAAACAGTGTAAGCATTGGCGGCGCAGTTGGCGATAAGGCCCGTTTCGTCGGTCGCTGTACGGAAATCATAATCATAGGCTGTATGTAACTGATCCGACAGTTTGGAAGTACCTTCCTTATAAATACCTTCAATGTCGGGATTTGCACCTGTCAGGAAGAAATCAGGAAGGGAAGGGTCGGAAACTTCCACAGCGCCCCAATCTTCCATACTGATATAACGGGAATAATTTTTGACATTTGCCATAAACACGGATTCCAGTTTAAAGCTGGCTTCGTCGCCATATTCTTCCAGCGGACGCAGGAACAACTGGTTCAGGTAGACACGGGCAATCAAACGGTAGATCGTTACCGGAGAAGCGCTGATCTGATTGGCTCCCGTCTTCTGCAAACCGATCGTATTTTTTCCAGGCTTCAAGGTATAAGTCTGTACTCCCGAACTCATTGTCGGGGCTGTATCTTCGTTTTCAATCGTCTTGGTAAGGGCCAGAAATTGGTCCAAAGTGGTTAAACCGTCAAAAGTACCTTCGGGTGCATTGGCGACTAGCAACATCCGGATAGTCCCGGCTTTCAGCGGGGTAATATCTTCAACAGTATTTGTTTGTGTGACTTCGCGGGAGACGATCAATTTGTCTGCATTCTCGCCGGAAGTGCCAAAAATAGCCACATACAGTCTTTCGATTCCGGAGTCACCGGCTCTGGTCCCGATCTGTGGAATCGTGATGCGTAATGAAAGTGTAGCATCTCCGGTTTCGTCTATCTCAGGATTCCCGTCATGGGAACAGGATAGCAAAGCGAGAAACAGGAATACATTGTAAAATAAAACCCTACTATTCATAGATTATATTGTTTTATAAATCGTCAAACCGGAATATTTTTTGAGAGTGAAACCAACCCGGGATTTCTTCCGGATTGGTTCGTTAGAATTTCGAATAAGGATATTGAACGAAAAACTAGTATAATTGATTGTTAGTCGATGTCAGGGTTAAGAGCTACCGTACCCCAAGGAACTATTTCAATATTTGATGTTATTGATGCAGCTCCAGTCGGAGTTTCTGGATCATCACTACCAGGACCTGTGATAGTTGCATTGATTACATATTTCACATTACGCAGAACACCGAAATGTGATAGATTTGTATAACCACTATCATTTGTAACATTACTTGCTACTTCATTATTATTAATGTATACAGTCCAGTAAGCATCTTTTGATGTTACAGTTTGACCATTACTAGCAGTATAAGTATAGGTACCCTGAATTACTAAAGCTGTTGCTTTTTTAACATTGGCTATTTGAGTGCTAGAACTATTATCATATACAAAGAACTCTCCATTTTCTGCACTAACTTTTACTTCACTTGTTCCTGTAATATCCTGAGAGAAAGAGTGAGTATAAATACCTTCAGTACCTGTTGAATTAGAAACAATATTATCACTAGCATCGTTTACAACAGGACACCATGCAGTAGCAACGCCAAAAACTTTTACATTACTACGATAATGCATAATAAAAGCTTTGCTTACTACCAACTTTGCATCCGTAGCAAAATCCGCACGTGGTCTTAATGTGATACTTTCCAAATCAATATTGGCGACATTTCGGAAGACTTTGATATTATCTGTAAATCGATTATCTGCTACAGGAAAGAGTGTTGCTGCATCCGTAGAAGCGACATTTCTACCTTTTTTTAAGTCATAAGATATAGTAGCACTAGCCATCAATGGTTGGGCAGAATTCAGGTTGGCAGCAGATATTGCCTCTTTAAATCCTTCAAGAGTTGTCTTTCCTTCAAACACTTTTTCCGGGGGATTCACAACAACCAAAACATTAACAGCTCCTGCTTTTGCATCAATACAATCAGTTGTATCAGTAGCAGTGTTTGCAATTCTTTCTTTGTAATTAATCAAAGTACCCATAGCCATATTTGTCATCGCCCCGTCATTAAAAACGGCAATACCAATTTTACCAACTTCGCTACCTTGAGCGTTAGATTTTGTCTGACTTTTCAAACCAGAACCATTAGAACCTACTGCATTAAACGCCACCGTCAACATAGCATCCAACTCCTGTGCCGGATCCGGAATATTCGGATCGTCATCATTTGAACAAGCGCTGAATGCGCAAGCAACCATCGTTGCATAAATTAAATTTTGAAATTTCATAACTTATATATTTTAAAAGTGATAAATCATTTTACTACCCTATACTTATTATTCTCAGATTTCTTTTTTTGACTATCCAGATGATTAAGTTTTCTGTTACGTTGTCTCTTGTTGACAGTGCAAATGTAGAAAGCTTTGTTTTTAGGGTTTGTCGGTATATTTATCACTCATGTGAGGTAATTTTTAAATGATAAAAATTCCTCTGTTTGTTTACATTTGTTTTAATGAATACCACGCTTATGCCTTTATCGGTTGACCATATTGAGATGGATTGACCCCATATTGTTCGGTAAAACGCTTGCGGAATGTCGCCATATCGTTGAATCCGACCATTTCACAGACCTCTATAATAGAATATCGCTGCTGTAAAATCAATTCAGCCGCATGTTTGATACGGACACTCCGCGTCAATTCCAGGATGCTGCAATTTGAAAATGCTTTTACCCTGCGGTAAAGCGTCGGAATACTCATATTCATTTCGTCTGCCAGGAATTTTGCATCAAAACAAGGATCATCCAGATGTTCTTCGATAGTCTTGACTATTTTATTCATAAAAACATTTCCTGCCGCTTCAATCTCATTTAACGGGGCAGGTACTGCAACAACCGCTTCTTCCGTATCCGTTGCCGACTGGGTATAGAACGCCCTCATTTGCTCGCGGCGTTTAAGCTGACTGATCAATTTACTACGCAATACTTCAAGGTCGAAAGGCTTGGTAATATAATCGTCTGCCCCTGCTTCAATACCAGCTATCACATCTTCATTCTCTACTTTGGCTGTCAACATGATAACAACCGTCTGACTGGTTGCCGGATTCGTCTTTATTTCCCGGCAGGTAGTGAATCCGTCCTTTACAGGCATCATTACATCACACAAAATACCGTCCGGACGTTCCTTTTTCGCCATCATAACACCTTCCTCACCGTTACGAGCCTCGAATATCTGGTATTCCTTTCCTAAAGCCAGTTTCAAGAACCAACGGATCTGGTCGCTGTCGTCAATAATCAGGATTTTCTTTCCGGTCTCTTTCTTCTTGGGAATAAGCTGAACGAATCCGGCAATCTCTTCCTTTTGAAGTTCGTTAAGATTTACCAGGTCACTGTCAGGTTCCACAAATTCGACTGGCAATTCCATCAAAGACCGTTTTCCCAACGGAATAAGGATCATGCAACGAGTCCCGCTCTGTCCTTCCATCGTCTCCTGAATAAATTTTGCATGTACCGATTCTGCCATATCTGCGATCTGCTTCAAACCGATACGGGCGCTGTCCTGCGCATCAAGACCGTCATCCTGCACACTCAGGGAACAACAGGACTTGCCGTCGACTTTGACTACTGCTATGTCAATCGTAATCTTCCCGTACATAAATGTATTCTTCAAAGAATTGGATAACATAGTACGCAAAGCATATTCCATCTTCCGGCGGTCTACCCACACCCATAAAACAGGTGTCTGCGTATTGATTTTAAAATCAATATTGTTCATGGCAATCCAGTCAACAAACAGGTCGCATATCTGCTTCGTTATATCCACCAGATCATAGCGGGCTATTCGCATATGGTTAGCGACATCATCACCGTGGCGAATATCTTGCAACTGATACATCATATCCTGCAAAGCAAGTGTATTGCGATAGGCCGAAAGAACCTGGGTGGAGACCAAACCATCGAGTTCACGATTCTGCACTAACTGTCCCAAGTATCCCAATATCAGGGAGAGAGGCGTACGCATCTCATGTACCGCTTCAACGAAGAAAGAGTTATGGAGTTTTTCCAATTCCTCCGCTCTCCGGATGGCTTCTTTGTATTTGGCTTCATGCTCATGGCCCCAATCGTCCGTCTCCCTGATCTTCTGTACCATGAGTTGTTGTATCTCACGGTTCTTGATGGTCAGCGTATCGACGGTCCGCTTCAACTCTTCGTTCTCTTGCTTGAGCTTCACAACTTCTCCGTCTCCTTGTCTTTCCTCTTTTTCCTGTTTATTATTAAACAGACCAGCGATTAGTGTTCGAAATTGATTAACCATTTCCATATGTATCAAGATTTACTATTTTTCATTTACTGATATCATTGATATTTAACATATCTTCCCCTATTCAGTAGAAGTTCGGTATCTTTTTTATGGATTTACTGCTGATTATTGCCTCAAAGTAACCAATCATACGAGTCCGATTGTAGAACATAAATTACATGTAACTACTGACAGACAACGATTTACACTTTATAGAACAATATATACATAGTCCATACAGAACTATGGTTCAGAGAGATAGACAATAAATTTCTGTTGTTTTTCAACAGAAATTTAAGGTCCCCTATTAAGGAAGAATGGAAGATGATAAAAGAATAGAGGAAGAATAGCCCCTATCGGTTGGAATTATTTTTTCCTGTAAAGATACCGGATAAATAACAGGCCTGTAAAGCCACAAAAGAGAAAGAAAAAGGGTAAAACAAGGGTCACGTTATAAAATAAAGCCTGGAATTAGTTCATATCAGATTATTTTATACCTTTGAATCCGAAAAATATGGAGTTCTGTATGAACTCCGTTCATTTTCATTGCTTATTGATCTTGTCAATAAGAGCCTCACACGGTTTTAAACGGATTGTTTTACGGGGAGTAAGCATCACTTTCTCTCCCGTTCTCGGATTCCGGACCAATCGCCGTGACTGAGGTAAAATAAATATCTTGCCGAACTCATGGATTCCTACTTTTTCATCAGTTATTACCCCTTCAACTACAATATCCAACAACGTATTCAGATAAATACGACTATCTACCAAAGTTATATCCAGCCTTTCTGCCAGCATTCTAACGATTTGTGTTTTATTCATTCTCTACTAATTATTAACTGCGAAAAATTCATTTATTATACCGGTCACAAAGTTCGGACTTTCAATCATACTACACAATCCGGATTTTTTTCATAATATGTTCTGTTTTTGCTTTTTTACTAAAATAATACGGCCTGCCCCCTCAAATCCGGGAACAGGCCGCATATCATTATATTTGCTTTAATTTAGAACGGGACCTCGTTACTACTGCCCTGGTTCAGGAAATCTGCACCGGCAGGCGGTATCGGAGGTAACGAATCGTCACTGTTCATATTCGATGAAAACTCACGGACAGCCACATCTTCATCAATATTCATGAACTTCGCATAATCGCCCTTAAATCGCAGACGCACATCCCCCGTCGCACCGTTACGATGCTTGGCTATGATGATCTCCGCCAATCCGACCAGCGAGTTACCGCGTTCATCTTCCGTAATCTTATAATATTCGGGACGATGGATAAAGCAAACCATATCCGCATCCTGCTCGATCGCTCCGGATTCACGAAGGTCGGCCAACTGCGGACGTTTTCCTTCAGCTCCCTGACGGCTTTCCACACCACGGTTCAACTGCGAAAGTGCGATAATCGGGATATTCAGTTCCTTCGCCAACCCTTTCAACGAACGGGAGATAGTACTTACCTCCTGTTCACGGCTACCGAAACTCATACCACTCGCATTCATCAACTGAAGGTAGTCGATGATAATACATCTTACCCCGTGTTCACGCACCAGACGGCGTGCCTTGGTACGCAACTCGAACACCGAAAGACTCGGCGTATCATCCACATAAATCGGAGCATCATACAATTCCTTAATCTTGAAGTCTAGCTGCTCCCACTCATAGCTTTCCAGGCGTCCGCTTTTAATCTTCTCACCCGGTATCTCACATACATTCACGATCAGACGGTTTACCAACTGAACGTTACTCATTTCAAGCGAGAACAAGGCAACCGGCACATTATGGTTCACCGCCATATTCTTCGCCATCGAAAGTACAAACGCCGTCTTACCCATCGCAGGACGGGCAGCGATAATGATCAAGTCGGAATTTTGCCACCCCGAAGTGATCTTATCCAACGCATCGAAACCGGTACGCGTACCGCTCAGACCTTCTTTCTGGTTTGCCGCTTTCTGCAACATATCCATCGCATCCTTGATAACCGGATTGATCTGGGTCACGTCTTTCTTTACATTCCGTTGCGAAATCTCAAACAATTTACCTTCGGCCTCCTGCATCAGGTCTTCCACATCGATCGTCTCATCAAATGCTTTCCCCTGTATCATGGCCGTAAAAGAGATCAACTCCCTTGCCAGATATTTCTGGGCGATAATACGGGCATGATATTCAATATGCGCACTACTGGCAACTTTACTGGTGAGCTGCGAAATATAAAACGGTCCGCCCACCTGATCCAATTCGCCGCGTTTCCTCAACTGCTCCGTCACGGTCAGCATATCGACCGGACGCTGACTGGCTGCCAGATCCACAATAGCTGCATAGATCATCTCGTGCGACTTTTCATAGAAGCACTCCGGCTTCAATATCTCACTAATGATCGAATAAGCATCCTTCTCAAGCATCAAGGCACCTAAAACGGCCTCTTCCAACTCGCGTGCCTGTGGCTGTAGACGCCCCATATCGGGCACGACCACAGGCTTTTGCTTTCCCCTTCCGGAGTTTCCTCTCCCGGTATTTTTAGTTCCTTCTGCCATTCTCTTTTGTAATTTTCGGACACCAAAAATACGATTTTTATTTGGTATTCATTCCTTTTTTTTACCTTTGCAGCCGTAAAAAGTAATTAACTAATTATGGACGACAGTATTCCGCGAGAAACATTAACAAGTAAAAATTAGCGGACGGGGGTTTCTTATTACCTCTGTTCGTGTTAACAACGAAAGGAGGCAATAATGAAAACATTTCTTTATTGTGAAGCCGGTTTTGTGGAGAAAGACCAGTGGCTTCCTAACAGCTGGGTAAATGTAGAATGCCCTACACCCGAAGACATCCAATACCTTTTAAATCAATTTCACGTACCCGAATCATTCCTGAGCGATATCGCCGATACCGACGAACGTCCGCGTATCGAATATGAAGGAAACTGGCTGCTGACTATCCTGCGTATCCCGGTACAAAGCAAGGAAAGCGGTATTCCCTTCACCACCGTTCCGATCGGCATCATCACCAACAATGAGATTATTATCTCGGTATGTTATCACAAAACCGAGTTATTACCTGATTTCATCCGTTATAGCCGGCGTAAAGAACTTGTCGTACGTCATAAATACGACCTGATCCTGCGTCTGATCCACTCATCAGCCGTCTGGTTCCTGAAATATCTGAAACAGATTAACAACGAAGTGGCACGTGCCGAAAAAGCCCTGGAAAAGAGTATCCGTAACGAAGATCTTCTGCGGTTGATGAAACTGGAGAAAAGTATGGTTTACTTCAACACTTCTATCCGTGGAAACGAAGTGATGCTCTCGAAACTGCAAAGCATTTTCCAGGAACCGATGTATATGGATGCGGAACTGCTGGAAGATGTCGAAACAGAGTTAAAACAGGCACACCTCACGGTGAACATTTACAGCGATATCCTTACCGGAACGATGGATGCTTTTGCCTCCATCATCTCCAACAACGTGAATACCATCATGAAGCGCATGACCTCCATCTCTATTATTCTGATGGTACCAACGCTGATTGCCAGCTTCTACGGAATGAATGTGGTCAATTATATTGAAGACGCTCCCCACGGACTTATTGCGATCGTACTTTTATCGATCACCTTATCCGCTCTGGCATTCTTTATTTTCAGAAAGATCAAGTGGTTCTGATAATTACACAAAAACTCATACAAAAAAAGTCCCGGATATCCGGGACTTTTTGGTTTGTTTTGACGGGAAACAAATCGTTCTCCCGAAAAACGAGATATACTTATTTAAGGGTTGCGCCTCCGTCCCCACCCTGATTCCGGACGATCCAGGGTAAAACATTAAAATCCATTTTCAGATAAGCTTCGTATTCATCAGGTTTTTCCGGATCGATCTCCGGTGTTCCGGAACCAAGTCCGGAAATATTCGTCACCAGCAAACGGTAAATATTATTTCGTACTATCGCAAACTCCATAACTCCCATCTCGTTTTCCTTGTTATTATCCAGGTGCCTGATCCAATAATTATAATAGCAATAATAATTGTTACCTTCCGGATCTTTCCGATAACGTTTCACAAAGAACTTTGCCAGCTCTTCATCAGTCGAATCTTCCGTAATGCCATCCTGTTTAAGTCCGGCATCTTTCATCGCTTTGATACTGCTATAAAATTTATAGTTCGCATAATAAATAGCATCAGGCCTTGCGCTAGTTGCTTCTTTACCCTCTCCCCAAAGCGTACCGGGAACAAAACTTGCCTTAAACCGTACTCCGGTCGAATAAGCATTCAACTGTGCCGTTTTAAACATGCAATTCTCCAGACAATAAAAACCGTGGAACGCATCAACCGGAACCGACTGCCAGCTTTCAGCCACAGAGGTCAATGGATAAGCATAATAACTATCCGGATTATCAAACCCTTTCGCCCCGTCTACCGTTTTCGAAAAGAAATAAGGGTCGATCACATAACCGTTATTCGCATTTATCTCTCCGAAATTTCCATTAGCAATAGTATAGGAAGAAGGAGCATTATTTGCTGTCAGCACCGCCGTATGACGAAACGTATAGAACCATCGGCTCAAATTGATATACTGGAATCCGGTCAGACTGATAGAAACATACTCTTTTCCATTTCCGTCAACCAGGCTGTAATCCTCTTTCGACTGCCCGACCAGGACTTTAGCCATCACACGTTCCAGATTGATAGTCACGATGTCCGGTTCCTCCGACGGTAAAATCTCACGAACTGTCACTTTCAGATTTGAATCGGTCGTACCATCATACAAACCGCTATTATCGGCACGGTTTGTCATCTGCAATGTGCCGTCTTCGGTCAAGACTCCGAAACCATCCTTATAAGTAGACCTATCCACCAAATTTATAAACTCATTTTCCGTACTGAAAGAACCCGTAACATCTCCATTGGCAATCGTAAAGATATCATACGTACCCGGGTCTATCAACACCCGGTTGGCCGTATATTTCACAACATGCTCGTTTTGATTTCCGGACGAGCTATTTTCCGGTAATTGCGGACCGGCCGTACGTGTTATATTTTCCAGCCGAATCTTTTTATATAAAGCCTTCGTATCTGAATTAAACAGGTAGACATTAAGCGACTTCACATTATATTCGTTCGCATTTCCGGTTTCATAAATACCCGAAGTTTCGGCATCTCCGGCTTTAGTTGAAGAACTGTTGGGCACAACAAAAGCAAAACGAACATTTCCTTCTCCTCCATCCACAAAACCGGAATTATCTTCCGGCAAAACATCTGCATCATTAATACATCCGGCCAGCCCCAAAGCCAGGCATAACAGCCATACTGATTTTACAAAAAGTTTGTTTTTCATACGATAAAAGTATTTAGTAAATAATATTCCAGACTAACTCAATGACGTTTATTATTCTCAAAAAATAATGTCAGATTCATGCCGGCCTCTTCCGAGCCTTCCGCTTTTGCAGACTTCAGCAAACGGATACCCTCATACAAATTTCCGGTCATTAACTCATATACCCCCTTACAGTTCTTATAGGCCAACGTTTCATGGGGTGCCATTTGCAGATATTGTCCGGCAGCCTGCCAGTTTCCCTGTTCGATGGCTGCCGCTGCCGCATTCTGGTTGGCTACCGGATGAGCCGGATAAATCCTGACGCTTGTTTCGATTATCTTATAAAACTGTTCCGGTTCATTTTTATAGCTTAATGCAACCATATACAGCTCACGCAAAGAGAGCATCTGAGGGTTCATTTCAGCCACTACACGGGCTTCCTCCAGGTTAAAATTCAGCTCTTTCTGATTACGTATATCCGTTGCATCGCTCTCTGGAGAAATATAAGATGCCTTTAATCCTGACAGGCCGGACACTGTCGACGAAGATGCGGCCTCCTCCACAACAAGCGGTTTCCCGCTATCCGGAGACAAACCGGATTTCGTCAAACGAACCTCTTCCCTAACAATCTCCCCAGAATGAGTCAACCGGTTCATTTTCAAAAACAACTCAGGTTTACGCATCCAGTTCTCCGCAATAACAGAAGTAGTATAGACAATTTCACAAGGCTCTTTTTCCGACAGTTCCTTTACAAGAAAAAAGTCATCTCCTTTAATTCCTTTTCTCTTATTTAAAACCCGGTTCCGTTCATAAGTACGATGTCTTTTTTTACCATTTAATAAAACGGGAGGCAACTCTTTTTCCTGCCTGTTTTCTTTAATAACCGGAATAAGCGTCAGGGCTTCATTCGATGCAAAATCATGTGCATTGACCATGTACTTTATCGACACCATTAACGAATCCCCTTCCACAAAACAGGATTGCGATTTTATCTCCACATCGATATTTTTTGCTGATAAGGAGTTGCTAATAAAAAATAAGCCCAATAACACGAGCAAATTGATTTTCATATTTATCGTTTTTTTATTGTATAAAGTAGACTAAAGAGAAACCTAACTGAGTCGGACCAACATAATTAGTATGCGCTTTTTCTATCAGAGATGCCCCCTCCTTCCGCCCGTACTTATCATAACTCAAATAAGCATATCCAAACGCAATACTGGCCTCCAGATTCCACAACGGACTTATCATCCATTGATATCCGTAGGAAACCCCGCCACCAACCAGATTTCCTTGAAAACGATAATCGGACAATATCCCTCCGACATTAAAACGAGCATAATGAGCCTGTATACCGACAAAACTTCCCTGAAAAACATCGCCAAACCATTTCCTGAGCTCCGGCTGTATAAGAAGATGCTTCATCTTTCTGTTATCAGCAAAAGTCCACGGATTATAACTTATAATCGAACTGATAGAATAGGTATCATTACATTTTATCTCCCCACCGATATTCAAAGATGACGTCAAATCATAGAGAACATTACTTTTCACTGCTATATTCTGACAATTCATTTTTTGCAATACACTAATAATCAAAACAATAAACAAAAGACACTTAGGCTTATAAAACAATAAAATACCTTTATTGCAATAATTCATAATGTTACAAAAAGCAACTTTATAATTTCTTTTTTCTTGCATAACAAATATCATCGTAAATAATTAACACCATATATTCTTCACTTTTTACATTTTCACAAAAAAAATAATGACTAGAATAAAGGATCGTTTTTTCTAGTCACTATTTCGAGAGTAAAATTCAATATATGATGATTATTGCAACTTCTTGAAAAACTACATTTATCTATCTGTAATACAGCGAAATAAAAAGATTAAAAATGCTTTGTTTTTCATTTAATATAAAATATATTTGCACAAAATAAATGACTAAAAAAAACGATCGTTTTTTTTAGTCATTGCTTTATAACCTTATGAATATTTCATAAAAAACTCCGTATTTCCCGGTATTATTTTTAGTTGAAACCGGGAAATACAGAGTTAAATATTGAACACGAATAAAACCTATACCGCTATTTTTCCTGATTATTCAGTTTACGGACCAAATCGTCTGCTGTCCGGAATTTTATGGTTGTTCTCGGAGCAAGCATAATTGGTTCCATTGTTTGCGGATTACGAACAGGGCGGGACTTCTGGAGCACGGGAGAAAAAACTCCAAGCCCTCCTATCCTCACCTTGTTCTCTGATTTTACTTCATTAAATACAGTATCGATAAATGTATTCAATACCTTTCGTACAGCACTTTGCGTGTACCCTGTCTGTTCTGCAATGGAGTATATCAACTCTCTTTTGTTCATCATATCTTTTACGATTTTTAATTGTTTGTTATGTTTAATCTGTTATTTCAAAAGCATTTCATTGTTATCTAATAATTTGCGTACCAACCGGACCTGTTCCCCAGACAAGCGTAAAGTCCTCAACCCTTTCTCATACTCACTTAGTTTATGAAAATCGGTACCGACATAATCATAATACCCTTCACGGAGCAAATGCTCCGCTACCTGCCGGACCTGTTTACCCTGTAAACCGGCTAAAGAAAACAGGTTCAGTTGAAATCTATACCCTTTACTTTTCAAATAAGAATAGTCCTCCTGTTTCATATACCCATATCGCTCCGGATGAGCGATAACAGGCGTATAACCATCCAATGCCAGGTCGAACAGGATTGTCAGAAATTTGTCGTGAGCCGACAAACAGGAAGTCTCAACCAAGACCTGCCTGCCGGGAAGTGTAAATAACATTCCCTTCATATATGCCTCAAAACCATCGTCCAGCATATACTCGGCAGCCAGGTGTAACTCTATTTCCGGAGGACAACATTCCTTCAAAATAGCATACTTTGCACACAGGAGTTCCGGTGTATTATTAGGAAACTCCGCCATAATATGGGGAGTCAGAAATATCCGTTTCACACCGACTTCCTTCATTCTCTCTAATGCAGCGATCGAGTCCATCAACGACTCCGATCCACCGTCCACATTAGGAAGCAGATGCGCATGCACATCTGTCATTCCTTCAAGCAATGTGGTACGGATTATGTTTTTCTTTGAGCTAAACCAGGTCAGCATATTGGAAAATAGTTTTTATTTTTTCTTTTCGTTCCCGTAGCCATAACCATAGCCGTAACCGTATCCATAGCCATAACCGTAACCATACCCCGAACGATTATAGCGGACACCATTCAGCACCAGACTCATATTCCTGAATTTACCCTGCCTGTATAGCTTTTCCAGTTCAGGTAACTGCCGGCGGTCCATCAATCCGGCACGCAGGATATAAATGGTCAGGTCGGCTACACGGTTTACAATCGCTGCATCGGCCACCAAACCGGCAGGCACATTATCCAGAATGATATAATCATACCGTTTCTTCAACTCCTCGATCAAAGCTTCCAAACGATCGCTCAATAAAAGCTCGGAAGGATTGGGAGGCACAGGGCCGGTATGGATAATATCCAGGTTTGTGGCAAGTTCCTCTTTTTTTATGATAGAGTTGATGTCATCCACTTTTCCGGATAAATAGTTTGTTATTCCCATGTTAGTGGTTCCACTAACATGGCCGCTAAGGGTACCCTTACGAATATCGAGATCGACCAGTATCACTTTTTTTCGGGTCAGGGCAAAACTCATGGCCAGATTCATCGATACAAATGTCTTTCCTGCATTCGGATTGAAAGAAGTAAACATCACCACTTTCATATCCTTCGCTTTCACACGCATGAAATCCATATTCGTACGGACAATACGGAACGCCTCCGAAATACTGTCGCGCCCATTTTCACGCACGACTATTTCATCTTTATTCTTCTTGTCACGCAAAGGAATCTCTCCCAGGAACGGGATCGATACGGCATCTTCCACATCCTTACGTGTACGCACAGTCGTATTCATGACCATCTGCAACCAGATGATACCTGCCGGAATAGCCAATCCCAACACTACTGCTGCCAATAAGATCATCATCGATTTCGGTGCCACCGGACTCCGGCTTCCCTGCGCCGCATCGATCACACGGGCATTACTTTCGGTAATCGCCTGCGACAAAGCATTCTCTTCCCGCTTATTCAACAAGTAGAGATACAACTCTTCCTTGATCTTCTGCTGACGTTCGACAGACAACACATATTTCTGTTGTGTCGGCACAGCCGAAATACGGCGGCTGGTCTGGGCTTCCCGTTCTCTGATATTCTTTATCTTGATATTCAGACCGACAATCAGGTTGTCGATAGCCCGGATAATCGTCTGCTTCATCGCACTAAGCGAATTATTCAGGTCCATCACCACCGGGTTCTTGTTACTGCTATTACCTATCAGTTTATCACGTTTCAGCAACAAGTTGTTGTATTCGCTGATTTGCCCTTCTATATTCACATCGGCAATCCCGGTGTTGGCAGGTATCAGGTCCGAACTCTTATGAGGGTCTGTCAGGTAATCGCGTATATATTTCGCCAAAGTCACCTGATTCTCCAGTCCAAGTCCTTCTTTGCTATACTGGCTACTCTCCTGAAGGTACATTCCCGTTTCCGAACTGATGTCCGTCAGCTGGTTTTCCCGTTTATACGTTTCGATATCGGCATCCACACTGCCTAACTCCTCTTCAATAATGATCAAACGGTCATTAATAAAGTTGGAGGTGTTCACCGTTACCTGGTTCTTATCGTTTATCGCGTCTTCGTTATACACGGCAATCAACATATTCAGAACATCTTCGGCACGCGGTATGGATACGTCCTGCAACGTCAGGTTGATGATCGTCGCCGTCTTACTGGCCAACGCCACCTGAAGGGAATTGCTATAAGTCAAAGCGATCTCCTCCCTGTTCCGCTTACTTATAGTTACCGCCTTCCCGAAATATTTATCCGCATAATACAACGTAGGGGTCACCACCAGTTTACCCACCGGAGTAGAGACCGTATCGTTCAATGCCACTTTCAAGCTCTTAGCCTCATTCGTCGAGAAACCAGACAACAAAATCTCTCCGGCCGACAAAGGTGTCGCTACCAAGGAAAAAGACTGCGAAGCCTCCGCTTCCGGGAACCGTACGGCTATCGGCGATTGCGTATACAACTCTTCCGTCCGCAACCCGTCCTTTATCGTATAGCTGATATCCAGATTCAACCGTTCAGCCACTACCGACATCAGACGCTTCGACTTGAAGACCAACACTTCGTTGTCCACATTACTTTTTACATTGAACATATTCAGCTCTTCGAAAGCTGCCGACTCGCTGAGCCCTCCTCCCTTGCTATTGTCTTTTATCAGTACCGATGCCGTACGTGTGTAGACTTTAGGAGCCCATTTCAGATACAGAACAGCTACTCCGCCACAAACCAGGACAGACAAAACGAACCAATACCAGTTGGCCAACACAATATGGAAAAGGTCACTCAGGTTCAGTTCGTTTTCTTCTCTTCGCAAGTTGATTGTTTCTTGTTCAGAATTCATTTGTAATCCGATTATTTAAAGATTAATACCGCAATCGTAGTCAGCAAGGAGATAACAGAAACCCAGACTCCGATCGAATTATTCTGGTTGATGCTGCTCTGACCCGATTTCGCTTTATTCGGTTCCACATAGACAATATCGTTCTGTTGCAGGTAATAACAGGGAGAATTAAAAATATCCGCCGAACGCAAGTCATGGAACAGGATTGTACGTTTTCCGTTATTTTCGCGAATCACCCCTACCCGGTCACGACGTCCGTAGATTGTCAGGTCGCCTGCCATACTCAAAGCCTCCAACAATGTGATACGGTCGCCGGAGATAGTAAAGCTACCCGGACGTCCGACTTCGCCCATCACGGAAATCTTGAAGTTCAGGAACTGTACCGTCACAATCGGATCCTTAATCAAATCGCCTTCGATCAGCTTGTTTTTGATCAGTTCGGTCAACTGCATCCGGGTCAGGCCTTCCACATGGATTTCTCCCAAGATGGGAAAGTCGATGTTTCCGTTCGTATCCACCAGATACCCTAAAACACGTTGCTGTCCGCCAGTGTTAGAACCCAACTGATAACTTACCATCGGCATATTGAAAGGCAATGCCAGTTCCGGGTCGCGACTGTTCACCATAATAGCCAGCAAGTCGTCACCATGGATAATCACCTCATACTTTTGTTCGATCTCCTGTTGTTTCAACGGAACGACATCCTGCAAATAGATAATTTTTTTAGTCGATGTGCAGGCGGTAAAAAATACCGCCATACACACGACCAGATAGGCCACATACTTCTTAAACATAGTCACTTACAGTATTAATTATGCTCAGGCTTCATGTTTCCCTGCTCTTTCTCGATGTTCTGCGATACCGCTCCATACTGTTCGACAACAATGCTTTCCACGCCACGGTTAGTCTTAACACGAATCGTATATCTTATTACCGCCTGCTTATAAGTGACAGTCATCTTCATGTCGCCACTTACCGCCATACTCTTTGACATTGCGATTTCGGAAACACCTTCACTAGCCAAAACATTCCTTAAAGCAGCCATCAGCATTGCTTCAACATCACCCGTCACTCCTTTACTTTTAGATACGACTTTCCAACCTTCTTTCGCCTTAACGGAAAAGTCTTTCGATACAGCCGTTGTTTTTCCAAGGTTGTCCACTTCTTCAGACAAGAGGGTTTCACTATTCGGTTCGGCCGACAAATCTGTAACCACTCTCAACTCGTGTACAGAAAAGCCATCCAACTGCAGGACATAAGATTTATCCGAATCATCATAAATAACTTCTGCATTATCCGTTCCGTTCACATAATGTTTCACTTCCGTGAAATAAACATCATTATCGGCTTCCAGCGCCTTTACCCTTATTTCCAATGGCTTTTCAAACTTGACACCGTCCGGTTGGCAATCAAAGCTAGATAACGCCAATGCAGAAGATGTTGTTTGCGGAGTAGAAGTCGACACCGCCTTATCGGCCACCTCTTTCAGCTTTTTATCAGCAGCCGGAACAAATGACGTGATTGCTATATCCGTTTCTTTTTCCACTGCGCCGGCAGGAACAAACGCTTCGGTATTTTGCGTAATAACCAGCAAAGCGTCTTTCTCCGGAGTCACTTTAACAGCTTCAGCCTGCTTAGTCAGTATCTGCGAGTAAAATACGGTGGCACCTTTTTCTGCTTTGCTATCCACTGTCACTTCATTTTTAATCGTGATGTATCCGTCTTTGGCAAAGCTCAGTTCAAAAGAACCTTTCTTATCCACCTCGATTTGGTAAGCACCTGAAGCATCCGTTTTTGCCGACACCTTTCCGGCAGATACGGAAACATCCGCCAACGCATTTGTTCCGTCCGTTACCTTACCGGTTATAAAATAGGCTTCTTTTTCCAATGGGTTTTCTACTACTTCGGGAACCGGTTCCACTTCATCTTTTTTACATGAGTTGAAGGACAATCCCCCCACCATCAACGTTGCAGCCAACAGGCTCAACGACCAGAAATTAGTTGTTTTCATACTAAAAATGAATTAATTAATATTTATTATTTGTTGATAATATGTTTATGGAAAAGCTGTTATTTCAATTCTTATCAGGTTTGAACTATCCGATTATTTCTATACAGGAAATTATTTTGTAACAATTCTCAGAATCTCCTTCTTTATAAAATCCGGTGCATCATATCCCCGGCTACCGTTTTCGTCGGGGCGGACTTCGTAGCTGTAACCTAACAACTCGTCGCCATACGAACCGCCATGACGTGCCCTGTATTCATGGGCAAAATATTCAGGTAACCGGAAACGGACGGCTCTGCGTTTCCCCCGCTTCGTTCCCGGAATCGGGAGAGCAAAATGGAAACCACCATTCATCTCACCATCGGTAAACAGGCCATATACCCCGACCGTCACCTCGCCAAAATGACGGCGACAATCTAACCGGGCTCCCATATCGCCATACACCAACCGCACGGCCGCCAGGTCTATCTGCAAACCATAATGCGGTTCGTTATACCGTCCCCAGACGGAACCCGACACCCTTCTCCAGGTCGACACCACCCATTCCCCGCCATAGCAGGTACTCGACCCGGTCAGTCCGACATTCGCCCCCACCAACCACCGTCCCCGGGCCGGTTGATAACGGAGGGCGGCATCCACTCCCATCCGGTTCCCTGTAAAGTTTCCGGTCGTAAGCCGTCCCAACACACCACCCGGCAGACGAAATTCCTGCCGCAGCGTAATCACTCCCGGACGTATATATTTACGGAAATCAGTCATATTCGTATAAACCGGCAACACGACCTGCCCCGTCAGCACCGCCCCTTTCCAAAGGTCCATCTGGATAGCCGGAGAAAAATTGACCGCTACCCCATATAATTTATCGAGCCATGAATTCTGTAAGAACAGCTCCGGATACAACACCACATCTATCCGTCCCGCCATCCGGTTCCGGCTCTCCTTCCCTTTCAAGCGGCGCATCGCCTCGTCCGTATCATAGCTCACCTCCAATGCCGCCGTCTGCCGGGGCAATGTCAACAGCAATCGCGGTATACGGTCGTCCAACACCACCAGCTCATACGCTGCTGCCTGTTCCGTCTCCGGCAGGCTGCGCAAGGCTTCAATCACAGCCGCCAATCCGCGATACGTCCCCCGGTATATATTATCTTCATAGGCTATCGTACAAACCGAATCGGTCTGTGCCACCCGTATCTCTTCCATGCCGAGCGAAAGCAAAGTTTGTTCAGCCGCTTCTACAACCTGTCTTCCCGCCGGTTGTTGCCCCAGTACCCCTGTAACCATTCCCCAGGTCATCAGGCAAACCATTCCCAAACGATTCCCTCTCATTGACGGCCTCCTTTCTTTTTGAGCAATACCAGTTCATACCGTATCCCGCCCGATACCGCTTTCAGGTCGTAACAAAACAGGTGTACCGTAAAATGATTGAAAAGACGCACGCTACCGCCCATATTCACCGCATTGCCGTCGTACTCCGCCATCAAGGAAAGCGGACGGCAGAAGGCGGGCGAATAACTCATTCCTCCAAAGACTCCGTCACGAACAGCATGCTTACGGAACGGGATATTCCATCCGAATGTAAACGCCAGGTCATGACCGCCAGACTGAAAATGCTTTGTCGCTCCCCCATACACCGACGAGAAATAACGATTGCCGGTCTCCCCGCTAAACGTATTCAGTTGCCCGGTCGTCAGTGCGTCACTACTCCCCACGACCACCGACGGCCAATATCGTCCTTCTTTCAACGGACGTATCCTGAGCGACACCGAACGGTCCTGATTCCATTTACCCGTTTTAAGTTTCATCAACGTACAGCGATAACCGACCTCCAGGCAAGGCAGAAAAGTCACATTCAGGAAATAATTCCCGGAATTATAATCCCAGAAATCAGGAAGCATCTGCTCCGGCAGATAATTCGCCCCCACCATAAACGTTCCGTCTACCTGCATATCTGCCGTCGGAATATTCAATAACCCCGTCACCCCCATCGAGTGTTGAGCGTATAAGGATGAGCCGCCCAGCAAAAAGCCCGCAGCCAAAACAAATAGAAAACATTTCATTTATTCGGATATTATAAGAAACTGTTCATTATTAAACCGCCCCCGGCCTGTCCAGCCACACCGAAACGTGGCGCAGTTGTTCCCGGCGTTCCGCCAGCTTTATAACCAGTTCGTGCTGCAACTCTTCATGATCTTCCTGCACTACCTGACGGACCAGCCGGGAGATCAGCCGGAGCAAACGAGCTTCGCTATACAGGAATAGCAGATAAGGCAGATATACATCGGACGATAACAGTTCCAGATCAGCCTGTAATTGCGTATCATATTCCCGATGCAGCTCAGCAACAACACATTGAAGCGGGGCCGACAACCCGTCTTCCGTTCCCGCCTCCTGCAGATGTTCGAAAATACGCTGATGATCCGCATCCTCAAACCAGAGATCATCCGTCTCCAGGGCCGAAGCCACCAGGTCGATAAACAAGTACTCCGCCCCTCTCAAACGAAAAGTAACCTCCGGATACAACAGGCAAACCGTCAGCAAGGCGCACTCCGACGAATGCGGCCTGTTCTGCAACCGCCCGATCATCCGCGCAAACTCTTCCCTGCCTAACCGACGGAATAAAGAATCCGGATCTCCCCCGCCAGGAATCAACGCCGAATCGGCATCCATCCCCGCTTCCCGCAAGCGCAACACCGCTTTCTTCGAAGCCGCCTGCCCCGCCTCGTCACCGTCGAGCAACAAACAGGCACGGTTGGTATATTTCTTCAGCAAAGCAATATGGCTGTCGGTCAAAGCCGTCCCGCACAAAGCCACCGTATTGACAAACCCGGCAGCATGCATCGCAATCGCATCTTTATATCCTTCGGTAATAAACACATAATCTTCTTTCCGTATCACCGCCACCGCACGGTTGAGTCCGTACAAGGTAGCCCCTTTGTCATACCCGTCGGCTGCCGACGAGTTGATATATTTCGGAACCGAAGTATCTTCGTCACACAACCGGCGTGCTCCCATCCCGACCAGTTTTCCATACTCGTCGCGCACCGGAAAAATAATCCGGTTGCGCATCACCTTCCATTCGGCAGGCACCTGCACAGGCGACATGCCCACTTCAAAATCCAGATAAGCAGCCGAAAGCTCCGAACACCCGCAGGCATAAGGCAACAACAGTTTCATAAAAGCCGCAAAATCCTTTGCAGACTGTTTCGCCTGTCGTTTGATAGCCAGCCGCCCTGTACCGGGCATCACGAAATCCGGCTTACCCTCAGCAAATCTGCCTGCCGCCAGTTTCCTGACCGCGTCACTCAACGTACAATGTTCCATCTTCCTGACAAACTCGAATACATCCCCATGTTCCCCGCAGGCAAAACAGGAATAAGTTTGTTTTTCGGGATTCACCATCAACGACGGATGGTGGTCCGGATGAAACGGACACAGCCCGACATAATTCTTCCCCTTAGGCTCCAAATGCTGATAACCGCCGATCACCTCCTCGATACGAACAGATGATTTTATTTGTTGAAAATCATTCTTCTTCATAACGCATCCGGTTGTCATAGTTAGTAATACGGGTAAATGACTTATTGTAACGGAAACGGGCAATCCCGGTCGATCCGTTTCGTGTTTTCAGTATATATAATTTTCCTACGCCCCGCAGGCTCTCCCCTGTCGTCTCGTCCTTGAAAATACCGTAACGTTCGGGACGGTGAACGAAAAAGACACAATCCGCCACCTGTTCGATCACACCCGAATCACGCAGATCATGCAATTCAGGGACATACGCCTTTTCGACACGTTGTACACTATTACGGTTCATCTGCGACAAGACCAGCACCGGACAATTGGCATCGACCGCCACCTGTTTCGCTCCTTCTATATTACGGCCCACCAACTGGTCCATCGTCTCCCCGGCACGCCCTTTGCGTTCCATCAGATGCAGATAATCGATCACTACCAGGTCACACAGTCCCTTCTTCTTCTGTAACATCACCTGGGCACGGATATTCTCTATGCTATTGCCCGGCGTATGGTCGAAAAAGAGCGGCAGGTCTTCAAACTTTCCCGCCAGCCGTTCCATACGTTCCAGTTCAGCCGTCGTCAGTCCCTCGATACGTAAATGATCAGCATCCACACTAGCATAACCGGCAAAAAGACGGTTCATCGTCTGCATAGCCGTCATCTCCAGGCTGAAGAAACAGACCGCTTTTCCCGAAAGCGCTACATTCATGGCAATATGCATGGCGACAGCCGTTTTTCCGTCGCTCGGACGTCCGCCTTCCACCAACAGTTCACCGTTGTAAAGTCCGCCCGTCACGTAATCGAACTCTTCAATTCCCGACAGGATACGCATTCTGTCATTCCCCGTACTCAACCGTTCACGATGCATCTGAAGCACCTCGTTGGCCGTACATCCGATACGTTCGAGCGGTTTGCCCACCGTGCATCTCCCACGCAGTTCGAGCAACGACCGCTCCGCCTCTTCTATCAACAGTGTGTAAGAAGACTCGAACCCGGCCGCCTTTGCGCCCAGCGTCACAAAAAGGATGTTCAACAGGCGGAGCATATACTGTCTTTTCACCTCTTCCACATAATAAGGCAAACCCGAAATATGGCGTATGCGTCCTACCAACGAAGCCATTCGTTTAATACCGCCCCATTCCTTCCAACGTTTCTCGTCGGTCTTACGCATTTCGGTATCGACCGTGATCATATCCACCGTTTCCCCCTTGTCGTAAAGATTGCTGACTGCCTGATAGATAAATGCCAGGTCCGGACGGCTGAACATCTCCGGTTTCAAGACGGGAAAGGTGCCCACTATCGCTCCGGCATCGAGCAGCAAGGCGCTGATAACGGCTTCTTCCACCTGTTCCACACTGATGTTGTTTTCTCCTGCGAATATTTTATTTTCGATATTCTCTGTTGCCATGGTCGATTCAGTTAACGTTTTTATTTGGATATTGCTTGCTTCTTCCCCCTATCTTGGCCTCAGCCTCCGACAGGCGTGCTGCGGCATCTTCCGCCTGTTTCGCTTCGTTCGTCCGACTGGTTTTAGCAGTGTCACGCAACTTGTATTCCTTCTCCGAAGCAAAACAGAATTTATCGTATCCGTTTACGCGGATGACAGAGCCGCCCGGTACCCGGACTATCTCTACCAGTTCTCTTTTCTCCAGTTTTTCAAGCAAGCGGCTGATCGAGCCGAAAGGTATTCCCGACAATCGCGACAGCTCACGATACGTGCCTACATACTCCCCTCTGTAACTCATTACCTGGTTATTTCCCAATTTCACCACCCTGTCATCGAAGTTGCATGAAATAAACAAAACCAAATGCAACCTGGCTAACATTTTTTCTTCTTTCTCCAAACTCAATACCCTAGCATATAAGACTCTGGGTACTTTTACGAATGAATGCCCCATATATTCGAGAGCCACCCGTTCATGTTCTTTGTTTTCTTGTCTCATGTGTATTACTTTAACGTGTAACATCTGAAACGCAATTTGAAACACTTTTAAAACGCTACTCATCCGGTTAACAAATAGATTTAAGCTTTTTCGAAACGCTTTTGAGACGCATTACCCTATTTTCTATATATATTAAAGAACTTCTTAAAAGAACATATAAAAAATAAACATTGATTTTCAACTTGCATTACGAAGACAAAAGTAGACGGTTCGGAAACGGATGGCAACCCGCTTTTTTCCGCATTTTATTTCTTTAGAAGGCTTTCTGACAACAGGTTATAAAATTAAAATACGTATTTTTGTGTAAATACAGTTTGTTAAACTAGTATAATCTATACTACGAATGACTCAAATGTGAACTGAGGTATTCTTTCGTACAATTCATTTCAAAAATAGTGAGCAGGGCGGCGGCCAATCTCCCGTAAGAAATATCTCCGAGTAAACCGGCTTCTCTCATTTCGAGAAACAGTTCTATCACTTTCGTCTTTCCCTTTTCATCCAATGGAATTTTTTCAAAAGCCTCGACCAGATTCGTGTATCCGAGTTGATGCAGGATCAATTCTTTATTGTTTTCGAAAAACTGCGTCCGCAGACTATCCCAACGACTCGTGCTTTTCGTGTCATTGCATGCCAGGACAGGGATGAGCATTAATATCAGACCGATTTTATCATCGTTCTTTTCGATTACTTCCTCCAGGTACGTATACGCAAGGTTTCTACCTGTCAAAGCGCCGATTCTTTTTTTACGATCTTGATCAGATCGATATGTTTTTTATGTAATAAATCCATATGGCAATTGTATTATGCTGTCAGAAAGCCTCTTTTAATTGTCAATTCCCTAACTATATAATCGCATACGGATAACTATGTAATCCGTCACGCATAACTATCTGTTTTCTCATTTACGGTTCGCCCAGAAAACGGACGATAACCTGCACCTGTATGGGTGTCAGAATCTTTTTCCCTTTCTTCCATCCGCACCGTTCCAGTTCGTCTGTCAACGAAGGATTGACCTGTACCCATTTGCTTAATCTTTTGGTAGACGATTCGGGTGTCAGTCCCTCTCCATACAGCAATGCCAACTCCTGCCAACCATACGATCTGATCTTGAATTTTCCTTCTTCCATATTTCCTCCTCCGTTGTTTTACATGCCTTGAAGTTACAAAATAAAAACGACATAATCGCCATGATTCTCAATTATTTCAAGAGATTCAATCATATTCATCTGCGTCCCTTAATACAGACATTGAGCATTGCGAATAGATCAATTATTATCAAAAGTGAATGTTACTTTTCTCTTGATAGAAAAGTAACCAAAAGATCAAGGCTGCATCTGGTTCGCTACTCAGCATCCTGCGTTCGCTGTCGTCTGTGAACTCGCTACGCTCAAACAGCACAGCCTCCGGACGCTCTCTACGGATACTTCGCTTTACGCTCACCAGATGAGGCCTTTCATAGAACGCTTTGCGTTCTCCTAAGATTGCCGATACTACCTGTTAAATCCGAAAGTTTTTGTTCTATAAGTACCGGTATCGGCCATCCTAAGAGGAAGCACAGCTTCCTTGGAAAGGCCTAAGCGGATGAACGTCCGCGAAGGGGGAAGACGAAGCGGTTAAAAAAATCCGTTGTCTGAGCGAAGCGAGTTTCGGATTTTTCAGCGAAGTCTTTCACCGGAGCAGTGAAGCCGGTTAAGCCTTGATCTTTTGACTACTTTTCCATCAAGGGAAAAGTAGGTTCAATTATTTCTAATACTGAACTGAAAATAAGAACAAATATTCATCGATCTTCCCGTTGAAGGATAGATAGGAATTTGCGTTTTTCGGCTGATGTACCTTTGTATTGTTATCGATAACCAACCAGTTAAGTCAATAGCTTTCGGAGTATTTCCATTGGCATATTGGCACATTGTCAAATTAAAAAATTATTTCCCATGGCTTTAAAGTATCATTTAGTACAGCGTCTTGACAAAAGTAAAGATGCTGCTGCCGGTTCAAAGCTGTATTACGGCCAGATCCGTGCCCAACAGAAACTGGAGTTTAACAAACTCTGCGAAATCATTGCTTCTTATTCTACGGCTTCACGCGGTGATGTCATGTTAGTGATCGACGGTTTGTTATACGTTATGCGCCAACATCTGGAAAACGGCGAAGTGGTCCAGGTGGGCGATTTCGGTAACTTCCGTATGCTGGCTGGCAGCAAGGGGACAGCGGTTGCCGATGATTTCACCACGAGTCTGTTCAAAAAGGGTCGTATCGTTTTCACACCAGGTCCCATGCTGAAAGAAGTCACAGCGAAACCGAAGTTTGAGAAAATTGTACCGATCACCTCATCCGGCAACAGTGGCTCGGGGAGTGACCGTCCTGAAATCGAGTAATAACGCACCATGAAAAAGCAAGATTTCATCAAACAATATTTGCCTCTCGCCCAAAAGGCGGGAGTGCAATTCGGAATGAACCCGGTCATCATCCTGGCCCAGTCCGCCATCGAAACCGGCTGGGGCGAAAGTACGCTTTGCAAGGAGCATAACAACTTTTTCGGCATCACAGCTTACGGTCATCCCAACCCATTCTGGAAAGGCGACCGCACCGACCTGTCTGCCGTCACCGGCCGTCCGACCTTATGGTTCCGCCGGTACGCTTCACCGGAAGACAGTTTCCTCGACTTCGCCCGTCTGATCCACTCTGCCTATCCTGTGGCAGCGACTCTCACCTTCCACCCTACGGCTTACGCCAAAGAGATTGCCTACAGCAAATACATCAGTGAAGTGAACGGTGACAACCGTGCCGCTTACCAGCGTATGCTAGTGTCGATCTGCCGGTCAATAGAGCGGTTATCGGTCAATTAATTTTCAATTTTCAATTTATAATTTTCAATTCCCATGAATGTCCTTGAAACAATTCTCAACTTCCTCACCAGCCTTGCCCGGATCATCTTTCCCCGCAAGCGAAAACCGGCAGCCGGTGACTGCCCCTGTCCTCATCCTCTGCCTGCTCCTACTGAGCCTCCTCTCCCTCCTGATGCGGGAGACGGAAGTAACCCTGACCTGTATCGGAGCGATACTCTCGCTCTCGGACAGGGGGACTGGGGAACCCGGCAAGAAAACCTCCCTCCCGGAGCCGACTGGCTCGGAATGTCCGGATACAGCCTGATGCTGATGGGCGGGGTTGGGTGTTTGTACAAATGGTTTATTGCGTAAGCGATATAAGAAGAGGGAGTACACTGCCGATATGAGGGAGGTACTCCCTTCTTATTTTCTTACTTCAACAAATCGTTTTCCCCCAACGGAGTATACGGGCCGTCTTTTACTTCAAACAACACAGAGCCGTTATCCAACACCTCCAATGTATGCCATTGATTAGCTGGTATATGTACACCAAAACTTCCTGCCAAAGGATCCAACAGGGTCGACTCTGTTTCTTCTTTTTTATCATTATAAAACATCACCCGAATCTTCCCACGCAACAGCAAATAAGTCTCTGCCGTATGCGGATGGCGATGAATCGGTAAAATAGTCCCCGGCTCCAGAGCATTCAGCAAACGCTGGGCTTTCGCATCCAGGGAGTCGTGGAAATTATGATTCATGCGCAAGCGGGGAGATTTTTGGGCTTGCTTCGTTACTTCGTTTAATAAGATTGAATTAATTAGTTGCATGACTTTTGTTTCAATATTTTTTCCAAACCATTTTATTAACGATTCCGGTATAGCTTTGTATCAGCTTGACTACCTTCACCGAAACATTCTCATCCACATAGTTGGGAACAGGGATCCCACAAGCACCATCCTTATTCATTTCGACAGCCACATCTACCGCCTGCAAAACTTGCTCGGTCGTAATGCCTGCCAGGATGAAGTTGCCTTTATCCAATGCTTCCGGCCGTTCCGTACTGGTACGGATACATACCGCCGGAATCGGATTGCCGACAGACAGGAAGAAACTGCTTTCTTCGGGAAGCGTACCCGAATCGGATACCACTGCAAAGGCATTCATCTGAAGATGATTGTAATCGTGAAACCCCAGCGGTTCATGCTGTATCACACGCGGATCGAATTTGAAACCACGTTGTTCGATATATTTCCTGGAACGGGGATGGCAGGAATAAAGAATGGGCATATCATATTTTTCTGCCATCGCATTTACCGCATTCATCAGATTGAAGAAATTTGCTTCCGTATCAATATTCTCTTCCCTATGGGCAGACAATAAGATATACTTTCCTCTCTTCAATCCCAGACGTTCCAGTACATCACTTGCTTTGATCTGTTCCAGGTTACTATGTAATACCTCTGCCATCGGCGAACCGACTACATAAGTACGTTCTTTCGGTGTACCGGCAGCATTCAGATACCGGCGCGCATGTTCCGAATAACACATATTGACATCGGCTGTCACATCCACGATACGGCGGTTGGTTTCTTCCGGCAGACATTCGTCGAAACAACGGTTGCCCGCCTCCATATGAAAAATAGGAATATGCAAACGCTTCGCACCGATAACAGACAGGCAGGAGTTCGTATCTCCCAACACCAGCACGGCATCAGGTTTCACCTCCGCCATCAGTTTATACGATTTGGCAATGATATTCCCAATCGTTTCTCCCAGATCCGCACCTACGGCGTCCAGATAATAGTTAGGAGCACGAAGTCCCAAATCATCAAAGAATACCTGGTTCAGTGTATAATCGTAATTCTGTCCGGTATGGACCAAGATTTGATCGAAGTACTGATCGCATCGTTTAATAACAGCAGCCAAACGGATGATTTCCGGACGGGTACCGATGATGGTCATTAATTTCAGTTTATTCATGATTCTTTTTTTACACCTCTTCAAAATAAGTATCCGGCCGGGTTGGGTCGAAAGGTTCGTTGGCCCACATAAAAGTCACCAGTTCTTCCGTATCGGAAAGATTAATGATGTTGTGCGTATAACCGGGAATCATTTCCACGACCTCTATCTTTTCCCCGCTGACCTCAAAATCGATTACTTCATCCGTTCCGATCTTACGAAGCCGGATCAAGCCATGACCGCTCACCACCACGAATTTCTCATTCTTGGTATGATGCCAGTGTTGGCCTTTCGTTACCCCCGGTTTGGAGATATTGACTGAAAACTGTCCCCGGTCAGGCGTACGGATAATCTCTGTAAAACTACCGCGATCATCTGTTTTCATCTGTACCGGATAGCTGAATTTCTCTTTCGGCAGATAAGACAGATAGGTCGAATACAACTTCTTTGTGAAAGGATCGCCCAAATCAGGTACACTTAAATTATTCGGCATTTCCTTAAAAGAATAAAGCAGGTCAACAATACCTCCCAATGTGATCGTATGAATCACAGGAACGGCACAAAAGTCTCCCTCGTGATGCTCCCCACCCGACAAAGCTGCAATCAGTTCATCCACCACATCATCCACATACACCAGATTCATAACCACGCCCGGATCATTCACCCGGATAGGCAGATCATTGGCTATATTGTTACAGAAAGTAGCGACAGCACTATTATAGTTCGGCCTGCACCATTTTCCGAACACATTCGGAAAACGATAAACCAGGACTTTCGCTCCGGTTTCCTTTGCATACTCGAATAATAAGTTCTCTCCCGCCCTCTTCGATTCACCATACAAATTATCCAAAGCCGCCTGTGTAGACGAAGAGATCATTACAGGACAAGTATTGTTATACTTTTTCAGCGTATCCAGCAAAGTAGATGCAAAACCAAAGTTACCTTTCATAAATTCCGATTGATCTTTCGGACGGTTCACACCCGCCAAGTTAAAGACGAAATCGGCATTCTTACAATAGACATCCAACTCAGCCGGATCGCTGTCTATATCATATTCGAAAACCTTTAGTTCAGTTCCCGAAACAGGATAATTCCGGGCTTTCCCCGATTGGATATTATGCAGCTGGGAAACAAGGTTTCGACCGACGAATCCTTTGGCACCGGTAACTAATATATTCATTACATTAAAATTTTAAGTTTGGAAGCTTGACATGAAGCTAATTTATTCGCTTCTGATTTCTCTTGGTTTTGCCCGTTCAATCAGTCCTAGATCTTCCTGAATAAAACGTAAGCGGAGTAATAGTTTTTTCATGCCTTCCACATCCAGACGTGTGGTATTATGGCTATGATAATCTTCTATCTTAGACAGACATTCGCTGCCTTCGGTAAAGAACTTGTCATAATTCAGATCGCGTGTATCGCAAGGAATGCGGTAATACTCTCCCATATCGATCGCTTTCGCCATCTCTTCACGTGTTACCAGTGTTTCATACAGTTTCTCTCCGTGACGCGTACCGATCACCTTCACTTCTGTATCCAGATACTTCGGATTGATCTGTGCGTATGTCTCTTTCAATGCCTGTGCCAGAACAGACAGAGTTGCTGCCGGAGCTTTCTGAACAAACAGGTCACCGTTATGACCATGTGTAAAGGCATAGATCACCAAATCGACTGCATCATCCAGCGTCATCATAAAGCGGGTCATTTCCGGATCGGTAACAGTGATCGGTTTCCCTTGTTCTATCTGTTCCACCCAAAGAGGGATCACCGAACCACGGCTTGCCATTACATTGCCGTAGCGGGTACAGCAGATCGTCGTCTGCGCCCCTTCGCCCAACTCACGCCCTTTTGCAATCGCCACCTTTTCCATCAACGCCTTGGAGATTCCCATCGCATTGATCGGATAAGCCGCTTTATCGGTCGAAAGGACGACTACATTCTTTACGCCATGTTCGATAGCCGAAAGCAGCACGTTTTCTGTACCTTCTACATTTGTACGGGTAGCTTCCATTGGGAAGAACTCGCAACTGGGAACCTGCTTCAATGCAGCTGCACTAAACACATAATCCACACCGCGCATAGCAATATCTACCGATGTCTTGTTACGTACATTTCCGATATAGAATTTCACTTTAGGATTCTGCAAAGCGTGACGCATATCGTCTTGCTTCTTTTCATCCCGGCTAAAGATCCGGATCTCTTTGATATCGGAATCCAAGAAACGCCGGAGAACGGCATTACCGAAAGAGCCGGTGCCACCGGTGATTAGGAGAACTTTGTTTTTAAAAACACTCATAAAATTAATTATTATATTTATATTTCATTGATTAGTTTGGGCTCATACAGTATCTTTAGCTGATTCCGTCAATTCATCTAATATCCATGTCACCTCTTTTCCGCACAAGGTATAAAGAATACATATAATCGTATAAACTATCATCTTCAAGTCATACCCAAAACCCATTTTTCTGACATAAACGTATTCAAGTTCACGTCTTGTCGGAAAAACCTTCTCCATATATTCGACTTCATCGGAAATCTGATCTCCGTAAATAAAATCATACAAAGCAGCCGGACCACTTAAACCGACTGGAACTTCTGCCGCTAGATTCCACTTTCCTGTCCTGAAAAGTTCTTCCTGGTCATTCGCCACAGGACGAGGTCCTATAATACTCATCGTTCCGTTTAATACGTTCAATAACTGTGGAAGCTCGTCAATTTTTACCTTCCGGATAAACTTTCCAAAAAGAAATATCCTGTCAGTATCTGCCCGTAAACTATTCTCATTCGCCCCAATCGCTACTCTCATTGAGCGAAACTTATACATTTTGAAAGGTTTATTACCTTTTCCTATTCTTGTGGCGATATAGAATATTGGACCTGGGTCGGAAACTTGAATGCCAATAATAGCAATCAACCATAACGGAGCAGTAACGATAAGACCAATTAAAGCACAAATAAAATCAAATGATCTTTTAACGACTCTATACATAATATTATATTCTACGAAATACCACCTCAAATGCCTCTGCAAAGTTACAACCTGATTGCCCCCCCCTATAGGCTGCAAGACCTCCAATAGCCTCACTACTACGAGGATGTGGATACGGTCTCATCACACCCCTGTACATTGACAAAGCCTTAACTTTAGCCTCTACACCATCTTTGCCGACCTCCACAAATACATTGGGATGAAAGCGGTTCATAGCTGTATTCAAAGCCCACTCCGTACTAGAAGGTATTTCCATAAACCACATCTCTTGAGTTGGCTTTATTTCCGGTCTTCTCTGAAAAAGCCGAATTGCCTCCTGACAGGCTAAAGAAGTCTGAAGATGATCATTATTGGTATCAGCAGAATGGTGGGTAATGACAATATCCGGCTCACTCGCTAAAATCGCCTGCTCAATAAACTGCACTAACCGGATATGAGGAACAGTATTCATCTCTATATTCGGAAATGTTCCCTCATATTTCTTATTAATACCTAAATAAGCTGCCGATGCATTCAAATCGGCAGCTAACTCTTTATCTCTCGGCCTAAAAGCCCGGGCCTTAGCCTCCGTACACATAATACAGATATCAACCGTATCTCCCGCTTTAACCCATTTATAGATCGATGCTCCCACACCTAAAATCTCATCATCTGGATGAGCAACTACGATTAAGTAATTCATATCATATTCTATTTTAATGATTGGCTTTTAACTATCGAGACACAGACAAAAAGTCTCTATAATCGTTAAAAATTTTAGTAAAAATGCATTAAAGTTTAGCCCTAATTTGAGTGTTTATGTCTAACCTTTTAACTTAGATTTTCTAAATTCAGGATTCATATATTTAACCACTCCAGCAAGCATACCTACCAGCATAGGTAATGGATCATTCCATGCACCATCCTGATAGCTCACATTCTTACTAAAGAACTTGAACCAACTTGGCTTGCATTTAAATCTATTCTTAGAGAATACGAACCACATCACATCTAATCCCATCCAACGAACCTGCTTATCTACCTCATAATCAAATTTTGGCATTGGATTATCGAACTCGTCAGCTAAAAACACCTTTCCGAAATCCACTCCTGCTGCAAAAGCAGCCTGGAAACTAGATGGCACACGAGGATTAATCTCAATAATTTTCAGTTCGCCTGAATTCTTATCCTCTAGTATGTCAAAGTCTGCAAAACCTACCCAATTCAACTTTTCCAAAACTACCTTACATTGATTCAATAAGAACGGATGCTCTACTGTCTCACTATAACAACTACTGCCTCCTTTCAATGGAAAATATCTGCGGATTTTAATGATAGTGTAGTTATCCATATTTCCCTTCTTATCACGATAAAGCATTACATTGTAGTAATAGTCAGGTTGCTCAACATATTGCTGGAGGGTACAAGTTCCAAACTGCTTATGGATACAAGGAAATTTTTCTTCCAGTTCCTGCATGTTAGCCACACTCATAATTCCCTTTGCCCCTTGAGAGAAGTTTGGTTTGATCATAGCAGGAAAACCTACATATTCAGCAATTTTCTTCAACTCGCCATCTTTCAGCTCACGAGTCTTCGGATGACAAATAGTATACTTTTCACAAAGTTCCATCAACAGCTGCTTATTGTTTGCCACATTGAAGATGTCGAACGAAGGAATAGCACACCTCAAACCAAAAGTACTCTCTATCTTCTCCTTGTTTCGACTCAGAAATTCTGCACCGTCATCAGCCAAAGGAATGATGAGATCAATCTTGTGCTCCTTCAAGTAAGCAAACAGAAACGCCTTGGCTTCTTCCTTATGAAGCGTAATGTCTGGTGACAGATGTTTCTCCGTCAACCAACGCGTTGCATAACCACTGGTCATTTTGTGATTGCAAAACCCCACCACACGATGCCCTTGCTTTCGAAGCGAACGTGCCAAACAAATTGCCTGCACTCCTTCTGCATTTATCAGTAATATATGTTTCATAGCATAGATTAACTACCGGAAATTGTCGTATAAAATATATTTCGTAATTCTTTTAATATAGAAGAAGAACTATACTTATCAATGTCCTTCAATGCGTTCTTAACAAAATTTTCTCTTAATATTACATTGTTCGATAGTTCTATTATCTTATTCGCAAATAATTGAGGGGAATTTAACTCCACCAGAGAACCATTATAACCATCCTTTATTATCGAAGCGTGACCACTATTGTTTGTTGCAATAACAGGCATACCACATAGCATTGCTTCAACCAAGTTCAAACCAAATCCTTCCCTGATACTTGATGCAACACAAATATCTGATGCATTATATAATTGAGCTATATCGTTTCTCCAACCCAAGAACCTAACATGGGAATTTACCCCTAAAGATTTTGCATACTTTTCATATTCACCATTATTATGATCTATACCAACTAATAAAAGATAAATTTTAGATTTTTTTCTCAATGCCATATTTAGTGAGTCAATCAACAATTTCTGATTCTTATTTTGAATTAGTTCTGCACAATAAATAAGAACTGTAGCTTCTATAGGGATATTTAATTGGTTCCTATATTCTATTCGTTGCGTATGGCTTAGTTTATATTTAAATCTCTCAGTATCAATTCCAATACCATTAACAAAAAACGTCTTTGCGTGAGAAAAATGTTTTTTTGTAAAATCAAAATCTTCCTGAGTAATAGTGATAATTACATCTGTAACTGTTGAAAGATACTTATACAAAGGATAGTACAACCAATTGGTTAAGGGAGCACTCTTATAAAAATAAGTTCCATGAGCAAAATTAATAACTTTTGTTCCTTTTTTTCTTGCATATCTTGCTGCAAGTCGAGCCAATATAACACCTACAGTTGTATGACAATATACAATATCATAATCACCATTGTCTACAATATTTTTCAACTGCTTATAACCTTTGTACAATTTGCTGCGGAACGGTGATCTGCATATCGGTAACTCATACTGATTATCGCAATATGGTATATTTACCTTGCCACCACAAGCGACATCAACAATCCAGCCTTCTGACAACATCATTTGCATAGTAGGTTGATGAAACTTCATAATGTGTTCTTTAGCTTCATTAGCGACAAACAAGATCTTATGTTCTTTCATACAATTACTTCTTTAACATCTTATTATATATAAATCGAACAGTTCTAAATACGAATCCATACAATAGCCAATAGTATTTATTAAAAGGCATCACATTACCATAAACCTCTTCAAGCCTTTTGTATATCTGTTTTTCATTCTTTTTGTATTGGAAAGCCATGAAAGCTTCAACACATTTGTCATTCATTCTTTTAGGGATAATATAATTATCTATAATATCGTTACAAAATTTTCTCATTTCTACATAATACAGTTCTGGGTATTTTACCGTCACTTGACCATCATGAACACGCATCTTAACCAATGGCATTTTAATAAAGTGAAAAGAGACATTGTTCAGCATAAATTTAACCCAACATTCAATATCTTGTATATACTTGAATGTACTAAAATTACCACACCTTGCAAAGACCGATTTATGTATCAGCAGAGTGCATCCATTTATAATCAAATGTTTAGTAAAGAAAGTCTTAAACAGTTCTTCACCTGTATACCTACCTTCAAGTTTTAATGATGGATGGTAGATAGGCTTCCCGTCCGCATCAATTAAAGCATCCGCACAACAGATGATGGCATTCTCTTTATCATGTATCTTCGCCAATTCATCAATTTCACACTCTACCTTCTCTGGTTCATAAAGATCGTCATGGCTCAGCCATGAGAAATACTCACCTTGCATCTTTTCAATACCGTAGTTAAGAGCAGACGAAACCCCACCATTAGGTTTGGAATAATATTTGACTTTATCACCGTATAAAAGTGCAACTTTTTCAGTAGCACCCTCATCCTTCGATCCATCGTTAACTACTACTATCTCTATATTTTTGTAGGTCTGACCCAAAGCGGTATCAATAGCCTGAGCAAGGAAGTTTGAACCATTATATACAGGAATGACGATGCTGACCAAAGGGTTGAATGTATTATTCATTATTTTCTAATTATTTCAACAATAGTTTGTATTTGTCTAAACTTGAAAATATAAGCGCCACACAAATAAAATATTATACCAACTCCCCCCCCCAACAATAATGTAATCAAAGAATTCATTTTAAAAAGAGTTACACAATACACCAAACAGGCTGATATACAGCCCAATAACATTGATGGTAGAATATCTTGTAAAAATGTCATTCGAGAATAATTAATAAGTTTTTCATTCCAATAGCCTGTAACGATAACAGAAACAACAGCTGCTATACTACCAGCACCTACCATATAATAAATCCCGATAAGTGATGCTCCAAGTATTAATATGATAGAAAGAATTTTTGAAATAATAGTCGTTTTAAGATATTTATCACTCTCTCCTAGACTTGTCAATATTGCAGAATTAATCAATATAAAAGGAGTAAAACAGACTGTCAAACATACTATCCGCATAAATGGAACACTTGGTAGCCATTTATCTGTTAATAGCAAACTAATAACATCAGATGCCAACGGCAACATTAATGAAACAATAAGGAATACGATAAAAGCAACAATAGAAACCATCTTTCTTACAACTGATAAGAATCGTTCTTTATCATCTTGAATACTCGACAGAGCAGAAAACATCACACCATTTATTGTATTGGCTGCATTGTCAATTATAATGGTAGGAATCAATTGACCTCTATTATAGTATCCAAGTTGAGAGGATGTGTATTGCTTACCAATAACTAAATTGTAAACATTATTATAGATAACATGCAACAATGACCCACCTAAAATACGAGAACTATATCCTAAAAGACTTTGTAATCGTTTGAACGAAAATTTCAGTTTGGGCCTCCATCCAACCAGAAGCCATAAACCAACGCAGCAAACAAATTGCATACTAAGTTGAGAAAAAATCAAACTCCATACTCCGTATGCATTATATGCAAGCGTAATTCCAACAATAGCAGAAATCAAAACAGCGGTGAAATTTACATAGAAATTGATTCTGAATTTCATGTTACGAACAAGCATTGAATGTTGGACACAATAGAAAGCCATTATAATTATTTGAACTGCTTGAACTCGAAGGAAATCAGACAATGACGGCATTCCATAATATCGGGCTATTACTGGAGAGATAATAAACAATAATCCATACAAGAAAAAACTAACAAACAAATTAATGTAAAATACGGAAGAGGTGTCTAACTCATCTATACTTTTTCTTTGTATTAAAGCATTTCCAAAACCACTATCAATAAAGATATTTGATACAGTAATAAAAACCCCCATTAACGCAACTACCCCAAAATCTTCAGGCAGAAGCAAACGCGCCAAAATAATAGAAACTATAAAACCGACCAGTTGATTGGCAATACGCTGAAAATATTGCCAAAACAGACCGGAAAGGACTTTACCTCTAAATGAGTCTTTCATCAATACTATTTATGCAAGAAAAATAAAGAACGGAAATACAAAGAATAATCCTTCCAATTTGCCTTACCTAACTTTCTCAACTCTCGAAAGAATTCATCAACAACATTTCTGTTTTTGAAATTGTAACCAATGCGCATTTTCATTCTTGCGTATTTTTCATCTACCATATCCAAATACTTTTTTCTATTTGGTAGTGCGAAAGAATACAAAGTCTCAACCAAAATTCTTTTATATTCATTCTTCTGTTCCAACAATTTAGAAATACCCAACTTTGCAGGATCTCTTGAAACGCTACTTGAATTCGCCAGGACATAATAAAGTGGCTCTTCATAAAAAGCACTAAGTCCATAGTAAAAGATTGGCAACAAAATCTGCCAATTCTGGCCATGTCTTGATGGATAAATTGATTTAGAAGGAATCTGTTTAAAGAAATCTTCAGTTCTCACAACACTATACCCAAATTGAAAGTTTCTTTCTAAAATGGCATTTTCAAATAAATGCTCATTATATTTGTCATGATTACAATCAGCCATCTTACATAGGATGATAGAGTTATCATTTTCATCAACTACGTAACCATCATTTCTTACCACTGAATACTTGGGATTTTTCTCCATAAAATCGACTAGTTTAGAGAAAAATTGAGGATGATAATAATCATCAATTCCAATCCATGTAAAATACTTACCATGCAGCAGTTTTAATCCTCGATCTATAGCCGCACCAATTCCTGCATTTTCTTGATACTCATAAATCAAAGACATACCTGCGTTTTCTAATCTCTCTCTATACCGAAAAACAGCCTCTTCAGAGTTATCCGTTGAACCATCATTAATTAAAATCAACTCCAACGATTTATAATCTTGAATCAATAAAGATTCAAAAAACGTCTCTAGATATTTAGATCCATTGTAACAAGGTGCTAAAATACTAACTAAAGGTCTGTTTGAATTCATAAACTATTGATAATTTGGGAAAGTTGTCTACCTGATTCTTTCGATTGTTTAACGACTTCTGGAATAACATTCATTAGTCTTTCTTTAATTCTATATTCATTGTTTTGAAGCCAAATAAACGCTTTTGTAAGATCATCTGGCTGTTTCAAAAATTGAACTGGTACTACATAGTTTTCATATGTTCCAAACAAATCCTTTGCAATACCTTTTGCTTTAACTGAGTATCCAACAACCAGTGTTGGCACTAACGTTGAATAAGCAGCAATAGTAGCATGAGTACGAGCTCCAATAAAAAATCTACATCTAGCAATACAATCTTTAATCTGCATACAATTGGCATCTCCAATCATAATTATGCGATTAGATTTTTTGTACTCATCTGAGAGTTGTTGTAAAACAACGCGGTCGTCATTACCTTCTACAACAACATGCGGAATTAGGGCAATTTTATGATTGGTCGTAGAAAGTATATAATCAATCAATCTTTGATAATTTTTATAGGTAATATTATCTCCATTTTCTAATGACTGAATAAGAGGACTAATATTTATTCCTATTGTGTTTCCATCTTCAAAAAGTTCTGGCAACTGGTAGTCTTGTCTGGGTAGTGTAAAAGCTGGATCTGGATAAAAATAGACATTATCTACTATTCCCGCAGCATAAAGAGCATCACGTGATAATGACTCACGAATAAAAAGCGCGTCATATCTCTGTAGATCTTCTATTACAGACTTATTTTCAAGGAGATTTGGCTCAATTGATGCACCCCACAAAATAGAATGAAGACCTTTGTTCTTTAATTCTCTATTTAAATAAGATAAGAATTTATACGAGTTTCTATAACAATAATTGTCACCACCTACTGATAATGCTATATTGCATCCTTTTGACTTAGCAACAGTATCACCAACTATAGCTCTATAGGCTTTAATAGGATAAGCTATATTTAATAACCTCTTCCAATAATAAAGCAAACCCCTATATTGTGATACAAGTTTACGTTTACACTCAACACAGATTACAATCTGATTGATTCCGTACCGCATATCTTTATCCAAATCATAAGTTGAATAATAAATATGCTCGGGTTCTTGTAACATTTTTACAGTTGTCCTCACTATAGCCTCACAACCATGATTCTCGGCAGAGCCATTTGAATGAATATAAATCTTAGTCATAAAAATTTAAGTTTTAGAACCCTATGCCATATAAACTTAGGGGCATATTTAATAAGAAACAACATATATCTATTGACTCCCATTTGGCTATTACCCATATATTCTGAATAAGACAACAGAATTTCAGCTTCAAGCTTTAATACTTCTTCACTCATCCTCGCATTTTCAGGATTACTCAATAAACAGTTAAGTATATAAAACTGCTTTGAGCATAACACCTTCTGCATATAAAGGAAGTGCTTGGGATATCTTATCTTCAACAACTCGCATATATTTTTTTGAATAGTAATCAATGCTAATTTATTTAAATTAAAAGCAGAGGTCATTGTACTATTTTCCCTATTCAAATAATTATAGAACGGTGTACTAATACAAATGATCTTCTTTGCTAAAGCTATAGTTTTAAAGATATATTCATCATCTTCATAGGCCCTGACAGGGCTAAACCTAACTTCACAAGCAATTTCTTTTTTGAACAATTTGCTACACACACTTGTGTTCAAATGTTTCCCTTGAGATTTGACGAGTTCATCCAGCCCCTCATTGGATGAATATATTTCACGAAACTGATTTGTATAAGGAACAGTCTTTTGTCCTGAAGAATCAACTTTGTACCATCCACATTGAACAATATCTGCGTTTTCAAGTGTCATCACATCATAAAGAGTTTGATACATATCAGTTTCAATCCAATCATCTCCATCAATAAAACCAATATACTCTCCATTTGCCACATCCAATGCTAAATTACGAGCTGTAGACTGACCTCCATTGTTCTTACTAATTACTTTAACTCTTTTATCTTCTAATGCATATCTATTGCATATTTGTAACGAACCATCAGGTGAACCATCGTTGACTAAAATAAGTTCAATATTTTTATAAGATTGTTTTAATATACTTTCTATACATTTTGGAAGATATTCTTCCACATTATATATAGCAACAATTATACTTATCAAAGGATTATTCATAAACTATTTATTATCTTTTTCCAATCTATGCACCTAACAATAATATCAGGTATCCATGCTGCATTTTCTCCACTTGTGGGAATATTAGGTACATACTCTCCTCCTGTTTTGTATTTCTTAACTGTCAAACAGATTCCTTTACTATTATTGGTTTTCATAATAGAATTAAATCTTATAATATGTTCATCTTTAAAGAATTCATTTTCAGTAAGGAGACAAAATACTTTAGAATAGTTTAAACGCTTTGAACGCCTATACCATTTTGACAATGCCTCTTCAGGATTTGGATAATGCATGAAGTAAATCTCAATATCATCAATTTTTCCAACAGGAAAAGTAAAAGGTTTTTCAATAGAGTAAAGAGTAGAATACTCAGGAGGAATCAATGTTACTTTTTGAGTAAAATAATACCTTGGATTAGCTATTAATTTTAAATAATCATCTGTAGTAAAGTAAACACCTTCAGTTGGAGTTTTATAGCTTATTCCATAATACTGGTACACATATCCCCCAGTACAATTATTACTAATAATACTGAAATCTTCACAATGAAGTCCAATGCGTCTTTGCCACTTCATCATGCGCACTAACGCATGATAGTAAGGTTTTAAGACTTGTTTTACATATCTAATTATATTGATTAATTCTTGATTTTTCATTTTCTATAACCCAAAAGTATAATATTGATACATATAACCACCAGCACAGTTATTACTAATGATGCTAAAGTCGTTAATGTGAAGTCCTATTCGTCTCGGAAACTTCATAAGATTCTGTATATAATGATAATATATCTTCAAGTGTTATTTGATTGCTTTCATTTTTACAATCTTGCTCTAATGTACTTTTCACTTCCTTTATTACTGATTTTTTTCGCAGGAATACCTGCCCAAGTCGTATTTGGTTCAAGGATATCCTTCACAACCACGGCATTTGCGCCAATCGCCACGCCATCGACAATCTTAACATTTCCAATGATTTTAGCACCAGTTGCTATAAAAACATTGTTTCCGATTTGAGGAGCCCCCTTTTCTCCATCAGCCCCAATACACACTCCCTCGTGAATTCTACAGTTTTCTCCAATTCTTGATTCTTCATTTACAACAATAGACCCGTAATGTGCAATATAAAGTCCTTTACCAAATACATTAAGAGGAATGGAAAATCCCAATCTCTGCCCAAGACGTATATACCAATACTTATAAAACTTCTCTACTATTTTATTCCATAAACCAGACTTGCAATTTTGATAATATTCGCATTTTCTCATTAGAATTTCAAACTTCCAAATCACATCATGCACAGGAACAGGATGTTTCGTCTGTTTACGAGAAGCATATTTATCAGCTTCCACATAAGCTAGAAAATCATTTTTATTTTGAATCATTTTTTTCCTCCCTGATACCAATTGTTTTGAATAATAGGTGCAGTACTCAACGGTCCTTTTTCAAAAAACATATATTCCCCAGTTTTAGCGTATTCGTCCGTAAATTGTATCAACCGCTGTGCGGCAGTCTTCGGATTCCAATCAGTCATTATAGACAGATTGGCATTTCGTCCTAACATTGTCCTAAAATCTTGGTCACATACAACCCGTTCGACCTTTTGAAAAAAATCCGCTTTATTGCCGCTTTCATATACAACACCATTGCTCCCATCACAAATCAAAAATGGAACTGCCCCCGGTGCGTGACTAACAATGCAAGCACATCCAGCGTTCATCGCCTCATTCAAAACGGCTCCCCAACCTTCTCTAAAGTCGCTCGTAAAGAGAAAAATATTAGAATTTACCATCTCTCTTTGCAATTCTTGAGTCTCTACCGCATCTTTTATCGTTACACAGTCTTCCAAGTGATAATGAAAAACATCTTTATGCAATTTTTCCTTTAATTCCCCCTCCCCTATAATTGTCATTTGAAATTCTAGTTTTACATTTTTCAATTTTTCAGCAACTTCAATGGCCAGTTCCGGATGTTTTAATTTCAACATACGCCCCGCCCATAAGATTTTGGCTTTAACAGGTTTATTCGCCATTAATTCATTCAAATTATAAGAATTTATTTCCGGAAAATATCCCCATTTAAATGTTCTCACTTTTTTTGAAAAAAACGAGAGATCATATGGTAAATATGCACTGGAACAAATAACTGCCAAATTATCTTTTTTTGTCAGAAATTGTCGTTTGATAGTTACTCTCGTTTTAGGTACAAATCTTCTCCAAATTCCGTTTTTGAAAAAACGTTCCGAATATCGTAAAAGCAATGCTTTATGGTTTTGATTTGCACAATCTGTATATTCCACTGGAGATGATCCTATTATTATTGCTTCACTGTCCGATATAACTGCAAATGCATGTTTTTTCTCTTTCTCAGAAGCATATGCCTTTATCACATAAGGCAATTCATCTGCTATAACATCATAATTCAATCCAAACCGACCGCTTCTAATGTCTTGTGTTGCAATAAAACAAAAATCATCCCCCAACTGCTGATACAGTTCATTGGATATAGCTAATTGATGCAATCCGATTGCCGGTAAAATAAATGTTATCTTCATCTTATCACTCTATAAGTTTTTTCGAAATTGAGCTTTCCATTCTTCAATTTCATGTAGTGGAATTCTGATCTTGGTATCAAACGGCTGATTTATTCGTTCCACCAATTGATAGATTTCATTTTGATCTATCACTGGTAGATTGAAATCTCTCTCCTTTTCTTTTGCCCGATTATCAATGCCAACAATCAATGTTCGCCGTCCTTTTTGAAGTGCGCGGATTCCCCCATGTAAACGAGTCCCAATATAATCTATATCCGTATTCATCAATATACGATCAAAAGCAATAAGAGAAGGCTCAATAATGCAAATATCATTTATATCAGTTAATTCTTTTATATATTGATAATCACCGATACCTTGCACCCATAAAAAAACTTTTTTATAATTAGCCTTTAGGCAATCGATCATTGCTTTATCCCTACTCAAATTTTGGTTATAGTCTGTTACAGTAGTTACCACAGTATCAGCCTTTGTCGTAGGAATTTTTCGGCAAAACTCTGGAGTAAATCCCCACATGGTAGCGCATGATGTATTTACGACATTATTAAATCCAATCTTTTGCAGCATATCTTTTGTATAGTTGTCCCGTACACTATGCATATAATTATGAGACAATATCTTTTGATATACTTGTCTTGTATACCAATTGGGAGTTTCTCCATATGCACGCCATCCCACGCCTATCAGAACTGCAGGTCCCAATTGTTTTGCATTAAAAATATTGATATCCCATTGTCGGTCCACACTATTTAGTTTTCCTCTTAATAAATTAGACCCCATCACAAAAGACAAATCAACATTTTGAAGTACATGTGAATAGTATATCCATGAAATAGGCTGATGAGACGATACGTCTATTACAAAATTACCGCTAAATAACCACTTCATTTGTTCTATAACACTCTGTGCAATAATTTGATCGCCAATATTGATTGAACATACTGATGGATTAAATCTTAAATAAGTTTTCATTCGTTGTTCCATTTGCGCTACTCTTCAGTGTACTTATATATTCTGATATATTAGTTTTAATTGAATAAATTGGCTATTCTCGCTATCCAACCGACAAAAACCTTATCAAGCTCTTTCTATTTCATCACACAGAGCTCTTCCCTGGATGATTGAAAAGTTTGATACAATAATTGATATTATTACTGGAAAAAAAATTTGAAATTACACAATTCTTTCTGTTCACCTAAACGCTTAAGAAATAAAGCACTAGCTAGGATAATTATAAAAAACACATATTGTCTTCGTCTACATATAGTTCTTGTCATTATATACTCTTCCAATGAGAGATAAGTATAAGGCATAAAATATAATGAAACTCGTTCAGCTGTTCTACTTATAAGTCTTAATGTCCATAAAGCAAGTGATATAAAATTGGTATTTATAACCATTTTATTATAGGTATTCGCTATAATCAGCTGACTACATGAACGTGTAACTAAAATTGTAATCAAAAGCACAATAAAAAAGAACATATATCCATTATCTGTTTCCTCTATACCATACTTATAATTCATTGTATCTGCAGCAAACAGTAATAACTTATCAGCAGAAAAGAATAAAACAAACATTGCCCCAAACATCACCACTACTTTTTTGGATGTAATTTCCTGGTTTGCAATAAAATATACTGGAGAAAAAACGAGTGCCGATTTGTGAAATAACCAAGCAAGAATCATGAATGATATAAACCAGTAAAATTTACGATCCTTGATATATCGGTATGATAATAGAGTTATACTAATTGCAATTGTTTGTCTTATACCACTCATAGCAAATTGGAAAAAACCCATTGTTATAAATAAGAATAGAAGCAAACATTTATTTTGAGCATTATTCCAAATAAATTTATATAAAGCATAACACACAATCAAACCTACTGCAAACAAAAGAGTTTGGGATATTGTACACATTCTAGACAAAAAATATATGAAATATTTATAACCTAACTCTATGTGTCCATACCCACGATCTTCTATTGATTCAAATGTTCCATACTGACCCAAAATTTCATAACTTAGCAAATATCCAGAAGTATCAGATCCTATTTCTGGACTTTTAAAAGCAATTAGCACTAACACAGGTACTAAAGCTCCAATAAAATTTTGTCTTATTTTCTTCTTCGAATTAAGCTTATCCTCTCTATATATACAAAAAATAATAAAGAGAAGCATTAATATATATGGTATCATACCGATATTAATTTATAAAGATTCAAATAAGATTTAAAACAATCAACCTCATTAAAATTACGTTCTGCAAAACTTCTTAAATCATCAGAACGGAATTGGAAACTTCTATTACGAATTAGACTAATAGCCTTAATAAGATCATTGACATATCCTTGTTCCACAACTACTCCACAATCACTATTCAGCGATTCCACACAGCCTCCTGTTTTATAAGTTATTACAGGAGTACCACAAGCAATTGCTTCCAAATTGACAGTTGGATAATTATCCTCATACGTCGTATTTACGAATGCAATGGCACCACTATATAATTTTGCAAGTTCCTCAATACTATTAGTATGTTCTACTCCCTCTATCCCATTGGATAATGACTCAATCTGCTGTTTTGACAATCCAACTAACACTATATCAATTGCAGGATCGAGTATTTCCCTTAATTTTATAAAATCCGAAAGACCTTTTCTCTTATTCCATGGTGCAGCTACACCCAAAATATAGGGCCTAACATTAATCTTTTGATAGATTTTAAATTTCTCCAGATTTATGCCATTATGTATAACTTTAATACTTGTTCCAGCAAAGAAACTTTCTTTAAGCAAATCAGATAACCAGTAAGATACTGGTACCAAAACCAACCTCTTACCTAATGAAAGGAAGAGTTCTTTTTTTTTATTGTAGTTTCTTCGGCTACAGTCTGCAAATACAGAAGGTGGATAAGCATTCTTTTGCGGACAATTACAGCACTGAATTTTCCATTTATTGCAACCAACCATATCAAAGTAAGCACAATGACCAGTAAAAGCCCAACAGTCATGTAGAGTCCATACTACTTTACAATCCTTTATTCTTAGATAGTTAAATAGTATTTCATAGTTCAAATAATTACCGTGAAGATTATGCAGTTGTACAACATCCGGGTTGATATCATCTATATAGTTAATCAGTTTCTTTGTTTTGTATGAAGAAAACAACCCTTGTCCATCTGTCAACCTTGAGCAAATGTTATGACTATACGAGTCTAATTGATTGATAATCTTATAGTGATGAGTATCCTGTAAGTTACCATATCCATAAGCGACATAGGATTCAATGCAAGCGCCAGCAAGTACCCTATCAATACCTGCAACTATTCTTCCCGTACTTCCAAAGTTGTATGTTGTATTAATCTGAAGAACTTTCATTTTAAGATTTATCTAATAAAATTAAAATCCCAATCAGAATTACCCAGCGCTTTTCTCCAAGACTGAGAATCAGATATAGCTTTACCCACACAAAGAAATGTTTGCTTAAACATATCCCTAATTAAATGCAATATGATACTTTTATCTTGCATATTTTATTTCTAAAACTTATTATTTACAAAAAAGGAACATTTATTCTTTATCAAGTTTCTCATACACCGAATTCTTACTCTTGAACTCCGGTACAATCCCTTTCATCATTTGGACTGTTCCCATCTTATCGACTTTAATCGCCAATGTAATCAGCGGGTTCATAACCGTACAAATATCATTGTAATCATATTCTCTCACTTGGGCACGATATATTTTGGCATTATTGGTAGAAAGGGTATTTTCTTTCGTTGCCAGAAGTTCCTCATACAGCTTTTCGCCTGGGCGAAGACCGGTATATTGGATTTCGATATCCTCGCCGGGGACAAGACCTGCCAGTTCGATCATACGACGAGCCAGATCAGCGATCTTTACAGGGGTTCCCATATCGAATACAAAGATTTCATTACCCTTACCCATAAATGCAGCTTCGAGTACCAAGCGACACGCTTCCGGGATTGTCATAAAGTAGCGGATGATGTCGGGATGAGTCACTGTTAAAGGGCCACCTTTTGCTAATTGCTCACGGAAACGGGGAATAACAGAACCGTTACTTCCTAAAACATTACCAAAACGAGTCGTGATAAAACGGGTTTTACCCGGATGCAAGCCTTTGCTGATAGCGATACTTAAACTTTGTACGTAGATTTCTGCCAGTCGTTTGGAAGCACCCATTACATTAGTCGGATTAACCGCCTTATCGGTAGAAATCATTATGAATTTATCTACATTATATTTGACAGCCATATCCGCTACATTGCGAGTACCATATACATTCGTATGAACAGCCTCACAAGGATTTTCCTCCATCAAAGGTACGTGCTTATAAGCAGCCGCATGAAACACATATTGAGGTTGAAAACGCACGAAAAGAGATTCTACACGATCGATCATCCGGATATCTCCCATTACAGGAGTAAATTCTACCTGAGGAAATTTTTCTTCCAGTTCCAGACGTATATTATGCATGGGAGTTTCGGCACTGTCGAATAATATTAATTGTTTCAGATTGAATGTACATAATTGACGACATAATTCGCTACCGATAGAACCGGCGGCTCCGGTTACCAAAACAACTTTGCCTTTCAAGGAAGTGGCGATTTCAGTCATATTGATACATATTTCCTCACGACCTAATAAATCTTCTATATGTACCTCAGGGAGATTACGGAAATTAACCTTACCTTTCTTCAATTCATCGACAGAAGGAAGCATCAACATACGAACTTTCTTCTTTTCACAATAACGGACTAAACGCTCACTCTCTTCTTTTACTAAATGATAGTCCGTAAACAATACTGCTTTAATATTTTTCCTATTAACCAAATGGTTAAAGTCTACTTGCTTTTTAATTGAATAAATTCTGTATTTTCCTACACGTAAACAGGTATGATCTCCAAAGCGCAGGAAACCACAAACTTTATACAATAGTTTGTCACTCAGGGAAGCATCAAACAAGAAAGTTCCGGATTTATCACCCTGATAGATCAATAATTTTCCTTGATTCAAGGATACACTATTGACTATAATTGAATAGAAAACGATCATGAAAACACGGAGTATTGTCAAAAGGAAGAAGGTAAGGAACAAGTCTACTACAGCTCCTAAGGCTAATTCACGAGGAGATTGAATCGTCGTAGTCAGGTAGACCAAAACGACGATGAAAAGAACCTTTATTAATGAGGATAAAGCAAGACGTCCAGCTTCTGTAAATGCAGAATGCCGGATCACACCTTTATAGGTCTGGCACAAAAAGAAACTCACCAGACTGCTGCAGAAAGAAATGGATAATATATGAAATAGAGAATCGTCCACAAGCTCTGTTCCAAGGATATACCATAGGAATGACAGAGAAGTAGCAGTAGCTAGAATTGATAGAAATAAGTCAATAAATAGGACGATCCAACGGTTAAAAAATTTAACGCGTGATAATACTAGTGCAAAACCATTGATATTCATAAGTTGTAAATTAAGGATATTATGTAAAAAAGTTCGTCAGTCCCAAGCGGCCAACCTACATAAATCATTGTAATTCTTATACTTAAAGGTCATTGGAGTGACTAAAAAAAACGATCGTTTTTTCTAGTCACTATATTTACCTAATTTTTGTTAACCTATGATTGAAGCGGCTTTTTGAAAAAAACGAATTAAAACATTGAAGAACAAATAGATAATTTCTCAGAAACTCTTTGTATTTCAATAAATATCACTTACCTTTGCAGCACAAAAAAATGACTAGAAAAAACGATCGTTTTTTCTAGTCATTTTGAATTATCCCCCTTTCATCTTTTCAAAAGATTTTACATTCAGTAACAAGTTTGCCTATCAATCTCTACACTCATAATACAGTTTCCTAAATGCAAAAAGCCCTGAGAAGTTCATTACTCCCCAGGGCTCCCTTACGATAATTTATTTTTCTTACTTATGCGTATCTTCCAATGAGAATCTGCAAATCCTCTTTTTCTATTTCTGATTCAAGAATATCCATTTCATCAGATGAATAAGCCGCTATATCAAAAGATTTCCATATATCCCATAGCGTATCTGTAATGGCTTCAAATTCCAATAATTTAAATTGATTCCTATATTTTAAAGCTTCTGTACGCCAATATCTTGTATTATCAAAAAAGTTCTTTAAATCCTTTTTCTTCAAACATTCATACAAGACTTCTTTTATTCTATCTAAATCATTTTCCGGTTGATACGGCATATCTGATTCAAATTTTATAAAAGCATTAAACTGTATGGGATTCATCACCTCCCAATTCGCACTAAACTCACGAGCAAAGCGCCGTACCCAACTTTGAGCCTTGGGAGCAACCTCTTCAGAAAAAATAAAACAACTATTGGGGGCAATCCTAGACTCTGATAATAAATCTTTAGAATGTTTTATTTTGCGAACTAACGAGCTTTTATCCAGATTTCTAGAACTTTGATAATCCAAACGCAATTCTACCAACAACAATCTATGATTTACTTTTCGATTATTTTGATAATCACTAATTCCGACTGCTGCATCCATTGTATTATCTTTTGAACCACCACAGAACTTTGTTTCGTAATCATCCAAAGCCAAACATTTGATCTTGCTTGAAAAAATCCCTACTTTATTATAATCTCTTTGAGAGACTTCATCTAATAAACACAAACAATGTTTTGCTATCAAATGAGAAACAATAATGTCTTCATTATAAATTATTGGAACCATAATCTTGAATACGGGATATCGCAATATTAAAAGACTCAAAAATCTCTTTTATATCGCTTCCGAGGTTTTGATATGTATATTGTAATGAATTCTCACTTCTAGTCGCCTGATAAAAACAGGTATTTTCGATAATATCCTCTTTATGAGCAATCGATTGTATAGCTGCAACCATATCCGGATTATGACTGGCAATCATAATTTTTAAGCCTAATTCCTTATGCAGCAAAACTAATAAACGTGCAAATTCCACTATCCACTGAGGATGTAAATGGGCTTCGGGTTCATCAATAAGCAACAAGGTCTCTTCATTCAGATAACCATTTTCCAAAAGACGCTGTAAATAGGCAAAAGCTTTCAAACCGATAGCAGCTTTTTCCAAAGGTATATTTAAACCATCCTCCCGATGAAAATGCAATTCCTTATTAAAACCAAATGTATCGTCTTCAACTATTATCTGCCCATTTATCAGTCGCCTGATACGTAACAACACTTTTTTGCCAGACTGAGGCATTTCTCCCCGAGGACTTATCATCATTTCATATAAATCTGTCCAATGGGTACTTAACGTTTTAGCTTTATCAGACAAAGCCATTGGAGTATCTATATATATTGCTCTATGAATCATCAATGGAGCATCAAATTTTCCTTTTTCCAATAGCTTAACCCCATCTTCTGAAAGCTGTATCTTTGACGGGGCTTTATCTTCCTCTAAATAATTTCTTTTTATAAATCTATACAGTTGATCTAATGAGCGTTTTTCTTTATTAAGATAAAGTTCTTCATATTTTTGATCAAAATCAGCTATTAATGAACTAAAAAATTCAGCAATATTCTTTTCTAAGAGGATTTTATCATCATTATATGAAATTTTCAGATAAGAGAAAATACGTTTTTTTCTGCTCTTCATCATTTCTGCAGATAAGAAAGATATCAGTCTCAACTCGAACTGCTTAACCAAACTTATATATCTTTCTTTCAATGTGTCTATATCAACTTGATCATTTATCTGATCGATCACCTCATGATATGAGGTGAATTCATCGCTCTGACTTATCTCCCGACTAGCTCTAAACAATTTATGAAGATTTCCTCTTAATTGATTGGAGAATTCCTCATAAAGAGATTCATCAAATTTGTTCGATTCATTAATTATATAATACAACCATCTTGACAAAGTACTTTTGCCACAACCATTTTCTCCGGACAACACAGTTATTCCATTGATAGTAATATCAGCTTTCTCTATAGCATGATACCCATATAGCGAATATTTATATTTGCTCATCTGTCCTTTTTTAATTCTGTCTTTGCAAAAATAAAGGAAAAACCGATGACTACAAAGGTAAAAGGATTTATTATTTATCAAGTATCCTATATTCGAAATAGAAAGCCCTGGAAAGTTTCAAAACTTCCAGGGCTTATTTCTGCCATGTTTTTATCTCTTATTTATGCGTATCTTCCAAAATGAATTTGAGCGTTCCGGCATTTACCAATTCTTCCTGAGAAATAGTATAGCCTTTTAGCTTCTTTCCGTCGGCTGTTACTTCTTTAATATAGATATCTTCCGGATTGTTATGCATGGATTCGATTACTAACTCACCTTTTGGATAGAATTTCTTATTCAAATCGATGGTAACCTTATTGAAGGTCGGCGAAGTCAGTACATAATCCATATCGCCGGGACAAGCCGGGTAGAATCCCATCATAGAGAAAACAGCCCAGGTTGACATGGTTCCGGTATCATCATTGCCGGGAAGACCGTTCGGTGCATTATGATAGTATTTACTTAACAATTCACGAACGAGCTTCTGTGTACGCCAGGCTTCACCTTTGAAATAACTGAACAGATATGGATAGGCGATATCCGGTTCGTTTGCCATATCGTAATGGCCTTCGTCGAATACCATCTGCAATTTGTCTACAAATTTCTTCTGGCCTCCCATCAGCTTAACCAGACCGGGGATATCGTGGGGAACATAGAAAGTATAGTTCCAGGCACTTCCTTCATGGAAACCGGGATTGGGTTCGAAGTTTTCACCTTGTTTAGGGTTGAAGGGAGAATAGAATGTTCCATCGGGCAGAATCGGACGAAGCGTACCGAATTCTTTACTGTAATAATGTTTATAGCCCATTGAGCGGTCATAGAAGAGTTTTGCATCTTCCTTCTTTCCCAATGCTTTAGCAAACTGGGACAGGTTCCAGTCAGCTATATAATATTCCAAAGCATGGGATACGGAGTTGTCGTATTGTTCACGAAGCGGAACATATCCTTTGCTCATATAATCGTTATTGTCCGGACGAAGCAGGTTGAACTCACCCGGTGTAGTAGCTCCTTTACGCATCGCTTCGTAAGCTGTTTCTACATCGAAATCACGAAGGCCGCGCATCCAGGCATCTACTATATAAGGTATGGAAGGATCACCTTCCATCGTGAGGGTTTCGCGTCCGTATAGTTCCCACTTAGGCAACCAGCCGCTTTCCTTATACATATCGACCATGGTACGGATGATATCGAGCTGACGTTCGGGGAAAAGCAAGGTCATCAAAGTACTTACGTTACGATAGGTATCCCACAAAGAGAATACGGTGTAACGGTTTCCGGTAGTATGACCTACTTTCAGGCTTTCCATCATCGGGTATTCACCGTTCACATCCTGAATAATGTTCGGATGAATCAGCAGGTGATATAAAGCGGTATAGAAAATTGTCTTGTCGTCTTTGCTACCGCCTTCTACCTTTACACGAGACAGATCGCTGTTCCACATATTGCTGGCGGTTGTCCTGACTTTATCGAAATCGAAACCGGGTTGTTCCGTATTCATGTTGAGACGGGCGTTTTCGATACTGACAAAAGAGACACCCATTTTGACTTCGATGGCTTCGTTTTCTTCCGTATCATAGGTGAACCATACACCGACATCGTCACCGCTCATTTCACGGTTATACTTGGTATATAGTTTGTATTTGCCTGAATAGACATCCCATTCGGCTTCCACACCTTTCATTTCACGCTGTTTCTTCCAGTATCCCATCGACTTGGGAGCCTTGCTGACCTTCATTACGAAATAGATCGGGAAAACAGCCTGCGGGTTATAACAGAAAGTTCCCAGCAACTTGCTTCCTTCAATCTCGGTTTCGTTGACGATACGAACGGTTGCTCCGGTTTCGTTGGTCAATCCTTCTCCCAGGTTCAGCAGAATATTCCCCTGCCCTTTCGGGAAAGTGAAACGGCTAAGGCCGGTACGCATACTGGCTGTCGCTTCGGTCTTGATTCCATATTTTGTCAGGACATTGCTATAATAACCGGGATGGGCTACTTCATCCTTATATTTGCTACCATATTCCCGGTAATCGACTTTCAGTTCGCCGGCGGTCGGCATCAATAACAGACTACCTAATTCAGGACAACCTACCCCACTCAGGTTTACATGGGCAAAACCTGTCATGTAGTCATTGTCGGCGGAGTATGGAGTGGACCACCATTGGCTGTCTTTATCGAAGCGGTTGCTCTCCGATCCCATCACATTGAATGGAGTGACACTCATCATACCCTGGGGACAGATGGCTCCGGGATTAGTAGTCCCGTAGTTGCTGGTCCCGATAAAAGGGTTTACATAATCTACCGGCTGTTGTGCTGCCGCCATCAGGCTACCACACAGCAGGAGGCTCATTACTTGCTTCTTCATTCTCGATTTATTTAGTTAATTAATAATATGCTAATTTGAAAATGTGCCAATATGCCAATGAGAGACATATGCATTCATTCTTAGAATCGGCACATTGGCATATTTACCACATTGGTTCATTATCCTTCTTACCATACGACGATCTCATCCACAAAGATGAACCCCTTATTCGCTTCATCAGCTTTCAGACGGACATAGCGGGCTTTCCAGTCTCCCTGGAAAAGATATTCCTGGAAAGAAAGTTCGGGATCTTTATTGGAGATGGTGGTCGGGATAATTCCCTGTGAAGTGAAATTCGTTCCATCTTCGGATGTCAATAACTCGACTGTAGCCGGTTGGAAAACTCCCGGCCCGATCAGTTGCATGAAACGGGCGGATACTTTGTGAATATCGGTAACTTCTTCCATATCGATCACACAATCAAGGTCGTTCAGGTAGCCCTGCCAACGACCATCCAGATAGGTCAGTCCTCCCCGATAACCATCGAGCAGCGCATTCATACCGCCTGCCATATAACCGGGATACAACTTACTATTATAATGTATAGGCTTGTTGATGGCGCGGTGGTAATCGACTTTCTTCTCGGTCGGGGTTCCCTGCAACTGACCATTACTGAAAATGGCTGCTTTGATATAAGCTGAATCCTTCACCAGAATCATCCCGTCGTAAACTGTGGAGGAGGCTGTCGGGACAGTACCGTCCGTCGTATAACGGATTTCTGCCGGATACTTTTCGGCATCCAGGTAGACTTCAATCTGTTTGCTGACCGTATCGACCTTCATCGTTACTTCCAGTTCGTCGGAAAGAGTAAATGTATTGATGCCCATCTGCTGTAATTTTGAAATATGAGCATTCATACGGGGTTTGAAGTCATTCCATTCACGCTTTTCCTGAGGCGACCAGGCTATTTCAGCCAAAGCCAAAGCACGAGGAAACATCATATATTCCAGATGTTGTTCGTTCGGAATATATTCTGTCCAGGTATTGGCCTGTACTCCCATGATGTGTTTACTTTCTTCGGCAGTCAGTGAGTCGACCGGAATCGGATTATAACTATACACTTTCTTAATCGGAGTATATCCGCCGATAGCATAAGGTTGTGTTTTCGGATCAGCCTGGTAGAAGTCAAAATACATATAATTACCCGGTGTCATCACCACGTCATGTCCCATACGGGCAGACTTAATGCCACCACTTTCGCCACGCCAGGACATAACGGTTGCCTCCGGAGCAAGGCCACCTTCCAGTATCTCATCCCAGCCGATCAGCTTACGGCCTTTAGAGATCAGATGTTCCTCTGCCTTATGTATCATATAACTTTGCAGTTCATCCACGCTTTTCATGCCATTCTTTTTCATCAAAGCCTGACATTTAGGACAGGTTTTCCAGGCACCTTTACCGGCTTCGTCCCCTCCTATATGAATATACTCGGATGGAAAAAGTTCGATCACTTCATCCAGTACGTCTTCCATAAAGGTAAATGATTTCGGATTACCGATACAGAAATCTCCATTCTTATAAGGCTGACCGGAACAACTTAACTCCGGATAAGCAAACAGGACCTCTTCCGAATGACCGGGAAATTCGATTTCCGGCAATACATTAATATGTTTAGATGCTGCATAGGCAACGATCGCACGTATATCGTCTTTGGTGTAATAACCGCCATAGGCTTCCGGAGTTCCTTCAGGAAGATATTTGCGGTCTTTTCCATCCCACCACTTCCGCCAGTCGGATTCGGTACGGAAAGCGGCATCCGTAGTCAGTTTAGGATATTTATCCATCTGGATACGCCATCCTCCTGCATCCGTCAGGTGAAGATGCAGATTATTCAGCTTATAAAAGGACATCACGTCCAGCAACTTGAATACTTCTTCTTTGGGAAAGAAATGACGCGACACATCCAGGTGCATCCCTCGGTACTTGAACCGAGGCTCATCCTGTATGGTGACATAAGGGACTCCCTGGGGAGAAAACAGCTGACGGAGTGTCTGTTCGCCATAGAACAGACCTGTCCCGGTGGCTGCTTTCAGGTCGATACCCTTTTCATTCACTACAAGCTGGTATCCTTCCGGATTTCCACCTATTGACTCATCCACGATAAAGCGAACATTTGCAGGCTTTGCCGTAGAAAAAACAGCAGCACTGTCGACTTTCAAAAAGCCTCCTGAAGCACTAACCTGTGCAGGCAGCGGGATTACATTCAGTTGCACAGTCTCTTTCGGAGAGCAGGCAACAAGAAGCAAAGAGCATACTACAGTAACACCCGTCATCGCTATGCGCGATTGTTTTGGCAGTAACATAATAATCAGTTTTTGTGTATTTATTCTTGGTGCGGTAAATATACAAAGAAAAAGGGAAAATCCCGTAAGAGATTTTCCCTTTATATGAGAAGAAAGCCGCACCGTAGATATGAACAAACTCCGTATGACAGGATTTGAGTGCTTTGCCACCTTTGTAATCCGCTGTGCGATGCATGCCCCGAAGGGTGCGGCCCGCCATTAGCGACAAGAGCTTTGTCTCGGAATTAAAAAAAACTGATGAGTTTCCCAATCGAACAAGTGCGGCTAACTCATTTTTCTTATCACAAAGATATGTAAAGCCTTTGAATCTTCCAAACAAAATGTCAACAATTTCCCCTTAAATAATGAATAAAAAAGTAAAGTCTCAGTGTTTCAGAAGGTATGAATTGCAAAAAGCTAACAAAAAAAGGGTCCCGAAACCGGAACCCTTCTCTTATTGACATTTATATATCAATTTACTTTACTTTTGCAACGATAGCTTTGAAAGCTTCCGGATGGTTCATAGCCAGGTCGGCCAACACCTTACGGTTGATTTCAATTCCTGCAGCATGCAAAGCTCCCATCAAACGAGAGTAAGACATACCTTCCAGGCGAGCAGCAGCGTTGATACGCTGGATCCACAATGCGCGGAAGTTACGTTTCTTGTTACGACGGTCACGGAATGCATAAGTCAAACCTTTTTCCCAGGTATTCTTTGCTACGGTCCACACATTCTTACGTGCACCATAATAACCTCTGGTAAGTTTTAAAATCCGTTTTCTTTTTGCTCTTGAAGCAACATGATTTACTGATCTAGGCATAATTCTAATCTGTTTTGAATGTTAGCGTCATCCTTTATGATGATCTTACTTGCTAAATACATTCGGTTAATAAAAATCTTTGTAAAACTCGCTTAATTTAAGAAGATTACTTCATGCCAAGCATTAGCTTAACACTGTTTACATCAACAGTAGCAACAAGGCCAGTGTGAGTAAGGTTTCTCTTAGCTTTTTTAGTCTTCTTAGTCAAAATGTGACTTTTAAAAGCGTGTTTTCTTTTGATTTTTCCTGTTCCGGTAAGGGCGAACCTCTTTTTGGCACCGGAATTAGTCTTCATCTTAGGCATTTTCCAATTTTGTTTTAATTATTAAACTTGACACCCTCTACGGGCGTTTTTTATTCTTTATTTTCTTCAGCTTCAGATTCTGTCCTCGGCTTCAAAGTTATCACTTTCTTAACCACAGGCTTTGCCGGTCCCGCAGATGCTGGTTTCGGAGCAGCTGCTGTAGCCGATGCACCCGCTTTTTTAGGTGTCAGCATGATGATCATACGTTTACCTTCCAAAACCGGTAGCTGTTCTACTTTACCGTAGTCTTCCAAATCATTGGCAAAACGAAGCAATAAAACTTCACCCTGCTCTTTGAAAAGAATGGAACGTCCTTTAAAGAACACATATGCTTTCACTTTAGAGCCTTCTTCCAGAAATCCTTTAGCATGCTTCAGTTTGAAGTTATAATCATGATCATCTGTCTGAGGTCCGAAACGAATCTCCTTCACAACAACCTTCACAGATTTCGCTTTTTGCTCTTTCTGCCGCTTTTTCTGCTGATAGAGGAATTTCTGATAATCGGTTATTTTACAAACGGGGGGCGCAGCATTGGGTGAAATTTCTACCAGGTCCAATCCCTGATCTTCAGCCATTTTTAATGCCTGAGATGTAGGAAATACACCTTGTTCTACATTGTCACCTACTAAACGAACTTCACGAACACGAATTCGTTCGTTGATTCTGTACTGTTCTTTCAGATTGTCATTCTTCATTCAAAAAGATTTATTCTCCTCGTTATTAGTTATTTACTTGTTTTTATTTTGCCAACGATTCATCATGTCCTCTACTTCATCGTTCAAAAGCGCTGCAAAGGTAGCAATTTTCATCGAACCTTTATCACCTTCGCCCTGTTTTCTTACAGAAACTTCATTATTTTCTGCTTCTTTTTCTCCGACGATGAGCATATAAGGAATACGTTTCAATTCATTGTCACGAATCTTACGACCGATTTTTTCATTTCTGTCATCTACCAGAACACGAATATCCTGTTCTTCCAGCTGACGGGCGATGTCCCATGCATATTCATTGAACTTCTCACTGATAGGCATGATACATACCTGATCCGGAGTCAGCCACAACGGGAATTTACCTCCTGTATGTTCGATCAGCACGGCAACGAAACGTTCCATTGAGCCGAACGGTGCACGGTGGATCATTACCGGACGGTGTTTTTTGTTATCTTCACCTGTATATTCCAGCTCGAAACGTTCCGGCAGGTTATAATCTACCTGGATAGTTCCCAACTGCCAGCGGCGACCGATAGCATCTTTCACCATAAAGTCGAGTTTCGGACCATAGAAAGCAGCTTCACCATATTCGATCTTCGCTTTCAGGCCTTTTTCCTGACAGGCTTCGATGATAGCGGTTTCAGCTTTTTCCCAGTTCTCTTCCGAACCGATGTATTTATCTCTGTTCACTTTATCACGTAAAGAGATCTGGGCTTCGAAGTTTTCGAAATCGAGCGCTTTAAAGATGATAAAGATAATATCCATTACTTTCAGGAATTCATCCTTCAACTGATCCGGACGGCAGAACAGGTGGGCGTCATCCTGCGTAAAGCCACGTACTCTCGTCAAACCGTGTAACTCACCGCTCTGTTCATAACGGTAAACCGTACCGAACTCTGCGAAACGCAAAGGCAGGTCTTTGTATGAACGCGGGAATGCCTTGAATATCTCACAATGGTGAGGACAGTTCATCGGTTTCAACAGGAATTCTTCGCCTTCCTGCGGAGTATGGATCGGCTGGAATGAATCCTTGCCATATTTTGCATAGTGGCCAGATGTTACATACAGTTGTTTGCCTCCGATATGCGGAGTCATTACCTGCTGGTAACCGTATTTCTTCTGGATACGTTTCAGGAAATCTTCCAGTTTCAAACGCAACTGAGTACCACGGGGCAACCACAATGGCAAACCTGCTCCTACTGCGGTAGAGAATGTGAATAACTCTAGTTCTTTACCGATCTTACGGTGATCACGTTTTTTGGCTTCTTCCAGTAATGCCAGATATTCATCCAACATTTTCTTTTTCGGGAAAGTGATACCATACAGACGAACCAGCTGTTTGCGTTTTTCATCACCACGCCAGTAAGCACCGGCCACGCTCAGAATCTTTACAGCTTTCAAGTAAGATGTGTTAGGTAAATGCGGACCACGACACAAATCTGTGAAAGAGCCTTGTGTATAGGTTGTGATCGTACCGTCTTCCAGTTCACTGATCAACTCAGTTTTATATTCTTCACCTCTGTCACCGAACATTTTCATGGCATCTGCCTTGGTAATGTCCTGACGTTTGATTTCTTCTTTTTTAGCTACCAGTTCCAGCATCTTTGCTTCGATTGCTGCGAAATCACCTTCTTTGATTGTAGCTTCACCCGGATCTACGTCATAGTAGAATCCATTCTCGATAGCCGGACCGATACCGAACTTGATGCCAGGATAAAGTTCCTGCAGTGCTTCAGCCATCAGGTGAGCACTTGAGTGCCAGAAAGCATGTTTACCTTCTTCATCATCCCACTTCAGCAGCTTCACAGTTGAATCCTGCATAATCGGACGAGACAGGTCCCATGTTTCTCCGTTCACACTTGCGGCCAAAACTTCCTGAGCCAAACGGGAACTGATGCTTTCTGCGATCTGCATAGCAGTTGTTCCTTCGGCGTATTCTCTTACGGAATCATCCGGAAATGTAATCTTTATCATAATCTGTTCTCTATAATTCTTTAATTAGCATGCAAATTTAGCATTCTTTTTCGTAAAATGATCTTTTTAGGTCAAAAGATATATGCTTTAAACCCAAAACAGACATGTTTTGTTGGGAAACATGTCTGTTTTGAATCTAAAAAAGCTTATTCAGATCAATTGCTTGTCATACGTTTGATGATACTATAGGCATTGATAATACCTAATTCGCCTGCCTTACTCAGGTCTGCAATACCTTGATTGGCATCACCCAGGGAGAGATGAGCCAGTCCGCGGTTAAAATAAGCCTCTGCAAAATCAGGGTCACGTTTGATCGCCTCATCATAATCCTGTATGGCCGCCCGGAAGTCACGCTGCACACAACGTAAGTTTCCACGGTTGAAGTAAGCATACACAAATCCGGGATTCAAACGGATAACCATATCGTAATCACGTGTAATCAATTCATGTTCGTAAGCCTTCCTTTTATCCTTCACTTCGGCCGATCTAGGATCAGAAGGAGCTTTCGGCTGTGTCGGACTCTGCCCCATCTTAAAGTTCATACTACCCATAGAGGCTGACAAGTCATCGGTTGTAGTAGTCTGGGACATATCATAAACCAATTGTTTGTAACGTACCACTGCACGGTTGAAATAAGCCATCGTATAGGTCGGATCAAGTTCAATAACCTTATTGAAATCTTTGATAGCTTCCGTAAAGTCTTGTACAAGCATATAATCTACTGCACGGCCAAACCACGCATCCGCATTTCCCGGCTGGGCTTCTATCTTCGCGGAATAATCATTGATCGAGGCAAAGTGAACCGAAATCTGATCTTCCGTGAGGGCAGCCTCTTCATTGGTTATACGCAGTTTGCGCGATAAAACCATACGGGCATTATATTCTTCGATCGTCTTGTCGTAATAGACAATTTTCTTGATCGGATCAATCTTTTCGTAATAAGTCAGGACAAACTGAGGTTCGATATCTACACGGACATTACGATCCTGCACACGTCCACGGACATCACTCTGGTATTTACTCCTGCGTTCCTCCTCTTTGTCATACACCACCAGACGATTGAATTTATTGATGTTTTTATCTGATTTCTCACGCGTATTTTCACCTTTGTCATCCGAAGAAGAAGCATTACTATCCTGTCCTGTCGTATTAGTAGAGGCCATAGCATTTCCACCCTGCGCAGACTGGCGGTCTTTCTTCGAATTGTTTTCCATTTCGATAGCGGTCCAGTAGTCGCGATCGGCACCTACCTGGTCATTCATTTTACGCTTAGCTTCGGAACGGCTGTAATAACCCGGAGTAAAATTCGGATATTGACCTAAAACAACATCGAAGTCCTGAACAGAACCACGGTAGTCACCTGTTTCAAAACGCAGGAGAGCACGGTTATAATAAGCCATATAGTTATCCGGTTCCTGCTGGATCACCACATCGAAGTCTTCGATAGCACGGTTGTTATCGCCTACCTGATAACGGAGGAGTCCCCGGTTAAAGCGGGCAATCAGATTATTTTTATCCATACCGATTACCTGATCGTAATCATCCATCGCACCACGGAGGTCATTCATCTGGTAACGTACCAAACCACGATTGATATAATAGCCACTTTCACGGGTATTCAAGCGGATGGCCTCGTTCAGATCCGCCAAAGCACCTTTCAGATCATTTGTCTGATAAAGCAGGATCGCACGGTTACCATAGGACGGAGCATAATAGGGGTCCATTTCAATAGCCTTATTATAATCGGCAAGCGCTTTTACCGTATCGCCTTTCTCGGTGTACATAGCACCACGGGTCAGGTAATTCATCGAATATTTAGGATGCGCTTTCATCAGCACATCGAAAGTCTTTTCGGCATCATCATAGTCTTTCCGTTGGATATTGGCTACGGCTTTATTAACAAGCATCTGGCGGTCTTCGGGTTTAAATTCAAGACCTTTGTCGTAGTCGGCAATCGCTTCGGCATATTTTTCCTGGCTCTGGCGGGCAATACCGCGGGCATAATAAGCCTGAACCAGAAATGGATTCCGCTGGAGACATAGCGTACAGTCTTCTTCCGCTCCCTTATAATCGTCCAGATTGATCTTGGCAACAGCGCGGTAGAAATAGGGTTCCGCGATCCAAGGTTTTGCTTTAATGACTTGATTGAAATATTGTATCGACAATACGTAATCTTCAAAATACAAGGCATTACGTCCGATAGCCAGAACACGATCCGTATTGATCTGCGCTGACATCGCTAACGAATATGCTACAAACATCAAAAAGAGGAATATTTTTTTCATCAGATTGCCTTAAGTGTTAAAAAGAGGCATGCCAAAAGGTTTCAACAGACTTTTGACACCCCTCTTTATTCAGCGAACAAAAATAAGCAATTCATGTGAATGTTAAAACGGTTCGTAGCAAAAATAATTCTCAACAAACCGTAATCAAGCCAAAAAACTTAAATTGAATGTAAAATGTATCAAATAAAAAGGTTGCACCAGTGTATAAACACTACTGGCACAACCTTTTCGCACGTATTATGAAATAACCAAATTTTACTTCGGCTGTATTTTTACCATCAAATGATCTTTTGCGATCTTATCTCCTTCGGTTACATCCAACTCGGTAATCACTCCGGATACCGGAGCGACGATCCGATTGTACATCTTCATCGCCTGATGAATGAGGAGCAACTGGCCGGCTTCAACTTCCTGCCCTTTTTCCACATAAATCTTCACGACAGTTCCCGGAAGAGTCGAAATCACATCACCGACGAAGGGCTTATGCCACATCTTACGGTTCTTATATTTCTCTGTCAGCAGTGTTTTGTATTTACGGGCGGTAACTACAAAATCTACATATTCGTTTTCTTTATTTTCCATATTTTCAAAAAGTATATGTACGCGGATTTAATTAGAACGGAGGGATTCCGTGCTTTTTAGCCGGTCTGTATTCCTCTTTCAAAATAGAAAGTTTCAGAGCGTGAAGCAACAACGCACGTGTTTCTTTCGGCTCGATAACAGAATCGATAAATCCTTTCGAAGCTGCCACATAAGGATTAGCGAACTTCTCGATATACTCTTTCACTTTTTCCTGACGCATTGCATTCTGGTCTTCAGCTTCCATGATTTCCTTACGGAAAATAATGTTGGCTGCACCTTCCGGTCCCATAACGGCAATCTCTGCGCTCGGCCATGCAAACATAAAGTCGGCACCCAGGTGACGCGAGTTCATCGCAATGTAACCACCACCGTAAGCCTTACGCAAGATTACTGTGATCTTAGGTACAGTTGCTTCCGAATAAGCATACAATACTTTTGCCCCGTGACGGATCACACCGGCATGCTCCTGGTCTACGCCCGGCAGGTAACCCGGCATATCTTCCAAGGTAATAATAGGAATATTGAATGAGTCGCAGAAACGAATGAAACGGGCTGCTTTGTCGGCACTGTCGCAATCGAGTACGCCGGCCAGCACCATCGGTTGGTTAGCAACGAAACCGACTGTTTCGCCTGCCATACGACCGAAACCGATCACGATATTGGCAGCCCACAGTTCCTGAATTTCCAGGAAGTCGGAATCATCGACGATGCATTTGATAACGTCACGAACATCGTACGGCTGTTTCGGATCAGCTGGAACAACTTCTTCAATGTTCAGCATCGCTGTCGGTTCTTTTGGCTCAGTAGTCTTGGCACGCTGCTGGTTATTCCAGGGGATAAAGCTGACCAGACGTTTAACCTGTTCGAAACAATCCTGTTCGCTCAAGGCATAGAAATGAGCATTACCTGTTGTTTCCGCATGAACACGGGCACCGCCCAGGTCTTCCATAGAGATGTCTTCACCTAAAACAGTCTTGATCACATTCGGACCGGTGATAAACATCTTGGAGATATTTTCAACCACGAACACGAAGTCTGTCAAAGCAGGTGAATAAACAGCACCACCGGCACACGGACCCAGAATCAATGAGATCTGAGGGATAACGCCTGATGCGATTGTATTTCTATAGAATATTTCACCATATCCGGCCAAAGCACCAACACCTTCCTGAATACGTGCACCACCCGAGTCGTTGATACCGATAATCGGACATTTCATCTTCAATGCATGATCCATGATCTTAGTGATCTTACGAGCATGTTGCAAACCCAATGAACCACCGGCTACAGTAAAGTCCTGTGCGTAGATACATACCGGAGCACCGAAAATAGTACCTGTACCTGTAACTACACCATCACCCGGAAAATCTTTCTTATCCATTCCGAAGTCACGGCCATCGTGCTTTACAAACAAATCGTACTCATGAAAAGAGTTCTTGTCCAGCAAGGAAAGAATACGATCACGGGCAGTAAGTTTACCCATTGCGATCTGCTTTTCGATAGCAGCTTCGCCTCCACCCATCTCAACGACGGCTTTCTTCTCCCTGAGGGCCTGAATGTTTTTACTTAAATCTGTCATATTATTTAATAGATTTTTATTATTTACCGACAGCTTTTGCTCTGTATGAACAACGAGCAGTCCCTTTAATAATACTATTTAGTTTTCCTTTATTCAACTGGCGACGGATAGCCGAAACATTGTCGATGAACACGTGACCTTCCAGATGCTCGCATTCGTGCTGTACCACACGGGCAGCAAAACCATCTACCACCTCGTCATGTTCCTCCCAGTTTTCATCAAAATATTTCACCCGGATCTTGCTGGCACGGGACACTTTCTCATGTACGCCAGGAAGGCTCAAACAACCTTCTTCCATAGAAATCTCTTCTTCACTGCTTTCAACGATATCCGGATTAACCATCGCACGCTTGAATCCTTTACATTCAGGGAAATCATCTCCCATCACATCAGCATCGATCACAAGCAAACGAATCGACAACCCAACCTGGGGAGCGGCCAAGCCTACTCCATCGGCATTGTACATCGTATCGAACATATTAGCTACTAACTGCTTTAATTCCGGATAATCCCTGGGTACATCTTCAGCCTCTTTTCTTAACACAGGCTGACCGTATAAGTATACTGGTAAAATCATAAACTATAACTGATATTTTTTATTTTCTAAATATGATTGAAGGATAATAACTGCACTGATCTCATCCACCAGGCCTTTATCCTGTCTTTTTTTCTTCTTCAAACCTCCGTCGAGCATTGCCTTGTGCGCCAGGACAGACGTGAAACGCTCATCATAATATTCAACCGGAATATCCGGAATAGTCCGTTTCAGATGTGTCACGAAAGCCTCTACATACTTCATATTTTCTGAAGGCTCGTTATTCATCTGCTTCGGCAAACCGACCACGAATAAATCCACCGGTTCTTTTGCCACATAGGCAGATAACCAGGAGACCAATTCCCCACTCGGCACCGTTGTCAGACCGTTTGCAATCATCTGCAAATTGTCTGTAGCTGCTAACCCGGTCCGTTTTCGGCCATAATCAATTGCTAGTATCCTTCCCATCGGCTGCAAAGATAGCACAAATATGCATTTGTATTACACAAATACACAAAAAGTGTGCAATTTATAAGTTTAATAGGCATTCTTTTCACCTTTAGACATGTTCAGAATCGTCACCACGATGATCTTCAGATCCAGGAAGAACGACCAGTTCTCAATGTACCACACATCCCGTTTCACACGTCCTTCCATCTGTTCGAGCGTCTTGGTTTCTCCCCGATAACCGGTTACCTGTGCCCATCCCGTCACTCCGGGTTTTACCAGATGGCGTACCATATATTTATCGATAAGAGCCGAATATTGCTCAGTGTGTTTCAGCATATGAGGACGAGGGCCTACTACCGACATCTCTCCTCTTAATACATTGATAAATTGAGGGAACTCATCCAGATTCGTACGCCGAAGGAAATCTCCGATACGGGTTTTACGCGGATCATCTTTTGCTGCCTGCAATTTATCGGCATCTGCATTGACCCGCATTGTCCGGAATTTATAACACTCAAATTCCTGCCCGTACAAACCGGTACGCTTTTGCTTGAAAAATATAGGTCCCGGAGATGTTGCTTTTATCAATATTCCTATAACGACATAAAGTATCGGATAAATGGTCAGTAAAATACCCAAAGAAAAAAGAATATCAAAAGTTCTCTTTAATGCCCGGTTATAAGCTGCTTGCAAAGGTTCACGGCGAACAGCCAATAATGGAATCGACTCCATTATTTCCATAACAAGACTCTTCTTTATATTCCTGTAAAACTCCGGAACAATATAGAAACGAATCATATGCTTTTCAGCAAAATTCATTATCCGCAATATCTTCTCGTCCTGCGTTCCAGGCAAAGTACAATAGATTTCGTCTATATCATTGGCTAATACATACTTCTCCACTTCATGCGTCATACCCAGGTAATTCGGCAACACACTTTGCAAAGACAGATTATCATCAAAAAAACCCATGATACTGAATCCATAGGAAAGATCATCCTTCATAACCCGGTACAATTCCATACCGTTCTTACCTGCTCCTACAATAATAATTCTTTTAAAATTATGTCCTTTTCTACGGTACATCTTTAGTGTAACACGAACAAACACTCTCCAAAGAGCAAAAATTATAACTGTTACAGCAAAATAAACCAGCAGAAATGTAGCCAGGGCATCCCCTATATTCAGAAAGATAAGACAAGTAGCGAACAGAAAAACAAATATAGAGACCAACGCAAAGGCACGCTGTACAATTTTGTCAATAAAAACAACAGCCACATGCAATTGCATGGGAACAAAATAAAGGGCAAAGAAATAACAGAAATTCAATAAGAGAACAACCTCTCTCAAACTATAGGATATAGCTTTTGTATAAAATTCCCCCAACCCATAATAGACAGCGAAGAACAATAGATTTAATACAACTAAATCTCCCATTCCTATCAGCCACTGGATAAGGTAACCATGTTTTTTGTCGAATTCCATAACTGTGTTCTAAAATTCCACAAAAGTAATGAATATTCTGTGCAAAAAAAAGGCTGCACAATAGAATGTGCAGCCTTTTTCAGATATAATTAAAAATAAATTAATTATTAGCAGACATGATAACAACACGGTTCCAGTTGTTTTCGCTGTACGGCTGTTCGTCAGAACCTCTCCATTCGATAGTAATCTGGTTAGAGTTGATACCGTATTTATCGATCAATTCTTTAGCAACGGCTTTAGCACGTTTTTCAGAAAGACCCATGTTGTATTTAGAAGTACCTGTGTTCTTATCAGCATAACCGATAACCTTGATCGGAGCATTGTTTGCCTTCATGAATTCAGCAGTGTTGTAAATACTGATCTGCTGGTTCTTATCGATCTTAGAACTATTCAGACGGAAGTATACTACATTGTCAACATAGTTGTTTACAACATTAGTTACAACTTCTTCGCATTCAGGACAAGATTCCGGACGTTTGCTCAATTCATCGTTAGCAGCACGCAATGAGTTGATCTGATTGTTCAGGTCGTTCAACAAAGCGTAATCCATCGGTTCCAATACTTCGAAATCAGTTTTACCCAGTTTGAATGTCAAACCAGCGCTCAGCTGAGCGATACCGTCTGTCAAGTGGAACATGTTAACACGGTTGAACTGTTCGTTCAGCAAAGAACCCTGAACTTCCACGTTCAAATCAACACGTTTGCTCAAACGGAAAGCAGTAAGGATACCAGCATTTAATGTAGGAGATTCTGTTCTAGCATATCCCTGATTTTCGAAACGCTGTGCATAACCGAAACCGACCCAAGGAATCAAACGAAATACTCTTTTTTCATTATAAACTCCCCAGAAATTGGTAACATCCCATAACAAGTCTACATGAGCAGCTGCATATTTGTTGTGCTGCATGATCTCTGCGTTGTCACCTACAAATCCGTGTAAAATACCACCGTTCAACTGAGTACGGAAAGCCAGATACGGGTTGAACCACTTACCAAACGAGAACTGAGGCGCAAAATTCAGACGGTTGCCAAAATCTGCTTTATTATTCTGGTCACCCAATAACATACTTGCACCACCGGCAACAGAAATAAACCAATTATCGCCAGCTTTGTTTTTCTTGAAATTTGTCTTATAACCTTTTTCAGTACTAAAACCAACTTGTGGTTTAAATTCCTGTGCTGACACAGAGAAAACAAAACCTGACAATAAAGCTAAAAGTAATACTTTAGTCTTCATATTCATCAACTTTTTAATTAAACAATCAATTACCTTAAATAACGCTCAAATTTAGAGCAAAATTAAATCTTTTTTTAACTAAAACAAAATAAATCTATGTTTTGTTCTTAATTTATTCAAAATAATTCAGAATTTTATATCCACCTTCTTTCAGATAGGATTCTTTTTTCATCAGCTTGATATCATTCTGCATCATATCCTGAATAAGAGTATCAAGGGTGTATTTCGGTTCCCACCCCAAACGGGTACGGGCCTTCGTAGCATCCCCGATAAGTAAGTCAACCTCGGTCGGACGGAAGTACTGAGGGTCAATACCGACTACTTCTTCACCTATCCGTTCTTTAAAATTTTCGAGATAAGCCTCACCTACTTTCTCTATAAACATTTTTTCGTCAATATAGTTTAATACTGCGACCTCATTAACATTTTCGCCTTTAAAAATGACTTCTACCCCTATTTCTTTAAATGCTTTACTGATAAAATCGCGAATAGTCGTCGTTATTCCGGTAGCAATAACATAATCAGAGGGTTCATCCTGCTGGAGAATCGCATACATGGCACGGACATAATCCTTGGCATGGCCCCAGTCACGTTTGGAAGATAAATTTCCCATATAAACTTTTTCCTGCATACCCAAAGCAATGCGCGAAACGGCACGAGTTACTTTACGGGTAACAAACGTTTCTCCGCGAAGCGGCGACTCATGATTAAACAGAATGCCGTTGGAAGCATGCATTTTATAGGCTTCACGATAGTTTACCGTAATCCAGTAACCATATAGTTTAGCAACAGCATACGGACTTCGGGGATAGAAAGGAGTCGTTTCCTTTTGAGGCACTTCCTGAACCAATCCATATAATTCGGATGTAGAAGCCTGGTAAATACGGGTTTTAGGGATCAGGTTCAGTAAACGTACCGCTTCAAGGATACGCAACACACCCAGACCATCGGCATTCGCCGTATATTCAGGAGTATCGAAACTTACTTTCACATGGCTCATAGCTGCCAGGTTATATATTTCGTCAGGCTGCACCTCACCGATGATACGGGTAAGGTTCAGGCTGTCGGTCAGGTCGCCATAATGAAGGATCAGGTTCCGGTTCTCCACATGAGGGTCCTGATAAAGATGATCGATACGGTCTGTGTTGAACATGGATGAACGACGTTTGATACCATGCACCGTATATCCTTTTTTTACAAGATATTCTGCCAGATAAGCGCCATCCTGTCCTGTAATACCTGTTATTAAAGCTACTTTACTCATTTATATGAATTTATTATTGTTTGTCTAAATACCAGTTGTATAAAAGTTCCACACCTTCGGCAATCTCTATTTTATGATGCCATCCCAAAGCATGCAGTTTACTGACATCCGTCAGTTTGCGCAATGTCCCATCGGGTTTGGAAGCATCAAAAACCAGTTCGCCATCGAAACCGATCTTTTCCTGAATCAGCGTAGCGACTTCTTTTATAGATAACTCTTTTCCCGTACCTATATTTATATGTGTGTTGCGCACTTCATTTCCCTCCGGACGCACATCCTGAAAATCGATATGTTTCATAATATAAACGGAAGCATCTGCCATTTCTTCGCTCCAAAGAAATTCGCGGAGCGGTTTTCCGGTTCCCCACAGCTGCACTTTTCCCGGATAGATACCGTATTTCGCTAAAATAGCCAGGATGTTATTATCCGTTGCATTTCCGGCCACTCCTTCTACAGGACGTGCATTCAAATCTTTGCGCAAAGCCTCCCAATTATCGGTATGAAGACATTTGCCCAAATGAATCTTACGGATCATCGCCGGAAGCACATGCGAAGTCTCCAGATTGAAATTATCGTTCGGACCATACAAATTAGTGGGCATCACTGCGATATAGTTCGTTCCGTATTGCAGGTTATAGCTTTCACACATCTTTATCCCGGCAATCTTTGCGATGGCATAGGGTTCATTGGTATATTCCAACGGAGAAGTGAGCAGGCAATCTTCCGGCATCGGCTGCGGCGCTTCGCCCGGATAAATACAGGTACTGCCTAAAAACAGTAATTTCTTTACATTATTAATATAGGAAGCATGGATCACATTATTCTGGATCATCAGATTTATGTAAATGAAATCTGCGCGATACCGGCTGTTTGCCATAATACCACCCACATGGGCAGCTGCTAAAAAGACATATTCCGGTTTTTCCGTCGCAAAGAATTCATTGACTGCATACTGATCGGTCAGGTCCAGCTCAGCATGGGTACGCAAAACAAAGTTTGTGTATCCTTTCTGCTGCAAATTCTTCAGGATAGCAGAACCGACCAGACCACGATGACCGGCTACAAATATTTTACTGTCTTTATTCATTCCTTTATCAACTTCAATAAATATTGACCGTACTGGTTCTTTATCATCGGAGTAGCTGCTTCTTTCAGTTTCTCGTCATCAATCCAACCTTTCCGGTAAGCGATTTCCTCCAGACAAGCCACTTTCAGTCCCTGTCGTTTTTCAATCACCTCCACAAATGTAGAAGCCTCCGAAAGCGAATCGTGCGTACCGGTATCGAGCCAGGCAAAACCGCGTCCTAATAACTGAACTTTCAACTCTCCGTCTTTCAGGAACTCCTGATTTACGGTGGTGACCTCCAGTTCTCCGCGTGCCGACGGCTTGATTTGTTTTGCCACTTCGACCACTTTATTCGGATAAAAATAGAGTCCGACAACCGCGTAATTCGACTTGGGATTCTTCGGCTTTTCTTCAATGCTCAGCACGTTTCCGTCCGTGTCAAATTCAGCAACGCCATAGCGTTCCGGATCGTTTACGTAGTAACCGAAGACGGTTGCTTTTTGTTCGTTCTCCACATTGTTAACGGCCTCTTTTAACATAGCCGTAAAGCTCTGTCCGTAAAAGATATTGTCGCCCAACACAAGGCAAACCGAGTCATTACCAATGAATTTATCCCCTATGATAAAAGCCTGTGCCAAACCATCGGGCGAAGGTTGTTCGGCATATTCAAAATGCACGCCATAATCCGAACCGTCTCCCAGCAACCGCCGGAACCCGGGTAAGTCCTGCGGGGTAGAAATGATCAGGATTTCCCTTATCCCGGCAAGCATCAATACAGACACGGGATAATAGATCATCGGTTTATCATAAATCGGCAACAATTGCTTGGATACTCCTTTGGTTATTGGATACAAACGGGTTCCGGAACCTCCGGCCAGTACAATTCCTTTCATAAAACAGACTTTTAATTTTACTTAATACGGGGCAAATGTATATAAAATATTTCATTTTGAAGGCATGGAGGAAATACAATCGGCACCCTTAATTTACTTAATCGTGAAACCTTTCTTTCTTACGGTTTGTTACAGTAGAAATAATTTTTAAAGGTAACTTGATATGAATACATTTGACGAAAGAATCAGTTCCGCTGTAAAGAACTGGTGGGTTTCACTTTTACTGGGATTATTATATATCCTGATCGCAATATGCCTGATGTTCACACCGATGGCAAGTTATGTGGCTTTAAGCCTTTTATTCAGCGTCGCCATGTTCGTAAGCGGTACGCTTGAAATCCTTTTTGCCGTGTCGAACCGGAAGCACATTTCGAGCTGGGGTTGGTATCTGGCCGGCGGTATTATCGACCTGATACTGGGTATTTACCTCATGGCCAGTCCGGGACTGAGTATGACCATACTGCCGTTTATCCTGGCGTTCTGGTTGATGTTCAGAGGCTTTTCTTCCACAGGTTATGCTATGGACCTGAAACGGTTCGGAACCGGAAACTGGGGTTGGTATATGGCTTTCGGTATCCTGGCAATCATCTGTAGCATCGCTATCATCTGGCAACCGGGACTGGGCGTATTCACCCTTGTTTATATGATTGCTTATGCACTTCTTATCATCGGCATCTTCCGTGTAATGCTTTCTTTCGAACTAAGAAGCCTGCACAAAAAAGCGACAACTCCGCTACAGTAAAGTTTTTTCCCCACTTGAATGGGGCTTTTTCCCCACTTATATGGGTATTATTCCCCACATATATGGGGCATTTTCCCCACCTATGTCAAAAAGGTGGGGATTTTGTTTCACTAAATATCCCTGTCTGTCATTCTTCCAGCCTTAATCATTTGTTCAATTAAAAAAATAACGTAGTTTTGTAACGCTATAGATACAGAAAAACACATTTGGGATTAAATCTAACTAAAAATAATACTCACAGTGAAAAAGGAAGATGAAGAAAAGGTAAGCGGGCTACCCGAAAATGCCTACAGAGAACTCAAAGAAGGAGAAGTATTTAACCCGATTATGTCACCTCAAAAACAATACAGGGAAGTAACTCCCTGGTCTGTATTCTGGGGACTTGTCATGGCTGTCATATTCAGTGCGGCTGCCGCCTATCTGGGATTGAAGGTCGGACAGGTGTTTGAAGCAGCTATCCCGATTGCCATCATAGCTGTCGGACTGTCGAGCGGTTTCAAACGGAAAAACGCATTGGGAGAAAATGTGATTATCCAATCTATCGGAGCCTGTAGCGGTGTAATCGTAGCCGGAGCTATTTTTACTCTTCCTGCCCTGTATATCCTTCAGGACAAATATCCGGAAATTACCATCAACTTTTTTGAAGTATTCATGAGTTCGTTGCTGGGCGGCATACTCGGCATTCTTCTGTTAATCCCATTCCGGAAATATTTCGTTTCGGATATGCATGGCAAATATCCGTTCCCGGAAGCAACGGCAACCACCCAGGTGCTTGTTTCGGGCGAGAAAGGCGGAAGCCAGGCGAAACCGCTTATTCTGGCGGGTCTGATCGGAGGTTTATACGATTTTATTATTGCCACTTTCGGTTGGTGGAGCGAAACCGTCAGCACACGCATTGTCGGAGTTGGTGAAATGCTGGCCGACAAAGCAAAAGTCGTACTGAAAGTCAATACAGGAGCCGCCGTACTGGGACTCGGTTATATCATCGGGTTGAAATATTCCATGATTATCTGTGCCGGTTCATTCCTTGTCTGGTTGGTCATCATCCCGCTGATGTCCGCCATCTTCGGTGCAGACGTACTAACGTTGGGCAACGATGCCATTACAGCCACAGTAGGCAGCATGAGTGCCGAACAAATCTTTACGACCTATGCCCGCCATATCGGTATCGGTGGTATCGCGACGGCCGGAGTTATCGGTATTATCAATTCATGGGGAATTATCCGCGGAGCCGTCGGACTGGCAGCCAAAGAACTGAAAGGGAAAAATACGGAAGCTGACACAGCCACAATACGCACACAGAAAGATTTATCGATGAAGATTATCTCGATTGGTATCTTCGCTACGCTGATTGTTACTTATCTGTTCTTCCATTTCGGAGTATTGGATAACTGGTATTATGCTTTAATAGGGTTGTTGATTGTCGGGATTATTGCCTTCCTGTTCACGACTGTTGCCGCAAATGCCATTGCTATTGTAGGAACAAATCCGGTGTCGGGTATGACGCTGATGACATTAATCTTATCGTCCATCATTCTGGTGGCTGCCGGACTGAAAGGAACGGCCGGTATGGTTTCGGCCCTGATTATCGGAGGTGTTGTCTGTACGGCACTTTCCATGGCAGGCGGTTTCATTACCGACTTGAAGATAGGTTACTGGCTGGGAAGTACGCCTGCTAAACAGCAGACATGGAAGTTTCTCGGCACCTTAGTCTCTGCTGCAACAGTTGGCGGTGTAATCCTTATCCTGAACCAGACGTACGGATTTACGACCGGGCAGCTGGCCGCACCGCAGGCTAATGCAATGGCAGCCGTTATCGAACCGCTGATGAGCGGTTCGGGAGCACCCTGGGTGCTGTATGGCATCGGTGCCGTACTGGCTATCGTTCTGAACTTCTGTAAAATTCCGGCACTGGCATTTGCACTGGGTATGTTTATCCCGATGGAACTGAACACTCCGCTGCTGATCGGTGGAGCCATCAGCTGGTATGTAGGAAGCCGCAGCAAAGACCAGGCATTGAATACGGCCCGTTTGGAAAAAGGAACATTACTTGCATCCGGTTTCATCGCAGGTGGTGCCTTGATGGGAGTTATCAGCGCAGCTTTACGTTTCGGTGGCATCAACCTGCTGAACGAAAAATGGTTGGAAGGAAACTTTGCCGAACCGCTGGCTGTTGTAATGTATATTGCATTGATGGCTTATCTGGCGATAAGTTCATTGAGCGCGAAAAAAGAATAAGATAAAGAATGGATGCACCGCTAGTTAATGTTGGGATTATGACGGGGAAGGCTCTCTCTTTCGTATTCAATGGAGAATATATCCATACGGAGAGCAGTTCCTTCCTGACGGGAGAACAACGCGCGTTGTTTGTAAACGGAAATATCGTGTATAACGGCAAGCTCTACAAGGAACTTTTCTTTGAACCGGCTTCGCCCCAATCATCGTTTGACCTGAAAGCTGTGACAATCGGAGTGGACTTCCACTGGCAACGCCAGGAAGACCAACGCTTCAAAGGAGCACTGAACCTGGTGGCAACGAATGACGGGATTGTTGTAATCAACAGTATTGACGTTGAAGAATATCTGACAAGCGTGATTTCGTCTGAAATGAGTGCCACAGCATCAAAAGAGTTGTTGAAGGCACACGCCGTAATCTCCCGCAGCTGGCTACTGGCGCAGATAGAAAAGAATTTCCGCCTGGGTAACGCTTCGGAAAAATATGAGAGTTGCCATCGCGACAATAACCAATTAATCCGTTGGTACGACCGCGAAGATCATACCATGTTCGATGTGTGTGCCGACGACCATTGCCAGCGTTACCAAGGCATAACCCGTGCTTCTACCGAAATCGTACAGGAAGCGGTCCACGAAACACGCGGCGAGATACTGACCGATGGCGAATCCATCTGCGACGCACGTTTCTCTAAATGTTGCGGAGGCGTGACCGAACAGTTCGAACACTGTTGGGAGCCGGTGCCCCACTCCTATCTGACAGTTGTACGGGACAGTAAAGAAACTTCTTATCCCGACCTGACCGACCCGATTGAAGCGGAAATGTGGATACGTAATTCTCCTAACGCATTTTGCAACACAACAAAGAAAAAGATACTCAGCCAGGTCTTGAACAACTATGATCAGGAAACGATAAATTTCTATCGCTGGAAAGTGTCTTACACCCAGGATGAGTTGTCCGAACTGATTCATCGTAAAAGCGGCATCGACTTTGGTGAAATACAAGACCTGGTACCATTGAAAAGAGGTACTTCCGGACGTATCGAAGAGTTACAGATTGTGGGAACCCGCCGTATTTATACTATCGGCAAGGAATTGGAGATACGGCGCACTTTATCGGAAACCCATCTGTACAGTTCCGCCTTTGTGGTAGACAAAGAAGATATACGCGTTCGTATTCCCCAACGTTTCGTACTGACGGGTGCCGGCTGGGGGCATGGCGTAGGACTTTGCCAGATAGGTGCAGCCGTCATGGGTGAAAAAGGATATGCTTATACAAAAATACTGGAACATTATTTCCGGGGAGCATTCATAGAGAAAAGGTATTAATCTAAAAAGGTCGCTAATCTCACGATAGCGGCCTTTTTTTGTGTTTACCTATCTTTCCGGTTCCTAGTGGAATCCGGTTGTCTTTACTCTCACGAGCTCTAACTGATTACAAAGGAATAAAGAATAAATCAAGAAGACAAACAAAATAGATTAATAAGGATATTTTCCCCACAAAAAAGGGAAAAACACCGATAAAATTCATTAGAACGAACCTGACATACGGTCCACAAACACCCTTATCCGTCCTCTAACGTCCTGCCTGAAAGAAGAAGAAGTTTACATGATATTACATTTTAGCAAATTGTTGTTATCTTTGTATCCGAACGTTCGACAGGGACCAAATACCCTGCTCTACTTAATTAAATACTGGTGAATGAATAGTTATATCATCCTCTCTATAATTGCAATTTACTTTGGCATACTGTTGTTGATTGCCTGGATAACAGGCAGGAAAAGTACAAGTAACGATGCTTTCTTTCTGGGAAACCGTAAATCTCCGTGGTATATCGTATCTATCGGGATGATTGGGACATCGCTTTCCGGCGTCACCTTCGTTTCGGTTCCGGGGATGGTTCGCAGCATAGACATGACTTATATGCAAACGGTTTTCGGATTCTTTTTCGGATATATACTGATTGCCAAAGTGCTGTTACCGCTTTACTATAAATTGAAACTGACTTCTATCTACTCCTATCTGGGTGACCGGATTGGAAAGCGGAGTTATAAAACCGGTGCTTCTTTCTTCCTGCTTTCAAAGATTGTCGGGGCAGCGGCACGGCTTTATCTGGTTGTCCTGATTTTACAGCATTACGTCTTCAGTACCTGGAATATTCCTTTTTGGGTAACTGTTATCATCAGTATTTTTCTGGTTTGGCTATACACCTACCGGAGTGGAATCAAAACTATTATCTGGACGGACACGCTTCAGGCACTTTGCCTGGTTGCCATGCTGGTCGTCATCATCTGGAAGGTGAAAGATGCCATGGAACTGGATATGGAAGGCATGGTGCAAACCCTGACCGAGAATCCCCATTTTCGTATCTTTGAATTCAACGACTGGCACAGCACACAACATTTCGTGAAACAGTTTTTCAGCGGCATCTTTATCACCATCGTCATGACCGGGCTCGACCAGGATATGATGCAGAAGAACCTATCCTGCAAAAGCCTGAAAGATGCACAGAAGAATATGTACACCTATGGTTTTGCTTTCACGCCGGTCAATTTTCTGTTCCTGGCATTAGGTGTATTATTGTTGAGCCTGGCTTCTCAAAAGAATATCGAACTGCCGGCCTTAAACGATGATATTTTGCCGATGTTCTGCACTTCCGGAATCTTGGGGCATTCTATTCTAATTTTCTTTACAATCGGTATCATTGCAGCCGCTTTTAGTAGTGCCGATTCAGCATTAACGGCTTTGACCACCTCTTTTTGCGTCGATATTCTGGGAGTGGAAAAGGAGGAAGCGAACAAGGCTAAACGCACCCGATTGATGGTTCATTTGCTTATCTCTGCTCTGTTTGCCATAATAATCCTTATCTTTAAGGCCGTAAACAGCCGCAGCGTGATTGATGCCATCTATATGATTGCTTCTTATACCTACGGTCCTTTGCTGGGATTATTTGTCTTTGGCTTGTTCACCAAAAAACAACCGCGTGACAAATATGTTCCTTATATATGTATTCTCTCGCCGCTAATCTGTTTCGCAACGGATTACCTGGTGAAACAACATACAGGCTATGCCTTCGGTTACGAAATGCTGATGCTCAACGGAGCCATCACATTCTTCGGGTTATGGGCGGCCTCAGTCAAACACAAAACAATAAAAGTTTAAGAATATGGAAATCAAAAGTGCAGAATTTGTTATCAGTAACACAGACGTAAAGAAATGCCCCGCAGGAAACTTTCCGGAGTATGCCTTTATCGGGCGAAGCAATGTTGGCAAATCCTCCCTTATCAATATGCTGACAGGCAAGAAAGGTCTGGCAATGACTTCACAGAAACCTGGGAAGACATTGCTTATCAATCATTTTATTATCAACAACAACTGGTTTTTAGTCGACCTTCCCGGATATGGCTTTGCCCAACGGGGAAAAGAAGGAAGACAGAATATCCAGCGGATTATCGAAGATTATATCCTGGAACGTGAGCAGCTAACTAATCTATTCGTCTTAATCGACTGCCGCCATGAAGCACAGAAAATCGACCTGGAGTTTATGGAGTGGTTGGGTGAGAACGGAGTTCCTTTCTCCATCATCTTCACCAAAATAGATAAGATTAGTAAAGGCCGTCTACAAGAAAATCTGAAAGCCTATCAGGAAAAATTACTTGAAACGTGGGAAGAGCTTCCCCCTATCCTACTTTCTTCATCCGAGAAAAAAGACGGGCGGGAAGAAATACTTGATTATATCGATACAATAAATAAAAGTTTAAAAGGGTAGCATTATCCGGGAGCGACATGGTGTCGGTTGCACGGAATCGCCACAATTATACCGGAGCGGATACAATCATCCGCTCTGCAAGGTTGCGCTTCACCAAGTATAGTTGCCGTGCAACCACAGCCTCCTGAATAATTTTTCTTTACTTATCTTATGCCGGTTCCAAAAAAATAAATACATTTGTAATTCATCAAAACCGAAAGGAGTAAAGATATGAAAGCAATGGAATTACAGGGTGAACGCCTGGAACTGTTCAACGAAATCATTAACCTTGACACGGAAAGTATCGAGAAAGTAAAGAAGTATATTAAACGTATCGCATCTAACCGATACAAAATATCCCGTACTACTCAAGTGGATGACATTGACATCATCACTGATGAAGAGATTGAAAATGCTATGCGTCCATTATCTTATGAGGAGAAGATAGAAAGCCTTAGGTTGTCGGAGGCCGATCCTGTTTATTATACACAGGAAGAGATGCGAAAAGCTGTTGCTTCATGGAGAAACCTTTAACTATTAAATGGAAACGTCCAGCAAGGAAGAATGCTAGAGTAACTTATGCCTGGTATAAAAAAGAAATGGGCATTAGAGCTGCCGACAAATTCATAAACAGTATTTTAGATACTGTAAACTTACTGGCATTAAATCCTAATATGGGACAACCGATTGAACTGAATACCGAAACATGTAAAAGAAATTATCGTTCCTTCGTAGAACATAAGAACCATAAAATCATTTACTATGTAGAAAAAAAGACAATCTGTATTGCCAACATTTGGTCTAACAGTCAGAATCCGGAAGATTTTAATGAACAACTAAGATAAAAGGAAGCAGTTTCGCTTCCTTTTTTATCTTATATAGCCTTACAACGCCTCTCTTATCTTCTCCACCATCTCCTTGTACTCCTGTTCCGACAGATAAACTTTCTGCGGATTCATTGTGAATGTTCCTCCGAAATCGGGACCATCTTCATATTTAGGGGCCAGATGAAAATGCAGATGCGACAGCTTATCGGAATAAGCACCGTAATTTATCTTTTGCGGATTGAATACTTTCTGCATGGCACGGGTTACTTTTACGACATCTGCCATAAATGCATTCCGTTCGTCATCGCTCAGCATATTCAAATCGTGCACATGTTCTTTATAGGCAACCAGGCAACGGCCATAATAAGTCTGTTCCTTGAAAAGAAAAAGCCGGGAGACTGATAAAGGAGCTATTTCGATCATCAAATCATCTAAAGTCTGATTGTTCGTGCAATACAAACAATCTTTGGGATCACTTAAATTCATGTTATATCAGATTTATTTATAATGGGCGCTAAAGTAAACATAAAGCCCGGTAAAAACAAGAAACTTTTACCGGGCCTTTCCGAATATTTTAAATCAGCATCTTAGTAACTGATCTTACAACCTATGAAATAACTGCGGGGAATACCCGGACCATAAATATAGCCGGCATCCCGTTTCTCATATTTATCAAAATCATCCTGATAAGAATTAAAGATATTCTGAACACCTGCATTTACCTGCAAAGTAACAGATTTATAAAGAGGAAAATCATACGCCACCTTTACATTCAGGTCGAAGAAGTCCTTCGTTTTCTCCTCCCTGTCTTCCGGGATATAACCGGCCAGGTGCTGAACCAGCATGCTACCGGTATAAGTACCGGTCAACGAAGCCGTCAACCGCTTCACCGGGGTAAATGAAGAAGTGAAATAACCATATACATCCGGCGAACGGAACATCTTTTTCTGAGGTGCCAGATTCTCATTCTCACTCCAACTCTCCGGTTCTTTGTAACGGCTGCGCTGGATAGTTGCGCCTGCCTGAATCTGCATCCATGAATAGACGGCTTTTGCCTCCAGGTTTATTCCCATCACACGAGCACCTTTCCCATTACGACGTTCCATCAACAAGTTATTATCATTGTCGCGCCCTATCTCTTCAAGGATGAAGACATTACGCAGGTCTGTGTAAAAACCTTCTACCAGGAAATTAGTCTGTACCGGACCGAAACGACGGTAAAAGTCGGCAGAGGCACTGATACTTTGCGAGTTCTCTTCTTTCAGGTCCGGAGATATCTGGATGATCGCCACATCGCCGCCGACTGCCGTAATATGCAAGTCCTCGTCAAAAGCCTGAGGAGCACGGAAACCACTCGAATAAGACAGACGCAGGTTTATATCGCTGGTCGGATTAAAACGCACATTGGCACGCGGACTGAATATCGCATGGTCTATCAAATTGTGCTTGTCCATCCGTGCACCGATCAGGAAACTCCATTTCTCATTCTTCCACTCATTTTGCAGGAAAACACTACCGATATGCACAGTCTGCTCGATCGTACGGTTATAGCCTAACATCTTATCCTGCAAATCGTCATAGTTATATTCGGCACCTCCGGTAAACTCGGCAGGCATGAAAAGACATTTATCCCATTCATAGGAATACTGCGCTCCTCCAACAAAGGTCATATCCGTTGTGCTACCGTAGGCATTAGGGTTCTTGTCTGCGCCATAATAACTGTTTCTTTTTGTATGCTGGGCAGAAGTATACACATTCAGACGATGCTTATAATCCTTTGAAAACAAATCGAATTTCAAGCCGCCGCCATTGATGTTATGTTCGGTCTGCTCGGCAATATCGGCTTCGTGGGGAGGCAGGTCCAACAGGTTACCGCCACGACGGTATTCATTGATATTATGATACTCGAAAGTCAGCTTCGAATACATGCTTGTTTTCAGGTAAGAACGGAAACCGAGCGTGCGGGCATTCAGTTTGCCCAGTTCGGTATATCCGTCACCGTCATGGTCGTAAGCTCCGCGATAACGGTTCTGTCCGAACATATAAATACCGGCTTTATGGTCGTCCGTCACCAGCGAAGCATTTATCGTTGTGTTATTATCGGGACGGTCGCCGCCAATCATCGTCAGTGAGTGAGAAATCTGTGCCGAATTTCGCAACGGTTCTTTGGTAATGATATTAATCGTACCGGCAATAGCGGAAGAACCGAACAAGGCGGAACCTCCCCCACGCATAATCTCCACACGTTCGATCATATTGGCCGGAATCTGTTCCAAACCGTACACACCCGTCAGAGCACTGAATATCGGACGGCTGTCAACCAATATCTGCGTATAAGGGCCCTCAAGTCCGTTGATACGCACCTGCTGAAACCCACAGTTCTGGCAATTGTTTTCCACACGCACACCAGGCTGGAAGTTCAAACCGTCCGCTAAAGAAGTAGCATGTGTCGTCTCAAATGTTTTTGAATCGAGCACATTCACCAACGAAGGAGCCAGGCGGCGGGTTGTCTCATTACGGTTTGCCGATACGACAACCCCATCCAACGACACCAGGTCTTCCTCCGCCTCAAAATTGATTTCCAGCGTTTTTCCTTTCTTCAAGGTGATAGGTTTCTCTACTGTCTTAAAGCCCAGCGTTTTCATCACCAGGGTATATTTGCCTTCCGGCAGGTTCTTCAGGTAATAATGACCGGTGGCATCGGTCGATGTACCGATTGTCGTTCCTTTCAGAAATACATTAATAAAAGAAAGATGCTCACCCGTTTTCTTGTCCAGTATATGTCCTACGATATTGGCATCCGACGGATTCAGGGCCGGAGCATCATCCGCCCATGCTGCTGTAAAGACACAACACAGGCATAGTATAAGCGTAATTATCTTATTCATTGCGATTTGTTCTGATAAATAGGTAATGTTATAATGTAAAACACGGCACTTTCTAACTCAAAGCCTCCGATGTTTTATACTTTTGACCTGGGTCGAATACATATTTCACCTGGGTCAACTACATGTTTCACCTAGGTCAAAAATGTATTCGACCAGGGTCAAAAGATTAGAAGGACGGTATGTTTATAGTAGAAACACCTATCCTTATCAATAAAAGTCTTACTATTCTTTATCAGAAAACAGGAGGGGCACGAAGGCTAAGCAGCCCTTTGTCTGGGAGTTTATAATCCGGATAGACCGGATATTCTACTATTTCAGCGACTTGCTGTGCATTAAAATTCAGATGTAACGCATGAACAGCCCCATCTTCCACACTAAGAGTCGTCAGTATATGGAATAGCTGTATTTCGGAAAGGGAAGCATGATGATGGCAGGGACCGCCGTTCATCTTTCCGAAAGGGTGAGAATGGACAATCGTCGTGCCATGTTCGATATGGACATGGATAAATAACGTGATACAGCTATAGTAGGCGATAAAAATCACCGGCAGCAGCCATTTCAGATATTTTCTCATCGTTTGTCTCACGCCCTTATTGTTTGGAAGGTGCAAAATTACAAAATATTTTTTATACATTTGCTTATATATTCAATCAAAGCAAACTTTAAAACGACACCATGACAAAAGAACAAATGCTCGAACAATGGACTAGAATCTATGAGCAAGGATACTACAAATGCGCCTTCACCCCGAAAGTATATGAATATCTGGACGAGAAAACCGACCAGGTTCCCGAAACGGTGATGTCGGGCCCAAAGATATATGTTGATTATGACGCCTGGATTATACATGAATTAAACGGGGACAATGCGGAGCTGGCACGCCGCATGCTGGTTATCCTCTCGAAAATACGTCGCGACGGACCTATCCATAAATGGGGGATGAAAGATGATCTGGAGATTTGCCTGCTCATCGGTTACGGCCATGATTTCAGGAACCTGATTAAAGAGTCGGTAACCCGTCACAAAACACAAGGTCCGGAGTTATATGAAACAGCACAGATATTACTGAAATATTGCCCGTCCGAATCGGAAGCATTTGCCGACCTGCTTCTTTCCGATAAACTAAAGGAACTGGAAGAACAGCGAAACAACACCCATGAATTATACCTGGCTTTATACCTGGCCATCCTGTTGCTGGAACAGGATGCGGATAAATATGCCCGCTATCTGCCGGTACTGACTGCTTTGGCTTACAGATATTCCGGTCCGAGTTTCACATTCATCCTGTATTTCTGCTATAAGTTCGCTCCCGAACTAAAAGAGCGTTTACTCCAACTGCTCAAAGAGACTATATCGGCACGGGCCTTGTTCTTCCATCTCAATCCGCATAAGATGCTGGCATTCCTGCAATCGATCGGGGCTCCTTTAGGCATTTATTATTATTTGATTCTGACGGAAGATAATGATGCTGACAAGGCATCCATGTTCCATACCTTATATAAAGAAGATAAAGAACTGTTCATGGAAGTCTACCGGATGCTGGCAAAGACAACTCCCATCCAACAGGCCGCCTACAGCCTTTACCTTTTGTCAATCCTGCTCGAACATGGAGAAGGCACGGAAGAACTGGCAGAAAGTACAGAGTTACAGGCTCGCTGCATGCTTAACCTGCTGGGAGAAAACTTAGGTAACACCGATAATTTTATTTCAGCCCTGACGGACGATTCGACACCGCAAGTTACCTGGGAGAATCGTCTGAAGAATTGCGGCAACTTCGGCTGGGGATACGGGAAAAATGCTCCGGCTTTATTGATCGGTGCCCTGGCTCTTCTATACTGTGAGTCGGAACTGGCCCGGCGGTTCATCAACGTGCTGCTGATTCAGGTCCGTACCAGTGCCGCAATAAATAATCCGGTATATCTTACATACATATTCCTTGAAACACGTAAGAAATGGCTGAACAGTTCTCCAAAGGAAAGCCTTCGGCTATTACTCGACACCACCAGCCGGTTCACCTATGCCGAAGCCTTCAAAGCCTATGCCTATAACCCGAACCGGATGCAGGACGTTCTGGATAAAGAAGATATTATCAGCCACCAGTCTCTGGCACTGGACTTGCTAAACAGCGGCGACCTCTCGATCGAAGAGACACAGAACTGGCTCGACATGATTTACGGAACCTGTAAAATAACGGACGTCCAACCGTTGCTCGGGTTATTATCCAACAAATCGAAGATACTCCGCAAGACTGCCGAAGAGTTGATTAACCTCCATGAAGAAGCAACCCGTCCGTTGCTGGAATCGGGATTATCCAAACTGAAAGGAGATGCCCTGGCAGCCGGTAAACGAATCATCAAACGCTGGGACAACGAACGGAAATTCGGTGCAGACTTTACCTTTACCAAAGAAAGCGTCGTCGAATATTGCAACGACAACTTCGACAAGGATAATCAGAAATTCATTGCCTGGATACCCGAAGACATGTTCACCGACGTACGCTTTGCCGACATGACCGAAAAAGCGCCCGCCATCGTCACCCGTTATATCCTCTCCGAATATCTCTGTCTGGAAGAAGCCTACAAAATAAAGGCTTGCGATAAAATAACGGAGCAGTTGCATACTCCGGACTTCCAGCAAATGATGGAGAACATTTATCTGTTCTGGAAAGAGAACGGAGCCGAAGCCAAAAAGAAAATGATTATGGTCCCGTATTGCATCTACGGTTCCGACACACAGATACTCCGCCTCAAAACGCAGTTGAAAGACTGGGCCGAAGCTTCACGTGGTGCTATCGCCGCCTTTGTGGTCAACGCCATCGCCATGAACGGAGGAAGCGTTGCACTGGTCATGATAGACGGCATCTCTGTCAAGTTCCCCAATAATCAGGTCAAAAATGCCGCCAAGGCAGCCTTCTCTTTTGCAGCCAAAGCATTGGAAATACCGGAGGATGAACTCTCCGACAAGATTGTCCCCACCCTGGGCTTCAATAAGGAAGGAGAAAAGATACTCGATTACGGTCCGCGAAACTTCACAATAACCTTGATGCCCGACTTCTCACTTTCTATCTTCGACAACGAAAAACAGAAAGCCATCAAGTCGATGCCTGCTCCCGGAGCCAATGACGACGCAGTGAAAGCGACGGCCGCCAAAAAGGAATTCTCCGAACTGAAAAAACAAATCAAGGCCACCGTACAGTCACAAACCAACCGTTTGGAAAAGGTACTGATGAACGGACGTCGCTGGACAGCCGGTTCCTGGAACACCCTCTTTGTAGAGAACCCGATTATGCATCGTTTTGCAACCGCCCTGATATGGGGTGTGTATGACGGAGACAAACTGACCGGAACGTTCCGTTATATGGAAGACGGCACATTCAATACGGTAGATGAAGAGGAATATACGCTGCCCGAAAAGGCCGCTATCACCCTCGTCCATCCTATCGAACAGGAGGAAGAAGTTCTTGCAAGCTGGAAGGAGCAACTGGATGATTATGAAATTGTGCAGCCCATCCCGCAACTAACCGCTCCCATAATTGTTTTAGGAGAAAAGGAGACGGACGGAAATAAGATAACCCGTTACAACGGCCTGACCGTCAAGTCAGGAAAGATAAGCAGTATGGCAAAGAAACACAACATGGTTCGCGGAGAGGTATGGGATGCCGGCAGCTACACTTGTTATCATCTGGTAGACAAATACCTGAATATGGCCGCCCTGCTGAACTTCGAATATATGTACATGGACCAGGAGTATAATGACGACGTGACACTCGGAGATGTCATCCTCTACCGCCTGGGAGAAGACCAGACGACCGACGACGAACCGAAAAACAACGCAATCCTCTCGCCCGAAAGTGTTCCGGCCCGCTTCCTGAGCAGTGTATTGGGTATTTTTGATGTATTGAAAGAAGAATAAAAAGGATATGAAGAAAAAGCAACAACCGGATTTAGCAGCATTATTCGACAGCTATTGCGAAGCATATACAGCCTCCGACTGGCAGGTTCTGAAAACATTTCAGGAGATGCCGCTCGACGACATAATCCGTAAGAACAAACAGGCAGCATACGATTATTTATATAGTGATGTCGCATTGAAAAAGAGACTGATCTGGTTGAATAAGCTGTTTTCCGATTGCGGCTTGAGAGACTATGAGCAGTTACTGGGATTATTGAAGGAAAACTCCAAACTAATCCGCAGAAACATCGAAAAGATCATCCTCGACAAGGAGAAGAAAACCCGCAATTTACTGGAACAGCTATATCCGGAACTGGACGAGGATTCGCAGAACTGGACCCGGCAGTTATTCAAATACTGGGACAACGCACATGCCTCAGCCAGTAAAATCAAATTCAGAAACAAACAGGCTGTTATCGACTATTGCAGCAAACATATCGAGCTCTATTGCACGCAACAAATAGCCTGGTTACCGCAGAAGCCTTATACGAGAATCCATTGGGCAAACGAAACTGATGTAGACGAGTTTGTGCCGCGCCATGTGCTCCGCTATGTATTAAGCGAACATATGGCACTCACCCAAATCACCCGGCTGCATGCCTGTGATGCGATTGTCCCTTTCGTCGATGAAAAAGAATGGCAGGCGGCCCTGGAAGAACTGTTCCGCTATTGGCTGGCAGACAGTGCGGAGGCCAACAGGAGGATGCTTTTGCTTCCTTATTGTTTCTACGGGGCAGAATGGCAGATAGCCCAATTAGCCCCCCTGATAAAGTCATGGTCGAAAGCCTCCCGCAAACAACTTGTCGGCCTCACGATGAAGTTGCTGGGATTGAAGGCTAGTCCTAACGCGCTTATCATACTCAACGACTGGATGGAGACTGCTCCCAACGGCATGTACAAACGTGCTGCCTGGGAAGCATTCCGTCAAGCCGCCATCCGGAAAGGCCTGTCGATAGAAGAACTCGCCGACCAAATCATCCCCGACTTCGGTTTTAACCGCCAAGGAGAAAAGAGGGTGGATTATGGCACACGTACTTTCCGGGTAACTTTGATGCCCGACTTCAGCATATCCGTACTTGATCTTGATAAGCAGAAAGTAAGCAAGTCACTTCCCGCCCCTTTGAAGAGCGATGATCGGGAGAAAGCTGAAAATGCCAGAGCCGAACAGGCCAGCCTGAAGAAACGGGTAAAGACACAGACCAATATTCAGAAAAAACGGCTGGAACAGTCACTCAAGAACGGACGGACCTGGCCCAAAGAGGCCTGGCTGGCAACCTTTATAGAGAATCCGGTCATGCGGTATATAGCAACCGGACTTATCTGGGGCGTTTATAAGGAAGGGAAACTCCAGGATTCTTTCCGTTACCTGGAAGACGGCACGTTCACAACTGCCGACGAAAAAGAATTCCTTCTCCCGGACAACGCAGTCATTTCCCTCGTGCATCCGATTGACTTGCCCGATGAAACGCTGGCTGGCTGGAAAGAGCAACTGGACGATTACGAGCTTATTCCTTTCATTCCCCAACTGAGCGCACCGGTCCATCGTCTGACCGAAACGGAAAAGCAGGGAGATACCCTTCTTCGTTATTCAGGGAAAAAAGTCTATCTCAGCAACATTTACGAGTTTGAAACGGCAGATATAACCACCCGGATAGAAAACAACACGCTTCATATCATAGACCGGTCTCTCAATGTGGTGGCACAGCTTTCATTTGTTTACGAAGAAAGTGATTGTTTCCTGAAAGAGTTATACTTCTCATCCGTGGAAGAAGGGGAAGATATAAACACCATACAGTTGCCCAAAGAGGAAAGGCTACCGTTATCGTCTATCCCCGAACGCTTTATCAGCACTCTGCTGGATATACTGAATCGTGCCTTTCCGCTGAATGAATAATCGAATAAAACAAATACAGCACTTACATATATTATATGGATAACAAAATTCAGAAACCATTGATGGAGATGCGCTATGCCGACGAGCTTGCCGCACTCCGCAAACAAGATACAGGAGCCAAGCCGACAAACTGGCAACTCTCTCCCCGTGCAGTCCGTGCCTTTATCCTCGGTCAAAGCGAACCGATAGAACTGGACGGACGGCAGGTCACCATCACCCCGAAGTTCTTCGGCGATGACGCCCTGATTGAACGTGCCATCATCACCCTGGCCGGTAACCGGGGATTAATGTTGGTTGGTGAACCGGGCACGGCAAAGACCATGTTAAGCGAACTGCTTTCTGCCGCTATCTGCGGCATCAGTACCAATACAGTACAAGGTACGGCCGGAACCAGCGAAGACAATATCAAATATTCCTGGAACTATGCCCTTTTGCTTGCCAAAGGACCGGTCAAGGAAGCCCTTGTCCCCTCTCCCGTCTATATCGGCATGAAGCGGGGAATCATCACACGCTTCGAAGAAATTACCCGCTGCCCGCTGGAAATACAGGACAGCCTGATCAGTATTATGAGCGACCGGGTATTGAATATACCCGAACTGGGAGAAGAAGGATTGCTCTTCGCCTCATCCGGATTCAATGTGATAGCAACCGCCAATACCCGCGACAAAGGGATTAACGAAATGAGTAGTGCCCTGAAACGCCGTTTCAACTTCGAGACAGTCGAACCGATACGCAGCGTAGCATTGGAAAGCCGCATCATCACCGACCAATGCCAGGGAATGCTGGCTGCCAACGGATTGGAAATGCCGGTGCAGGAAGAGGTTGTCGACATTCTGGCCTCCACCTTCAATGAACTACGCAACGGAACCTCCTTCGAGAAAGCCAAGATACAGAAGATGTCGGGCGTAATGAGTACAGCCGAGGCCGTATCCGTTTATTACCAATCCGCCCTGGACGGATATTATTACGGAGACGGAAGCGTAAGCATGCGTTCCCTGGTACAAAACCTGTTGGGTGCCGTCATGAAAGAAAACAAAGACGATTTGCCCAAACTGAAAGATTACTTTAACGGCGTAGTCCGGCTGAAAGCCGAAAGACAAGGAGGAAAATGGAAGGAATATTACGACAACCGGACCTGGCTGAAATAGAGCACCTCTTCGCAACCAGTTTCAATATGGACGGACAGGTGGTGTACTTTCCGGTACGTCACCACTCCCCTGTCTGTGCGCTGCATCTGCAACGTACAATCAACAGCTTCCGTCCGGAACTGATCCTGATAGAAGGACCTTCGGATTCGGCACAACTGTTGCCTTACATAGCCGACGAAGAATCGGTTCCGCCTTTTTGCATCTATTACAGTTACGATGACAAGGAGGGAAAAGTAAGTGAAGAAAAAGAGAAGTATCGCGCTTACTATCCATTCCTCTCTTATTCGCCGGAGCTGGTCGCTATCCGTGAAGGGGCACGTCGCAACATACCGACCCGTTTTATAGACCTGCCCTATGCACTTCGACTGATAAATAAAATAGAGGAAGAGCCGCAGACACAGTTCTATTATAATGAGAATAAGGAATACGAAGTAAATACCTATACGGCCATGATTGCCCGCAAAGCCGGATGCCGCAGCTTTGCGGAATTTTGGGAAAGCCGCTTCGAGCTGGATGCCGGAAAAATGAAAACACACGACTTCGTGCGCAATGTTTTTCATCTCGGTTATTTCATGCGGCTGGCAACACCCGGCAACGAAACGTCCCTGAAAGAAGACCGGCAACGGGAAACTTATATGGCAGCAGAAATACGAAAAGCAATCCCCAACCATCAGAAAATACTGGTAGTGGCAGGTGCTTTCCATATCGCCGGCTTAATGGATGAGTTGCAATCAGACCGGAAACAATCGCTGAAATCAGGCAACCCGGAGCACGTCGCTGCTTATCTGATGCCTTACACATTTAAGGAGGCCGACAGTAAAAGCGGTTACGCCGCCGGTATGCCCTTCCCTGCTTTCTACCAGGAAGTCTGGGAAAAGATGGAAAAACAAAAGAAAGACCCGTTTGCTTCGACCGTTCTCGAATATATTATAAAGACGGCCCGTTATGCCCGTAAAACACAGATAATCTCCCTGCCCGATGAGATTAATGCCTTGAATATGGCACGTTCGCTGGCTATATTGAGAGGCAAACAGAGTGCCGGCGTATATGAATTGCTGGATGGTGTACGAAGTTGTTTTGTGAAAGGCGACCTGAATGCGACTTCGACTTTCGAAGTGGATTTCCTGTATCGTCTTCTCTCCGGGATGGGTGCCGGAAAGATTGCGGCCAACGATTGCATTCCGCCTGTGGTCCGTGAGTTTCGTTCCTTATGTTCGCTTCACCGGTTAAAGACATCGACTATCGAACGGCAGGAAGTAACGCTCGACATCATTAAGAATCCGGCCCATTACAGGAAAAGCCGTTTCCTTCACCAGATGGAGTTTTTGGAGACAGGTTTCGCCACCCTTCAGTCTGGTCCCGATTATGTGAACCAGAAGAACAAAAACCTGGTACGGGAACAATGGATATGCCGTTACGGCACAGGCGTTGAAACCCGTTTGATTGACCTGTCCGTCTACGGGGCGACACTCTCGCAGGTTTGCAACTCGCTCATCGAAAAGAATTTTAAAGACAGCATGACGGCAGAAGAGCTGGGCAAACTGCTCATTTCCGTTCAGGTGATGGGGATAGAAGGCTTTTATTCCCGGTATGAAGACACTGTCCGGCTGGTAGTGGAAAGCGAAGGGAATTTTATCAGCCTCTGCAAACTTATCAACAGCCTGTTATACCTCACCAATATGCAGCAATTGATGGACGGAACTATCCAGCCGGTCATTGCCGGATTGGCACGAACCGCGTTCAATGGAGCAGTCGTACTGATTCCGTCACTGAAAAGCACAACGGAAGAAGAAGAACAGGAAATCTGTGAACAGATGCGCAACCTCTACAGTTTCACTATGGATACGAAAGACTGGTTCGATACCGCCGCTTTCCTGTCTGCCGTAGAGAAGATATTGAACGATAGTTTCAGCAACAGCCGCCTCTTCGGCCTCTGCCTTGCTATACATTATAAAGAAGGACAAACCGGACAGGCTGTTTTCTGCCGGCAGATAGCCACCTACCTCGAAAGCAGCATCACGCATCCTGAGCAGGCGGCCTCCTTTATCTGCGGCCTGTTTCTGATTGCCCGCGATGTGTTATTTACCGACCCGCATATCCTGGAAGCGATAGACCGGGTTATCGCCAATGCCGACCAGGAGACTTTCCTGACTATTCTGCCCAACCTGCGTTATGCCTTCACCGGCTTTCTCCCGGCAGAAGTCAACCGCCTGGGACAACAGGTTGCGGAATATCATCAGATAGCGGAAACCCGCTTAACAGGAAGTATCACTGTTTCACAACAGGAAATCACCGAAGCTATGCGCCTGGATAAACTGGCGGCAGAAGCACTAAAAACATGGAGAATCATCGAATGGACAAGCACGAAATAGTCAACCGCTGGCGGCTTATATTGGGAGACTTTGCCGAAAACAGCCTGCCCCTCGACCCGGAGAACGCAGAACTGGACGGTACGCTTTATTTCCTATACAACCGCGAATATACCGATGAACAGGGAATACGGAACGACTTCCCCAACCGGGGAGGCCGTGGCGGCTCCATGCTGACCGTCCCCGGATGGCTGAAAAAAGTAAAGAAGCTGTTCCCCAGAAAGACCGTCGAAATCATGCAGAAACAGGCTTTGGATAAATATAACCTTACCCAACTGCTGACCGACGAATCTGTCCTGAGCCAACTCGAACCGAATATCGGACTGCTGAAAAATATCCTGACGTTCCGCAACATGATGCCGGAACATGTCAGAAAGCTGGCTTATTCAATCGTGGAACAGGTCATAAAAGAGATTCAAAAGAAGCTGGAAATAAATGTACGCAAAGCCTTCTACGGAAAGAAACTTCCGCATACCAATTCCAGCTACAAAATATTCCGGAACTTCGATTTCAAGCAGACCATCGAAAAGAATCTGAAAAACTACAGCCGCGAACACGGAACAATTATCCCCGACCGCCTGTATTTCAACCAGAACATACGTCGTTACAATCCCTGGCATATCGTCATCCTGGTAGATGAGAGCGGCAGCATGCTCGATTCGGTAATCTATACGGCTGTCATGGCCTCCATCTTTGCCAAAATGCCGTTTCTTTCGGTCAAGCTGGCGATATTCGACACATCGGTCGTCGATTTGAGCGAACATCTCGACGATCCGGTCGGTATCCTGATGAAAGTACAGCTGGGTGGCGGAACGGATATACATAAAGCGCTGGAATATGGAAAGAAACTAATCTCCGCGCCACAAAAAACCATAGTAGTACTGGTAAGCGACCTTTACGACGGGAACAACTATAGTTATATGTTCCGCTCCTGCCGCGACATCATCGAAGCAGGAAGTAAGTTGTTCGTATTGCCGGCACTCGACTACTCCGGTGCCCCCTGTTATGATGTCCGTGCCGCACGGACCATTGCCGGCATGGGTGCCGATGTAGCCGCAATAACCCCTGAAGAGTTAGCAGAATGGATAGGAAAGATTATATCATAAACGGAGACGGATGCCACGCTTCCGCCGGACAGTTCGTCCCTTTTGCCAACGAAGCCTTCCTGGTTACGCTGGCAAACAAAGGTCTATATAAACGTGCCCTGAAAGACCTGGAAACGACCGGACAAATCACCCTGACGGTTACAGGCAGCAATCTACAGGTCCAACTGAACGACATCACCGTCTGCCTCGCCCCCAATGTATCCCAAAGCACATGCAGCTGTCCTTCCAAAACTGTCTGCAAGCATATCCTGATGGGAATACTTGCCGCAGCCGGTTATGCTGCAACCGCAGAAGACGATAAAAACGCCGTGCCGGAAACGTCTCCGGACCTGCCTTCTTCCGCCCCCTGGGAGAAATTGATAAATGCAGACCTTACGCAACTTCGCAAACAGGCCGGCAAGAAATTGTTCGAAGACACCCTCCGTCTCATCCAGGATGGCTGGACGGCCGACTTCACGGAAGGCGACATGCTGGAAGCCACTATCAACACCGAAAACATCACTGTCTTTTTTCCCAAAGAAGACAGCCTGAACCGTTCCGTCTGCAAATGCGGAGAAAACGGATTGTGCAAACATAAACTGATAGCCATCCTGTCATACCTGAGCCGGCAGGGAATACTATCGTCCGACTCCGCCGGCAACCAGCCGGAACTCTCCCTACTGACGGAGGATACGGTAAAAGTCTTACAGGGAGCTTCCCGTTTCATCCTCGGCATATTGGAAAAAGGCCTGATCAGTTGCGGAGAAAACGAGGCGGAAACAGCCATCCAGTATTCCATCCGCCTGGAAACCTGCGGAATCGGAAATCTGGCCCGCTTATTCCGTTCGCTCTCCTCCGATATCGAAAATATGCTTGCCAAACATGTGGGTTTTCAGTCTCCTACGACTTTTGCCACGCTCTCCCGGTTGTATAACACGCTTACCTTACTCTTACGGAATACACAAAACAACGAGATGCTCGGCAAACTGATTGAAGGGACACGCTCGGATTATTACACCACCCCTATCGGCCATTTCACCGGACTGGGCGCTTATCCCTGGCAAACCCGTTCGGGTTATTTCGGAATTACGGCTTATTTCTTCTATCAGGAGAAAGAGAGTATCTGCACGCTGACATCGAGCATGGCTGATTATTATGAACATACCCAGTCACTCGTTACACCGGAAAACCTGAGGAAACAACTCGAGATGCAAAGCTTTTGGGGGAACAGCGCATCACTGGCCCGGTTATCGATATCCACCCTTACATTGCGCAACTTCAAGCTGAACAGGCAAAACCGCCTCTCATCGTCCTCACAAACACAATGTGAGATAGCAGATAAAGTAACAATCGGTCATCTGAATACATTACTTACGGTTCCGGAGTTATCCGATTTATCCACACGTCCGGACCAACACTACGATTATTTCCGGAAAAAACAACCCGAACAACTGGCTTTAGTCCCTTTCACTCATCTTTCAGAGATACGGTTCAGCTCCTACGAACAGAAACTCTATTTCACCATGACTGACGGTCAGACAGAGACGGAAGGTTCTCTGGCATACAGCGAACTGAACCGTAATGCTATCCGCAAACTGGAACAACTGGGACAACCCTATACAGAAAAGAAACAGCGTTACATGGTCTGCCAGAAACGACCGGACACACTGATTCCAATCAGTATTATCACCGCTTCAGAGATTGATAACTTCTACTTCTAACTTTTTTAAAAGCGAACACAATGATCATAAAGAATCTCCTTGCCGAACTGGAACTCCAGCTTTCCGACATCGCCTTCTCCGGCTTGCGCAACATACAACCGGTCACCCTCCAAAAGCTGGAAGACCTCAAACACTGGATGAATGAATTAAATATGTCTGAAGCCATCCATTTAACAGACCGTTTTATCGATTCAGTCTATGCCTGGCAAGCCGGACAAACAACCCTGGAAACCGTCGCCGCCAATCTATGCGCACTGGAGTTTTATGAAAAGAATTTAGTTAACAATTAATTTTGACATCAAAGGTTTTATTCAAAATATTTCCAACTAATTGTAAGCATATCATACTATATATCTAATAATTTGTTACTTTTGTGGGCGATTTTAAAACGTACACAAAATCTACTAATATCATAAGTCTATGGCAAAGATAACAAAAGAGGAAGCACTTCGGTATCATTCCGAAGGCAAACCCGGAAAGATTGAAGTAATTCCAACAAAACCCTATAGTACACAAACAGATTTATCATTGGCCTATTCTCCCGGTGTGGCAGAGCCTTGCCTGGAAATAGAGAAAGAACCGCTTGATGCCTATAAATATACATCAAAAGGTAATCTGGTAGCCGTTATCTCCAACGGTACTGCTGTTTTGGGACTGGGTAATATCGGAGCGCTTGCCGGCAAACCGGTTATGGAAGGCAAAGGCCTCCTGTTTAAAATCTTCGCAGGAATCGATGTATTCGATATCGAAGTGGACCAGAAAGATCCCGATAAGTTCATCGAAACCGTAAAAGCAATCGCCCCTACTTTCGGCGGTATCAATTTGGAAGATATCAAAGCGCCCGAATGTTTCCAGATTGAACAGCGACTGAAAGCGGAACTGGATATCCCGGTGATGCACGACGACCAGCATGGTACGGCAATCATCTCCGGTGCCGGTCTGCTCAATGCGCTTGAAATAGCCGGAAAGAAGATTGAAGATGTAAAAATCGTTGTCAACGGTGCAGGTGCCGCTTCCATCTCTTGTACGAAACTGTATGTGATGCTGGGAGCCCGCAAGGAAAACATCATCATGTGCGACAGTAAAGGGGTTATCTCTACGCATCGTACCGACTTGAACGAATCGAAGAAAGAATTTGCTACCACAAGAGATATAAAGACGCTGGAAGAAGCCGTTGTCGGTACAGACGTATTCCTGGGATTGTCTGTTGCCAATGTGCTGACACAAGAGATGGTGCGTTCCATGAACGAAAACCCGATCGTATTCGCTCTGGCTAATCCGAATCCGGAAATTTCATACGCCGATGCAATGGCATCACGCGAAGATATTATTTTCGCAACAGGACGTTCGGACTATCCGAATCAGATCAATAATGTTTTAGGATTCCCATATATCTTCCGCGGAGCATTGGATACACATGCCAAAGCAATCAACGAAGAGATGAAACTGGCCGCCGTACATGCCATCGCCGAACTGGCAAAAGAACCGGTTCCCGATGTGGTAAATGCAGCGTATAAACTGAAACGTACGACTTTCGGACGCGATTATATCCTGCCGAAAGCGCTCGACCCACGGTTGTTGACACGAGTATCGGTTGCTGTTGCCAAGGCAGCTATCGAGTCGGGTGTCTCACGCAAAACAATCACAGACTGGGAAGACTATGCCAACCATTTGCGTGAAATGATGGGCTACGATAATAAACTGCTCCGTTCCTTCACCGACATGGCAAAAGCAAATCCGAAACGTGTGGTATTTGCCGAAGCCAACCACGTGAACATGCTGAAAGCAGCCGTAGAAGCCAAAGCTGAAGGAATCTGTTATCCGATCCTGTTAGGCAACGAAGAACGTTTGGAAAAAATTGCTGCCGAAGAAAACCTAAGCCTGGAAGGTATCGAAATCGTCAACCTGCGCCACGACCGTGAAGAAGAACGCCGCGACCGCTACGCCCGTATCCTTTCTGAAAAGAGAGCACGCGAAGGCGTTACTTTCTCGGAAGCACGCGAAAAGATGGTCGGCCGGAACGCTTTCGGTATGATGATGGTGGCAACCGGCGATGCGGATGCATTTATCACAGGTGTTTACAGCCGTTATTCGGAAGTGACAAAGTTGGCGGAAGAGATCATCGGTATCCGTCCGACATACGACCATTTCGGTGCCATGAACATTGTAACTTGCAAAAAGGGTACTTTCTTTATGGCAGATACGCTGATTAACCGTCATCCGTCCACAGAAGTCCTGATCGACATTGCCCGCCTGACGCATGATGCGGTGAAGTTCTTCGCGCACGATCCGGTTATCTCGATGGTATCTTATTCAAACTTCGGTTCCGATAAGCAGGGAAGCCCGCTGAAAGTGCACGGCGCTATCGAATACCTTCACAAGAATCATCCGGAAATCGTCGTAGACGGTGAAATGCAGGTAAACTTTGCATTAGACAAGAAGTTGCGTGACGAGATGTATCCGTTCAACAAGCTGAAAGGCAAAGATGTAAACACATTGGTATTCCCGAACCTGAGTTCGGCCAACAGTGCTTACAAACTGTTGCTCGAAATGGGTGTCGTAGAAACCATCGGCCCGATCCAGATGGGATTGAACAAACCGATCCACTTCACCGACGTAGAAAGCTCTACCCGCGACATCCTCAACCTGACAACCGTTGCCGTTGTAGATGCAATCGTACAGGAGCAAATTGAAAAAGGAGAATAAAAACTTTATTCTTTATAAGAGCAGTGTCAAAATACACTAAATGGCACTGCTCTAATCTTTCAGGCAATCCCCAGCAACTCCACCTCAAAGATTAACGTTGAAAATGCAGGAATCGGACCGGAAGCCCGGTTTCCATATCCTACAGTATAAGGGATATAAATAACCCATTTATCCCCCACATGCATTTGTTGAAGTGCAATCTGCCATCCTTCGATAACCTGGTTCAGACGGAAAGCCTCCGGGCAGTTACGTTCGTATGAATTATCAAATTCGCGCCCATTCATCAGAGTCCCCCGATAATGAACGGAAACAACGTTATCCAACCGGGGAGAAACAGTACCGCTCCCCTGCTCCGTTACTTTATATAATATCCCGCCAGCCAGTTTCCTTACACCTTCCTGTGAAGCTATTTCTTCCAGATACCGCAGATTTTGCTCTTTATATTCCTCTTTCCTGTTCTTTGCCATTTTAGCCATTCTTTCTTTTTCACCGGCAAAGATAAATTATTCTTCAAAAAAGGTCTAAACTTCGTTTAAAATGAATGTGAAGTCCGTTTAAAACGAGCTGAAATTCGTTTAAAACGAGTATGGAGCCCATTTAAAACGAGTTTTTATTCATTTTAAACGAGGTTTTACTATCCTGTGAAAATTAGTCCTTTATTAAACCAAGAGTGACTTTTTTGTGTTTATGTGTAGAATCTAAACAAAAAGTTATGCACATAAGTACATGGTGTTATACTATGCTTTGCCTTTTTCTGCCAATGACGCTGATGGCACAGGCTAAGCATAAGTACCTCGATCACGCATTGCCGGAAGCGTGGCAGGAAAATGACAGTAATTTTCAACAAACCTTACCCGTTGATGACAACTGGTGGAGGAATTTCAATGATCCGGTATTGGATTCCCTGATCGATGTGGCCGTAAAGCAGAACTATTCTGTGCAGATGGCTGCCGACCGTATCGCTATGGCGAAAGCCAACCTGCGCATACAACAGGGCAGTTATTCACCGACGCTGGGATTATCGGCGGGATGGAACCGGCAACAAAGCAGCGGCAACACCAGTAGTTTGCCGCAAACAATCACCCAATATGCCGATGCCTCGCTCTCCATGAGCTGGGAAGTCGACGTATTCGGCAGTATCCGTAACCGGGTGAAAGCGCAGAAAGAGAATTTCGCTGCCTCCAAAGAAGAGTACAATGCCGTCATGGTATCGCTTTGTGCACAGGTCGCATCGGCCTATATCAACCTGCGTGAACTGCAACAAGAGGTCGATGTAGTTACCCAAAACTGTCTGTCGCAACAGGCTGTAGTCGAAATCACCCAGAAAAGGTATGAAACCGGCCTGGTGTCAAAACTGGATGTGGCACAGGCACAATCCGTATATTACAGTACCAAGGCCTCGCTCCCCATGCTGGAAGCAGGTATCATCCAGTACACGAACGCCCTGGCTGTGCTGATGGGACTGTATCCGCAAGACGTTAAAGGACTGATCGACCATCCGCGCCCCCTGCCCGATTACATCGAAACCGTCGGAGTTGGATTTCCCGCCAACCTGTTACTGCGTCGTCCGGATATCCGTTCTGCCGAACGCCAGGTCAACGCCCAGGCCGCGACATTGGGTGCATCCAAATCCGACTGGTGGCCGCAGGTTTTCGTCAAAGGTTCCATCGGATTCGCTTCTCACGACATCGATAAGATAGCCAACCATAACAGCCTGACATATGAAATCGCACCCGCCATCTCCTGGAATTTCTTCCAGGGAGGCAAACTGGCACAGGCAACCCGCCTGGCAAAAGCCCAGTTAGACGAAACAATCAGGCAGTTCAACCAGACCGTCCTCACCTCCGTACAGGAAGTCGATAATGCGATGAGTTCCTATAAAAACTCCATCAAACAAATTGTCGCCCTCCGCGAAGTAGTCAATCAGGGCCAACAAACGCTCGACCTCTCGCTCGACCTCTATAAACAGGGACTGACACCGTTTCAGAATGTACTGGATGCGCAACGCTCGCTGCTGTCGTATGAGAATCAATTGACACAAGCCAAAGGCCAGTCGCTCGTCTATCTGATTCAGCTCTACCAGGCACTGGGCGGAGGCTGGGACGAAGACGGGTATTAAGAAAGGTAGTTTATCAAACTAAAAAACACAAATATGAAAACATCTGTCAGAATCGCCCTGATCGCCTTGTCGGTCCTTATGCTGGCATCGTGCAAAGGGAAAAAGCAACCGGCGGAAACAGCCGCCCCTTCCATCAGCGTGGCAACACCGGAAGTAAAAGACATTACGCTGACAAAAGACTATCCCGGTTATCTGAGTTCGGAATTGACCGTCAATCTGGTGGCCCGGGTAAACGGTTATCTCCGGACCTCCCACCTGGTGGCCGGCAGCAAAGTGAAGAAGGGAGAACTCATCTTCGTGATCGAGCCCGACACTTATCAGGATAATGTAACCCAGGCCGAGGCGGCACTTAAAACCTCCAAAGCGCAACTCGACTATGCCCGCAGCAATTACGAGCGGATGAAAGAAGCCGCCAAAAGTGGAGCCGTCAGCCAGATACAGGTATTGCAGGCCCAATCGACCGCACAGGAAATGGAGGCATCCGTCCGTAACTCGGAAGCCGAACTGAATACGGCACGCACCAACCTCAGCTACTGCTATATCCGTGCCCCGTTCGACGGACGAATCACCCGGGCCACTTACGACATCGGCAATTATATCAACGGAGCGGCGCAGCCCGTCACGCTGGCTACCCTTTATAAAGATGACAAAATGTTCGTCAACTTCAATATAGAAGATAACCAGTTTATGAAAATGATGATTACCGCCGCCCAAAACGATTCGACCGTCAAACTGCCGGAAACAATCGCCGTACATCTGGGAGACAACGGACGGCAAAACTACACCGGACAGTTGGATTATTTCTCTCCCAATGTCGACCTGTCGACCGGAACACTGAACGTCCGTGCCAACCTGGATAACAAGGACGGCGAACTGAAAAGCGGATTATACGTCACCATCACCCTGCCCTACAGCGAAAAGCGGGATGCCGTTCTGGTACACGACGCCTCTATCGGTACCGACCAGCTGGGCAAATATCTTTATATCGTAAACGATTCCAATATCGTACGGTACCGTCATATAGAACCGGGACAGTTGGTAGACGACACCTTACGCCAGGTCGTCAGCGGACTTGAACCGAACGAACGTTACGTCACCACCGCTTTATTGAAAGTGCGTGACGGAATGAGTATTACCCCTATAAAATAAGAACGTCATGGTAAAATTCTTTATAAACAGACCCATCTTTGCCACCGTTCTTGCCCTGATTATCGTGGTTGCGGGATTGGTCACACTCAACGTATTACCCATCGCCCAATATCCGGATATCACGCCGCCTACCGTACAGGTTTCGGCCGTTTATCCGGGAGCCGATGCGCAGACGGTTGCACAAACTGTCGGACTGCCGATCGAGCAACAGGTGAACGGTGTGGACGGAATGCTTTATATGAGCTCCAACTCCTCCAGTTCGGGTGCTTACTCACTGACCATCACTTTTGCTGTCGGTACGGACATCGACATGGCAACCGTCATGGTACAGAACCGTGTCAGCATTGCACAAAGCAGTCTGCCGGAAGCAGTAATCGTACAAGGAATCACGACTAAAAAGCAATCATCCAACATCGTGATGATGCTTTCCCTCACCTCCAGGGATTCTCTTTACGACGGACTTTATCTGAGCAACTATGCCAGCCTGAACCTGACCGACCAGCTGGCCCGTCTACCGGGAGTCGGTTCGGTAAGTGTCATGGGAGCCGGCAACTACAGTATGCGTATCTGGCTCGACCCCGAAGTCATGCGCATCCGCAACCTGACGCCGGACATGGTTTTCCAGGCTATCTCCACACAGAACAGGCAGGTTTCTGCCGGTTATGTAGGGCAGCCAATTGCAGAGGCGAACAATCCTTATCAATACACCCTGACCGTAAAAGGCCGGCTGACTACGCCGGAGGAATTTGGCAATATCATCCTGCGGACAGAGCAAGGCGGTAAAATACTCCGGCTGAAAGATATTGCCCGTATCGAACTGGGCAGCTCCTCCTACAACGTGACTTCACGGTTACGGGGACAACAGGCTGCCGCCATTGCCATCTACCAGCTACCCGGCTCCAACTCGCTGGAAGTATCCAAAGCCGTACGGGCAAAGATGGAAGAGATAGCCTCCACCCTTCCGCAAGGCGTCGAATACGGCGTTACCCTCGACACGACAGAAGTCATCAACGCTTCTATCGACGAAGTGTTGGTGACTTTCCTGGAAACAACAGCCCTGGTTGTCCTGGTTATTTTCCTTTTCCTCCAGAATTTCCGGGCGGTAATCATTCCCTGCCTCAGTATTCCTGTTTCATTGATAGGAACACTGGCTGTCATGGGGGCATTGGGATTCTCGGTCAACACATTAACGTTATTCGGATTGATCCTGGCGATTGCCATTGTGGTAGACGACGCAATCATTGTCGTCGAGAACTCGTCGCGATACATGGATACCGGGAAGTATACGGCACGCGAAGCGGTAACAAAAGCAATGAGCGAACTCGTCGGGCCGGTTATCGGTGTCGTATTGGTTCTGTTGGCGGTATTTATCCCCACCACTTTTATTGGCGGCATCTCCGGACAACTTTACAAACAGTTCGCCCTGACGATTGCTGCCGCAACCGTCCTGAGCGGCATCAACTCATTGACATTGACACCGGCACTCTGCGCCCTGTTCCTGCGCGCCACTAACGACCCGAAGTTTGTCGTCTTCAAAGCCTTCAATAAGGTATACGACAAAACACAGAAAATCTACGATGATGTTGTCGACCGCATGTTGAAACATCAGCTGGTCACATTGATAATCTTCCTGATCGTTTCAGCTACGGCAGCCGTCATGTTCATGCGCTGGCCTTCGACCTTCATCCCGGAAGAAGACGACGGATATTTCATTATCTCCAGCCAGTTGCCGCCGGCCTCGAGCCTGCCACACACCGAAGCCGTCAGCCAGAAAATCAACAAGATACTGGACACTTATCCGGAAGTCAAAACCTATATGGGAATAAACGGTTTCTCAGTGATGGGAGGCGGCGAACTGTCGAATACCGGTACCTATTTTGTCGTATTGAAGAACTGGAGTGAACGAAAAGGGAAAGGTCATACGGCAGCAGACGTCGTCGCCCGCTTCAACCGGGAAGCCTATGGCATTCAGGAAGCGCAGATATTTGCCCTGGTTCCTCCTGCCATTCCCGGCCTGGGGGCTTCCGGCGGTCTGCAACTACAACTGGAAGACCGCAAGAACCTGGGACCGACCGAAATGCAGCATGCCATACAGACATTGCTGGAAACATACCGTACCAAACCTCAACTTCTGAGTTTATCCAGTATGTATCAGGCGAATGTTCCCCAATACCGTCTGAATATCGACCACGACAAGGTGCAGTTGCTGGGATTACAGCTGAGCGATGTCTTCTCCACCCTCAGCTATTACATGGGAGCCGCCTATGTAAATGACTTTGTCGAGTTCGGGCGTATCTATCAGGTCAAGATTGAAGCCGGCGGACAGGCACAAAAGGTCATTGATGATGTTATGCGGTTGAGCCTGGAAAACAGTTCCGGCAAGATGGTTCCTTTCTCCGCTTTTACAGAAGCGAAACAACAATTGGGATTGGACCAGATTAACCTGTATAATATGTATTCTTCAGCCTCCATCACTTGTATTGCCAATCCGAAATACAGTTCGGGAGAAGCCATACAGGCGATGGAAGAACTCATACAGGAACAGCTGGGCGACAATTTCGGTTACGAATGGACCTCCGTCGCCTATCAGGAGACCAAAGCCGGCTCGACCACGATGTTGATATTCGGTATGGCTTTACTGGTGGCCTTCCTGGTTCTTTCGGCACAATATGAAAGCTGGACAAGTCCGCTGGCAGCCATCATGGGATTGCCAATCGCCTTGCTGGGAGCCATTCTCGGTTGTTTCATTATGGGAGTGCCCGTCAGCGTCTATACGCAAATCGGGATTATCCTGCTGATAGCCCTCTCTGCAAAGAACGGTATCCTGATTGTCGAATTTGCCCGCGACTACCGTGCCGCCGGTAATCCGATACGCGAAGCGGCCCTCGAAGCCGGACACGTCCGCCTGCGTCCTATCCTGATGACTTCGTTTGCCTTTGTACTCGGAGTCATGCCGTTGTTGTTTGCCACCGGAGCAGGAGCAGCCAGCCGTGTATCATTGGGTGCAGCCGTCGTATTCGGTATGGCCATCAATACGATTTTTGCGACCGCCTTTATCCCCAGCTTCTACGAATGGATGCAAACCTTCCAGGAGAAATGGCTGGACAAAGCCTCTCCCAATAAAACTGCAACTAAAGCCTGATACAGGTCTTTAGATTATAAAAAGAGGATGCGCCAAAAGACTGTAACTTTTCGACGCATCCTCTTATCTATTCTGTTGCGGAATGATCACTCAATGTGATCAGAAAGTAATCCCACACATAGAACTGAGTACTTCCACATCCGATTTATAAATGGTATGTTCCCATCGCCGCCCGGCATTGTACTGGTCAAATTCCTTCAACGACAATTTATCTTCATTAAGGGGTCCGACCTGTTCGGGAGACAGGATCTCTGCATAGACGAACGTTCCTTTATCCGGTTCGAGTACAAGCGTATTACGGGGTTGAATGCTCATCGACTTTTCAAAATCATCCAATGCTATAATACGGAATCTTTTCTCCCCGTCTTTATCCGCGATCAGCAAAAGATAGTCTGTTTTATGAGCCGGAGACAAAAAGAGCAGTCCGTCTACCGAATCGATGAATGCCAGTGGAGTATTGGGTTGCGATATTCCTTTTTTCAGATTCGACAGGCCGACCTCGCCATTGGCGAAAACTGCAACCAGGATATCCTCTTTATCTTCCGGATTATACGAGAACAGGACTTTTCCCTCGCCTCCCCAAACACCTATTTTGGGACTGGGAGAACTGGCGATCTTTCCGTTGGCAAACAAAGAAACGAATAAGTGCCCCGGCGTATATCCGTGGTCCGGTTTCTTTATCAGGGGGTTCGTTCGCAAACCGGATGTTTTGCACGCATACGCTTTGTTTTTAGCTTTTCCCTTCTCACTATCTTTTTTTATCTCGCGCATCGGCGGAAGAACGGTCTCTTCTTTTACCTCTACTTCCGGCAGGAGAAAAATCTCCTGTTGCACATTACTGTCTTGTTGTACCTTAAAAATGTATTCTTTCCGTTCCTCGCTGAAGAATACCGGAAACTCAGGCTTCTTAGGTGTTGAATCCAGTTTCAGTGTACGCCTTTGTTTAACAAACTCGTCCACGTTGCACACCGCCTTTGCCATACTTGAACTGCCTGTTCGGGTATATACAACCCCTTTCACCTTCACCACTTCATTGATCGGCACCACCCTGAAGGCCAATACCATCCTCCCGTCTTCATATTCATAGATCCGGCAACGGATATTTTCCTGATACCGGTTCCGGTCTTCTTCTTTTTCTCCCAACTGGCAAATGATACTTCTGTTGACTTCACGAAGGTAGACATCGCTATCGTTACGGGCAAATTTCAAATCCTCTGCCAACCCGTTCAGATAGCCTTTGTCGTTGACGCCGATATAAAGCGTTCCTCCGTCTGTATTCATGAAAGAGGCTATGACACGGGCCAGGACGACACTCTGATCTTCGCCGGCATTTTTATTGGCATGAATAAAGGCCGATGTCTTAAATTCCTTCTCCATGCCTTCATGCCCGAAGTAGACCGGAACATATGTCTTCTTTTCTTTCCCGGGATCCTTAAAGCCCAGCAGCAAATTGATGCTTTTATAGATAACCTCCTGCAACTCCGTATCTTTCTCCCTCAGAAAACGAACAATACTGAAATAGCGGGCCAATTCCGAAACAAGCGGGTTCTTGTCCTGCATAAAAGAGTTCAAGAGCGAGAAAGAGTCTTTTTCATACAACGTCTGCATCACCCGTATCACCTGCCGGCACTGTTTCAGATTGCGGCCATAACGGTTTATATCCATGAGCTCCATCTTCTTCAGCAGATCGCGGAACTTTTGTATGTTCGCTTCCGAAAAACGGGTATGATAAGGCTCCGTCATCAGCACTTCTACATTATATATATAGTCGGCACAAAGTTGGTAATAACGAGCCAACGCCTGGTTGCCGGTGAAGTTACACAAGAGACTCAATATGTTATATACATTGAACCGTTCGGTAGAATCATCCAGTTCCAAAACCAGCGAATCCACGCAAAAGATCAGTTCGCGCACCAGTTCGATCGTTAATGCCGGGTTATCAGCAAGCGTGCTCTTCACCTCTTTTTCCACTACTTCTTTGCTTTCTTTCATATCGCAAGGAGTAATATTCACATTTTCCAGGCTCAGATCTTTCAGGGCGACGAAAAAAGGGTTATTCTCTTTCTTCTGATCGGTCAATAACACGGAATCGCCGTCTCCTTTATAAATCTCTTTTGTCAGAAATATAAAGAAATCGCGTATATTCTCCAACACGGACCGGTCGAAAGCCGCATGGTCAGGACGAGGCACATGCGACTGCACATTGATCGTATTTTTCAGTTTGTGGGAAAGGAGACCGACATATTCAACCTTAAAGATATCTCCGATCCGGTATTTTTTATGCGAGGTCAAAGCAGTCGTAGCCGTAGCTCCGGACGAAAGCAACCACCAGACTTTCCCGTCACGAACTTCGACTACCTTCCCCAGCAATGCTTTCCGCCGTACACATTCCGGATAAATAAATTCATTGAAATCCTGTATCAGGGATAAAAGAATTTCACCTTTCTCCACTTCTTTTATTTTAGCCTGAAACAATTGGTTGACAGAAAACAGATCGGAAAATCCGGGAATCATGCTATAACAGGAATTGATATAGGCAAAAGGCAAACGGGCTTTCAATCCCTGATAAGTTTTGTCGATTATTTCCGCATACATCGACATCGATTCTTTATTAATCGATAAAATACGAATATTTACCCGCTCGTCAGGCGAAGGATAGACAATCCCCGAAAATTCTTCTTCCGACTTCTTCGCAATAAACGCTTCTTCTTCAGGAAACATCTCGACAACCGGTTTGCTGCCCTGCAAAGAAAGAGGAAAATCTTCCGCCAGTTGCTTCCAGTACAACCTGTAATCTTTTATGGTCTTACAGGCATCGAACGAACAGACCGGTTTATCGAATAAGGCCACAAACAACCTGTTATTCAACACAGATACCCGGTCTTTGCGCCCTTTCCATAAAAGGGAAGCATGGGGCAAATGTGTACTGAGCGTAAAACCATCGTTATCGAGTGTCAGCGTATTCGATGCATTGCTATACTGTTGCCACTTAAGTGCCTGCTCAAAAACAGGACAGGCAGCATCTTCAATTGGTATCGTAACGAGTTGTTCCAACATACGCCTTTCATCATAATCACACAAACTGTCCCAGCGGATTTTGCCATTCAGCCGATTCTCTCCGGTTAGCAGCGTATACGATTTATTTTTCAGTACACCGCCATAAACAGAAGGGATACGGGATAAATACCGGCAAATACGTGCAGCGATCACCGCCCGGTCAGAATCGGCAACATCTGCCTCTTTCGATACCAGGTAGAGGAAAGCATGTATTTGTATCGCATTCGTAATAACCGGATGGACAGTGTTCCATTCATCCATGTACCATACTTCGGCAGTCTTATCTTCCACCGCCTGCGCTTTTCTTTTTAACAGGCTGTATAACTCTGCAAGTTCGTTTTTCCCGATTCGCTTGCTTGCTATCAGTTCATTAATCAAACGGACAACCAACATCAAAGCATTCGTCAGAACATCCGTGTCATAGGATAAAAGATATAATATCTGCCGGATTTCTTTTTCTGCATGCCAAAGATTCCCGCTCGCTTTCAACCTGAACAGTATGCTCGCCAGCCGAGATTCGGTCCTTTTATCCAAAATGCATTTACATGCTTCTATTTTCCCTTGCAAATTATCCATCCGCCGAAAGATTTCCTCCCGCTTCAGCTCCACATCATCTTTATAGACAGACTGCAAGTAATCTGATCCTTCACTGATCCACTTAAAAATATCCAAAGCAAGAGTAAACGCTCCGATCGCATTTTTTCTGTCTTTCTGCAAACATTCTGCATGCAGTTCTTCGAAAGCAGCGATTGCCTCTATCCAGGAAACATCATTATTCCGATATAATAGCTGCGCTTTCCTTAATAAAAGATTCGATATATGGTAACTGGACGGACATCTGTTCTTTACAATCCCTATATCCAAAGAGGTGTGAGCTGATATATAATTTACAGTCTTCGTAAAATCAATATGGGTCGATCCTTCCAGTGAAAGATTGTTTTCATATAAAGTGTTTATAGTCAGATCAGTCATATGCATTATTCAGTTTTTTAGTTCATATTTTTATTCAAAGCCAACAATTAGGCAAACGCCTTGATTCCTGAAGGCTAAATATACTACAATAATCTGAAAAACCAAATGAGATTGATGATTAATACCAAATCTTTATCAAGCCGGACAACCGTTTGTTGTTTCTCCTGATAAATAACCCTTATCCACGTATCAAAATTACCTATTTGATTTCTGCTGAATAACATTTTACTTTTGTTCAATAATTAAAAACAAAAGCTGTGTCCGTTCGGTTACATTAATATTCAAGGGTAGAATGTCGTCGACTATATACAGATAAAAAATTCATCTATGGAGAACAAGAAACTCACAGCTGCCAACGGTCGTCCCGTAGCAGACAATCAGAACATCCAGACAGTAGGTCCGCGTGGACAAGTGTTATTACAAGATCCGTGGTTTTTGGAGAAACTGGCCCATTTCGACCGCGAAGTTATTCCCGAAAGACGTATGCATGCCAAAGGCTCCGGAGCATTCGGTACTTTCACCGTCACACATGACATTACAAAGTACACAAAAGCAGCAATCTTCAGTGAAGTAGGCAAGCAGACCGAATGTTTCGTCCGCTTCTCCACTGTTGCCGGCGAACGCGGAGCGGCCGATGCCGAACGTGATATCCGCGGCTTTGCCATGAAGTTTTATACGGAAGAAGGTAACTGGGATTTAGTCGGAAACAATACTCCGGTATTTTTCCTGCGCGACCCGCTGAAGTTTCCCGACCTTAACCACGCCATCAAAAGAGATCCGAAAACGAACATGCGCAGTGCAAACAACAACTGGGATTTCTGGACGTTACTTCCTGAAGCATTGCATCAGGTTACCATCACAATGAGCTCACGTGGAATCCCTTACTCCTATCGTCACATGCATGGATTCGGTAGTCATACGTATAGCTTTATCAATGCAAAGAACGAACGTATCTGGGTGAAATTCCACCTGCGGACATTACAGGGAATCAAGAACCTGACAGACCAGGAAGCAGAAGCAATCATCGCCAAAGACCGCGAGTCGCATCAGCGTGATTTGTTTGAAAGCATTGAAAAGGGAGATTTCCCTAAATGGAAATTCCAGATTCAGTTGATGACGGAAGAGCAGGCAGACAACTATCGTATCAATCCGTTCGACCTGACAAAAGTATGGCCGCACGGTGACTTCCCACTGCAAGACGTGGGCATCCTCGAACTGAACCGTAATCCGGAAAACTATTTTGCCGATGTGGAACAAGCCGCATTCAACCCGATAAATACAGTAGAAGGTATCGGCTTCTCTCCCGACAAGATGCTTCAGGGACGCCTTTTCTCTTACGGCGATGCACAACGCTATCGTCTGGGAGTCAACTCCGAACAAATACCGGTAAACAAACCCCGCTGTCCTTTCCATGCTTATCACCGCGATGGAGCTATGCGTGTAGACGGAAACTACGGTGCCGCAAAAGGATACGAACCGAACAGCTACGGCGAATGGCAGGACTCTCCCGAAAAGAAAGAACCGCCTTTGAAAGCGAACGGCGACATCTATAATTATAACGAACGCGAATACGATGACGATTATTACAGCCAGCCGGGTGCTTTATTCCGCCTGATGCCGGCCGACGAACAGCAGGTGTTATTCGAAAACACCGCCCGCCAGATCGGTGGTGCCGAACTGTTCATCCAGCAACGTCACGTACGCAACTGTTACAAAGCCGATCCAGCTTATGGCAAAGGCGTTGCCGATGCGTTAGGCATCAGTCTGGAAGATGCACTGAAAGAAACAAGATAATCACTTGCGAAGGGGTTCCAGTTTCCTGCCTGGGAAACTGGAGTTCCCTCCGCAGGAAATTACCGGACCTCTAACTCTACTACCTGTCCGATCTCCGGGGCAATCAGGTCCAGCGAGTTTCGGGTAGCAGCTTCAAGTTCGTTCTTCAACGGTTCGTCCCAGGGATGACGGGCAAGTGCGTATTTGGAATGATGGACAGTGACGAGCCTTTTCGCTTTCAGATCACGGGCAGCCTCACCCAGGGCAGCCGGCATCAGATGGATATGTTGCCAGTCTTCATTATATTGTCCGTTTTCCAGAATAGCCAGATCAATGTGCGGATATTGGCGGCCGATTTCTTCAAAATGCGTGTCGTAACCGCCGTCACCTCCTATATAGACCTTACGTGAAGGAGTTTCAAGCAGGAAAGAAGCCCAAAGAGTTTGGTTGGGAGTCAGTCCGCGTCCTGAGAAATGACGGGCAGGCAGACAATGAACGGTAAAACCATTGTCCAGCGAGGCGTCTTCCTTCCAATCCAGTTCCACCAGATTCTCTTTGTCATATCCCCAACGCTCGAAATGCTCGCCTACGCCTAAAGGACAGATAACTTTCCGTACCCGTTCTTTCAACTGCACCACTGTCTGATAATCCAAATGGTCCCAGTGGTCGTGGCTGATAACCAGGTAATCAATCTCCGGCATATCCTCCGGTTTATAAATATCCGTGCCTTTAAACGGCTTGTTGACAAAAGATACGGGCGAAGCCATACAGAAAACCGGGTCGACCAGCACACGCTTTCCCGATAACTGGAGCAGATAAGAAGAGTGACCGAACCAGGCCATCCAGTCAGAGTCTTCCGGCAAGGTTTTCAGGTCGGTCTTAATTGCCTGCACAGGTTTATCGGGATAAAGTCTTTCCGGTTTTGAAAACAGGAACTTCCACATAGCCCGTAAGCGCCCACCTTCCGAAGTCACCACTTCCGTGAGACGCTGATTTTGGAATGCCCCATCCCTGTACTGGGGCGAACGTTTGATTCTTTCCAGCCGTTCGCCTTTAGGCAAACGTCCAAAACTCGGCTGGTTGACAAATGCAATACCAGCCACTCCCAATACGATCAGTATACCTATAATTATTCCTGCTACCATACGCCACTTACTCTTTTTAATTAAGTTCATAAACCGAGTTCTTTGTTTTTATTGATGATACAAAAATAGAACAATCCGGCGAGGTCGTTGGTAGACGAATTACAGATATAATTACCATTATTACAGTATCTATCCGTTACTCGCCTAATTATATACGGCTAAAGAAATTTTACTTTTTTGTAGGAAACGAAAGAATATGCCAGGTCACCCCGATACTTATCAGGATCAGCAAGATTTTCACCCAAAGATATTCAATAAGGAAAAGAGAAGTAAGAATGGCAGACAGCCACATCACCGCCACCGAGATAATCTTTGAACGTAGCGGGATTGCTTTGTCTACCAGATAATTTCGGATATACGGTCCGAAATAACGGTTATCCATCGCCCGGTTATATAACTTTTCGGAACTACGGATATAAAACCAGCAGGTAAGTAACCAGAAAGGAGTAGTCGGGAGCAACGGAACAAATATGCCGATTGCTCCCAATATCAGGAAGAAAGAACCCAGTGTTATATAGATAATGCGCCTGGTTTCCTTCATTATTATTCTACTGTATAATCACCGATTTGTTTGAAACCGTTGAGGAAATCTTTTATTTCCATCCGTTTCTTTCCGGCCAGCTGCAATGTCAGGAGACGAATATAACCGTCTTCAACAGCCACATCGACATAACTCTTTGCATCCGTACAGATAGTGCCGGTTGCCAGGTCATGCGAAGCCGGACGCTTTTCCGTCTTATACACTTTCAACGCCATGCGGCTTCCGTCCGGAGCAACCAACTCCGTCCATGCAGCAGGATAAGGAGAGAGTCCGCGGACAAAATCATATATCTTCTTCAACGGTTGATTCCAGTTTATCCGGCAGGTTTCCTTAAATATTTTCGGAGCCGGGCGAAGTTCTGCCGGGTCTTTAAAAAACTCTTCCTGGGGAACGGCATCCACTTTTCCTTCCAGCAGCAAGTCCACCGTTTCCGTCACCAGGCCGGCGCCCATAGTCATCAGGGCATCGTGTACGATTCCGACATTATCCGTATCGGCTATCGGTAAATGTTTCTGACGGATAATCTTGCCGGTATCTATTTCATGTGTCAGGAAAAAGGTGGTCGCACCCGTTTCCGTATCGCCATTAATCACCGCCCAGTTGATGGGAGCCGCCCCGCGATACTGCGGCAGCAAAGACGCATGAAGATTGAATGTTCCGAAACGGGGCATATTCCAGACAACCTCCGGCAGCATGCGAAAGGCGACCACAATCTGCAAATCAGCCTCCAAAGCACGTAACTCAGCGAGGAATGCTTCATCTTTCAACTTCTCCGGCTGCAAGACAGGAAGGTTCTGCGACATGGCATATTCCTTCACCGGGCTTGCCTGCAAGACACTTCCGTGACGTCCGACCGGTTTGTCCGGCATCGTAATTACTCCTACTACATTATATCCGCCTTCGACTAAGGCTTTCAGGCTCTCCACCGCAAAATCGGGGGTGCCCATATAGACAATCCGTAACTCTTTTTTTTCCATCTTTTTAATCTCCTGAAAAGTTTTCTACCAATACTTCGCGGTATGAATTAAATATCTTCGATTTCGACATAAAGCCGACATAACGTCCTTCTTCATCCACCACGGGAAGGTTCCAGGCCTTTGTATCATCAAAAATACCCATGATTTGCTCCATCGGTGTCCCGATACATATCTTAGCCGGAGCCGACACCATGAACTTGGATACATGGAACCTGTTATATAACTCCGGACGGAACATAATGTTGCGGATATTATCCAGCAACACGATTCCCAGCAAAACGCCCTTTTCATCGACTACCGGGAACGAGTTACGTCCGCTCTTTGCAATCACTTTCACCATATCTCCCAGCGACATTTCCGGAGAAACGACCTGGAAGTCCTTTTCAATCACGCTATCCGTATTCAGCAAAGTCAGTACGGCGCGGTCTTTATGATGGGTCAGCAATTCGCCTTTCTGTGCCAGACGCATCGAATAGATACTGTGAGGCTCGAACATCAGAATCGTCAGGTACGAACTGATGGAAACAATCATCAACGGCAGGAAAAGGTCGTATCCACCGGTAAGTTCCGCAATCAGGAATACCCCGGTAAGCGGTGCATGCATGACGCCCGACATAATTCCCGCCATCCCCAGCAACGCAAAATTCTTCTCGGAAATATACATGGTGAAAGGGAAATAATTGGAAGCATGCGCAAAAAGGAAACCGGAAATACAGCCCAAATACAAGCTTGGTGCAAAGATACCACCGCATCCCCCGCCGGCATTGGTCGCACTCGAGGCAAACACTTTAGTCAGCAGAATCAGGAACAGGAATACCAGTATTCCCCAGTACGTATCATTCAAATCATAGAACAAACTCTTATCCATTATATGGGAGAACTGCCCGTTCAGCAGCGAGCCAATCGTGTCGTAACCTTCACCATACAACGGAGGGAAAAGGAAGATAAGCACACTCAGCATAACACCGCCGAGCAGGAACTTCTTCCAGTACACACCCAACTTGCGGTACATCCCTTCCACCCGGTTCATCACCCGCGTAAAATAAAGGGAAACCAATCCGCAGAAGACGCCCAGCAACAACACGTACGGGATACGTTCTATCTCGAACACTTCTGTCTGCGAGAATTTAAACATCGCTTCCGTCCCCGTAAAAATATAGGAAACCGTCGCCGCCGTCACCGATGAAATCAGCAAAGGCAACACCGACGTCATCGTCAGGTCGAGCAACAAGACCTCGATCACAAAAACCAACCCGGCAATCGGCGCCTTAAAGATACCGGCAATTGCACCTGCCGCACCGCAACCGACCAACAGCATCAACGTCTTCTGCTCCATCCGGAACAGACGTCCTAGATTGGAACCGATAGCCGCTCCCGTCAGCACAATCGGGGCCTCCGCTCCTACCGAACCACCAAACCCGATCGTCACCGAACTGGCAACAATGGAAGTCCAGGTATTATGAGGCTTGATTCGACTTTTACGCTGCGAAATAGCATAGAGGATTTTCGTCACCCCATGGCTGATATCGTCACGCACAATATACTTTACAAACAAACCTGCCAGCAAAATACCGATTACCGGATAAAGCAGGTACAGGTAATTCACCCCGCTCACATCAAAATTTCCGGTAAGCAAATGCTGAATCAGGTGTATCAACTGTTTCAGGATAATCGCAGACGCTGCCGTACATATCCCGACCAGGAAACTGATTACCAGAATAAAATGCTTTTCTTTTATATGCTTGTCCCTCCACAACAGGAACCTGTAAAATAAACCTTCTTTTGCCATTTCAAATACCTTTACCTGTAAATACCGTTCTCACCGTATAAATCAAAATTGTTATATCCAGCACTAACGACATATTTTCATAATATAATATATCATACTTTAAACGCTCTATCATCTTATCGACATCATTGGCATAACCGTATTTCACCATTCCCAATGAAGTAATACCCGGTCTCACATTATGTAACAAATAATAAAAAGGAGCTTTTTTCACAATCTGGTCGATAAAATACTTCCGTTCCGGCCGTGGACCGACGATTGACATATCGCCTTTCAGTACATTCCAGAACTGCGGAAACTCGTCCAGCCGGTATTTCCTCAATATATGGCCGAACGGAGTAATCCGTTTATCCTTCTCCGATGAAAGCAGAGGGCCGTTATCTTCCGCATCCACATACATCGTCCGGAACTTATAGATATAAAAAGGTTTCCCCATATATCCAATCCGTTCCTGGCGGAAAAAGACCGGTCCCGGCGAATCTTTCTTCACCCGCCAGGCTATATAAAGGTACATCGGCGAGAGTATCAGCAAGACCAGTACAGAGACCACCTTATCCATCACAAACTTTATATTCTTTTCCACCGCCGACAGGTTATTCTCCGTCACATTTACCAGCGGAATCCCACGGATTGTCTTTATCTTCACCTGCGACAACATGCTCAACTTATCCGCCAGCACCTTGATCGGCAGTTTATAATGATAAAGCGAATACAAAATCGTCAATAGTTTTTTGTTGTCCTCCGTTTCGGCAGCCAGTACCAGTTCATCAATTTTCTTATCTGCCACAACCGAAGCCAATCCGGATAAAGTTCCGGCAACCAGCTCTTTCTCCACTTCCACCGGGGTCGCATCGTCTTCGGGAATAAAACCTGAAATATGGTATCCCATCCGGTACAAATCACCCGCAATGCGGACCGCTTTCTTCCCGGCACCGATAATAAGTACGTTCATTGCCAACTCCCGGCTCTTAATCTTCCGCAAACCGCTCTGTGTAATTGCCAGGCGGGGAATATACGTCAGAAAAAACTGCAATCCGAGAAGGACAAAGAACAACTCATAATAAATATGGAAAGAGCGAGGCAAATCATTCAGCACCACAACAAAGAATATAAATACCACTCCGATTAATGTCGTCACGAACGTAGAGAATAACTCCGTCAGCCTAGACTTACCGAATGGTTTGTTGTAGTAACCCGAAAAATAATATAAGATCAGCCAGAAGAACGGAACGAACAACTGTCCTTTCAGCACCTGCATATACCCCAGATAACTGGTAAAGGAAGTAGCGCCCTCATATACTGCCAATTCTTCATAGCGCAGCCAGTTAAATAAAAACCAGGCTATGGCTGCCGATATAAAATCCGATAATATGTATTTTGCGGCCTCTCTGCTTCTCTTCATTATTATCTGATCACCTGAATAAGACCTCCGGCACCCAATTTAATGATGTTCGACGGTTGTGCCTTGCTCATATCATCCTGGCGGTAGGAAACGATGTAATCCACACCATTCTTTATCACCTCGGACACTTCAGAGAAATTGGCCGGAGACAATTCCCCGCTCACATTGGCAGAAGTAGAGACCAACGGTTTACGGAAACGCTCACATAACTTATGGGAAAATTCTTCATTAGTAATACGGATACCTACACTGCCATCGTCAGCCAGCAGATTCTTTGCCAGGTTCTTCGCATTCGAATAAATAATTGTCAGCGGCTTATCCGCTACTTCTATCAAATCCCAGGCAATATCCGGAATATCGTTCACGTACATATTTAATTTGGCAGAACTATCCATAAGAACCAGCATAGCCTTATTGTCTGCTCTTCTCTTTAACTCGTACACACGCTGTACGGCATCCTCGTTGGTCGCATCGCAACCGATCCCCCAGATAGTATCTGTCGGATAAAGGATTATACCCCCTTCCTGCATCACTTCGCAGGCTTTTTTAATATCTTCCGTCATTGTTTTTTAGAATATTGTGACAAATATACAGGTTTATTTTCCAACTAACGATATATAGGGGAATAATTATATGTATAGTATACTATATACTTTGTATGCATAAATTCGTACATTTGCATCACAGAGAGTTGAACTCATCCTAAATACGGCTAGATTATGGAGACAAAAAAACGTATACCGATAGGTATCAGCGACTACAAAATGCTGATTGACGAGAATTACTATTATATTGACAAAACGGATTTTATCCGCCAGTTAGTAGAAGAAGGTAGTCTGATTACAATGCTCCCACGCCCACGCCGTTTTGGTAAGACACTCAATCTCTCCATGCTCCGGTATTTCTTCGAACGGACAGAAGGGAATATATACAGGCATCTCTTTAACGGAAAAAAGATCGAACAATGGAAAGATTTTGATCGTTATCAAGGTAAATACCCTGTTATCACATTGACACTGAAAGACTGCAAGGCCGAAACATTTGAAGGAGCACTGGAACGGATAGCCGAGGAAGTACAACAGGAATACATCAGGCATAAATATTTACCGGACAATCCTGATATGGAGAAATCCTATCGCTCCACCTTCGAAATTATTCGTGCCGGCAATCCGACGCAAGTCCAGTTGGAAAGTTCTCTCGGCCTATTGACAGATCTTCTCACAACTCACTGGGGTATTCCGCCTCTGGTATTGCTCGACGAATATGATACGCCAATACATACGGCATTCGATAAAGGATATTACGACACCATGATCGGCTTTATGCGTAACTTTATGTCGAAAGTATTCAAAGACAATACGGATATTTTCAGAGGAGTCATTACCGGCATATTGCGGGTGAGCAAAGAATCCATATTCAGCGGCCTCAACAATATAGCTGTAGACACCATACTCGATAAAAAAATGTGTTCGGCCTTTGGCTTTACTCAAGAAGAAACCGACCAGATGCTGGATGACTACGAGTTATCTTCACATAAGGAAGAAGTACGCCAATGGTACAACGGATATCTTTTTGGCAATCAGGTAATATACAATCCCTGGTCTGTATTAAATTATACTGATAGTAAAGGAAAACTGATCCCTTACTGGGTCAACACCGGTTCTGATGTACTATTACGTCACCTTGTTGCAAATGGTCCTTCTGTGATTCGTCACGGAATTGAGGCGCTGATACAGGGTGAATCAGTTTACAGTACAATAAACGATAAGCTGGCTTTCCCCGATTTACTGGCAAGTCCGGTCAATATCTGGTCATTCATGCTGTTCAGCGGATACCTGAAAGCTTCCGAACCAGTCTTACAAAACAACAACCTGATCCGATATACGCTCCAGGTTCCGAATCGGGAAATATCGACCGTATTCTATACGATCATTCAGAACTGGATAAATAACGGTCCGGTCAAGAACGACCGCCTTGAAACAATGTTGCAAGCTCTTGACGAAAATAATATGCCGATCTTCCAGCGACTCCTTAACGACTTTGTAGTCAACACACTGTCCTATTACGACACATCCGGACGTGACCCGGAGAAAGTCTATCAAGCGTTCCTACTCGGAATGCTAGTCAGCAACGGAGCCTACGAAATAAGCAGTAACCGGGAAGCAGGTCTTGGCAGATACGACATTTTGATGCGTCCCCGTGACCTCAGTAAACGGGGCATCATTATGGAACTGAAATTATTCGACCCTCTGTATGATGAATCCGTTGAAGAAACACTCTCATCTGCCCTGCGGCAGATAGAAGACAAGCAGTACACTGCCAGCCTCCATGCTGTCGGTATCACAAATGTGCTGGAAATGGCGATCACTTTCGATGGGAAACGAGTTTGGATTAAAACCAAAGAACAGCCTTTGTAAATTTCAAATAAGCATATCTCTCTTACATTTGTTATATATTACATTTATAAGAGATGATTTATGACCTACACATCAATTAAAATCAAACGGCGGAAAACGACGTTGAGGGGAAAGCCGGTATCGCTTTTCGTTCAGTTGATCTGTCACCGCCAGACAAGACGCATTCCGTTGGATATACGGATTTGCGAAGAAGAATGGAATCCCCACGAAGAAAAGTTACAAATACCGGCAGATACCGGTTCTTCGCGAAACAGCTATCTGCTGAAGGGGAATGAAATGCTCCTGAAAGTCCGCCACAAAATCGGGCTACTCATCATGCAACTGGAAAAACAGGGTGACTACTCCGTTGATGACCTGCTGGTAGCTTACCAAGCACAAAACAGGCCACATACACTTTCCGGGTATATCGAGTATCGGGCAAAAGAACTTACGGAACAGAAAAAAACAGCCTCCGCTCATCATTGTCGAAGCCTGCGTAACAGTTTCGCCCGTTTTCTCAGCCAGAAAAAAAAGATCGCGGAAAACTTCACGCTACAAGCTATCAACGAGCAGATAATAATCGATTATGCCGGGTATCTGGAAGCATTGAAACTCGATCCCAACACCGTCTCTTTCTACCTCCGTGTATTGCGCTCTATCCTGAACAGGGCGGCAGACGACGGACTGATCGAAAGACAGCCATCCCTTTTCCGCAAAGTAAATACCCGGATTGAGAAAACCGAGAAACGCGCCGTTGCCCCGCAGGTAATGCAAAAGATCATGCATCTGGACGACAAACAACTTAAGAACTCGGCAACCCTGCGGATGGCTGTAGACCTTTTCCTGTTTGCTTACTATGCACAAGGCATGGCATTCATCGATATCGCTTACCTGACAAAGAATAACATACGGGGTAAATACCTGGTCTACGTCAGAAGAAAAACCGGACAGACACTAAAGGTTAAGATATTACCGGTTATGCAAGCCATTATCGAGCGTTACCAGAATGAAAAATGGCCCTACCTGTTTCCTGTACTTAAAACACAGGATGCCTCCTATAAAAAATACGAGAGTGCCCTCCGCCTGCAAAACCTGCGGCTCAAAACTATCGGAGAAATAGTCGGAACCAAGCTGTCCACCTATATTCCCCGGCATACTTGGGCCAGCATGGCGAAAACAAGAGGCATACCGGAAGAACTGATCTCCGAAGGTATGGGACACACTTCCTTGGAAACAACACACATTTACATGACATCATTGGATGATTCCAGAATGGACCGTGTTAATGAATTTGTGATTACGGGAAGAATTTCAAAAGGAAAGAAGTTTTGGAAAGATTCTGTCTCTTGGTAAGAGACGGAAAAGACTGTTTCCATAATTGTTAAAACGTTGCAAATGTAATAACGTTTTTTTAAACCAGCAAAGAAAAAGGCTTATTAATCAACAATGAAGCCTTTACATTCGGCATATCGCCAAATGTTATAACACATTTTAAGGAAAGAACTACATGTTACAAACTTCTTCCCTATGTCCTTTATTTCCCTTTATCTAATCCTTCTACTTATCCTTACTATCTAATTATCAGATGTTTCACAATTGTTTTACAATTTTGGAGGCATTACAACGCTTACAATACCGCATCTTATTCGCCCCTTGCAGGGACCTTCACCGATGTATCAAATAACCTCCGACTTCACCGGAGGCTATTCACAGTCGTCCCCTTCAGTGTCGCTCCGACATCAATGAAATTCGCAAACTACGCCTAAAAAGCACCTTGTTAAACCCTTTTTGTTTTACATGTTGTTTTACTAGGCTACTCCATTTCGAACGATACATACGGCATACGAATTATTTTTCAACACATAACAAATACCTCTTCTCCTCACTTCCGTCTCTTACCAAGAGACGGAAAGACAATTAAGAATATAGCGTGTATAAAAAGTCACCATTTATGTATAAACATTATTGTATTCCCGTATTCCTGTTTCTTCTGTCGTTATGCACATCGTCCCGACTTCACGGGCAGCAAACGGCACTGAAAACAAATCTGCTATTCCTGGCTACCACTACACCGAACGCCGGAGTGGAAATTGCCCTGAACGATCGTCTCACTCTCGACCTCTGGGGAGCCTACAATGCCTGGAAATTTCCCAACGACATGAAACTGAATTTATACCTCATACAACCGGAACTGCGCTACTGGCCCTGTCAAAAGTTTGAAGGACATTTCGTAGGAGTCCACGGTCATTACGGACATTTTAATATAGGACAGATCCCTTTTATCTCCGGTCTGAAAGAACACATACTTCGAGGCGACCTCTATGGCGGTGGGGTAACTTATGGTTATCACTGGGCCGTAGGCGACCGATGGGGATTCGAAGCTATGATCGGTGCCGGATATGTCCGGCTGGACTACACCAAATATCGTTGCACCGAATGTGCCGAAGCCGTCGGACGCTACACCCGAAGTTACTTCGGGCCTACCCGCATAGGTTTCTCTGTCATCTATTTTCTACGCTAATATCTATCCGTTATGAAACAATATGCTTTACATTATATATATGCCGCCCTGTTCCTGGTTGTAGCTACCGCCGCTACTCCTTCCGCCTGTATGGCACGGGGAATACGTATCATACCCCGTTCCATACAGGTACTGCGCGACAGCCTTCATCTGCATCTGCTAATGGATTTGAACCAGGTAAGTGTCGGCAGCAGCCTGGCAATCACCTTTACACCGGTACTCAGCCACAAGAAACAGCAACTTGATTTACCGGCTGTGGTCATCAGCGGTACACGCCGCGAACGAACCGACCGCCGCGAACGGTTCCTGGAACACAATACGGACGAAACGGCTTTTTATACCCGCCTGCACAACAACCGCCGGACAGATTCCCGGACGGTCGATTACCGCATATCCGTCCCTTTCGCATCCTGGATGCAGCATGCCTCACTCCTGCTCCGGCAGGAAAGCAAGGACTGCTGCGAACACTACCTGCTCGGCACCGACACACTGAAAAAAGACCTCGCATTGGCAATCCGGTCCGCTGGCGCATCTGTGGCACAAACCGCAGTTGCCGCACCGACAACCGGGAAGGCGACAATCAGGCCGGAACAACCGGCCATCCCCCGGAAGACAACTACCGTTACGACTGCTGCGAACGTTACGCCTACGACACCTGCCAGGGTTGTTGCAGCGGAACCGGCTTTCGCTGATATGGTTTCCTGGCTGACACCGATAGCTGCAAACAACGGCAAGAACCGGAACCGTGCCGCCACCCTCTATCTGGACTATCCGCTGGGAAAAGACGATATTTATCCCGATTACAAGAACAACCGCCACGAACTCGATAAGATAGGTAAGCTGGTGACACCCCTGCTCGACAGCGATTTTTCCGAGATCGACGAAATACGTATCTGCGGCTACGCCTCACCCGACGGAAATTACCGCGACAACGAAACACTCTCGGCTACACGTGCCGCACGTTTCTCCGAATATGTGCGCATTACCTATGGATTACCCCGCAGTCTTTTCAGCGTCAGTTCCGTTGCCGAAGACTGGGAAGGCCTGATCGACCTCCTGCAACAGACCAGTCCGCCCTATCGGGAGGCTGCTCTCGACATCATCCGCCGCTACGGCATCTTCAATGGACGCGAAAGGGAATTGATGAACCTGCAAGGCGGTATTCCTTATAAGACCATGCTGCGCGAACTCTTTCCCCGATTGCGCCGTATCGAGGTGACCGTCAGTTACCGCGTGCGAGCCGTCAGTTCCGACGAAGCCGCCGACCTGCTCTATACCCATGCCGACCTGCTCAGTCTCGAAGAAATATATGAAGTGGCGCGTTACTATCGGCCCGGCACCGACCAGTACCGCGAGATTTACGAGATAGCCGCCTACCACTTCCCCGACGACGTGGTGGCAAACATCAATGCCGCCTCCGCCGTGATGCTGACGGGCGACCTGATCTCGGCCTGGGAATATCTGCGCAAGGCAGAAGCCGATCCCCGCGCCTGGAACAATATAGGCGTACTGACCCTGATGGAAGGCAATCCCGAAGGCGCCGCCGTCTGGTTTCGCAAGGCCGTCGGCCTCGAACCGCGCAAGGCACGGGCCAATCTCAAAATAGCTTTGGAAAGGAGCGAACAGCCATGAAAATAAAAGAAATACTAGCCGCCTGCTTATTACTGGCCGCCACCGGATGTACCTTCACGGACGAACCGCAGGTATGCCCTTACAGTACACGCATCGAATACTGGTATGCAGGCAATACCTTTGAAAACGCACTGCCCGCCTATGCGAACAGCCTCCGCCAGTACCTCTTCGACGAAGAGGGTAACCTGCTGGCTACCGACCAAATGCGAGGCGACAGCGTCACCTTCTGGAACGGCGAACTACCGGCCGGACGCTACACCGTCGTTGCCTGGGGAAACCTGGAAAACGAAGAAACAGTAACTGACAGCCGGATGCTCACCGCCAACGGAGGCACGCCGCCAGCCTACCGTGGAAACACCGACCGGCTCTATTACGGCTCCGCCACCTTCGAAACCGTCGACGGCGAAGTCTGCCGCCGGCGCATCTACCTCACCCAGGCGCATGCCCTGCTCAATATCACGGTGGAATGGCGCACCACCGTACTACCGTCCGAAACAGGGATTTTTCGGATGCGGCTGCGTGGGATACACGGATCGTACGGTTTTACACCCGCCTATGAAGAGATACTGATTCCGGACGAGGCGGTCTACACGTTTCCGCAAACGCAATCTCCTTTTATCCAGCACGAAACAGTTGCAGCCATGAACTACGACGGCAAAGTTACAGGGCGTTTCGTCACCTTTCGATACACGCCCGACACCCACCAACTGTGGAGCCTCTGGCATAACGATAATATACTGGTACAGGAAATAGACCTCTATAAGTTTTTCAATAAACTGCCTGTCGACCTCAACCGCAGCCTCGAACAGGAGTTCGACCTGCTGATCACCGTCTACGACGACCGTATCGTGGTCAACCAGGTATCGGGCACCGACTGGGACGAAGGCGGTGCCATCGGATAAACAAAAAGTCAATCGAATCACAATATTAACGTGGCACAATGCCACACGAGTATTCATATTAAACTTTTAAAGTCATGAAAATGAAAAGTAACTTATCTGCTTTCGCAGCCTGTAGCCTGGCCGGACTTCTGGCATGGACAGCCTGTACCAGCGAGTACGAGCAACCGCTCGACAAGGAAACCGACGGAGGCATCGACGACCCAACACGCAGGGAAGTAATGCTGACATTGAAAAACAAATTAAGCCTGTCGCCAACAGCGACCAAAGCCGGTGAAATCGCTACCGCCGAAGAGAACACCATCGAAACGCTCGATGTCTACGTGTTCGGCTCCGAAGAGGAAAACGGCACGTACACCTTTCAGGAACGTTTTGCCTACCGCCCCGAAGGCCTGCCGCTACCGGCCGGAGCCACTCCGCTCGAACTGACAGCCATCCCCGGCAAGGACAATAACACGACAGCGAAGCTAACACCTAAAAAAGGGCTTTACATCCGTCTTTACTGCATTGCCAACCAGAAAGAGATGAAAGACCCGGCTAAATTGAGAGATACGACCAATCCCGCCGACCCCGGTACGCCGCTGGTCTTTGCCGACCCGAACCAGACAGTTGCCGACACCCTGTTCGCATCCCTGGTAACGACAGCTGCCGACGAAAGCGGTTCGTCGGTCGTGATCTCCCAACCGGGCCGTCCTACCGAACAGGAATTTCTGACCTACCGCACTCCCTTTATCGATCCGGCATTGGCGGCCGATACCCTAGTCACTCCGTTGCCGATGAGCGGCGCACTGACCGTACCGGTCGATCTGACCGACCTTGCCGTCTCTACGCGCTACACCACAGGCATCCGGCTGACCCGCATGGTGGCACGTTTCGACATCGTGAACAATGAGAAGCTGTCGAACTTACGGATAACCTCCGTCTCGATGGAGAACGGACGAAAAGCTACCTCCTTCTTCCCAATCAAAATCTATGGCTCACAGCCTGCCGCAAAAGGTGACCTGATCGTTTATCCCGCCCGCAAGTTCGAAGGGAAAAATGCCAACGAAGGTAACTGTACAGGTGCTTTCTACTCCTGGCCCAGTCCCACCAAAGACCAGGGACATCTGTTACTGAAAGGTATCTACCGTGTCAACAAGACTGACAGTACGGAAGTAACCTACAAGGTCCCGTTTAAAACAGACAACGGCGATAACAGCACGTATCTCGACATTGCCCACAATCACCGTTATACCGTCAATATCATCGATGCCGACCCGTATCAGCTAAAATGTACCCTGACGACAGCCGACTGGGAAGATGACGGCAAAATCGACGACTACGAACCGGACAACACCCCGGGAGATATGAAAATCGATATACCGGACGCATTTCCCGGCAACAAATATATAGCCGATTCAAGCCTGGTCTATATGACCCGGGGAAGCGGAAGCTATTTCAATGTCACAGTCGGCACCAACTCGGAAATCGGAGTAACCAAATCGTACGAAGACGGCAGCACAGACAAAGACTGGCTGAAAATAGAAACCCCGGCAATTACGGATAACCTGACAAAAGCGCTGAGTTCAAAAACATATAATTTCAAAATAGTAATAAGTGACAGCTATGACGGAGAAGATGCCCCGAGAGCAACCGTCACATTCACCGATAAAGCACAGGGTATAAGCAAAACTATCTATGTGAAAAGACTGGATTCGGATATAAAAGCGAATGGTATTAAATTCGCAGCAAAAGCCAACCAGGACACGACCCTTAAGGCCACCGCCCCCAACGGTTGTAACATACTAGTCGACTGGAATGGCGGAGACCAATGGTTTACGTTGAATAAGACCAATCTATCAGCCAGTGATGACGAACAAGATATCAAAATCACCCAAAAACCTAATTTAACCGGTCTTACTATGAAACCGGCAACCGTAACTTTCAAAAATGGAAAACCGGAAAACGGTGACAGGGCAATTACTATAACACCTACCGGATTCACTGCTCCATTATTGGTTACTCAAATAGATACAACTTTTGCACATGCTGTACTAAATAATCAAACACAATCTCTTAAATTCACAGTGACAGAAGCTGCTTATCTCGGAAATATCGGAACACCAACAGGTGATACAGCGAAAGTATCCATATCTATCCAAGAGAAAAAGATTATCATTAAAGTCAAAAACAAAGATTATCTACCTGCCACCCTCCAAATACCTAACCGCTCTGACAGTACAAAAGTTTCTACTATCAAAATAACAGGTGTTATAGATAAAAAATATGAAGGAGAAGATGTTTGGTGCTATGGAGATGTACTGGTTGCCCCCAAGGATGCAGCTACTGGTATAAATCATGCAACAGCTATGGCCACTCCATGCCCCGACGGATGGCATATACCCTCAGACTGGACTATTGTCTGTGGAGGACCAAATACCAGTGGGACAAATATCCAAGAACTTGAAAAGAATAACGTATTTGCAGATGGTGCCTACTGGGCTGTCATGGGTGCTGGTGGTGCTTATCATTATATACTTAGTGTAGTATCAGGCAAGATAAACGCATATGCACATAGTGACCAAGTTGCAAACCTACGCTGTGTACACGAATAACTTCCAATCATTTCCCATAATTAAAACAATCGCAAAATGGCAAACACACTCAAAGGCTGGCTCGCCGACAACACGGTGACCGCCGATCCCAACGACAAAATCCTTGTTCTCGAATCGACCGGCAAGGCCGACAGCAACAAAATCTACGAAGAAATGCTTAACGAAGATACTGGTCTCCGTATAGAAACCATCGTACATGTAACAACCCTCTATGAACGAATCTGCGCCCGCCTGCTGATGAACGGCTGGCAGCTCAACACAGGACTGTTTTATGCCGTTCCACGCTTTACCGGCGTGGTGGAAAGTGGCAAGTGGAACCCCGAAAAGAACAGCATCTACGTCGCTTTTAACCAGGATAAGGTAATGCGCGAAGAGATCGCCAAAACAATCGTCCATATTCTGGGCGAAAAGGCGGACGTGATGTATATCCTCGAAGTGGAAGACCGCAAAACCGGTCTGAAAGACAGTACCGTTACCCCGGGCCGCAACCTCTTCGTACGGGGCGCGAACCTCAAAGTTATAGGAGACAAGGCAGGTGTGGGCGTCACCTTCACCAATACCGAATCGAAAAACGTCATTACACTCGAAAGCGATATGATCGTCACCAACAAACCGTCGGAGTTGACCTTGCTGGTGCCAACCGACCTGCCGGACGGTAATTACGAACTGACTATTACCACACAGTTCTGCAACAGCAAATCATTGCTGAAAGAACCGCGCTCGGTAACCGCCAGCGTCCATGCAGGCAACGGCGGTGGCGGTAGCGACCGACCGGAAATAGAGTAACCGGCAGGACAGACCTGCCAGCACAGGCAGTGATGCCCTGCCAGGTCGGGCAGGCCACTCTTGCCCGATAAGGCAAGTTTATACAGACAGGGAGTATCCCTTTCTCCTCTCGAGAGGGGATTAAGGGAGGTGTTAAAGCCAATTACTCCCGTCATTGAAACAATCATTACATTTTAAATTTAAACGAAATGAATATCAAACATTTATTAGTAGCTGTCGCCCTTTGTGGCGCAACCGTCGGATGTACCGACGAAGAAGTCGGCAAGGAATCTCCCCTACAGGGACAGCCCGGCGAAATACAACTGGTCTTCACCGGAAGCGGAGAAAGTGTGGAATACCCTACCAAAGCTATCGCCTCGGAGAAAGAGAACAACATAGACGAACTGGACATTTACATCTTTGCCGCCGCAACGATGACAACAGAGCCCGATGACTGGCATTATCTGGAAACCTGGTCAACCCGGGCAGGAGCCGCGAACTCCTTCACCCTGCAAAATTCAGGTTCCTCCTGGAAAGCATCTATCAAACCGGGCGAATTAAAAGGCTTTCCCTATCTGAAACTCTATTGTGTCGCCAATTTACCAAATGGCAACAGATATAAACTAGATGGCAGTGACGCCGATGCTCTAACCGCCGTCACAACAGACGACAAAGGCATAATTACAGCCCCCGGCACATTGGAGTCGGCTTTTATACCTACTTATACCGCTAAATTGCTGAAAGCCGGCGAAGGTGGTGCCACCTGGCTGAAAACTCCGCTCATTATGCAAGGTAGCAGCGCAACAAAGATCAGTGGTAGCGCTTCGGTAGTCAACATCGAGCTCAAACGCCTCGTAGCCCGTTTCGATATCGACAACACAGCTTTGAAATCGCGCCTAACCATCAACAGCATCACGGTAGCCAATGCCCGCAGCAACGCTCCCCTGTTTGGCGAAGCATTAAAGGAGATAGACAAGGCAGACCGTGCTACTACCCTGATCACTTATGCAGCCGACGACTTCACCAAGCTGTCCGGAGCCAATATGGGTATGACCGAAAGTGCCCTCTACATATATCCGAACATGCCTTCCGACAGCAGTTATCTGATTGTCAGAGGTAAGTTCAGAAGTACTGTAGGCGGTACCGAAACAGATGTAGTCTATCCGATCGAGATCAACCATACCGACAATACTGATCCTGTAAATCCGAAAGTCGAATACGTTCAGATTCTGTCAAACAACCGTTACAAGTTGCACATCACAGACGTAATCAATTCAAGTATACAGGCAACTTTAGAAGTGGAAGACTGGACCTCGGGCGGCGGCGTAGACAACAAACCTGATAACGCTGCACCCGAATTTCTGGGAGACGCTTCACTCAGCATAGTAAATGAAGGTGACAATGTGACCCAGGTACCCGTCGTTATCAATGAGAATCCTTATGTGCTTCGCGTCAATGAAGAAAGCGGACGGTTCAAAATGATGGTTCTCGCTTCCTCCAAAGTGGAAGCCGATATGTCTGTTATGACAAAAACCTACGGAGGTTGGCTGGGAGAACCGACCTATGCCTACGACACAGACACCGTTCCCGGCAAGACGGCAACCTTCCTGACATTCACTTACGCAGATGCTGTCCGCAAAGCCCCGTGCCAGATCACGTTACGCAACACGGCAGCCAACTATGACCCGGCTTTATGGACGACACTGACAGTCTACGGACCGGTAGTTGCTCCGGTATTAAGTGATGCAGGAAAACATTCGGAAGGTAATTCGCTCGATTTGACAAAAACTCCGGCCGAAGCCAATCTTTTCAATATAAAGGGCAGCCAGGCTCTCGTGGATATTATGTGTATCGAAGGAGTTACGTATAATGAACCTGAGGGTATAAAAATATCTCCGGTAGCGACCGATGGTTTCACAACAACCTATGCCATCCAGATTGCCGACACGACAAAGGCCCGTGCATCTGTCACAACAGATCCGAACATTACCTTCACCAATCAGGCAAACACGATCCAAAATGCGGATACGATCCTGAAGGTAAACCTACTCGACCCGGCAATCACATTTGATATTTCAAGCGATGATAAAACGGCTACCACTATTACTGCCGATACGATTGAAGTGGATACAGATCAGTTAAGCGACGGAACTTTCACCATTAAGGTTAGTAGTTCGCTAGACCCGGTCTTGCCGCAGAATACGGATTGTACCTGGTTGACGATCTCAAAAGTTGCAGCAAATTGGGAAACCGGAACTCATGAATACGTAGAATACACCGTATCGAACCAAACGGATGTAACTGAATTTACCGAATGTAATCTAACATTCACCAACAGATTAATGAACGGACCTAATCTGACAGTCACACTGAAAAAGAAGGAAGCGACAGCCACTCCTTAACAAGTCCGCTTTTCCATTTAATTAACAACAAAATTTAAAGACTCAAATGAACAAAACAGAAATAGTCAACGACCTGGCCGAGCGTCTTTCGCTCCCTAAGACGGAATGTTATCGTTTTCTGCAAGCCTGGCAAACATTGATGACCGAGCGCCTGTCCAAAAGCGATTCACTGATCCTTCAGGGTTTCGGCACTTTCCATCCCTGGAGCCAGACTGCTCGCGAAGGACGAAACCCGCGTACCGGCGAAACCTGCCTGATACGGCCACGCCGCAGCGTAAAATTTAAACCGGGCAAAATGTTACTGCAAAAGTTGAACAATACAGATAAATAAATCTGCATGAACAAATAAAAACCGACCTCTCTTTAAGTTATGAAGGGAAGGCCGGTTTTTTTATTGTTAATATTTCGCCACCCCCACCAAAATTCTCCATTTTAATTTCTAACTTTACGGATTCAAAAATAATAATTTGCCAATAGTCCTATATGCAAATGTGCCAATCCTGGGAATCAGGATTTTATTAAGGTATTATCATTAGCATATTGGCATATTAGTAATTGGCATATTATTTTAGGGAGATAAAAAGAAAAAAACAATATATAATGATTAACAAATGGAATTTTCAAACCCCGACAGAAGAAGAATTACATAAGAGAGATGCACTGGCAGCCGAAATCGGTTTCAGCCCGGTCATCTGTCTCCTACTTGTTCAGAGAGGGATTACGACGGCTGAAGAAGCCAGAAAATTCTTTAAACCCAATCTGAACGATCTGCATGACCCGTTCCTGATGCCGGATATGGATAAGGCGGTGAAACGATTGAACAGAGCCTTGGGCAATAAAGAAAAGATTCTGGTTTACGGCGACTACGATGTAGACGGCACGACTGCCGTATCGCTTGTGTATAAGTATTTAAGACCCTATTCATCGACGTTGGATTATTACATTCCCGACCGCTATGACGAAGGGTACGGTATTTCTTATAAAGGGATTGATTATGCCTCCGACAACGGAGTCACATTAATTATTTCGCTCGACTGCGGAATCAAAGCAATCGAAAAGATTGAGTATGCAAAGACAAAAGGCATTGACTTTATTATCTGTGACCACCACATGCCGGATGATACATTGCCCGATGCCGTTGCAGTGTTAGATGCTAAACGCGTAGATTCCATCTATCCGTACGAGCATCTGTCCGGTTGTGGCGTAGGCTTCAAATTTATGCAGGCTTTTGCCAAAAGCAATAACTTTCCTTTCTCCGAACTGGAGAAATTACTGGAACTGACGGCTGTCAGCATTGCTTCCGATATCGTGCCTATTACGGGAGAAAACCGTATCCTGGCTTATTACGGACTAAAGCAGTTGAACAGTAATCCCAGCCTGGGACTGAAAGGTATCATCGACATCTGCGGACTTACCGGGAAAGAGATAACCATCAGCGACATCGTTTTCAAGATCGGTCCGCGCATCAATGCTTCCGGACGGATGATGAACGGAAAAGAAGCGGTCGACCTGTTGCTCGCCAAAGATGTAGAGTCAGCCCGTGAGAAGAGTGAAAACATCAACCAATACAATGACGAACGACGCGAACTCGATAAAAAGATAACCGACGAGGCAAACGCTATCATCGATGAATTCGCCAATATGGAAGACCGGAAAGCAATAATCGTTTACAATCCTGGCTGGCATAAAGGAGTTATCGGAATCGTTGCGTCGCGACTGACAGAGAAATATTACCGTCCGGCAGTTGTGCTGACCAAATCATCCGAACTGATCACCGGTTCTGCCCGCTCGGTTACCGGTTTCGACATTTATAAGGCAATAGAGAACTGCCGTGACTTGCTGGAAAACTTCGGGGGACATACCTATGCCGCCGGCCTTTCCCTGAAAGAAGAAAATCTGGATGAATTTACCGAACGTTTCCTGAAGCTGGCTGCCGACGAGATTATCCCCGAACAGATGATCCCGCAAATCGACATCGACGCCGTTCTCGACCTGAAAGACATCAATACCAAGTTCATGAGCGAACTGAAAAAGATGAATCCTTTCGGTCCGGACAACCAGAAACCGGTATTTTGCTCGCTGAACGTGAAAGATTACGGGACAAGCAAGCTGGTCGGCAAAGAACTGGAACATATCAAGCTGGAACTGATAGACGACAAATCGAACACGCCCATCCATGGCATCGCTTTCGGAATGCATCAGCACAGCCCGCATATTAAAGGGATGAAACCTTTTAATATCTGCTATACGATTGAAGAGAATACATATAACGGTAACACGACCTTGCAACTCATGGTTAAAGACATAAAGGTCGATGACATATGAAGGGAACCGGTGGACGTCTACCATAAGATATTAGAAAAGTATTGGGGATACCCTGCTTTTCGTCCTTTACAGGAAGATATTATTCACTCCGTTTGTGAGGGGAAAGATACACTCGGGCTAATGCCGACAGGGGGAGGTAAGTCGATTACCTTCCAGGTTCCGGCTTTGGCAATGGAAGGAATATGTATTGTCGTAACCCCGCTGATCGCTCTGATGAAGGACCAGGTGGATAACCTGCGCCGGTTGGGGATAAAAGCTACTGCCGTCTATTCGGGCATGACCCGCCAGGAGATTATCGCCCAGCTGGAAAACTGTATCTTCGGTGATTATAAATTCCTGTACGTTTCGCCTGAACGGTTAGGGACCGATATATTCAAAAGCAAGCTACAGGCAATGAATGTCTGTCTGCTGGTTATCGACGAAAGCCATTGCATTTCGCAATGGGGATACGACTTCCGTCCTTCTTACCTGAGCATCGCCGATATCCGGGAAGAACTTCCCGGTGTGCCGGTTCTTGCTCTGACGGCAACAGCGACTCCGGAGGTAGTGAATGATATCCAGGAACGGCTACATTTCAGAGAAAAGAATGTATTCCGGAAAAGTTTCGTCCGGAAGAACCTGTCCTATATCGTCCGTCAGACGGAAGATAAGATAAATTCATTAATATACATTCTGGGAAAAGTTCCCGGAACGGCTATTGTCTATGTGCGCAACCGGAAACGGACGAAAGAAATAGCAGCCCTGCTTCAGCAAGCCGGCATATCGGCCGATTTCTTTCATGCCGGCCTCAACCGCGACGATAAAAACCTTCGCCAAAGCCGTTGGAAGAATAACGAGTGTCGGGTAATTGTCTCGACCAATGCATTCGGGATGGGTATCGACAAGCCGGACGTGCGCCTGGTGGTCCACATGGATATGCCCGGATCGCTGGAAGAGTATTATCAGGAAGCCGGACGAGCCGGTCGGGATGAACAGAGGGCTTACGCTGTCGCTTTGTGTTCCAATATAGATTGTACAAAGTTGAAGAAACGGTTGGCCGATGAATTTCCGGACAGGGATTTTATCAGTCGGGTGTACGATGCTTTAGGTAATTATTATCAGATAGCAATGGGCTTCGGACTGGATACAGTACACGACTTCTCCCTGGTCGATTTCTGTACAGCCTATAAGTTTTCGCATCTACAAGCACATCATGCCCTTAAGATACTTGAACTGGCAGGCTACATAGAATATACGGAAGAACAGGAAAATGCTTCTCGTCTGGTATTTACCGCCACACGCGACGAGCTTTACAAATACCTGCATCAGGATAAAAAGACGGATGAGGTTATACAAACGATACTCCGTTCCTACACCGGTTTGTTTTCGGATTACGTATATATTAATGAAGGGCTGATCTCTACCCGTACCGGACTGAGTCAGCAGGAGATTTATGAGGTGCTGGTCAGACTTTCCAAATACCGGATTGTCAATTACATCCCTCATAAGAAAACACCTCTCATTATCTATACCCGTACCCGGGAGGAGATTAAATATCTGTCTATTCCCCGTTCGGCTTACGAAGAGCGTAAAAAACGTTTTGAAAGCCGTATCAACCGGGTCATGGAATACATCAACGAAAACCGGATATGCCGGAGCCGGATGCTGATTTCTTACTTCGGTGAAAAAGGAACTTCCGATTGTGGTTGTTGCGATGTATGTCTGGCAAAAAACGATTCGGGCCTGAACAACCATACGTTCAATACCATCCGTGACGCATTGAAGGAGGCTTTGACCGACGGTCCGCAGGAGGCTAAGAAACTGACGGAGAACCTACCTTTTCCCGCCGACAAGATCATCACTGTAATCCGCTACCTGGCCGATCACGATGAACATTTTTCGCTGGAAGATGGAATAATAAGCCTTACAAAAATGAACACTATGTCCGATAACGAACAGTAAAAAGTATATCCATAGACTGAACGACAGGCATTTACCTTTATGGCACAGACTTTGTTATTATAGATTCCAAACAATAATAACAAAGTCTTTTATGTATAAGGTCTATCTCAAACAGGCTATGCAGATGCTAAGGCAAAACAAGTTTTTCAGCATCATTTATATAACCGGTACCGGTCTGGCCATTACGATGGTCATGATACTGGCTATACTATATTATTTCCGGACTGGAAATATCGCACCGGAAATCAACCGTGACCGGATGTTAGTCATACAACACGGAAAAATTCTAAATAAAACAGAAGGCCAGGGAAACGGGAGTAGCCGGCTTTCTTATCCGACCATCAAAGAATGCTTTTTTTCAATGCAGACTCCGGAGGCTGTCACTGCCATCCTCCCGATCGGAGAACAGACCGAATTCATACAAACCCCGGGAAGTGATGAAGTATACAACGGACTTGTCATGGGTACGGATGTTGCATTCTGGAAAATATTCCAGTTCAGATTCCTTGCCGGAAAACCTTATACGGAAGAAGAGTTTACCTCCGGAATCAGAAAAGCCGTCGTGAGCGAATCACTGGCACGCAGGCTGTTCAATACATCGGATGCAACAGGTAAAACATTTCTACTGAACTTTGAAGAATACCAAGTCTCCGGTGTCGTAGAAGATGTACCTTCCATAGCACAATTCTGTTACGCTGAAATGTGGATACCTTTCACCAACCGTCCTTCACAGATACAGGGAAGTAAATGGTGTGATTTTATCTTAGGTCATATGCAGCTTTATATCCTGGCAAAGAAACCGGGCGACTTTGACGCTATCCGCCGGGAAGCTGAAGAAAATTGCCGGCGCTACAGTGCAAATATTCCACAATACAATTTTGTACTAAACGAACAACCTGACACCGTTCTACGTGCCTGGTTACGCACAGATTCTTTCGCCAGTCCGAAATTCATGAAACTCTTTATACAAATCTTCTCAGTAATATTCCTTCTGCTGTTGGTCCCTTCCATCAATCTGACGGGAATGACTGCATCACGCATGAAAAAGCGCATGGAAGAATTAGGTATCCGTAAAGCGTTCGGAGCCCAGAACAGAACATTGCTTTTGCAGATATTATATGAAAACCTGCTGCTCACATTATTAGGCGGACTGATCGGATTATTGATCTCCTACGGATTGATATTTATGCTGAAAGGATGGTTACTGGGGAATTACGACTGGGACGGCAGTTCACTCACCGCCTCTATCGATCTTTCTCCCGGCATGCTGATCAATCCGGCAATTTTCGGATATACGCTGATCTTCTGCCTGATTTTAAACCTGATGTCTGCTCTCGTTCCTGCCTGGCGTGCACTCAGACGTCCCATTGTCGATGCTTTAAACGATAAATAACAAGAATCATGATACATCATCTTTTAAAACTTTTATGGAAACAACGCCGGCAAAATGCCTGGATTGTAGCTGAATTATTCCTGGTATTCATTCTCTTATGGTATATCATGGACTACTTCACAACGATCGGATATGCCAATTCAGTCGATAGTGCTTACGATATAAAAGACACTTACCAGGTACGGCTCACGACTGTGCCGCAAAGTAGTCCCAACTATATTCACCATGAAAACACGGAAGAGGCAGCTGCCCTATACCTATCTATTATAGAACGTATCCGGCAATATCCACAGGTAGAAGAGGTTTGCCTGACACAAAATAGTAGTCCTTATAACCCCAGTTATATGGATAACCAAATGGGAAAAGACAGTTCGAAAATGGTGCAGTTCCAATATTTACCGGTTACTCCTTCCTATTTCGATGTATTCAGAGTCCGCCCCTTGAACGAAGATGACCGATCTTCTTTAAAAGATGCTTTGACCGAAAAGAACATTGTCATTTCCCGTAAACTGGCTGAAGAACTTTTCCCCGGAGAACAAGCTAAAGGACATTCTATTTACATGAAGAATGACAATTCTTTTCGGATAGGAGGTGTTTGCGGGATATTAAAACGTGACGATTACAACCGGGAAGAAAGAGCGGCATATTTTATGTTACCAACTTCCTATTTCAAAGAATGGAATGAGCAACAACTCGCCTGGTCGTTAGAAATCAGTATACGGGTAAAACCCGGGCTCAACAAACAAAAATTCATAGAAGATTTCCAACGGGATATAAGGGAACAGATAAATATCGGTAATTTCATACTTTCCAGAGTCGACTCTTACGACGACCTAAGAAACAGACTTTATCTTACAAACGGAGTGACGGATGCCATCCGTTACCGGATAGCCTTTATGGCATTCCTGATCTTCAATATATTCCTGGGAATCATCGGCACTTTCTGGTTCCGTAATGAGTACAGGAAATCTGAAATCGGCCTCCGCCTGGCTGTTGGTTCCACACGCCGCCAGATATTGCAAATGATGATCGGAGAAGGCTGGCTGTTATTAAGCCTGGTGGCTATCCCTGCCGCTATCATCTGCATTAATATTGCGAAAATGGAATTGATTGACACGAATGTTATGCCGGTCACTTTCTTCCGCGTCTTTGCCGGTTTGATATCGACTTATCTGCTTATGGCATTCTTTATCACACTGGGAGCCTGGTACCCGGCTTACCTCTCATCTAAAATTGCTCCGGCAGATACATTACGAGCTGAATAAACCTATTTTTCCTTCTTGGAAGGATAGATAAAAAATCAAGGCTGCTCCGGTAAAAACCAGATACAGCCTTGATTTTTTGATTGCTTTTCTTTCAAAAGAAAAGTAATATCTATTTATTTCTTTTCCTTATAATCCTTCCGGTAACTGCACTGTGTCTCGGTCGGGAAATCTTTGGGTACTTTCTGAGTTACCTTTCCGGTTGCAGCCCATTCCGCACCACGCAGTAACAAAACCTGGAAGCCTGTACACTGCATAGCTGTATTATCTTCAACAGTAGCACCGGCATGTCCGAGCATGGTATGGAAGATACGGGCATTTCCGTAATCGACGGTAAAGACAAGCGGTTCTTCACGTCCTGAACCTCCTGTCTCTTTGTCCGAATAAGCCGTATAAAGCAAGTCTCCGATATTACCCGGACCACGCATACGGTCGTATAGTTCATCCTGGGTATGACGCCATTTCAAAGGCAATCCTTTTACAATGGGATGTATTTTATCACGCCCGTTCAACACATATTCATGCTGTTTTCCATGCGAACCGCCCGGACCGGCAGAACTATCCTTGACTAGTTTGCCATCCTGCCAATACACATAAGGACCGGAGTTTTCATCACGTCCTTCCCATCCACCCAAGGCACATATCTTATTAAATTCCGGCCACTTGGAGAAAGCGTTATCTGCCGCATGATAAACGACCACTCCCCCGCCATTTTGCACGAACTCCAGAAAACGCTTGTTTGTTTCTTCCGGCCATGAATCACCGTTATAATCCAACACAACTAATTCATACGGAGCAAAATCAAGCACAAAACCGGACATATCCTGTCCTTGTGAAGGAGACACAGCGAAATCTACGGAGAAACGACCGGAGTTTTCCAGTATTTGCTTTAAAACAACATGGCTAACTTGCCAGTTATGATTGTTTTGCCCGGTAATCAACAACGTCTTGATAGGTTTGCGTGCGGATACCGAACATACACAGAAAAGGGAGAGCAACACAACCAATAGCTTTCCAAAAAATAAATGTTTCATGGTATAAATATGGTTTAAAGATTTGTTTCCACAAATATAGTAATTATTGTATAAATGCCAATAAGTAAGCACTATCGGCAGTAATATATTTTATCACTGTATTTAGAACCTCATAATAACCAAAAATAACCAGAAATATCTAAGCATAAATCTTTAATATTCAATATGTTCTAAAAATTAACAGTTTTCGACTGCTTTTTGATGCTTCCCAAATTTCCACTTATTTTTGAGCCATATTTCTGACGTGGAGAATTTGCGGAGCTTATTTTTTGTCATACCGTACAGTGAGTTGTCAAGGGTTTACAACCATTTACAATGAGTGACAATTTCCTTCCCGATATGTAGCAACAGTCATATCGTGTAGAAATGCGACAACGGTTGACTTCCGTTTACATCTGTTTACCACTTCATGAATATATCAATAAAGAAGCTAACAAGTAAACGATAGAGCAGTATGAAAACAACGAAGAAATGCATTTTTTGTGGCAAGCCGTTTGCAACCCGGAGCGGGATGCAAAGGTATTGCAGCGAGGCCTGCCAGACGGAAGCCAAGCGAGCCAGAACAGCGCAGAAGAACAACCTCTTCAAAATTGCCAGTCCTATTATGGAGATACAGCATCAGGAGTATCTCACCTTTTCCAAAGCAGCCATCCTCATGGGCTGTTCCCGGCAATACATTTACAAACTGGTAGCCACCGGCAAGTTGAAAGCCTCACGCATCAGCAATCGCATGTCATTCATCCGTAAGGCTGACATTGAGCGGATGTTGGAAGGCAATCCCTATCACCGTATTCTCCCGGGCAGCACCTCCAGACCGAAACAATCCACTTCATCTTTCTTGCTTGCCAAAAAAGAAAAGAGGGAACATAAGGCTGATGAAGTGCTTGACTTCTATTCTGGCGAGGAAGTGATGTCCCTTTTTAAGGTAAAGCGGTCATGGCTGTACACTTCTGCAAAGCGTAACCATATCCCCATTTGTCGCATAGCTGGGAAGAACTATTACAGCAAGAAGCATATTGACGACTTCTTTGGTGTGTCTGTCGATATAAGCAGGATAACAGACTGGCTCCTGACGGAGGAAGCGGAAAACCTGTTTGGAATGAAGCCCTCTGCACTCCGGGCATACGTTTACCGCCACAAGATGCCCACCAAAAGAGAATACGGACGTACCTATTATTCCAAATCTCATTTGGACGAACTCCGTAGAACCGACCTTGTGAACGATGAACGCTATTGTACGGTAGAGCAGGTTCAGCAAATTTACGGGCTTTCATCCGCCAACATCTGCCACATCGTCAAGACAAAGCACATTGAAAAGATAAAGGTGGGTGTGAAGAACCTGCTCCTGCGTTCTGATGTAGAACGTGTCATGGCAGAGAGGAACAACCAGCCGTGAACACTCCGTATCATCGGATAATTATTTCAAAATGATTGTCGTGAGAATACTCACGATTGTTTCACGTTATTCCTTTGCACTGAAAACACGGGACATTCCCGAAAATGTACAACCTATTAAAACCATCACCCATATGAGTAAATGCAAGACAGTTACCTTGCGCAAGCGCAAGATTAAGAACGGAACACAGTATTCACTATGTCTGGACTATTATCCCGGCTATCGTGACAATACCACCATGAAGGTGATTACCCGTGAAGCCCTCGGGATTTACATCTTCGCCAGACCTGCCAACCAGCAGGAGCGTGATTTCAATACACGCATGATGAAAAAGGCGGAAATACTGCGTAACCGGCGTTATGAAGCTATCTTCAACGAGAACAACGGCTTCTTTGACAAGGCTAAAATGAAAGGTAATTTCCTCGCCTACTTCAAGGAACTGGCAGACAGGAAAAACATCAAGTGGCAGCATGTATATAAACACTTCGAACGTTTCGTGAACGGCAAATGCACCTTCGAAGAAGTGGATGTGGACTTGTGTCGCAAGTTCATGGAGTATCTGCTTGATGCCCCACAATCCGTTCATACCGGACAGAAGCTGCATGTCAATTCTGCTGCGGGTTACTGGTCTGCTTTCCGTGCCGTTCTCCATACCGCTTACCGTGACAGGAAGATCAAGGAGAACCCAAACGGATTCTTAGACCGCATAGAGAGCATCCCAACCATGAGGGAGCATTTGAGTCAGGAGGAACTGATACGGCTTGCCGAAACTCCCTGTGAAGAGGAAGTTTTGAAAAGGGCGTTCCTTTTCGGCTGCCTGACCGGACTGAGGAAAAGCGACATCAAACAACTTACCTGGCAGCAGATACAGCCATACACCAACGGCAAGATGTTCGTTACCACCCGTATGCAGAAAACGAAGCAGATTGTACACAACCCCATCAGCGACGAAGCCTACAGGCTGCTTGGAGAACGGCATGACGGGCTTATCTTTGACGGATTCAAGGACAAGATGCTGCAAGGACCGTTGAAACGGTGGCTCCTTGCGGCAGGCATAACCAAGAAGATAACTTTCCACTGCACCCGTCATTCGTTCGGAAGCCTGCATGTGGAAATGGGTACGGACATGACTGTTATCCAAGCCTGTCTGGGACATAAGAACATAACCACCACACAGATTTATTCCAAGATGGCAGCGCAGCAGATGTGTGAAGTTGTTGACAAGATAACCTTGAAACGCAAGGAGGTTTAAGGTATATTAAACTGTCTCCGGTTCATTGATGGAGGGTACGGTTGTCGTATTTACGCTTGACCGTACCCTCCATTTTTTGTCCATTATTCCGCTAATACTAACTCTGGAATATGAAAACCGGATATGATTTAGGATTTTTGGTGAAAAACGATGAAAAAGAACCCTCCAACCGCAAAGATTGGAAGATATTCGGAAGAATACTGTTATTTTTGCAAGGAAAGAGAACAGAATCGAGTAATAACCAGAAACAAAGACAAGAATATGGAACCGTCCATCAAAGACAAATATATCATTTTAGGCTTCATCTTCGTAGCCATCTGTATGATTTCCTTTTTTATCACGATAATCATCGCAGCAAGTTTCAACCAGGACAATTTTGTAAGGCTGATAGTCTTCGTGTGCAGTAACCTTCTCGGATGGTTGCTGTATCTCTCTTTTCAGACAGTTATCTTCGATACATACGAAATCTACAGAATCAAGTTCGGCAAAAAGGAGATGAAAGAGATTACTACGGAAACCGTAGCCTTGCAGGAAGAAGAACCGCAGAATACAATAGAACCAGTAACGCAGATAGCGGAAGAGGCAAGCTCCGATGCACACCCCATAGAGCTGAATATCGACCCGAAGCGTCACGAAGAAATCCGTTCAAGTTATAAAGATGAGCAGGACAAGGAAAATGAGAGACGCATCCGCATGGTAGTGGAGTATATACATTTCTACATGCCCCGTATCGCAGACGAGGAGACAGTGAACCATGTCTGCAATGAGGTGAGCAACTGGATGAACAAGAACAACTACAAGCCGAAGCCGATAAAAAGGCGGCTGACACAGGACATCTCCAATATTCCGCTCCGTCATTTCATATGGAACATAGCGGAGCGTTGCATGTACAAGAGATATTATAATGGGGATAATCGTGCCCGTTTCGTCAAAGAGCTTTTCCCACGCGAGTTTGCCGAAACGGATATAGCGACCATCAAGAACTTCAAGGTTGACCCGTTAAAGTCCCCGATTCCCATTGACGAACCCGAAGACGGCAAACCGGATTTCCATTATCCGAATGGTTACTTGCGAAAAGAGTAAAGCCAAGCCTTTGTCTTGATTGAAATCAGAGTGGAACACAGAACGTTTCCGCCGCCTGTGGCGGCAGAAACGTTTTTAGTTACCTTTGCTGTAGGCATAAGAAGCAAGCCGTTTTTTTCTTGGGTTTTCAATCCCACAAAAGAGTATGGCTCCTTGTCCTGCGAATCGAAGATTGGTCGTCAGAGGCCGTATAGAAGAATGCTCATCGACAGGACATGGCTTATGCCATTTATCCATCAACAAGAGTAACGATATTACCATGGCAAAGAAAGCAAAAAAAGTCAAGACCGCCAAAGGTGCGGAACTTCGGATAGTTAATCCCGATGCGGCGGGGATAGACATCGCGGACGGTATCATGCAAGTTTGCGTCCCTGCCGACCGATCCAAGGACAACAACCGCGCGTTCGGAGCATATACATCCGACCTGCATGCCATCTCGGCATGGCTCAGGGAGTGCGGCATAAAGACAGTCGCAATGGAATCCACCGGGGTTTACTGGATACCGCTGTTCTGCCGCCTTCAGGAAGACGGACTGGATGTCGTATTGACCAACGCAAGGGACGTGAAGAACATAACGGAGAGGAAAACCGACGAGTCGGATGCCGAATGGCTGATGTTGCTGCACCAGTACGGGTTGCTCAAGGCAAGTTTCCAACCGCACAACGACGCCAAACGGATGAGGACACTCACCCGTCACCGTGACACCCTCTCGCGTGAGGCCTCAAGCATAGTCCTGCGTATGCAGAAAGCCATGCAGCAGATGAACATAAAACTTACGCTTGTCCTGTCTGACATTACGGGAAAATCCGGCATACGTATCATCGAGGCCATTCTTGCAGGTGAACGTGACCCCAAGAGACTTGCGGACCTGGCTGACATCCAGTGCAAGACTCCGAAAGAGGAAATAGCCAAGGCACTTGAGGGCAACTGGGAAGAAGACCTCATGTTTGTCCTCAGGCAAAACTATGATACTTTCAAACATTATTGTACCCAACTTGGCGAGTGCGATGCAGAACTGGAGAAACTCATGGAAAACTACCGTGCGGAGGTTGCCAAAGTGGAAGATACTTCATATAGCCCGGCAAAAAAACGCCGCGATTATAAAAAGACCAGGCATACCGTGGGCTTCGACGTGGAAAGGAAAGCATACGAAATGTGGGGAGTGAACGTTTTTGAGATACCGGGCATAAGCCACCTGACCGCACTTGAACTGATGAGTGAACTGGGGCACGACTTTACCCGGAAGTTCCCGTCTTCCAAACAGTTCTGCTGTTGGTGCAACATCTCACCGAACACCAAGATATCAGGAGGAAAAAGAATATCAAGCCACGTGCCACACCGTCGGAACAATGTCGGGTTGATTTTTAGAAGTATCGCTTCTTCGCTCGCCAATGCGAAGAACCAATTGGGGAACTTCTACCGCAGAATACGTTCACGGGCCGGAGGTAAAGCCGCAGTCATTGCCACTGCCCACAAGGTAGCCGAGATATTCTTTGCCATGGTTGCAAACCAAACAACTTATAATCCGGAAAGAGTAGGTATAGACGAGAAAGTATTACTCGAAAAACGGATTACAAGATACAAACGTGAATTAGAACGAATTACAGGGACACATATAGAAATTGGCAATGCATGTGTTCCATAGAAGTAAGAATCATCCCGTCTTTGAGCAATAACGACAAGTAGCCGACACTACTTAACAGCCTGTTTAATAGCATTTCCCGAATAACATTACCCATCGTTCACGGTTGGGCATCGTTATTCGGGAATTATTTTTTCGTGGAGGTATTCACGACCCTATCATTGCAGTCCTTTGCGGCAAGTCTTACAAAAGAGACGAATCGCAATATGGAAAGAACCAATCTGACTTTCAACGACCTTCCAGAGGTTGTGGCTCGGCTTCTGGACGAAGTGATGAGCCTGAAAAGCCTGCTCTCCGAGCAGCACAGTGTGAACCATGCCAAGGCGGTGGACACCCATGTCCCCATGTCGGTAGATGAAGCGGCAGAGTACCTGGGAATACCCAAAGGAACGCTCTACATGAAACTCTCGGATGGAAGTATTCCTGCCACTAAACCCGGCAAGCGCTATTGCCTTTACCGGGACGAACTTGACAAGTGGCTGGAATCCTCCCGGAAGAATCCGGTACCATTGTCCGACGAGGAACTGAATGAATCCATTTCCTCCTCACACCGCCGTAAACCCACCCAACGTAACTGGTAAGCGTTATGGAAGAGGACAAGAATTATATCAGTCTGATACAGGGCGACCTTGCAAGGGCTTCCCAGATGCAGACCGGCATGCCGGAAAGTGTAGGCATGATGACCATCAAGACTGCCAACCTAACTATTCTTGAAGCGTCACAGCAACCTGCACCCCGTGCACTGTGGAAGAGTTTCTGGTATGAGGGCGAATTGTCCTGCCTCTTTGCGGACTCCAATGTGGGCAAGTCCATACTTGCCGTGCAGATAGCCGACCGTATTGCCCGGACAGACATTGTCCTGTATCTGGATTTTGAGCTGTCCGAAAAACAGTTCCAGCTTCGCTATACCGACAGACATGGCAGGCTGCATACCTTTCCCGACAAACTGTACCGGGTATCAATAGACTGCAACTCCCTGTTGGATGCCAACTTTGAGGAAGCCATTATTGGCAGCATCGAACAGATGGCATTGCAAACCGGATGTAGGATTTTCATCGTAGATAATCTTACCTACCTGTGCTGTGCCATTGAGAAAGGTGATGCAGCGGGACGGCTGATGATACACCTAAATAATCTCAAAAAGAGGTACGGACTGTCAATCCTTGTACTGGCACACACTCCCAAGCGTTCCATGGAGTGCCCCATCACATCCAACGACCTTGCAGGAAGCAAGCGGCTCTACAATTTCTTTGATAGCGTATTCGCCATCGGAAAGAGTGCCCTTGACGGGGGACTTCGCTATGTGAAGCAGCTCAAGGTGCGTTATGGCACCTTCTCCCATGATGCGGACAATGTGATCATCTATGAGATTGAAAAGGTGGATGCTTTCCTGCAATTTGTTCCCAGGGGCTTTTCTACGGAAAAGGAACATTTGAAACGGCTTGGCGACAACGAATCAAGTCAAAGGGACTGCCAGATTCTGCACCTTGCCCAATCCGGAAAATCTGTACGGGAGATAGCCTCGCAAGTGAACTGCGGCAAATCAACCGTCAGCCGGATAATCCAGCGCAGCAAAAATGGCAGCCATACGGATGTACCGAGTGTCCCACCGTCCCGTCCCATAGGGAAAAGGGACAATGGGACAGATGGGACAGTTAACGAAGTAAGACAGACGGAACTGTTTGCCGGACAAGGAAACGGGGAGGACAAGGCATGAACAAATGTCCTGCACATACCTGTTTAAAGAAGAATGGTTCCGCTTGCCGGATAAATGACCATGCAAGCAGAAGCCCGTTTTACTGTTCTGTTTCAAAGTGTCCCGCTGTCCCGGTCTTCATACACGGGACAGTGGGACAGCGTGGGACGGACGGTACCCGACCAAGCAGGTTCCGGAAAACCATCAAAGGTGATTTTGCAAAGAACATCAAAAGGGTTTTATATAAAACAATGCCAGTCAGCAGAGTGGCTACAGATGAAAACAGCAAGTCACCTGCCTTTCACTTGACAATTCCAAAACAAAAGGACTGTGAGAGCAGAGATTGTCCCAAGTGTCCCACCGTCCCAATCCTTGGAAGGACGGGACGTGGGACAGCGGGACAAGACGTGGCAGCAATAAAAATCAACCAACAGAATTGACATTAGGTATGGTAAACTATTCGTTACAGAAATACAAAGGGACTGCAACACGGCATACCTGCCCGAATTGCGGTGACAGACATTCTTTCGCCTACTATGTGGACGATAGCGGTGTACCGTTGCATCCGTCTGTAGGCAGGTGCAACCATGAAAGCAGTTGCGGTTATCATTATACTCCCAAGGAGTATTTCCACGACCGCCCTGAATGTCGTACCACCAAGAGTTTTTCTTTTGACAAGAAAAAGCCGGAAAGGAAGACCGGACAGGCATCCCGACAGACGGTTACAGGTTACATATCGCCACAGTATGTGGAAAGGTCGCAAAGCGTACATAGTAACTTCTTCCGCTTCATTTCCTCTCTCCTTGGCTCTTATTACGGCAGCAAGGCAAAGGAAGTATTGAGGCGATTGCTGGAAGAGTACCGCCTTGGAGCTACCCGGGACGGTGCTGTCATTTTCTGGCAGATTGACCGGGAAAACAAGGTACATACAGGCAAGGTGATGCAGTACAATCCAGAGAACGGACACCGTATCAAGGGAGGAGAAGCATTGGCAGTGGACTGGATACACAGCAAACTGAAAAGGCAACGGGTACTGCCGGAAGAGTGGCAGCTATCCCAGTGCCTCTTCGGGGAACACCTGCTGAATGTCTATCCCGACAAGGTAGCTGTCTTGGTGGAATCCGAGAAGAGTGCAGTTATCGGCTCTGCCATATTTCCCGATTATGTATGGCTGGCGGCAGGAGGCAAGAGTCAGATGAGAGAGGAAAAACTCCGTGTGCTGGCCGGACGAACCGTACTCCTCTTTCCCGATGCCGATGCTTATGCCGAATGGAAGCAGCGTGCCGAGTGCATGAGTTTCTGTAAAGTGATAGTGTCTGACCTTATAGAAAAGAACGCCACACCGGAGCAGAAAGCAGCCCATATTGACATAGCCGACTGGATTGTCTTCCAGATACGGGAAAGTAAAATAATGTGTACAGCCAGCCATCTTGTAGAGGCGGAAAGAATCCTCGGGCGGATGATTGATAAGAACCCCGTTCTGCAAAAACTGATCGATGAACTTGACCTTGTATTGGTCGGTGCAGCCCCAATATGCAACGGTAGCGCAGACCCTCCATGACGGAGGAGAACGGAAGCCGGTGACACGGGATGCGGGAAGAAGTGCTTGCACTCTTATAGCCCACTATAACTACACGCTCCGCTTTCGTAGTTGTGGGCTCTCCCGAGGGGCTGGGCGTTGCCCCGTCCCACTCAGGACGCTGCCCTGAGAACCCGGCAAGGGCTGTCACCCCTATGCAACCTGACCAAAGAGTGACCCTCTCTTTGGAAACTCCGCTTATGGGTAACACCCCTAAGAGCCCCATGCGGTTATAAGCGGACAGAAGCAATCAACATTATCCAACAACCCCAATCAATTTTCAAGAAAATGGCTACAAAATCAAGCATACATATCAAGCCTTGCAATGTTGCTTCCAGCATGCCTCATAACCGAAGGACACGTGAGTATATGCGCAATATTGCCAAGTCCAGAATCTACATCGTTCCCGAACTCTCCGCCGGTAACGAGCAGTGGGTAAACCGGAACTTCGGCAGCCCCGATCTGCAAAAGCACTACGACAACATAAAGCGGATGGTAAAGGAGAAGACCGGCCGTGCCATGCAGGAGAAGGAACGTGAGCGTAAAGGCAAGAACGGCAAAATCATCAAGGTGGCAGGATGCTCTCCCATACGTGAAGGAGTGATGCTCATCCGACCGGACACGACACTGGCGGACGTGCGTGAATTTGGTAATGAGTGCCAAAGACGCTGGGGTATCACACCGCTCCAGATTTATCTGCACAAGGACGAGGGACATTGGCTGTCCGGACAACCATCGCCGGAGGACAGGGAGAGTTTCAAGGTGGGTGACAGATGGTTCAAGCCGAATTACCATGCGCACATCGTATTCGACTGGATGAACCACGATACAGGCAAGAGCATAAAACTCAATGATGACGATATGACAACCATGCAGACCCTTGCTTCCGATATTCTCTCAATGGAGCGGGGACAATCAAAAGCCGTTACGGGAAAGAAACATCTGGATCGTAATGACTTCATCATTGAGAAGCAGAAAGAGGAGATGAAACGTCTTGACGCTACGAGGCAGTATCGGGAGCATCAACTGGAAAAAGCCAACCAAAAGATGCACGAGGCTGAAATAATCACCAACACCCTAAGTGAAATGGCCATTCAAAAGGAACGGCAGAATGAAGAGCTTGACAGGGCTATCAGCGAGAAACGCTCCAGACTGAACAAGGAGAAAGGCAGTGAACTGCTCAATGCCGCTGTCGGCTGGGCTACAGGCAGGTCAAAGGCTCTAAAAGGCGAAATAGAGGATTTGCGTCATGAGATTTCCACACATGAGGAAACCATCGGGCAGTTACAAGGCACAATCCGGACCATGCAGAACAGCCACCACCGTGAATTGATGAAGTTGAAATCTGAACATCAGTCTGAATTAAGCCGCAGGGATGCCGTGCATTCAGAGGAAACAATGAAACTTAAAAACCGGATTGCATGGCAGAATCTGATTATTGAGAGTCTTGGCTTCCTTTTGCTCAAGACAAGCGAGATTTTTCGCAAGGCGGTACACGGTATCATCCGTTTGGCAAGGGATTATTACAAGCCACGTTTTGATACGGAGCAGGTAGCGGACATCAAGGGTGCACTTAACTTATTCGGTGAGGATAAGCAGTCACACAGAGCCGCCGGTGATTTTCTGTATTTCACGGCAAAGCGGAAAGGTGATTTTGACAGCCGGCAGCAAATCAAAGCCAGACTGGAGGTTACTAATGTGGTGGAAGGGAATTACGACCAACAACAGAAAAGAGGATTTTCAATGAAAAGATAGATTGTGGCTACATCTCCTATCAGTAAAATCAAAGAGCCATATAAAAACACATTTCATGAGTAATATGGCTCTCTGAAAAAGGTAGGGAGGATGTTTACCAATATTCTATGGTTCGTTTTTCCGTGTATTCTTCGGAATTGGTACAACTGACTTTCCGCTCTATCCAGTTCTTGTGTTTGTCGAACTTGGTATAGGTATAATGATAGGTAATGGTTCCATAATCCGGGTGATTCTCTACCATCGTTGCCGGATATTTATTGTTACCCTCATAACTATATGTCAAGGTAGCATAAGCCATATACGAAGTAAACTTTTGGCTGGTGATACGGCCTTTTTTGTCGAACGTATAAAACCGATCAAGTTCTGTATTGGTGATTGCCTCCGGACAGACATCCGAACGTTTGCCATCCTCTATGGTAATATTGACAACCGCATCGTCCCAGCCTTCCACTTTATAGGATGTTGGAGTAATGTATTCGTAAGTAATCGAGCCGTTGTCGTAGTCGTCTTCCTTGAAAATGAGATTGCCTGCCTGGTCGAATTTATAAGAGCTTTCGCTACTTTTTACAGACTTGACCGTACCGTTCAGCCCGTAAATGTCTGTTCCTTTGTAGCGCAGGGGCTTTGCCCGGGCCGATTGTCCTTTATTTTCAGCTGCTTTTTGGGAAGCTATCGTCTCTTTATCCCAGTAGAAGATGGTGCGAACCACAGTAAGGGTAGGTGTTTCTCCCGACTTGACTGAAGGAGAACGGTCTTGATTCGATGTAAATCCATATCTGGTTGCTTTATAATAGGTACGCAAAGCCGGTATCTCATCAATATTGGCCGGGAAGGTAACGGTAGCCTGTGTCCAGTTACCCTGTTCATCATACACATATTCATATGAGATGGTAAACTTCATGTCATCCACCCGCCAGCTATTGCCACTGCTCTTATATACCCCACCGTTGTATGTCCAAGAGGCCAAATCACCGTGTGAGTTGTACGTAAAGCTGCTGGTAGCAGTCAGCGTTTCTGTGCCTTGGTCAAATTGAACGGGCATCTTTTCTACCGCCTGTGTACACAGATGACCTGTGTAGGTATAGGTGGTCACCGATTTTCCCATCTTGTAGCCGTCGATGCCTTTTAAAAACAGGTTTGGAGTATTCGGTGTTTCAAAAGACTGCAAGTGGGCGAGCGAATCGAACTGGAGTTTATAGAGGGTTACACCGGCTTCTGTGGCCAGAGAGCGTTCTTTTTCGGGTAAGATGGATTTTAAAGTACCATTCCGATGATACTCATACAGATAGTTCCATGTGCCCGGATTTCCTCCCTGGTCTCTTTCACGTCGGACAAGGCGACCGACACTGTCATAAACAAAGCCATTGTCTTTATATCTCCGTTTATAGCGTCCGTCATACACCGACTTGATCAGGGTCAGATTGGAACGGCTGTCATACTCATAAGAGATGACATCGAAGCCGGATGCCCCTACATTAAAAGATGTGCGTCGCTGTTCGGACAGGCGACCGTTCGACAGGAATTCGTACTGAGAGGTGTACGTCACACCCCAGGCCGCATTGTGGTAATCATACGATACCTGTTTCGGATATCCCCTCAATCCCATCTTTGCCCAATCCGTAGGATAGTTTACGAAATAAGGCATCAGTTCTTCCATGTTCATATCCACCCTAACCGGGTCAAAATACACTTGTAGCGGTGTATAGGGTTGGTTGCTTTCATCGCTGCTATTACAGCTTGCTGTTCCTAGGGTCAGCAAGCCGAAAAGACTGAGAGCCTGTATGGTCTGTAACGCTTTCATGTTTTTTTTACTTTTGATGATTGGTCTGATGATTTTCTTCACAAGGAATCTGCTTACTCCAGCGCTGATAATAGATTCTCCAAATAGGATAATCTCCTACCTTATCTATACAGCACGAATGCAGATAACAGTTTCCGTGTATCGGACTTTCCGCTCCCAGCAATCCAGAAATATATTCACTTCCCTTTCCGGACAGAACGATTCTGCCTTCATTGATTACCCGATGGAACGAACAGCCTCCGAAACTGCCGATTATACCTCCTACGCAGGAATATTCAGATGTCAGGTTATTCTTGATTTCGATGTTGCTAGCATTATACAAATCCAGCGGATAAATGCGTTCGTAGTTATGTGGCTGCAGATTGCCGCATACTCCTCCGATTTCAAATGTTGCGGAAGTATTCTGCGTATCCAACCGGATATTTCCCCAATTATGGAGATGTTCTATGTCTGTTTCATTGGTCCAGAACTGTCCGAAAACACCACCGATGCAGTTGTGTTCAGGTTGGGCATCGGCCTTCCACTGCACAGTCAAATTGCCTTTATTCTCAACGCAAACATCCCCCTTGATAAAGACCTTACCATAATTGGTAACCACCCCGATGACTCCACCTATATCGGCATTACTACAAGGATTGACAGTGATATTGCCTTCGTTAACCACCTTGCCACGCAAAGTCACTTCCACTTCGGAGCCGTAACTATTCAGATGTCCGATAAGACCGCCTAGCCAAAGTGTACAGATGCCCTTATTGTCGGCGAATGATATATCTACCTTGTTGGTACAATTCTCGATACATCCATTCTTGAACTCTCCCGCCAGTGAACCGACAGACAGGATATAACAGTCTTCTCTTTTTTGAGCGTCAATGGTCATGTCACCTGCCAATGTCAGGTCTTTGACCACCGTTCCTTTCTCACCACCCATTTCATCAAACAGACCGGCACTAAACGAACCCTGAGAATTCTCTTCAATGACCACCCGTATTCCATCGAAAGTAATGGTATGTCCGTTGCCGTCGAACTCCCCAACCGGGAATTTAATAGGTGTCCATTCACCGCTGATTTCGATGTCCTTCACCAGTTTAATCCGCACTTCATCTGCTGGAATCTCCCTGCCTGCATCGGTGAGCAGCGTTTGTGCTTCCATGTTTTTATCCTTGATTTCGAACGTTTCGTTCAGGAAACGCAGTTCACTCTCTTTTCCGATTTCAAACACCTGTTCCGCCTCGTTGAAATACAAGGCAGAGACTTTCTCTTCGCATGATGTCAGCCCCAAAGACAGACATGCAATTAGGTAAGCTATTCTTTTCATAATGCTGTTCTTTTTACATATCTGCTGCATAATTCTCACCCTCCATGATAAACGTTTTAGCCTCTTTCCAATAGTAAATCACATATGGTTTAATTGAACCCATTTGGCCGATGTCCTGTGTAGGCATTCCGCTGAAACGGGTAAAGACCACAGCGTTTCCCTCTATCTCTCCCGCATAATACTCCACGGTAGGGGTAGGGATGCTTTCACCTTGCGGAGGATACATGGTAATCTTCTCCATAAACACCTGATTTCCTTTATTCTCCAGAGTGAACGAAGTCAAGTCTCTGCCATATTCTTTAGTAAAAGCTTCTTGGGGAATAGTATTGTCTTTCAGATAGAAAGCATACTCGGGAGAGATATACCCCACGCGCTTGTCCTTAGCAGAAAGTTCCACCTTGAACCATCCTTTTTCTTTTCCCAGCACCCTGAAACTCTGTCCCCGATCAGCTTTCATCAACGGAGCACCCGATACCGGTGTGGAACGGACGTTGATCTTGTCCCCTCCACTGATAAATACGTAATTGCATTTGTCTTTCTGCTTGAACACTACCGGGTCTGAACCTGGTGGCAGGAACGTCACTTCCCGGGTGGCTGGATTATATTTGAGTTCCGCTTTCTGTTTTCCCATGCCTCCTTCTACGGCCACAGAAGCCTCTGTGTGGTTGATGTAATAGATTTCCTTAATGATATAGGTAAGTCCGTACCCCCCTTCGGATACGTTGTACCCCCCATAACTTCCGTCATCTGGCGCATCGTATAGGTCTATCTCTAACTGAATCTGGCTGTTGTCTTCCCAATATTCCCATTTGCCCACAAAAGGTTTGGTGCTGTCTGACTGTGCAACTGCTTGTATACTCAAGAAACTGCAAACAAGGCTTATCAAACTCAGGTATATTATTTTTCTCATGTTACGTTTGTTTTTTCGGTTAAACTTATAGACTAAAAGTAACATAAACTGCCGATTGCACCCGTACAGGCTGTCCGTCTTTGGTGCCGGGTGTCCATTTCTTCAAGGATTTCACCACTCGTATAGCCTCGGTGTTAAGATTGGCATGAACCTTTTTCACTGCCGTCACATCTGAAACCGAACCGTCTTTCTCCACTATAAAAGAAACAAGCACGTTGCCTTGAATCTTTTGCTGTTTGCACACCATAGGATAGCGGATGCTTCGGGCAATATCGGATTGTAAAGCCCCGGCTCCACCGGGATATTCAGGTTCCTGGTCCACCTCATTATTCTTATATATTTTGTTAGGGCTGACTTTTGGCTGTACAGGCTTCTGCTGTGGTTCTTCGTTCGATGTGGCCTTTGGCATGCCAAATCTTCTTTCGGAAGCATTTTTACCTGCTTCTTTCGGCTCTGTCAGTTCTTGCTGTAAAAGTCTTTGCAGTACCTCACTGGAAATAAAAAATCCATTGAACTGGGCTGGAGCATAGCCGGAAAAAGCCGAAACAACCTCAAAGCTGAACGGCTTCCCTTCTTCAATACGAGGAAAATAATAGGTTCCAGCCGTTTTTATCCGGTTGCCCGGCATCAGGTAAAACAGGTCTATCGGTTGGCTCCTGCTGGTTTTCTGAGCCATACCTTTTATCTGAAACTTATAACCTCCATTTGCCTGTCCTGTACAAATGATACTGGTCACATGCCAATATCGGTCCACACCGGCATCGCATTTAAACGGAACATTGACCGGATAGCTCTTAGGAGGAATAGAAAAACTTGTTTGTGCAAGGACTTTATGTCCCATAAAGACTAACGCTAAGGTAATCAAACACAAGAAAATAGATAATCGTTTCATCAGTATATATGTTTAAAGTTATAATTCAAAGAAATGCCTAAATCATGATTTCGTAATAAAATGTGGCTGCCAGTTCATCCTCATTATAAGCATCTTTCCTGATACAGTCTTTTACATAATCATCTTTAGCAGGCATGGAAGGGTTAATCAGTTCCTTGGCAATGCGATTGTAACTGGATTCCTTGGAGTAAGACCCTTCCCATTCATTATCGTATTTCATGCGGTATTTCCACATCTCACGTACACAATCAGGGACCTGGTTATATCCATCTATATAGTCTATCTTATGTCCATTTACCGTCAATTGGGTAATGTTGGTTTTAAGACCATATTCATCAAGTAATTCTTTTATTGGCAGGTCATTCACTTTGGATGCTTTAATATCAAAAGCATAATTGAAACTCATCGAATTGTCCACTTCGATAGGGGAAGAGAACGGTTTGTCCACTGTCAACTGATTACGTCCCATCATGCTGCCTTGAAGTCCGTAGTATGCCTCGACCTTATCTACTTTCCCTTTTAAAGGTATCAGGCGTAACCGCACTTTGACATACCCCAGAAAAACATTTGACTTGTCCAAAATATCAACCAGCTCAATTTTCAGGTAGTTGTCGGTCTGATAATCTTCTAAAAAATGTTGCCAATGATGATCTATTGAATCAACCTTTGCGTTGACAGAGCCATATTTTCTTTCCCATTCTGCTCCATATCGTTCTTCTTGCTTATCCAATTCCGTAGTATTTAAACAAACAGAAAGAAAGTCTTTCAGACGCTTGTAACTTAAATCATCCATAGTGGCTTTTTCAGAAGCAGTCAGTGGGGAATGACGTTTTTCCAATGCGTCAAGCATGGAGAAGACCATACCGTATTCAATATCTTTCTTTATCAATTCATTCCGCTCATCCAAAGACAGCGGCTCAGAAATAGATTTGTTCTCATTTCCGCATGAAGTCATCACCAGACTCCAAACGCCCAATACCAGTACGATGCGGCATGTGGACAATATTCCCTTGTCAATTTTCATACTGCTATAATTTAAAAGTGATAGGTAACGTAAATTCCACATTCACAGGTTTACCGTCCTGTGTGCCGGGAGTCCAGCGAGGCATGGACTTGACCAATCGAACAGCCTCTTTATCCAGGTTTGTATCGACCGACTTGGTAACTCGGACATTTCCGATTGAACCGTCGCTCTTGACTGTAAATTTAACCATCACTTTGCCTTGTATTTTCAGTTCCTTACAAACAGTCGGATACTTCAGATTATCCGAAATAAATTTCACCAATGCGTTGATTCCTCCGGGATATTCCGGAGCCACCTCCCGCTTGTTTTGAAAAACTTCAGCCAGCACAGATGAGTTTACTATGGCTCTTGATTCATCTGCTATTTGTGCAGCCAAACAGTCCCCGATTAGCAGCATCGATAATATACTGCTTAAAATAAAATACTTTTTCATACGGTTTTATTATTTAGTTGTCAATACGTTATACAAAATTCGTCTTGCCGGTTCATTTTCGGTAAAATCCGGAACTGTCACGTCCCCATTTACCGCCAAATTGATCGGTGTAGTCGCACTCGCTATAAGGAGAATCTTGTGTAAGATTATACACAGTACCGGATTCGGTAAAACTTACTGTTTTTAAGCCTCCTGAACTACTTGACGATGAACTGCTCCAAGATTCTGTTGCACCCTTGTGCAAGTCTTTAAAGCCCAAAACGCCCATGACAAGACCTATTCCGTTGCCTATTCTGAATCCCCATTGAGCCATATTCCACATCGTATCAGATTCTATCCATCCAAGCCAATCAAGAATAAATCCTATAACCAATCCAATACCACCCACTATCAATCCAACAAAGAGCATCAATGCTACGAATTGCAGGAGAATCTTAATAAGGTAAATGGCTATACCTATAACCAAAATCCATTTCAGTGCTGTAAACCAAACAGACTCACCTTCGAAATCGAACAGCCAGGAAGTCAAATCCCATGATTCTTCTTTGGCAGAATCGCCTGTTGCGCCAGTATCCGTTACGGCTTCCAGATAGGATGCACTGACATAACCTTGCCAGCCGTTATAATTGAATTTAGCCCATCCGTTTTCAATGGAAATAACATCAATCACATTATCTTGGGAAAGTTGCCCTAATACCTCTCCGTTCTTGTTGGCAGAAGCCCGTACATTAAGACCATTGGGGGCAGTCACCCGGTAATAATCAGCAAAGGATTGCGTACAAAGGAAAAAACTAAAGATAAGAAAAACGAGCCATTTAGCATGGTCTCTGCAAACGAACAACTCTTTCAGCATACAGATACTTTGCTGAGTTACATATCTGTTCATCATATACAACAGGACTCTTGCAGTCCCACAGAGCCTACTTAATTAAACCACGAAGCGTGGAACTGCAAATGCCACACTCTAAATTGAAGGTCGTAGGAAACCTGAGATACAGATATGGTAATAGCAGCCCACGCTATAGCGTGAGAACCACTATGCTATCCCTTGTATCTCTTTTGAAAATTTCCTACGTTTTCAATTTACAAGATAAGCATAACGCTTCTTTCTAAATCTAATATGTCTTGGAAAGAGTTGCCTCAATCCACGCACAAAAATAGTGATTATGTTTGAAATAGAAGAAGATATAATAAAAAAAACTGTTCTTTTTTTTTGCTTGTGCTTGCAAGATTAAAAATTATGCTTTATTTTTGCAGTAACAAATCCCGCCCGCTTCCCGTAAGATTAGCGTACCCAGCGGGACATTTTTTTATCTATGGGAGTCAGATATACGAATCAAGCCATAACCACTGAACAGCAAATTGAAATTCTCAAAGAGAGGGGTTTGCATATTGATGATATAAAACAGGCCATTGATGTTTTGGATACCATCAGCTATTTTCGTCTTGCAGGTTATTGGAAACACTTTGAAATTGATCATTTTACACACCAATTTAGAGCAGGCAGTTGCTTTTCTGATATAGTAAAATTATATTCTTTTGATAAGGAGCTTCGGGCTTTATTGTTTACTGCCATTCAAACAATTGAAGTTTCTGTACGCACAAAAATAATCAAGCACTTTGCTCTTGAATTTGGCGCATTTTGGTTTATGGATGAAAGCTATGCGACCAATGAAGTACGTTTTGCTGCAAATTTAGCTGTCATTCGTAAAGAGGTATCACGTTCTCATGATGATTTCATTATTGAGCATTTTCGCAAATATAGTGAACCAGAACTGCCTCCTGTGTGGAAAACATTGGAAGTAATCTCAATGGGTACACTTTCCAAACTTTATTCTAATTTTTCGGATGCCAGTGCAAAACATGCTGTAGCAAGAGAGTTTGGTTTGAATCATCACAAGTTCTTGCGAAGTTGGCTGGAATGTCTTGCTGTACTTCGTAATTGCTGCGCTCATCATTCAAGACTGTCAAACCGGGTTTTTCCAGTGAAGCCCAAAATGCCGGAACGTATGCCTAATACATGGATTGCAAATTTTTCATTTCGAGAGCAGACTCTATATCCACAGTTGTGCTACGTGGCATATTGGCTCAACTCCATTACATCTGGCAACACTTTTATTGCTGATTTCAAGCAACTTTTAGCAAAATATCCTTCAGTAAACACTCGTTTGTTAGGTTTTCCTTGCAATTGGGAACAAGAACCTTTATGGAGATAAGGATTTATTTCTTCCCAGAAAGCCGAAATTCTGTATTATCACCTATATAGACATTTATCTCCTTATGTCAGATGCAAAGATAGCCTGCCTCTGTGGAATGGGAAAAGGTCAAGCGGCATACCGTTTAGGGCTGTTTCTTCCTCCTTCGGAGAGTAAACAGCCCTAAAACCTTTTCTCATTCATCGGCATGGCTTAGTGTTGCATCGGGCAACGGAGACAAACGACCGACGAAATAGTAGGTTACAGAATAAAGAGGAACGAGAATAACTAACCTTAATTCAAAAAAGAATGACACACTTTTTTGTTTTAATTTCGGGAATTCTCATTTTGCAAAGCAAAGATAAATTGGGCAAGCGGCAGACTGCACTCCCTCTAAAATAATAGATTTGGCTATACTTTCCCTTGCTTTATCTTTCGCATCTGCACATTGGGATAAGATGACGAACAAGAAGAACGAATAGTGACAAAACAAAATATGACCTTTTGATGACTTAGAGAGTGGGTTAAATAGAAGTAGAATATCGAAATCAAATTGATTTGAAAAGAAGAAAATGCCTATATAGAGGCTCTCAATAGGTTAAGAAATAATAAAAGCGTTAAATCTTCTCGTTTTAGAATGTTCCTTTAAATATTATGACCGTATTTCAGACTTATTGTTTACAAAGTATTGAGTAACAACTGTTTGTAAATACTATCACTGAATTTAATAATCCTGATTACCGGATTATCGTCTTCGACAAGTGTCTTTGCAATCTTCATTCCATTCCCGGCCAAACGTTTTCCATGATAAGCCTCTATAACCGTTGATGCCTGAATCATTTCAGCGACCATATTCCGTGCGATATCAGGCGATGCATCCGGCGACCATCTTCCCTGACTCCAAGCCCTTGTATCATATTCTGTATCTAAAATCGGCGTCTTCTTTATTTCACCGGTCTTAAATTCATACATAAACGTTGGAATCGGTCCGCCTTTCAGTGATTTAAAATCTAATAGAAGCGTACCTATCAACATGAACTTATCAGTTGTTAATAAAGGTATCCATATATTCCGAGGTTCAGGAGCATGAGTCGATGGTTTGCGGGTTAATAAGGGTATTAATCCCTTATCCGGGGATAACCGAAACAATGTGTCGGATGAAATATCCGCAATCATTAGATCCGGACCGTAATGCATATTTTGAGGATAATAAATTCCAAAAGGTCTCCACATATTACCCTCCAATGATTGAGCTATTTTGTTTGTATATCTTTTTTCAAAATGAATGTCTAATACAGAAAGCTGGCTACCATCTTTTTTGGAGACAAGACGGTAAGGGGACTTTTTAGTCTTACTTTCACGACCAGGTTCAATTATTACACCTTCATAGATAAGTAGAGATTCATCGTCAAAATTGAAAATACTCATTTCATTATCAAATGTATTTATTTTCAATGTTCGTTTGTAGTCTCCCTTCAGAGAATAAACCTGAATGAATTGGGAACACACATAGATTTCTTCCTTCTTCTCATCTAAAATTGTACCGACATTAATCCATGTATATTCCCGCCCGCTCTGTCCTTTGTGATTGAAATGTGAATAGAGCTTTCCTATTTTACGATCGAAAACAAATATATCACCCAATCGGGATTCATGGATAAGAATATATTTATCGGTAACAGCTGAAAGTACCGATGAACCACCCAACAAAATTTCATCTGTTGTCTCCAAAGGCACATACTCTATTTCCGCCATATCCTGAAGGCGCAACTTCTTCTGAGGATAGTTTTTTGAGAAATCAAATACCGGTAAGTCGCCTGTCTTCGATTGGGAGCTTACAACCTGGCTTCCCATTATTAAAAGGGATACCAGTAAGATGAGATTGTTTATTTTCATGCTATTTTATTTATAGGACAATGAATCTCTTAAGCTATAGCTAACACGGTGGCAAGGTATTAAGAATATATTGAATGAACAAGTAAAGAATAGCCTAAAAAAGAATGTGTGAGCGATAGAATATCAATAAGTAAGAAGCGTAACGTTGAATTAATAAAGTTTTGCTTACATTTGCTCTTCTATTAGTCTTTAAATAAAAAGAAATCGTGAAAAGGATTGTTATCATCGGGGCGACTTCCGGTATCGGTTACGAAGTGGCAAAGATATATCGTCAACTGGGTTGGCGCGTTGGAGTGGCAGGACGTCGGCTGGAACGGCTGGAAGCATTCAGGGAGCAGGCTCCCGAGCAGACAGAGATACAACAGCTCGACGTGACTGAGGTGGAAGCCGTAGACAAGCTCCACCTGCTAATTGATAAACTGGGAGGCATGGACCTGTTCCTGCTCAGTACCGGTGTCGGCAATCAGAACCGGACTTTGAATCCGGACATTGAACTGGCAACCGTCAATACCAATGCAATCGGTTTTACCCGCATGGTCACTGCCGCTTACCATTATTTCAAGGAACAGGGATGCGGGCATCTGGCCGTTATCAGTTCTATCGCCGGGACTAAAGGTTTGGGAGTAGCACCCTCCTATTCCGCCACCAAACGTTTCCAGAATACTTATATCGACGCACTGGCACAGTTAGCCAGGATGGAAAAGTTACCGATAACTTTTACCGATATACGTCCGGGGTTCGTGAAAACGGCTTTGCTAAAAAATGATAACTATCCGCTACTGATGCGTCCGGAACGGGTAGCACAACGGATTGTACGGGCTTTGAAACGAAAGAAACGGACAGTCATCATCGACTGGCGGTATGTCACACTGGTATTCTTCTGGAAGCTGATTCCCGATTACATCTGGGAACGATTGTCCATTCATAACTGAATTTGTATATTTTTCCTGTAATCCCTACCTTTGCGGCCGATTATTGAAATACTGTGAGGTTGCATCAAGTCCGCTATGACAAAAGAGGCTTTTGACGCAACCACACCTAAACAAACAGAAGAATGGGATTATTTATAAAGAAACCGTTAGGCGCTTTACAGGCGGAGGCTAATGAGTCGGGTAGTAAAACGCTGAAACGGGTATTAGGCCCCTGGAGTCTGGTCGCGCTGGGTGTAGGGGTTATCATCGGTGCCGGGTTATTCTCTATCACCGGAACCGTTGCTGCCGGATATACCGGTCCAGCCATTACCTTATCATTTGCCATTGCTGCGTTAGGCTGTTGCTTTGCCGGATTATGCTATGCCGAATTTGCATCCATGATACCGGTTGCCGGAAGTGCCTACACCTATTCATATGCCACGATGGGGGAACTGATTGCCTGGATTATCGGCTGGGATTTGGTACTTGAATATACCGTAGCCGCAACGACGGTCAGTATCAGTTGGAGCCGGTATCTGGTCGTATTCCTCGAAGGGGTGGGTATCCATCTGCCACATACGTTGACGGCATGTCCCTGGGACGGAGGGATAGTCAATATACCTGCTTTTCTTATTGTCGTACTGATGAGTATTTTCCTGATACGGGGGACGGAAGGGAGTTCGATTTTCAACGGGATAATTGTCTTCCTCAAGGTTTCGGTCGTATTGGTATTTGTCGCTTTGGGATGGAAATATATCAATACGGAGAATTATGTTCCTTATATTCCGGCGAATACCGGGACGTTAGGTGAATACGGTTTCTCCGGTGTGCTTCGCGGGGCAGCAATCGTTTTCTTCGCTTTCCTCGGATTCGATGCCGTATCGACTGCTGCACAGGAAGCTAAAAACCCGAAACGGGATATGCCGATCGGGATTCTTGTTTCCCTGCTGGTTTGTACTATCCTTTATATGCTTTTCGCCCATGTGATGACCGGAGTGGCACATTACAGCCAGTTCAACGGGCAGGAAGGGATTGCGCCTGTTGCCGTAGCTATTTCACATATGGGACATATGGATACCGCCGGGGTCATCCAACCGGATTATCCCTGGCTGAATAAGGCAATCGTACTGGCTATCCTGTTTGGTTACTGTTCGGTAATTATGGTTACGTTGCTCGGACAAAGCCGCGTATTCCTGAGCATGAGCCGCGACGGGTTATTGCCTCCGTTCTTTTCGCATATCAATGAAAAATTCCGCACTCCGGCACGCAGTAACCTGCTTTTCATGTTGTTGGTCGGATTACTGGCGGCCTTCGTACCTGCCAGGGTAGCCGGGGAGATGACGAGTATAGGGACATTATTTGCCTTTACACTGGTTTGTGCAGGCGTATTGGTGGTAAGAAAAACGATGCCGGACGTGCAACGTGCTTTTAAAACGCCGTTCGTTCCGCTTGTACCGGTTCTCGGAATCGTGACTTGTCTCTGCATGATGCTTTTCCTTCCGGCCGACACATGGATTCGCCTGGTACTCTGGATGCTTATCGGATTGGATATTTATGCCTGTTACGGCATTAAACACAGTAAGTTGGAATATATGCAACAACATCGCAAAGGGCAGCTTTCGCTGAACATGATAGGTATCGCCCTCTCCGTCCTCTGCATTATCACCGGGTTGTGGCACCAGCAGACAGTGGGTTGGGATGAAAGCAAGGTTTTGCTAATCATCTCCTTTGTATTCGCATTCACACACCTGCCCTTCTATATGATACGGATTTGGAAGAATACGACGCAAGCTTAATGCCAATATGGTCATGAGGATGGACAGGTTCAATTATTATCAGATTCGAGTCATAGCATTTGTTTCTATATGGCACGCAGATGACGCAGATTGGACCATATAGAAACTTTATACACTCTGTATCTTTTCAAATTATTGCTTTCAGCTTTCAGTTGCCGGGAGAGAATATTTTTCAATATATACGGCTGAAGGGATAGAATTGTAAAAAAATGTATACGGAAATTCCGGATAAAGTAACTTCCGGCAAAACATAGGACTTTTGTCTTCAAAGCATATATGTTTTGTCATCAAAAGTCCTGACTTAACATTTCAAAACACCTATGCTTTTTGGAGCGGATAACTACCCGCAGACAAACAAATAACTATCGGTTGGCAAACGGGTGCCTATCTGTCGGAATCAAAATCCGGAATGTGGCACCCTTCAGTTGGATTCCTTATTTTTCAAGGATTATATATTCCTGAAGCCTGAAGGATAAAGTTTGAATAGTGTCACTACCGGATAAGAAATCATTGTTTTCTGGTAAAAGTCAGCCGTTTATTCATCGTGAAATTGACGGCGCCATATACGAATAACCCCAGGAACTGCGCCAGGTATTCATTCATATCACCTATCTCCACCATCAACAGCAGGGAGAGAAACTGTAAGCCGTAAGCACAACCGAAAGCGACAAGGAAAAGAGGCACCTCACGTTCAAACTTTCCACTCCGGGAGGAGAATATCCAGTATTTGCTCCAAAAAAAGTTATTAACCAACGCAGCAACATAACCGGCAATGTTCGACCAAAGGTAATTACATCCGACACCCTTCATCAACACCCAAATAACCAGGGCGGTAATAAGAGCATTCAGGGTCCCCACTATGATAAAACGGAATATCCGTACTGATTCTTTCATATCAATCTCCCACAAACTTATCCTGCCTAATCCTTCGACTCGCGTTCCCTGGCTGTGTATAATCCATAACTCTTAATGGAAAAGGCAGCGGCTATTTTAGGCATCTTTTGTTCACTTTATTTATTTTTCAACGACAAATATACGGGATTTTCAAAAGAACAGTACTCAATCCGACAGATTATTCTTCATAAAAAACTTCTCAAAGAACGCATCCCGGTAACTATTCCCTATCGATATTTCATACTTTCCAATAAATACATCATTGTTGTCAAACGAGGCTATATAATTGGAGTTCACGATATAAGACTTGTTCGTTCGCAGAAAAACATCTTTCGGAAGCATCTCATGGATCGACTTCAGATTCATCTTCGTCACAATCCGCTGTTCGGGAGTCTGTATCACGACATAATCCTTCAGTCCCTCGATGAAAAGGATATTTTCCAGCTGTATCCTGAAATAACGCCGTTCCGCTTTCACAAAGATATGACTGGCGGAAACAGACTCCACCTGATTCTTGCTGTTGTCGGTTTTCAGCAGGGAATGATAAGTATGTGCTTTCTGTACCGCCCGTTTGAAACGTTCGATTTCAATCGGTTTCACCAGATAATCTATCGCATCCACCTCATAGCTGTCGAGGGCATACTCCGCATAGGCCGTCACAAAGATGACAAGCGTATCCGACGGAATCATCCGGGCAAACTCCAGTCCGTTCACCCCCGGCATCTTGATATCCAGAAACACCAGGTCCACCGGACTTGCCTGCATAAACTTCCCGGCAGACACGGCATCGCCGAAACTTCCACACAAAGACAACACCGGCGTATCCCGTATCAACAACTGGATTGCCTTACGACCTAGCGGTTCATCATCTACAATGATACAATTCATACTAATCAGTTTTTAAGTTTTAAACGAAGATTGACCGTATATGTTATATCCGTCTCATTTATTTGCAAAGAACAATCCGTATCATACAGAAGTTGCAGGCGGCGGCTGATATTGGCAAGACCTATCCCCCCGTCGACAGGCTTCTCTTTCTGTTCGGCCGGCTTCGAATTGATACAGATAAAGATAAGCTGCTCCTCTTTCGTTTTGAAATAGAGGTGCACATACGACAGTTTCCTGTTATCGTTATTATGTTTCACAGCATTCTCCACAAAAGGGATGAATAATAAAGGTGGAACGGTTATATGCGCTGTTTCCCCTTCCGTAGAGATGATGAAATCGAAATTATCACGCCGTATCTTCTCCATATTGAGATAATCGGTCAGGAAACGGATATCGTCCGCCAGATAGATCGTTTCGGAAGTACTGTCTTTCAGTTGATACTTCAACAGGTCTTTCAACTTGGACAGGACATGCACCGCCTCTACCGGATTTTCCTTTATCAGCACATTCGCGTTATTCAGCATATTGAACAGGAAATGCGGGTTTATCTGGTTCTTCAACTGTTCCAGTTCCGACTGCATCGTCGCATTCTCCAGTTCGTCGATACGCTGGCCGTATTTCACGTAATCCTGGAAAACAATCACCGCCGACGCGCCCGCAATAATCAGGCTTAACTGGATGATGGAAGAGATAAAAAAGAAGGCTGCCAGCCAAAACTGATACAGTTTATATTCTCTTTCGATATCTTCCTGCCGCAGCAGATAAGAAAACAAAATAGCCACAGCGATAACCAAAAACACGGAGATGACATACTTCCCCAGCTTATTCTTCAGCAGTAAACGCGGGGTCAATATAAATACGCTCAAATAAATAGGTATAAGTAGTATCAAACTCTGTGCAATACTACTTCTTATCAAAGACTCCTTCCCCTCTATCAAATCCAGATAAAAATTCACGGATATGATCAGCATACTAAGAAAGAACAGCAGGAAATGCCTGAAAATCCTGTAACGGGAATCAACCAGCAGACGCAACAGAAAACCGGATGCATTTATCATAACCTGATACATAAATTCGTTTTACAAAGAGCCCCATCATCCACCGTCTCCAACTTATAAGCGTCTTTGAACAGCAAATCGAGGCGATGCTTCACATCTTCCAGGTCTTCGTTATGCTCTTTCTGCCCGTCCGGCAGTCCCGGAGCAAAACAAATACAAGAGAAAAACAACTTCCGCTCACCTGCCCGGAAACAGAAATAAATATCCATCCGGGACTCTTCCGACGACAACTGCTTTATATAATGAATGGCAAAAGGAATAAACAATAAAGGTGGCACCAGTTTACGGCTGACCTCCCCCTCCTTCGTCACGGTAAAGCTCAGGTTCGCATACTTCATCTTCGCCAGTTCAAGAAAACGCTCGATAAACGATATCTCGGAAATCAGCAGTACCTTCTCCCGCTTCCCGTCGTACAACTGGTAACGGAGCAGCCTGCTCAACTCCATCAACACCTTCGATGCCTGTCCGGGGTTATCGAAGGTCTGCCTGCCCGCCTCATCGAGCATATTAAAAAGGAACTCCGGGTTTATCTGGTCTTTCAAAGATTCCAGTTCAGTTTTCAGGTTCACCTTCTCCAGTTCGTTCTTCCGCTGGTAGAATCCCATCCAATGGCGAAGCAGGATAGTGATGGAAGTACCGGCAATCAGCAGACCATACAGGAAAAAGTTACTTACAATCTCGACAGCCATTATCCGGTTCTTATAGAAAAAGGAATAATACCCCGGCTCCTGCCCGGAATACCGATTCAGCCAGTAATCGCTCCCGAAAGAGACTACAATCATAACCAGAATAAGCAGGGACACGATAATGATATACAACACATACCGGTTTTTCAGCAGCAATCCGGGCAACAGGACATACATGTGCAGGTAAATCCCTCCGAGATAAAACGCCAGCAACAGCCCGCTGACATACCCAATCACACCGCCCACCTCATCCAGAAAACCGGCGCAGGTCAGATAAGGCATATTGAACGCCACAAAAGTAAAGAACAGTACCAGCAGCAAATGCCTCCCGAACCTGTACTTCGGAGCTATCAGGAAATCAATCAAAAAGCTGTTATAGGTTCCTTCCGACTTCGGCATAATAGGAGTTTAATTATTATCAAAAGTGAACTGTCCTGTCCCCGTGCTTGACACGGGGCCGCAGAAGAACCAGCAGTATCAAAAGATACATATAGGATACGGTCTGTGCCTTTGCGATCCCGTGTCTAGCACGGGAACGGGATAGTTCAATTATTTCTATATTTCACGCAAAGATATACATATCCCCCCTCAAAAACCATATTTGACGGCTATACTCGTATAAAAAGCAGGTGAGAAATGCGGGTCATACTCCCTGTCCATCGACTTGAACATCGCTTTCAGCGTGCGGTCGTCATAAAAGGCCGCCCGGTAAGCGGACAAGCCAACCGTTATCGGAACGGACAGCGACTTCGTGATAGTCAGTTCCGGTTGCAACCCGGTCGTAATATACTGCTGGGTGAATATCTTATCCTTGCCGTCGCGCTCCACGAAAGCAAGCATACCGTTCATCGAACCGACCAGTTTCAGCCGAAGCAACTTATGCAACTGCATCCCGCCCGATATCTCCACCCCGTCCATCATCGAGACATTCACCATATAACGCCCTTCGAGCCGCCAGTCGACGAAAAGAGCCGGAAAAACCATCGGATAACCAAAGCTGGTATTCAGCGCAACCCCCATCCCCAAATCCAGATTATCACGCAGATGCCAGATAGCCGCCGCCATCCCCACCCCCATCACATGGTCCCAACGGGCATAGGCAAGGCTGCCGGTATTCATAAAAAGCCCCACCCCGGCACTTGCCAGAAGCGACCACCTCTTACTCAACGGACGGATATACGAAACAGCCAGCTGCGCATTGAAGATTTGCGACTCCATATACTCCGACAAGTCCTTGTTATCCATCGAAGCATAGGAAGCGCCCAGACCGACCATCCAGGCAGTCGGGTGGTTGTTTTCATCCATTTTCATGGATACGGGAATGTTCACCCCTCCCTGAATCACCTTCATATCCCCTTTGCCGCCTACCTTTTTATTATCGGCATCCCGGAATCCGGACGAACCGATATATTCAGTCTTCAGCCAGACCTGTGCGCTTGTTTCCCGGCATATAAAAACTCCCGCCAACATCAACCACAACCATACTGTTTTCATATCATGCTTCTTTTTATTATTGAACTCGAAGCAAAACTAGACAAACAGCCGATGCCCGGATATTTTAGTAGACGAAGCGGCAGTAATAATATACCAAACGGGGTTTCAGGTATATTTCCCGGTAAACCAATCCTTGAACTCCCCGACACGCGCCTTGCTTACCAGGATTTTCTCCTGCACAGGGACTTTCAGGTTCACAGACAGGCGTCCGTTAAACCAGAGGTCGATGTCGGATACGGCTTTCCGGGAGATAAGATACTGGCGGTTCACACGGAAGAAAATATCCGGGTTCAGGCAGTCGGACAACTCATCGAGCGTCTGCGTAAAAGTATATTCCCGCCCATCGGTAACGACCGCCTTCACAAGCCCGTCGTTGATATAGAAGAACAGAATCATATCTACCGACAGCGGAAGCAACTTGTCCCCCTTTACCGGAACCAGGAAATGCGTCTTGTAGCTTTCCTGCCGTTTCAGCACATGAATCAGGCGGCTGTAATCAAATTCCTTTGAAGGTGCCTCCGAACGCAGTTGTTCCAGTTTGCCAATCGCCTTCCGTATGTCGCTCCCACCAATCGGCTTGAGCAGATAATCGATGCTGTTCACTTTGAAGGCACGCAGGGCATACTCATCGTAGGCCGTCGTGAAAATGATCGGGCAGGAGATATCCACATGTTCGAAAATCTCGAAGGCGGAACCGTCCGCCAGATGAATATCGAGGAATATCAGGTCGGGCATCGCATTGGCACGGAACCAGTCGATACTTTCTGCAATACTATCCAACACGGCCACAACCCCGATATGCGGGGCCGCCTCCGAAAGCAGAGCCGTCAGATTGCGGACGGCCGCTTTTTCATCTTCTATGATAAGTGCATTCATATCAATGGAATAGTTACGATAAATGTATTGTTCTCTTCACGCACCTCGATTTCCTCCTTAAAGAGCAGGTTGTAACGTTTCGCCAGGTTTGCCAGACCGATTTGCAAGCCTCCGCTGGCTGTAAGCTTACGCTGGACGGGATTGCTGACTGTCAGCCGGTTTCCTTCGGTAAAAACCCGGATGACCAACGGATGGCGATTGCTAATCTCATTATGCTTGACAGCGTTTTCAATCAGCAGCTGGACGGACATAGGGGGAAGCTGGCGCCCCCCGGCGGCTTCGTCTATCCGGATATCAAACTCCAGGTTATCTTCATAGCGCATCTTCAACAAAAAGATATAGGCAGAGACAAACTCCATCTCCTCCCGCAAGGTGACGCTTTGGGATTCATTCTCCTGCAAGGTATAACGAAGCACCCGCGACAGTTCCTGCAAATAATCCTGTGCCTTATCGGGCGTTTCGCGGATGAGCGAGCGCAGGGTATTCAGCGAGTTGAACAGCATATGCGGGTTCAGTTGGTTCTTCAGGGCTTCATACTGGTTCACCAGGTTCTCCGTGCGTAGCTGCTGGTTCTCGACCAACACCTGCTGGCTTTTGCGAAGCAGGTGAATCATATAACAACTGCCCGTCACGATACAGGTAATGATAAAATCGCGCAACGGATGCAGGTAATGGTGCACCATCGCATCAATCGCCGGAATATCGAAATGATGATGAAGGAAGACGAAAACCTTCCCCAGCAGATTGCTCATCAACCAGGTCAGGACGAAAGACAGTACCATCTTTCCCCACGTGATACGCGCCGCCGGACGGTTGAACCGGAAGAGGAACGTATTCAGGGCAAAGAGAATCAGCAGCGAAATAAAAGTAAAAAACACTTCATTGGCAACATCGGCCATCCGCATTCCGGGGAAAAGATTGTTCTCCCCGGAATGGTCGAACAGGGATATCAGTTCCGGGAAATGAGTCAGGAACGCCACCACCACGGAAATGACGACGACTGCCAATACATATTTATCTATATTTACTTTCATACCGCAAATATACTTATTTCTTTTCTACACGCGCCGTCACATACATGCCAGGACGAAAACGTTCGTGGTTTCCTTTCACCCGTGCATAGATTTCGAGGGAGCGGTTTACGGCATCGACCTCCTGGCCGACAGACAGCAGTGTGGCATCGAACGTCTGCTTTCCCATGCCGTTCACGCGGAACTGGATGCGGCTGCCCGGGGTAAGGTCGTCGAGGTCTTTCTCGTAGGCGGTCAGGCAAAGGAGGGTTTCGCCTTTGTCGATTACTTCGCAGACAGGTTCGCCGGCATTGATATATTTACCCAGGTTCAAGGTCATCCCGGTCACGTAGCCGTTCAGCGGGGATTTTACCTCCAGGTAAGGACGGATACCGTCTTTGAGCAGGTCGCCGGGCGTAACTCCGAGTATCGTAAGTTGTGCGGCGGCAGCTTCCAGGCGGCTTTTCATCGAAAGGTAATCGGCCTTGCTCTGCTGGAAACGTTTCTGGGAAGCAGCTTCCTGCGAACTCAGACGCTCCTGGCGGTGGTATTCGGCTTCGAGATATTCCGTTTGGGCATGAGCCTCCAGGTAACTTTGTTGCAACAGGATGAAATCGGGGTTTTCGAGGGTGGCGAGGACGGCACCTTTCTTTACATAATCGCCTGGAAGCAGGGGCGTTGAATGGACGGTCCCTCCCATCGTCAGGGTGACGGTGGCATGGCGTTGGGGAGGCACAATCATGGTTCCGTTGAAGGAAGAATGATTCGGCATGGCGGTTGCCGAAGTGACGACGTCGACACGGATAGTATCGGCGGCAACCACTACCGGTTCGACAGGAGGTGCAACCGGTTCCGGGGTCTGTTCTTTTTCAGTTGTCGTATTGCAGGCGGCTAATAAAAGGACTGCAACAGGAAATAATATTCGTTTCATCAGATGTTTATTTTTAATATATTCTATTTTCTTAAAATATGGCTTCCGGAAGTTCCGACGGCTTGTTTTTTTCAAAAGTATAGCTCTCGGAGGTTCCGACGGCTTGTCTTTTTCTTACCGAGTATACAATTCCAATTCCAGTGCAGAGACATTGTAATTATAGACCGCTTCAATATATCCCCTCCTTATCTCGCGGGCACTGTTCAGGCTCTGGACGAACTGTATAATATCCGTTTCGCTCTCCTTGAATTGTATCTGCGCACTCTTCAGCAGGGCATCCGCTTCCGGGAGCGCACCGGTCGTATAATAACGGATATTTTCTCCCTGTTGGCGAAGCATGGCTTGCAACTCATCGACCTTGTTGTTCAGCTGGCGGGCACTCGCTTCCGCTTCCGTCCGGGCAATACCGGCATCTATCCTCGCCTGCTTCGAACGGCTTTGCTGCGGAAAGAACAGGAGCGGGAAGGAAACACCGACCATCCACGAATTCAACCCGTTTAGCGGTGAAATCTTCTGGCGGATATAACCGACCGAAAGTTCGGGGAAGAAACGGCTACGCTCCACGTCCAACAGTGCCTTCTTCTCGTCTGCCAAGCTCCGGAAATAATTCAGATGCGCTTCCGACGGCGCCGCCTCTCCGGTCACACCCGGAAGCAACGCCAGCGTACTGTCGGCCGGAACAACCGGACTGTCGGCATAACACGCCCAGGTGAAACGGCGGACTGCCAGTTGAAGCTCTTCTTCCGCCTGCATCAGCCGGGTACGCAGGTCGGCTGCCAGCGTCGTTGCCATATTGCGCTCCAGCAAAGTGATATCGCCCTGCTCGTAACGGAGTTTTCCCGCCTCCTGCAAACGGACTGCCAGCTCGCTCTCTTCGCGGTAAAGGGAACAAAGGTTTGCCGCATACTGATAATAAGCCCAGGCACGTTTCACCTCTGCCGTTATCTCTTTGCGTACCATGTCGCGATAATATTCGCCCGTCGCCACCTGCTTGCTGACCAGGGCGTTTTTATAGAAAGGAGTCAAGAGGTTGCCCAACGACTGGGTGACTTCCAGCTGGTTGTCACTGCGTGTCTCGCCATTGATTTGCCCCCAGGAATAGGAAAAGGAAGTCGCTCCCGGGTCCCAGGCCTCTCCCCTTGCAGCCCGCGAGCGGTCTATCGCCGCCGAGGCCGTCTTCAAACGGGGATGGTTCTTCATGGCAAGGGCAAGGGCCTCGTCCAGCGTAACGGTTGCCGGGACTGCGCCGGGAACCGCTCCCCCCTCCGCCCATGCCGCCGGTGACAGGACAACCAGCAGCAGAACCAGGGTGGCAACCTTCGTCCCCCTCCTTTTCCTGAATTTCTTCCACATCAGCGGGAACGAATTAACCATCCGGTAGAAGACCGGAATAATCAGCAGAGTAAGGACGGTCGAAACAATCAACCCGCCAATCACGACAGTCGCCAGCGGACGCTGCACCTCCGCACCTGCCGACCTGGCAATTGCCATCGGGACGAATCCCAGCGAAGCCACCAGTCCCGTCAGGAATACCGGGCGCAACAAATGCGGGCATCCCCGGGCAATAATCCGGTTCGTACTCATAGTATATCTGTTTCTTTTACGTAAGTCATTGAAATGATTAATCATCAGGATACCATTCAGCACCGCCACCCCGAACAAGGCAATAAAGCCGACCCCGGCAGAAATACTGAAAGGCAACCCGCGCAGCCAAAGCGCCACAATCCCCCCTATCAGCGACAAGGGCACGGTCGAAAAGACCACCAGCGTATAAGTCACGCTCTTGAAAGCGAAGAACAGCAGCAGCAAAATCAACGCCAGCGCAACAGGAATCACGACCAGCAAGGTATTGATGGCATTTTGCAGGTTCTCGAACTGCCCGCCGTATTCGAAATAATAACCGGGCTTCAGCTTGATATTCTTCTCCAGCGTGTCCTGTATCTGCGAAACGACCTGCTGTATATCGGCATCGCGCACATTCACTCCAATCACGATACGGCGTTTGGTCGCATCCCGGTTTATCTGCAAAGGACCGTTCACCAGCTCGATACTCGCCACCTCGCTGACAGGTATCTGGATACCCTCCGCCGTGCGGACAAACAACTTGTCGAGGTTAAGGTCCGACACTTTATCGTTATCCAGCCGCAACACAAGGTCGAAGCGCCGTTCGTTCTCAAAAATCACGCCAGCCGCCTCCCCGGCATAGGCCGTGCGGATAATCGTATTCAGTTCCTCTATATTCATACCGTAACGGGCAATCTTACCGCGGTTGTACCTGACCACCAGTTGCGGAAGTCCCATCGCCTGCTCTACAATCACATCGGCGGCACCGGGTACCTGCTCCACATAGGTTGCCGCCTCTTTCGCCCGGGTGTAGAGTTCCTCCATGTCTTCGCCATACAGCTTGATGGCGATGTCCGCCTTGGCACCCGTCATCAACTCGTTGAACCGGAGTTGTATCGGCTGGCTGAAATTGAACTCCGCCCCCTCGACCGTCTCCAGCGCCTTCTTCATCTTCTCCACCATCTCGGCACGGCTGGAAGCCGACGTCCATTCCTTGAACGGCTTCATGATAATCATCACGTCGGCATCCTCCACCGCCATCGGGTCGGTAGGCACCTCCGCCGTCCCTATCTTGGCAACGACATGTTTGATTTCGGGGAACTGCTTCATCAGCGTCTTCTGCGCCCGACTGGAAAGTTCGATACTCTGCGTCAGCGAACTTCCGGCGGGAAGCGTCATCTGCATCGCAAAGTCGCCTTCATCGAGCGTCGGGATAAACTCCGCGCCCAACCGGATAAACAGCAGCAACGAAGCCGCCAGCAACGCAAAAGCGGAACCGACCGTCGCCCAGGCATGATGCAGGCAGAAACACAGGCCGCGTTTATAAAACACATTCAGCTTATCGAAGAAACGGTCGGCAAAGGTCGGCTTTGCAGAGATGGTCCGTTTCAGAAAGAGCGAAGCCATCATCGGCACATAGGTAAGCGAGAGAATCAGCGCACCGATAATACAGAAGACCAGCGTCTTTGCCATCGGCGTAAAATATTTGCCTTCAATCCCCGTCAGCGTCAGGATGGGAAAGAACACAATCAGGATAATCAGGACGGCAAAGGTCGCACTGCGCACCACGCCGCTCGCCCCGGCTTCCACTTCCCGGTCCAGTTCAGCCTGCGTGAGCGTCCGCCCGGCAAGCCGTTTCGTATAGATATGCGCCAGTATCCCTTCAAGGATAACAATCGAGCCGTCCACCACGATACCGAAGTCGATCGCCCCCAGGCTCATCAGGTTGGCCGACACGCCGAAGACGCGCATCAGAATGAAACCGAAGAGCATCGCCAGCGGAATCACCGAAGCGACAATCAACCCGGCACGTACATTCCCCAGAAAGACGATCAACACCAGGAAGACTATCAGTGCCCCTTCAATCAGGTTGCGCACCACGGTCGAGATATTCCGGTTCACCAGCTCTGAACGGTTCAGGTAAGGTTCGACACTGACGCCTTCGGGAAGCATTTTCTGCACTTTCTCCACGCGGGCTTCCAGCTCCTTCGTCACCACATTGGCGTTCGCCCCTTTCAGCATCATGGCAATGCCGCCCACACATTCGCCTTCGCCGTCTTTGGTCATCGCACCGAAACGTTTCGGCGCACCGAAGCGCACCGTGCCGACGTCGCTGATATGTATAGGGATGCCTCCGCGGTTCGTAATCACGATGCGTTCGATGTCTTTCGCATCGCTTATCATACCTTCCGAACGGATATAGTAAGCACGGTTCACCTTCTCGATATAACTTCCGCCGGTATTCTGGTTGTTGCTGCTCAGGGCGGAATAGACGTCGCCGATGGTAATGTTCAACGAATAGAGGGCATCCGGGTCGACCGCCACCTCGTATTGTTTCAGGTAGCCGCCGAAACTGTTAATCTCCACAATCCCCGGAATACCCGAAAGCTGCCGCTTCACAATCCAGTCCTGAATCGTGCGTAGCTCCATGGCATCGTAGCGGTCCTCATAGCCGGGGGCGACCTTCAGCACATACTGGTAGATTTCGCCCAGCCCGGTCGTTATCGGCATCAGTTCCGGCATGCCCAGTTCGGCGGGAATCTCTCCGGCAACGGTTTGTATCTGTTCATTGATCAGCTGCCGCGCATCCAGTGTCGGGACACTCTCCTTGAACACCACCGTCACGAGCGACAACCCGAAACGCGACACGGAGCGTATCTCTTCCACATTCATAATATTACTCATGGCAATCTCTATCGGGAAAGTAATCAACTGCTCCACCTCCTGCGGGGCAAGCGTCGGCGAGACGGTCACAATCTGCACCTGGTTGTTCGTAATATCGGGGACGGCGTCGATAGGCAACGTCAGCATGGCATAAATCCCTCCGATTAGCAGGAACAGGGTCGTCAATCCGACGAACAGCTTTTTGTGAATCGAAAAATGTACTATGGCTTTAAACATCACTTTGTAATTTAAAATAACATTACAAAGCTAGCGGCTGCAAAAGAAGTAACCTATAAGAAAAGAATGAAGCTGACAGAATGGGAAGTGAAATGTACGAATCAGCTTTTAAACGGAAAAGAGAGAAAGGGCGTAAAGAACAAAATCCGGGAAAAGTCAGAGCCGCACATCTTCGTGTAAAGGGTCATACATGCGTTGTAAAAGGGGGTACATGTGTCTGGTCTGAAGACTGACAGGCTCCTGTGCGCGACTTTTCCCGGAATTTTTTTTAGGGGACATCATTCTTTTCATTGAAGTCGTCTGCCTCCTGGTTTCCGCCTTCAATGGTTTCCGTGACGTCTTTCACGTCGCCCGATGTATAGCTATCAGACAGGACAGAGGCATCCGAAGCCATCGCCTCGTCGGTCAGTTCGGCACTCTCGTCCCACAATGTTCGCATTATCTTTGTCATAACCTTTGATTTTATTTGTTAGTACATTATTCTAACAAGACTGCCGCGCAAAAGGTTGAAAAAGGAAAGCAATTTCTGAGAAATAAACAGCTTATTTATCACAGGTCCCTTTGTAACCGGTGGAATCAGAGCGACATAGTTCATGAAGAACTACGTTTATAATGTGGGCAAATATAAGGATTATTTCAGGGTGCGCAACATACGATGGCTTGTTTTTTAGGGGGAGATAAGAATAAATATCTATTAGGGGACGCAAACGACGCAAAGAACGCAGATGCATGCAGAGAAAGATTGATTATTAAAAAGTCTGCGAGCGTCTGCGCCTTCTGCGTCGTTTGCGTCCCCTAACACCGTTCTGTTTTGGTACCAACGAGGTACCGGAGAGGGTTTCACAAGGGGATGCTACAAAAGGAAAAACTGATGTTATTCAACAGAAATTCCCTGTAAAACGGTTCATTATCAATAGGAATACTAGAGTTCTTCATGAACTAAAATACCCAATAAACATGGCAAAAGACGAACCTAAACGGAGAAGCATCATCGGCACACTGGTCGATAACAAATTGACCGAGCGCGAAGACGACTCCACCATCAACATCACTTATGTGGGCCGACGCTCTATCGACGGCCTGTGCAGCCTTGCCGCCAAAGCAGGCAGCAAATTTTCAGCTTCCGAGCTGCTGACCGCTTACAAGGATATCGAAAAGCAGGCGAAGGAAGAAGTATACTCAGGTGCTACCGTCGAATTCGGTTTCGCCAACAACTCCCTGGGAGTCGAAGGCGCCGTGATCGGCCCAGGCGCCGGTTTCGATCCCGCCGTCAACCGCGTGGTTATGCGCTGCATCCCGTTGGTAGGACTCCGTCCTGAGCTCGACATGATCGACGTGATTATCAACGGCACCAACGAAGGAATGCCGACCGTCACGACCCTCTACGACGTGTTCACCAAGACGACCAACGCGAAGCTCACGCCCGGCAACACGCTCAACGGCAAAGGCAACCGCGTAAAAATCGCCGGCAGCGAAGGCAAGGAAGTAGGCTTCTTCTTCATCGACGCTACCGACGAAACAAAGGTCGTAGCCGTACCCGAGACAGCCATCTCGCGCAACGAGCCGTCAAACTTTGCCTTCATCATCCCCGCACTGCCCAACGGCAACTACTATCTGGAGATAGCGACACAATACGGCGGGCAGAGCACAAAAATATTGAAAGAAGTACGCCGTAGCCGCTTTCCCTATCTGCTTCAGGTAGGTTCGGGCGGAAGTGACCGTCCCGAAATAGAGTGACCGCCCCTCCATCCTCCCTCCCCGTAAAAGTCCGGAGGTCGGACCTTATAAGGTCCGGCACCCGGACTCGGGAAGGTCCGACACCAAGACCCGGGAAGGTCCGGCTACCGGACCAAACGCTCCCGAGGCTATAAACTATCGAAAATACTATATTAATCATTTATACGTATGAATACAACAGAACTACACTCCCTAGCAACCCGCCGTTTACTCGCCGGGTTGTTTTTTGTTATTATGGCGGCAACACCCTTCATAACACACGCCGCTCCGGCCGGTGAAGGGTGGAACGGCAAGATAGCCGACAAAATCGAAAATGCCGCCGGCAATTCCGGCGACACAGCCGATAAACCTATCCTCATCAAAGAGGCCGCCGAACTGGCCTATCTGGCACAGCAGGCCAATGAAGGAGGTTATATCTTGGAACTTGAAAACGGAAATAAGATCGACAACACGGACGAATCCTCCAAACAAGGTTTCTCCGGTTATTATTTCGCTCTCTCCGACGACATCGACCTGAACGGATATGAGTGGACGCCGATAGGAAACGATACTCACCCATTCAAAGGCCATTTCAATGGCGACGGACATGTCGTAAGAGGATTGAAGATGAATGTGGAGATTGAGACCAAGACTACAACCTATGCCGGATTATTCGGTTACATAGAGAACGGTACGCTCCACAATCTGGGCGTATGGCTGGCACCTGAAGGGATAGAGGTTTCTTCAACACAATTTGGCTATATCTCTGCCGGAGGATTGGCAGGAGATATAACGGGAACAGACTCAAAGACTCCCGCCAGTATCCAAAATTGCTATGTGGAAGGAGAGGGTAATATAACAGTCAGGTCAACAGATAATACTATTAAAATTAATGTCGGAGGAATGGTTGGAGTGACAAACGGCAACCTTGGTACCTGTATCATTACCCATTGTTACACAACAGTAGATGTAGAAGCAGAAGTGGATAGTAGAAGTACTTCCTATGTTGGCAGTATTGCCGGCAGGACTTCAAATATTTCCTATACGTATGCTACAGGGAATGTGAAGGTGAAGGAAAGGAAAAAAGGTAAAATGCCATTTGTTGGCGGCATTTGCGGACACGCTACTAACGGGACAATAACAAACTGCGTGGCTCTGAATAAGGAAATCAGTAGTCCGGGATCAGATCAATGCTTCCGTATATGCCGTTCTGGCTCCGGAACCAACTACGCCAGTCCCCGCATGATAATAAACGGCCAACCGGTCACCGGTAACGACCCAGTCTCCAAAAACGGGACCGACATCTGGCTCGAGAACTTCAAGGAAACACTGTCGGGCACCTCCGGCAACAACGAATGGACAACGGCCTGGAGCTGGACAGAGGGTGAACTCCCACGTTTAAAGAAACTAAATACCAACGGTACCACCTATTCCAACGAGCTGATATCCGGTCAGAAAGTCCGGTCCCAGTCAGCCTGTCTCTATCATAGCACTTGGGAATCCAAGACCAACATCGCCCAATCCATAGAAAACGCGCCTCCTGCCGGAACCGACGAACCCGGCGACGGCCTATCGCCCGACAAACCTATACTGATTAAGAATGCCGCCGAACTGGCGTATCTGGCACAACAAGTGAATACGGGAGGCTATGTATTGGAAGTTAAAAACGGAAATAAAATCGACAACGAGGCCGATTCCTATAAACAAGGTTTCTCCGGTTATTATTTCGCTCTCTCCGACGATATCAAACTGGATGGAGGACTCTGGACTCCGATAGGACATATGCATATCTTCTGCGGCCACTTCGATGGCAAAGGGCATACTGTCGACGGACTGAGAATAGATCAGATTGATGGCTATATCGGATTATTCGGCTGCGTTAATGACGGCACGATTTGTAATCTGGGTGTCCGCTTGCATGAAGACGGGATAAAGGTTGCTTCATCATACCCTAAAGATAATATCTTCGCAGGCGGAATTGTCGGATATCTACTAGGATTAAACATTGGTGCTTCTCTCCGCAATTGCTTCGTGGTTGGAGACGGAAAAGTGGAGATAACAGCAGGATACCAGGGGACAGTAGGAGCAATAGCTGGGTCAATTAAGAGTTCCGACTCTCATTTCGCCCTCCTGACCCATTGTTATTCCACAGTCGATGTGGAAGCAACAACAGAAAACCAGTGCTATGCAGGTGGCATCGTCGGTAGATCCAATAGTATCCTTTCCTACACCTACGCCACCGGAAGCGTGAAAACCAACAACGCCACTGAACAATCTGCCGGCGGCATTTGCGGAAGAAGAGAAGGCGGAGAACTAACCCATAACCTCGCCCTGAACAGCGAAGTGACAGTATCCGGCGGCTCCGACTCCCACCGGATAGCCGGCTCCAATCTCAACGACGAGACCTCTCCCGGTTCCTCCTTCAACTATGCCTGCCCCTCCATGTCGCTGAAGAACCAACCCTCCACCGACGATCCTTCTAGCCTCGACGGTGCAAACACCTGGGCAGACCAATTCAGGAACGACCTCCAAAACATCCCGGCATCACCATCGGACGTTAACGAATGGACAACAGCCTGGATTTGGCCCGACACCCCGTCCGGCCAACCTGCCTTGCTCCCCCAGCTAAAACGGCTCAACCCCGACGGCACTTACCCCGAAGGTTCCTCCGCCGACAACCTGCTTGCCGGACAGCCCTCACTCGCCACCGTTGACTTCCTTTCCGTCCAACCCGACCCGGCGTCTTCCATCGAAAACCTGGGTGGCGGCGACGGCTCAACCGCTGCAACTCCCATCCGCATCCGCAACGCCGTCGAACTGGCCTACCTCGCCCGTCAAGTCAACAACGGCGGTCAAACCCTACAGCTCCTCTATGGCAAAAGCATCGACAACACCGCCGATGATAACCTCAAAGGCTTCGCCGGCTACCACTTCGCCCTCTCCGACGACATCGACCTGAAAAGGCAAAACTGGACGCCGATAGGGAATGAAGACTCCCCATTCATGGGAAATTTCAATGGCGACGGGCATGTCATAAAAGGTTTGAAAATAAGTATTCACAATGAAACGGATGCCGATGTATATGCCGGATTGTTCGGCTACGTTCTAAACAGCACCTTCTGCAACCTGGGTGTATGGCTGGCTCCGGAAGGGATAGATATATTCTCAAGCCAAAGCGATATTTGTGCCGGAGGACTGGCAGGATATATATTCGCATATATCCACAACTGCTACGTGGAAGCAGAAGGGAACGGTACAATTAGATGTAGAGGAACAGGAGATAACTTTGTCTACATTGGAGGAATAGCAGGAGTAATGAATAAAGTACTCACCCATTGTTACACTACAGTCAATATGGAAGCAATAAACAATAACAAGGTTCGTATTGGCGGCATTGTCGGACAAGGAGGCCCGACTATTACTTACACTTATGCCACAGGAAACATAAAATGTAGCGATATTTCAGCAAGAGCTTCTATAGGAGGTATTATGGGAAGGGCTATGCCCGCCACAATAAAAAACTGCCTGGCCTTAAATAAAGAGTTTACGACTAATAATATTACAGGCAAAGTTGACTTCAATCGTATATTAGGAGATGGCCCCACTGCCGCTATGGCTTCCTACTCCACCCCCAGCATGATGCGAAACGGCAAACCAGTTCCCAACGGTCCAGACACCAACACTGACGCCGCCGGCGCCGACACCTGGACCGACAAATTCAAGGAAGACCTGCTAAAAGAGTCTTCCGATAACAACGAATGGGCAACAGCCTGGGAATGGGCGGACGGCAAACTCCCATGCCTGAAAAAAAGCAACCCCGACGGCAGCTATTCCAGCTCCCTGATAGCCGGGCAAACACCCCGCCAGGCAGACGATTTCCTCTATCACTCCCCCTGGACCGACAACACTGCCACTTTCATTGAAAACGCCGCTCCTTCCAGCGCCTCTCAACCCGGCGACGGCTCCTCCCCAAACACCCCTATCCTTATCAAAGATGCCGCCGAACTGGCGTATCTGGCACAACAGGTAAATGCGGGAGGCTATGTATTGGAGTTTAGCGATGGAAGCAAGATTGACAACGCCAGTGAAATCACCAAACGCGGTTTTTCCGGCTACTACTTCTCCCTCTCCGATGATATTAAGCTGGAGGGAGGAAACTGGATACCGATAGGAGATGACAACAGCTTCCGAGGCCACTTCGATGGCAAAGGACATACAGTGGATGGACTGAGAGTGGACGTTGTTAAAGAGAATTCATCAGAAAATACGTCCGATAATACGTCTGCATACGCCGGATTATTCGGTTATGTTGAAGATGGCACGCTCTGTAACCTGGGTGTCCGCCTGCATGAAGATGGTATAAAGGCAGTTTCAAATAATAACGATGCCTTTGCCGGAGGAATTGTAGGACTTCAAATTGGATTTGAAGATAACACCCTTCTCCGTAATTGCTTCGTAGTTGGAAACGGGAAGGTGGAAGCTACAGCTGAATTCTCAGGCTTTGCCGGAGGAATAGCCGGATTGATAAGCTTTTCCGTCCCTAACTCCGCCACCCTCACCCATTGCTATGCAACAGTCGATGTCGAAGCAACAGCAAATATCACCTGTTGTGCAGGCGGCATTGCCGGAAGTTCCTACGGGCGCCTTTCCTACACCTATGCCACCGGAAGTGTAAAGACAAACAAGACCAACCAATATGCCGGCGGCATTTGCGGAGATATAGTCAGCGGAGAACTAACCCACAGCCTCGCCCTGAACAGCGAAGTAACAGCAAACGGCGCCAACGCCCACCGGATAGCCAGCAACTCTTTTCCGCCCGATCCTCCGTCTGACTTACTTCCCGTCCTCGACACCAACTACGCCCGCCCCGCCATGTTGCTGAATAACGGTTCAGATTCCGGTTCCACAACCGTAACCTCTCCCGACGGCACTTCACTCGACGGCGCAGACACCTGGCTCGACACCTTCGCCGACAACCTGGCAAGCGACGATGCCACCAACGAAGGCTGGAAATCCGGCGCCTGGACATGGCCTACCGCCCCGTCCACGCTGCTCCCCAAACTGGCCCTCGTCACCTTCGACGACTCCGGTACCCCCAACGGCTTCACCCCCTGGCCGGCACCAGCTACAACGGTAACTTCCGGCACTTTAGGTTCCCCGGTAATTTCAGTCGCCCAACCCGACCTCGATGCAGCCGACTACCTTGTCAACCGTCCCCTCCTCCACGTCACCCAACCTGCTGAAGGAGGAACACTGGCCGTCTACCTCGCCGACCCGGCAAACCCGACGGCACCGGCTCCCGGTACGCCGACCCTCACCGACGGCACCAACGGCTCTGAAAGTATCCCCGTCGTCCCCGGCACCGCCCTCTGGCTCACCAACATCCCAAAGGCAGGCTACGACTTCAAAGCCTACCTCTCCGGCCCAGCCTCCGACGGCGTCACCCAACCCGTCAGCGGACAGTCACTCACAATGACCGCCGCCGACCTATGGATAACCGCCTCCTTCACCGCACAGGCACCGCCGCCTCCAACGCCGGTCTACTACGACGTCACCCTTCCTTCCGTGGAAGGCGCCACGACCGACCCCGCCGCCGGCACGTACTCCGTCGAAGCCAAGGAGAGCTTCCGCTTCTTCCTCACCCTTGACGAAGCCTACTCGCAGTCGCAGCCCGTCGTCATCACCGACCGCGGTGAAACTCTCACGCTCCGCCTCAGCGATGGTGCCTACTTGCTGAAGAACGTCCGCAGCGACGTCGCCATCTCAATCGCCGGCATCGTCAAAAACGACCCTGTCGCCAACGAATCCATCGTTGCCCCTTCCAATGCCCTCCGCATCTGGACGGAGCCGGGTACCCTCTGCATCGACCTCGACATTGCCAACGGCACAAGCACCGGCACCGACACGGATACCGTCCCCTCCGTCCGCATCATCTCCGCCGACGGACGGCTGCTGCACGACTTCCGCCTTGTCCCCGGCCTGAACCGCCGCAATCTGGCCCCCGGCCTCTACATCATCCAGGCCGGCCAAACAGTCCGGAAGGTAATCGTGAAATAAGCGGGTAATAACCGGAAGGTAGTTCAAAAAAATCAGGCGGCTCCTACGTAAGGAGTCGCCTGATTGCTTTATTGATTGAATACGTTCATCCCTGCTCAGACTTGCCACATCTGCCACTTCTAGCAATTTGTCGAAGACGGCTTTACGTGCCTTAAAAGGCATTCTTTCCAATGTATCCGTATGCTTTAATAAATATTACAGCGTCGTATACACTATCGAATCCACCGCATGCGACAGGATATAAGCTGCCGGCGTTGCATTCGTTATGGAATACCCCTTCTTCAATTCCTCTATTGCATCCGCTTTACCTTTGCCCAATACAGGGACCAGTAACGGCGAACCGTTCAGGATAAGCGGGCCTGTCATCGTGATGCGGAACTGTCCTGTTTCCGGATGCTGCGATACCGCATAATTGCGGCTGTCGGTCAGCAAGGGAAGATTGTCGGGGAAGATAGACGCCGTATGCGAATCTCCTCCTATACCCAGGATGATACAATCGAAATAGGGAAACTGGCCGTGACGCGGCAGATACTCCTTCACGATACGCGAATAACGCATAGCCTCCGTCCCCGGTTCCCCTTCGCCATGAATGCGGTGGATATGTTCGCTAGGAATGTGGAGCGGTTCGAACAACAGCTTGTTCGCATGACCGAAATTACTTTCCGTATCTGTCGGCGAAACGCAGCGTTCGTCCACCCAGAAGAAACGCATGTTGTTCCAGTCTATCTTATCTTTATATTCGTCCGCCCACAAGGCAAACATCTGTTTGGCCGTTTCACCACCCGACAAAGCCAGGTTAAACGGTTCATCATCCTCTTTACGGGCCATATAATCCATCAACTGGCGAGTCAATGCCCGTAATGCATCTTTGTTGTCTTTGTAATTCTCTATTTTCATATGCTTCATTATTATCAGCCGCACGAATCGCAGGGAGCTCCCATCGAATCTGCGCCTAGCATCATTCTTTCTATCGGACCATTCTGTCCCGGCTCATAGAAGAAGAGATTCTTCGAACCCTCTTCCTTCCAGTGATGCAGGATAGGGTCTATAAAACGCCAGCTTGCCTCCAACGCATCGCTGCGGGCATACAGGGTCGAATCGCCCAGCATGGCATCCAGCAACAGACGCTCGTAAGCATCCGGCAGGTGAGTTTTTGAAAGCGAGTCGTAACGGAATTCCATCCCGACCTGTTTCACGGTGAATCCGGCTCCCGGCATCTTCAGACCGAAACGCAGCGTGATGCTTTCGTCCGGCTGGATACGGATAACCAGCTTATTGCATGAACTGCCCGAACACTGCCCGGCGAAAAGCTGATGCGGTGTCGATTTGAAATGGATGACAATCTCCGACGACTTTTCCGGCAACTTCTTACCCGTAAAGAAATAGAACGGTACACCGCTCCAACGCCAGTTGTCAATGAAGAACTTCATGCCGACATACGTTTCGGTATTCGAATCGGGTGCAACATTCTTCTCCTCGCGATAACCGTCATACTGACCGCGGATTACCCATTCATTCATCTCACGAATCGTATAGGGACGGATAGCACGGAACACCTTCACAATCTCATCGCGAATCGGCTCCGGGTCGAACACTGCCGGAGATTCCATCGCCGCAAACGCCATCAATTGCATCAGGTGGTTCTGAACCATATCACGCAGGGCACCTGCCCCGTCATAATATTTGCCGCGGTTCTCCACACCCAGCGTTTCGGAGGCGCTTATCTCGACCGAATCCACATAATTCCGGTTCCAGAGTGGTTCGAAAATACCGTTGGAGAAACGGAGTACCAGGATATTCTGTACCGTCTCTTTTCCCAGATAATGGTCGATACGGTAAATCTCCTCCTCTTCGAAAATACGGCAGAGATGCTTGTTCAGTTCCTGGGCCGTCTCAAGGCTTGTTCCGAACGGCTTCTCCACAATCACGCGGCGCCATCCGTCTTCCGTATCAGCCACATTCATGCCGTTTTCCTGAAGATACTTGGGTACCAATTCGTACATCAGCGGCGGAGTGGCCAGGTAATAGATAATCCTGTCCGGGATATTCTCCTGTTGCTGCAACGAATGGATACGGTCTTTCAGTTTCACATATTCGACGGAGTTGGTTGAATCGAATGCCAGGTAGAACAGAATCCGGAGGAATTTATCCAGTTCTGCGCTGTTTGTTTCCTTATTTCCCCTTGCTTCCAGGATGTGTTTACGCTGTTCGGCACGAAACTCTTCGTCCGTGTATCCCGTACGGGCCGCACCCAATATAGCGAAATGTTCGGGTAACATATCGCCAATGAACAATTCAAAAAGTGCCGGAAGCAACTTGCGACCTGTCAGGTCGCCCGATGCTCCGAAAATAACCAGGAGTTGACTGTCTGCTCTTTTCATCATCAAGTCCCTCCTTTATACTGTATAAGTTCCTGAAACTGTGTTACCGCCTTCGCCCGTCCAGTTGGTGTGGAAGAAAATGCCGCGGTCACGATCTACTCTCTCATAGGTATGCGCACCGAAATAGTCACGCTGTGCCTGAATCAGGTTGGCAGCCGAATTGAGCGTGCGCAAGCCGTCGAAATAACTCAGGGCCGAACTCATGGCCGGCAAGGCTACGCCACTCAGGGCGCCTTCTGCAACCACCTTACGCCAAGAAGGCAAAGCGACCTGTATCTTGGTGCGGAAGAAGTCGTCGAACAGGAGGTTCTGCAACTCCGGATTCTTCCTGTACGCATCCGTAATCTTCTGCAGGAATACGGAACGGATGATACAGCCTTTACGCCATATCTGTGCAATCGTGCCGAAGTCCAGGTTCCATCCGTAACGTTCGGAAGCGCGGCGAATCAAAGAAAAACCTTGTGCATAAGAAATCAGCTTCGCAGCATACAAAGCCTGACGAATCTCTTCCACATACAGGTTCTCACCCAGTTCGACAGGTTCGGGATACAATCCGGAAGCCTTTTCGCGTTCAGACGACAGGGCCGACAGCATACGGGCATAAACAGCTTCCGTAATCAGTGTCAACGGATCGTTTTCGTCCATTGCTGCGATGGCGCTCCATTTGCCGGTTCCTTTCTGTCCGGCGACATCCAGGATTTTGTCCAGCAACGGTTTGCCGTCTTCGTCGCGGAAGCGGAGGATATTCTTTGTAATCTCAATCAGGAAACTGTCCAGTTCCCCTTTGTTCCATTCTTCAAAGACGACAGCCATTTCGTCGTCATCCAGTCCTTTACGGTTCTTCAGCAAAGAATAGGCTTCGGAGATTAACTGCATGTCGCCATACTCAATCCCGTTATGCACCATCTTCACGAAATGTCCGGCACCGCCCGTGCCTATCCATTGACAACAGGGAGTCCCATCGTCGAGCTTGGCTGCAATGCTTTGCAATATGTCCTTTACAATTGGCCATGCTTCGGGAGAACCTCCGGGCATCACAGACGGGCCGTGCAGGGCACCTTCCTCGCCGCCTGAAATACCGCTACCGACAAAATAAAGACCTTTTGCCTCCACTTCCTTCACACGGCGTTCCGTATTGTGGAAATCGGAATTACCACCGTCAATAATCACATCGCCGGGCGACATGTGGGGCAGCAGTTGTTCAATCATCTCATCGACCGGAGCGCCTGCCTTAATCATCATCATGATGACACGCGGACGCTTAACGGCTTCCACCAGTTCCTCGATAGAATGGGCCGGGATAAAATTCTTCCCCTTGCTGCGGCCGTTCACAAAACGGTCCACCACCCCTTCCTCACCGGGGAAACTACGGTTATATACAGCAACGGTAAAACCTTTGCTTTCCATGTTCAGAGCCAGGTTCTCACCCATAACGGCGAGACCTATCAGTCCAATATCTGCTTTTTTCATGTTCTGTTCTATTTTATATTTCGTTATTTTATCAATGCAAACAAATCGTTCAACGATTCACTCATCGAAGGATGCGTATAAATGCTATCCCTCAGGAATGTGTAATCTTTTCCCGCCCGTATAGCCAGCGAGACGGTATTGATAACCTCCGTCGATTCGGCGCAGAAGAGGGTACAACCCAGTATCTCGCCTGTTTCCGTATCGACAATTGCTTTCAGCAGGCCATCCGTCTGCTCAAAGGTACGTGTCCTCGGAAATGCTGCCGCCGGAATCCGTGCAATACTTATCTTTCTTCCCGAACGCAGGGCCTCTTCTTCTCCCATACCGATACGCGACAAAGGCGGATCGATGAAAACGGAGTAAGACACAGCTACACGGTCATCTTTCGTACGGCGTCCGCTACCGAACAGCAGGTCTTTTATCACCCGATAATCGTCCAGAGAGATGTAGGTAAATTGAAGACCACCCGTCACATCGCCCATGGCCCATATATCGGGCACGTTCGTATGCAGGTGTTCGTCTACCACGATTGCACCACGGTCAGAAACCTGTATGCCTGCGGCTTCCGTATTCAGGTCCGTCGTGTTCGGACGTCGGCCGGTTGCCAGCAAAACGGCGTCGGCGGGAAGTTGTACTTCGTTTCCTTCTTTCTCTTTATATGTTATAACAGCTCCGGCGTCATTGTGTTCAATCGACTGCACCAAAGCATTCAGATGAATAGTAATTCCTTTCTTTTCCAATACTGTTTTTACCGCCTCGGCAATATCACGGTCTTCACGGGCAATAAACTTGTCGCCTCCTTCGAGCACGGTCACTTCGGAACCGAAGCCGGCAAACATGGAGGCAAACTCAAGGCCGATGTAACCGCCGCCTACAATCACCAGCCGGCGCGGTAACTTATCCAGTTCCATAATAGAAGTACTGGTATAAACATACGGATTACCTTCCAGTCCCTTGATTGACGGAATAATGGTGGAAGCGCCCGTATTGATGAATATCTTTTCGCCCTCCAGGAGAAGGGTTTCATTGCCTGCTTTCACTTCTATTTCATGAGGAGAACGGAAAGAGGCGACACCGGTATAGACCGTAACGGTGTCTTTCGAATCGAGGTTATCGAAATTCTTTTTGCGCAAAAAGGCAGTCAGTTCCCTTTTTCCGGCAATAGCATTCCGGAATTCCTCTGCATATTGCTCAAAAGAAGAGGGTTTCCTGTATTGAGTTACTTTCGACATGTGTACCAGCCTTTTTGTCGGGATACAACCTATATTGATACAAGTTCCGCCATACATACCAGCCGAACGTTCAATAATGGCTACGTTCCAGCCTCTCGTTCCCAACTCTGCGGCCAAAGTCTTGCCGGCCTTACCAAACCCAATGATTATCGCATCATACTTTTTCATCTTTCGTTTCTCCTCTTTTAAGTTAGTTATTAACAGAACATTCGTTTTAACCTAATTGTTCGTAAAATTTATCTATATTCCAATATTTATTATCTATCAGCCTCCCCGCTTAAAACGCAAAGGATGACAATACAAAAGTAGAGAAAGCGACTAGTTAAGGGAATGGTCATTTTTCCTATTGAGTTGGCAATTTGTCATTCACTGGGGAGCAAAATTCCGGACACAGCGGAGCGGCTTCAGTTTCCTGTTTAGGAAATGCGAGTTTCCTAAACGCGAAACTACGAGGAAACTGTAATCAGCTGAGCAATAATACACTAATACAAAATTGAGGAATAGTAAGAAAACAGATTCTATTACCTCTTGGCAGCCGAAATAAGTAACATCATTTCCACAAATACAGAGAACGACAAAGATAGGCACAAAAACGGCCTCATTCCTGCCTTTCTCTATTTATATTTTGATAACAATTAGACTATATATACAGAAATTTATCGTAAATTTGCGACGATTCTCTCATTTTGATAAGCAGAGAACTCATTGCAATAACCAATTTTACATGTAATGAAACAAGACAAGATCATTTTCGACATCATTGAAAAAGAACATCAGCGCCAGTTGAAAGGTATCGAGCTGATTGCTTCTGAAAACTTTGTGAGCGACCAGGTGATGCAAGCCATGGGAAGCTGCCTGACCAACAAATACGCCGAAGGTTATCCCGGCAAGCGTTATTATGGTGGTTGCGAGGTAGTAGACCAGAGCGAAACGATTGCTATCGAACGGTTGAAACAAATCTTCAATGCTGAATGGGCAAATGTCCAGCCTCACTCGGGAGCACAGGCAAATGCAGCCGTATTCCTGGCAGTTCTTAACCCAGGGGATACATTCCTCGGTTTGAATCTGGCACATGGCGGCCACCTTTCTCATGGTTCTCCCGTAAATAGTTCAGGTATCCTATATAAAGCAACAGAATATAACGTAAAAGAAGAAACCGGACGCGTCGATTACGACCAGATGGAAGAAGTTGCACTGCGCGAAAAACCGAAATTGATTGTCGGTGGCGGTTCTGCTTATTCACGTGAATGGGATTACAAACGGATGCGCGAAATCGCCGACAAAGTAGGCGCCCTGTTGATGATAGACATGGCCCACCCTGCCGGTCTGATTGCAGCCGGTTTGCTGAACAACCCGTTGGAATATGCCCACATCGTAACTTCTACGACTCATAAAACGCTGCGTGGTCCGCGCGGAGGTATCATTCTGTTAGGCAAAGACTTCGAAAACCCATGGGGAAAGAAGACTCCGAAAGGCGAAATCAAAAAGATGTCGCAGTTACTCGATTCAGCCGTATTCCCGGGAATCCAGGGAGGTCCGCTGGAACATGTAATTGCTGCTAAAGCCGTTTCTTTTGGCGAAGCACTGGAACCGGAATACAAAACATACCAGGCTCAGGTGAAGGCAAATGCGGCTGCTATGGCTAAAGCATTTATCGACAAGGGGTATAAGATTATTTCCGATGGTACGGACAATCACAGTATGCTGATCGACCTGCGTAAGAAATTCCCTGAACTGACCGGTAAGGTAGCTGAAAAAGCATTGGTTGCTGCCGACATCACTGTCAATAAGAACATGGTTCCGTTCGACAGCCGTTCAGCATTCCAGACTTCAGGTATCCGTGTCGGTACTCCGGCTATCACAACCCGTGGTGCCAAAGAACCGCTGATGGCTGAAATCGTTGAATTAATCGACACTGTTCTTTCTGCTCCCGAATGTGATAAGACAATCACCGCTGTTCGCGAAAAAGTAAACAGCATCATGAAAGAATATCCAATCTTCGCATGGTAAAATACCTTGTATAGGGCCGGCACTAAAACCGCCGTCCCTATACATTATATTATATATAGTATATAAATACCGTATAAGCGGCAAAAATATCTGTTTAACCGGAGTAAATACCGGGACGACCGCTAGGGCCGCCCCTACGAAAAACAAAATTCACAATTATCTATAAACTTATCTTTATAACATGAAGAAGCTCGTTTCAATGTGTGCAGGCGCAGCACTATGTATCCTTGCGTCATGCAGCGAAGGGCCTACAAAACAGATGCCTTATAATCAGGGTATCAATGTAATTCCTGTACCTGTAAGTCTGACTCAGAACGAAGGAGTCTTTAAAGTTGGCAAAAATATGGCTTTCCAGGCTTCCACTCCAGAAGCTAAGACTGTGGCTGAATTTTTTGCTTCTAAAATGAATCTGGCAACAGGTTATCAGGTAACAGTCGGCGACAAAGAAGTTTCTAACGGGATTTCATTGCTCATCGACGAATCACTGGACGTAAATAACGAGGGTTACACACTCGACGTAACTGCCAATGGAGTCGTTGTAAAAGCTAAAACTCCGCAAGGTTTGTTCTACGGTATGCAGACATTCATGCAACTGTTGCCGGCAGAAATCGAAAGTCCGGTTGTTGTAAACGGTATCGCATGGACCACTCCATGTGTTTCGGTAAAAGACGAACCGCGTTTCGGATACCGTGGCTTCATGCTTGACCCGTGCCGCCATTTCATTCCAGTTGAAAACGTAAAAAAACAGATTGACGTATTATCCCTGTTCAAGGTAAACCGCATGCACTGGCACTTAACAGACGACCAGGGCTGGCGTATCGAAATCAAGAAATATCCGAAACTGACAGAAGTCGGAGCAAAACGTATCGAAGGCGAAGGCACTGAGTACGGCGGCTTCTATACACAGGAAGAAATCAAGGAAGTTGTGAAATATGCAGCCGATCGCTTCATCACAGTTATTCCTGAACTGGAACTTCCGGGACACGAAATGGCTGCTATCGCCGGTTATCCTGAATTGTCTTGTAAAGGCGAACCGGGTACTCCGCGTATCATCTGGGGTGTTGAAGACATCGTAATGTGTGCCGGCAAAGAAGAAACATTCAAGTTCCTGGAAGACGTGATTGATGAAATCGCCCCGTTGTTCCCCAGTGAATATTTCCATATCGGAGGTGACGAATGTCCGAAGATCAGCTGGAAAGAATGTCCGCTATGCCAGAAACGTATCAAGGAAGAAGGGTTAAAAGGCGACAAACAGCACAGCGCGGAAGAACGTTTGCAGAGTTACTTCGTACAACGTATGGAAAAATATCTTTCCGGCAAATACGGAAAGAAAATCATTGGTTGGGATGAAATCCTGGAAGGTGGTCTTGCACCGTCTGCAACTGTTATGTCATGGCGTGGTGAAGCCGGCGGTATCGCTGCTGCTAACATGGACCACGATGTGATTATGACTCCGGGAAGCGGTGGTATGTATCTTGACCAATATCAGGGAGATTCCAAAATAGAACCGGTAACTATCGGCGGATATGCTACGATTGAAAAAGTATACAGCTATAACCCGATTCCTGACACATTGGTTACAACAGGCAAAGCCCAGCATGTAATCGGTGTTCAGTGTAACAACTGGTCGGAATATATGTACAACACCGATTTGATGGAATATCGCATGTATCCTCGTATGTTGGCTTTGGCCGAAATCGGATGGAGTCCGCTAAACCGTAAGGATTATAAAGATTTCGAACGCAGACTTGATAATGCTTATGTTCGTCTGGATGCACACAACATCAACTATCATATCCCACAACCGGAACAGCCGAACGGCTCATGTAACTTCGTTGCATTTACGGATAAAGCATCTCTGGCATTCAAAACAACTCGCCCTGTCAAAATGGTATATACAATCGACGGAACAGAACCGACTGCCGAATCAACTGTTTACTCTGCTCCTATCGAATTCACAGAATCAGGCATATTGAAAATCCGCTCCGTATTACCTTCCGGTAAAATGAGCAAGACTCGTACAATCACTGTAGAAAAGCAGGCCCTGGCTCCGGCTAAGGAAGTTGCTAAAACAACTCCGGGACTGGAAATGCAGGTTACTGACGGTATGTTCCTTGAATCATCGAAACTGGCTGACGTAAAAGAATGGAAGAAATCGACCATGAAAGATTTGCGCGAACTTACCAGCGTTGTCAAGACCAGCGAATCAATGAGAGGCGTTAAACAGTATGCTGCCGTTGCAACCGGTTATGTAAATATTCCGGAAGATGGCGTTTACTATATCTCTTCTGACAACGAAGAAGTTTGGATTGACGGTAAACTGCTTATCAACAATGGCGGTGAAGTAAAACGTTTCTCACGCCACGACACTTCTGTTGCTTTGGCTGCCGGCCTGCATGAAATCAAAGTGGTATTCCTCGGACATATCATCGGCGGATGGCCTTCCAACTGGAATGACGGCAGTGTAAAACTGCGTAAAGCAGATGCAGAAAGATTCACCCGCATCACTCCGGAAATGCTGGTTCACTAATCACATTTTCGTAATCACAAAAAAGGCTCTGGACATCACTGTTCAGGGCCTTTCTTTATCTTAATCGACTTTCATCTTCATAATGGTAATCGAGTTGGGCGGGAAAGAATAAACCATCGGTCCACCCAGAGAGAAAGTGATATTCTTCGATACTGGAACAATCCGGGTCGGATTATCAAATGTATTACGCACCAAAGGCTCTCCGGTCAATTGAAGGATTTCCGCATCATTTTTGACACTAGCACCTTTTATATTCAATTCCGTCTTTTCTTCATGTTGTGTCGTATTTACGACTTTCAGTATAATCGTATTGGTCTCCTTCTCCAATGTGGCAACAGAAACCAGCGACGGCAGCGGAGGCAATACAACCTCATGCACCAATTTGTCCTCGACATAACAACTTACGGCTTCATCCTTACAAACCACTTTCACATCATACCAGCGGTTGCTTTCAAAAGAATAAGGTTCAGGAGAACGCAATGTGTCTTTAACGGCACCGGCAGAACGATAGAACTCACAGGTTCCGGGAGCAATGGAAACTGCAATATGATCGTTGGCCTCTCCTTCTTTTCCATTATCCCGCACACGAAGCTGAATCTGTCCGCTTCCTTTATTCCTTCTCACTCTCATGGAAAAAGTGTAATCGTGGGCTGTCGAATCGCCCATTAAGATATAATTCCAACGGTTGGCATCGGGAGTTAATGTACCGTTATTTACTTTCCAACCTCCGGTCCTGACTATCGCATCCGTTACAGGTTTGCCATCAATCCGTACATCTTCAAAGTCATAACTGTTATCAAACAGTTCGATTCCTGCATATCCGAATGTAACCTGGGGCCTGCTGTATGTTTCTATTTCTGTTTTCAGCAAATCATCTCCCCGGTTATCCGAAAACATCTTCATCATATAATAAGAAGGAGACCCGATTGCACTGTTATTATTAAAAGAAATAGCCGGATATCTCTGAAAATCATAATTTACATTTCCCAATACCGGCGCATAGGCCAGGTGTTTTACCACTTCCGGACTACTCTCCACACCTAGCAGGAAACAGGCTTCTCCTATCGCCGCCCGCAAAGTTCCTTGCAAAGAGACATCGCCCATACTGAACTCACCGATGAAAACCGCAGGAAATCTTCTCAGATATTGCCCGGTCTCGTATCTGTCATGATTTGCGATAAGGAAATCTTCACCGGAATAAAAATGATAATCAGTCCACTCGTTACGGTTTTTCCCTGAAATAAACGAGCTCTTAATCACGGTAATTTCAGGATAAGCCTCATTAATAGCTTTTTTAAAAAGGTCAAAACGCTTTGAATATTCCTGCCCATAGTTCTCACTCCCAATCTCTATGTATTTCAAGTCAAACGGCTCCGGATGCCCATTCCTGGCACGCATAGCACCAAAAGTCGAATCAGCAGGCTGATTGGCATAAGCAATCGCATCCAATGCATCCTGAACCAACTTGTTCATAGCTGTAATATCCTCATAACGCGGCCGGCGGCTTTGGCTTGTCACCCCGCTATTAATCACATACAGCGGTTCCGCATCCAAATCTTCGCACATTTGCAGATATTCATGATACCCCATACCGTTGGTCGAACCATACGCCCATATATTCCAGAAATTCCTGCGTGTAGAAATATCTCCAATGGTTTCATACCAGACCGGATACGTTCCGGCCGTATAACCTTCTACAAAACTTCCTCCCGGAAAACGGACAAACTGGGGATTCAACGAGGAAATCATCTCCATTAAATCAGGACGCAGACCGTTAGGCCTGTCTTTCCATGTTTTTTGAGGAAATAGAGAAACCATATCCATCCAGAATACAATAGAAGTATCTGCCGTAATAGCCAAAACAGCATTATTTGTGCTTTCCGAAGCAGTAAACGTATGTTTGTATTTCCTCCATTCATATATCGGAGAAACATCAAAAGTTTCACTCAAAGGTGTTTCTGCCACAGAATCGCCTAAAAAGACACGAACCTTTTTAGGAATCATCGACCCACCTTTCAGATATAAGGACAATTCATATTTTTCACCCTCACGTATGGAAAGTCCATTATAACCGGTTGCAACTACGCCTCCTCTCCCGGTTTCCGAAGAAGCGGCAACAGAAACCAATAAAGAGCGTTTATTTTTATCATTAATCAACTCCTTATTATCAGGCCATATACTGGTATTTGAAGAAATTTTCCGCCAGCCGGGTGTTGAATCGGGACGAATAAAAGGAATCGTCCATCCGTTAGGTGTGCTTAATACATTTCGCTTGGCATCATAAGGGCAGTTTAAAGGAGGCACTCCATCCTCAAAACTGCGGTTTTGTATCATCTCCGCATATACTCCCCCATCAATGGCATGGTTTATCTCTTCAATTGTTACTCCATACAAATTTTTATTAACAGGAACAGAAAAGCCGTCCAAATCAATTATTATTGAAGATGTAACAGGCATTTCCGGCTGACAACCGGAAAGCATAGCGGCGAGTATAATGCTTATATTTAATACTTTAAAGGGTATATTCATTTCTTTATTTATCAATTCAATATATCGACTAAGTTTCGCTTTGCAAACTTAAAGAATAATTTCCATATATAACATTCTTTGGAGAAAAGACTATTCTCCTATAAAAACCTTTGATTTTTATACGTTTTATTAAATAATTATTTTAATTTTGTGCATTGAAGCAAATAAAAACAGCACTAGTATATAAAAACATGAAACAGTCAATTCTATTGGTTGATGATAAGCCGGAGATAGCAAAGATTATAATGCTTTATTTATCTTCTCTATATGACGTCACATATAGAGAAAATCCGATTAAAGCTATAGCCTGGCTTAATGAAGGAAATATTCCTGACGGAGTGATATCCGATTTGAATATGCCCGAAATGAGTGGAGAAGAATTCTTATGTTATCTAAAGGCGAATGCTCTTTTTAATCACATTCCGGTATTGATTCTGTCAAGCGTTGAAAGTAGCGCGAACAGAATACGTCTTTTTGAAGAAGGGGCAGAAGATTTTATTCTGAAACCTTTTAATCCTGAAGAATTAAGGGTTCGGGTAAAAAGACTTTTGAGATAAATAACTAAACGCTAGGGTAAATAACAACATTTTGTATGGAATATATCTTTTGGGGACATAATATTCCTCTTGCCGCTCACTTACGTGAAACTTTGCAATGCAAAATCATCGAATGTATCACCTTCCAGCAGATAAAATCTTGTCTATCCAGTATTGAATACATCGATTTTTGTGTTTTTATGGAGAGGTCCGATATGGCAACAGATATACCCACTATCGCTCAACTGCATAAATTATATCCTACCTTATACATTATTTTAATCAGTGAAACGTTAAGTAAGGAAGAGAAAATTCCTTATCTGAGAGCTGGCACTGATTGCATGATATCAAAGAACACCTCCAAGGATGATTTGCAGAAATTATTTTCTGTTATTATTGATTTTAAAGAAAAGGAAAAAGCCAGAAAAGATAATCAGATATCATCTTTGACAGAATTCAGACTCCCTTTATGGAAGCGAACATTCGATATCCTGGCTTCGGGGTCCGCTATTCTTTGCTTATCCCCGATACTTATCCTGACAGCATTAGCTATTCGTACCGAAAGTAATGGAAAGATTGTATATAAATCGAAACGTGTAGGCAGCAATTATAAGATTTTTGACTTTTACAAGTTCCGTTCCATGTATTCGGATGCAGACAAACGGCTGGCTGAATATCAGCAATTAAATCAGTATACAAAAAATATAGCCGAAGAAGAGTCTTTAAACTCTTCTTCGGCTGCTGAGATATCTCAGCGATCCTGTTCCAGCGAACAGAAACAAGAACAGGAACAGGATATACTTTTATTTTCGGACAACCTAAGTACTTCCGAAAATAACTACCTAAAAACTAAACGAACCGAACGTTCTAATGCCTTCTTCAAACTGGAAAACGACCCACGAATCACTCGCGTCGGTCATTTCATTCGAAAATATAGTATTGATGAACTTCCGCAATTATTCAACATCCTAAAAGGTGATATGTCTGTTGTAGGAAACCGTCCTCTCCCCCTTTACGAAGCCGAATTGCTTACAAGCGACGAATATGTGCAACGTTTCATGGGTCCTGCCGGACTGACCGGACTCTGGCAAGTTGAAAAACGGGGTGGTGCAGGAAAAATGTCTGCCGAAGAGCGGAAACAACTGGATATCAAGTACGCAAAAGAGTTTTCTTTCCGTATGGATATGAGGATCATTATTAAAACGTTCACAGCGTTTATCCAAAAGGAGGATGTATAAATATCTGATGAAAAATATTCTCATTATATTGTTACTGATAAATACGTCTTACTGTTTCTGTCAAAAAAAGAAAAGCAACTATTTTGACAAAGCTACAACAGTAGAAGTAACAGCCATGGTCAATGCAGATTCTATACAGGCCATGTTAGACGACTATGAACGGGTTCAACTTCCTCCTCTTTCTGTTTTCTTACAATCTGTTTACGATCATCCTTCAATAAAGATATATGAAGCCAAACGGGAAGAAGCTAATGCTGAAATGAAAGTGTCAAGGAGAGAATGGCTAAACTATTTCAGGATATACGGACAATACCAATACGGAAGAATCGTGCAATTATCATCAACAGAAACAGTTGATGATCCTTTACTTATGACAAGTCTAGGAAGTAATAAAAGCACTTATAGCGCAGGACTATCCATATCAATACCTTTCGGCGATTTGGCCAGCCGCAAGCAAAAGATAAGAGCCAAGAAAGCACATTTCCGCCAACTGGATTACGAATATGAGATGTCAATAGAAGAACGAAAATTAAAAATATTGGAAGCTTATAATAATGTATTACAATCTTTAGCTACCCTGAAAGCTAAATCAGATGCTGCTGCATTATATAATGCCCAAATGAAAATATCCGAACAAGACTTCATTAACGGAAAAATTGGTATCGGAGAACTCTCTATAGAGAAAGGAAGACGTACTAATGCAATCATCCTTTATCAGGAAGGACGAACAGCTTTACATAATGCTGTCACTCTACTAGAGATGCTCACAAATGTAAAGATCATAAACAGATAACTTATGGATATCACACTCTATATATCCCGTTTTCTACATCGCATTCGCTATCAACTAATATTAGGAACGTTAGTTGTCACAGCGTTAGTTGCATACTTTACACAGTTCATGCAAAAAAAATATACCGTGAGTACATCTATCTATACTGGCATTACATCCAATACCGGATTAGAGAGTGAAAGTAAACCGGATTGGATGAGTGTAAACAATACTTTCGATAATCTAGTAAATCTGACTAAGTCAAAAGGAACTTTAGAAACCGTATCAATGAAATTATTAGCATTGAATCTTATTAATGGAGATCCCAATATAGATAATAAATATATTACAGCCAAAAACTATCAGAACCTGGTTAGTTTTGTTCCTAAAGAAGTCCTGAATTTAATTGATAAAGATTCTTTTAAGAAAACGATAATTAATCTTGAGAAATACAAACAAAGTGATACGCATAATTTCTTGTATAAGCTATTTAACGGATTCACTCCTTATTATAGTTATAATGCATTATCCCAAATCATTGTAAAACGCCTGGGGAATAGCGACTTGATTGATATTGCTTACACATCTACGGACCCTGGTATCACATTAACAACTGTGAAACTCCTTAGTGAAGAGTTACGCTTTTCATATAATCAATTAAAATATAAAACTGCTGACGACATCGTAAAATATTACGAAGCCGAGCAAAAGAGATTACGAAGTCAATTAAACAATCTCGAAAACGAACTTACGGATTACAATATCAAGAATAGCGTAATAAATTATCAGGAACAAACAAAAGCTATTGCCGGTTCATTTTCAGATTTTGAGAATCGCTATGAAGAAGTAATTCGCAGAATCAATAGTTCTTCACAATTACTTGAAGGCCTTGAACAATACATGCGAGTTCGCGTCAAGTTAGTACAAGCTAACGACGAATTTATCAAAGCCTTAGAAGAAATATCTAAAATAAATGGAAAAATAACGGAAATAGAAATATTTACAACGGAAGATACTCAAAATGACGATCCAGAATTATTGAAATACAAAAATGATTTAAAGAATGCAGAGAAAAAAGTAGCAACACTGACAGAACAAATCAATAATTATAAAGAAAGTAAGGAAGGTATTTCTATTGATGGATTAGTCAATGAGTGGTTGGCACAAACCATTATCAACATCAAAGCAAAAGCTGAATTGAAGATATTAGACCAAAGGAAAAAAGAATTCACTGAACAATATAAGACATATTCTCCTGTAGGAACCCAGATAAACAGACAAGAGCGTGAAATACATGTGACAGAAGAAGCTTATTTGCAGGTGTTACATGCCCTGAATATGGCAAAAATGAAACAAAAGAATTTGCAATTAACTACTGCAACATTGAACACAATATCAGAACCGACATTCCCTCTTTTCAGTGATAAAAGCAAACGAATGTTGTTAATCATAGCTGCGTTTGCCGGTAGTATAATATTCATTATCGGTCTGAATTTAATCGTAGAATTATTAGACAGAACTCTACGAGATGCAGAACGTGCCCGCAGACTTACTAAAATGAATGTTTTAGGCGCTTTCACGGGTAACCAGCAATTAAAATACAGAGGATTTATAAAAGCTTGTAACAGAATATCTGCAGCCTATACGCATAATCGATTTATTCAACACATGAAAAAAGGAAAAACCTTTCATATTAATATACTAAGTATAGAAAGAAAAGAAGGGAAAAGTTTTGTTTGCCAATATTTATTAGAATATTGGAAAGAAATCGGATTCAATGTCAAATATCTGGTAGCGGGAATAGATTTCCCAATTGATGCAACATATCTATCTTCAGGAGAAATAAGTTCCTACATAGAAGACTATGATCAAATGGATATTCTCCTATTGGAATATCCTTCTATTAAAGATAATAGTCTGCCGATTTGTCTATTAAATAAAGCAGATGTAAACCTTTTAATAGCTAATGCCCATAGAGTATGGAAGAATAGTGATGAAGAATTTGTGAAATATCTAATGGACATGGCTCAAGACAAGCCGTTATTCCTTTATTTAAATAATGCAAGCCGTGAAGCTGTAGAAGATTTTACAGGTCAATTGCCTCCGGAAACTTCTATACGTTCATTTTCCAATCGTATTATATATATGGGATTAACCGCAAGAAACTCTGCTATAAAGGAATAAGTATGAATAACAGTAATTACATACCAGTTGAAACTCGTTCAATAAAGCTTCTCTATCTTATTATATTGATAGGGCTGGTTGGTATTCTCATGGCTTTATTATCCATGAATATGGTACTTTTTGCAGGAATTACAGCACTTCCACTAATATGTATCGCAGGAATCCTAATCTTAAGATATCCTCAGTTAATGTTATTCATAATCTTTACTATCAATTATTTCATTTTGGGGATCACCCGTTATATGCCTATAGAAGGAATAAGTATAATCATGGATATTTTATATGTACTTACCCTTGTACTTATTTTTGTGCATAGTGCACTCTATCATAATATAGAATGGAAAAGAAGCTTCCACATTCTAAGTGCATTATCAGCATTATGGGCCTTCTATTGCATTTTGGAAGTGATGAATCCAAGTGCAGTATTTGAAGGGTGGATTTTATCTAGAGGGTTAATCATTAACGGACTAATTATAACAATTCTTACCTCACTACTATGTACCAGATACAAAACATTGAAAGTTCTTTTATTTACATTTTCATTATTCACTATATTGGCCATATTAAAAACCTTTATGCAAAAATATTTTGGTTTTGATACCTATGAAACCCGATGGCTCAACAATGGAGGTGCAACGACCCATATAATTCATTCCGGTATACGTTATTTCTCCTTCTTCACAGATGCGAGTAACATGGGATCCAATATGGGAGGTGCTGGTATTATTTTTGGTATAACATCTTTGTATATGAAAAATAAAACTTTCAAGATTTATTACGCAAGCGTAGCTATTGCTTCTTTGTATACAATGATGCTTTCCGGTACTCGAGGGGCAATAATTGTACCACTGGCCGGATTAGCACTTTATACCGTAGTAAGCAAACAGACTCGGTCTATTTTAATTGGAACAGCTTCTTTAGTTCTGATTTACGTGTTCTTCGCTTTTACAATGATCGGTCAAAGTAATGCGACTATCAGAAGAATGAGAACAGCATTTACACCAAGTAAAGATGCTTCATATATTGTCCGTAAAGAAAACCAGAAAAGATTAAAAGAATATTTAAAATACAAACCATTCGGAGAAGGATTAGGATTATCTGGTGATGGTTTGGGTGTGAAAGTATCCAGACGTTTTACAACATCTATTCCTACTGATTCTTGGTATGTCAAGATATGGGTTGAAACAGGAATCATTGGTTTAATATTATATTTAGGTATGGTTTTTATTACCATAGCTCGTGGAACATGGATTTTAATGTTTAATATATATGATCCCGAACTAAAAGGGATACTGACAGGATGGCTATGTGCTATATTCGGTATGTTTTTAAGTGCATATGGAAATTCATTTTGGGGACAATTCCCCACGATGGTTATAGTATTCATGGGTATGAGTTTCATTTTAAACGGAAAATATTTTGATAAGGAACTCAGTGATAAAATCAAAAATTATTCATAAACCGACTAGTTGATAATAAAACATGATAGAACTATTATTTAGCTTAAAAAATAACTGGATAGATCAACAGGAGTATTTATTTCTGCTTATAGATGCTGTTTTGTTTTTACTTTTCCTTATAGCAGTCTTATATCTATTCATTTTTGCAGCCTATTCTAAAAAAAAGGCTGTCTATTCTTATCCTAAAGCAAATAAGAAACACAGATATATCATATTGTTCCCAGCCTATATGGAAGATGATGTGATTGTCGATTCTGTACAATCGTTTTTCAAGCAGGATTATCCAAGAGAGTTATATGATGTGATCGTGATATCTGATCAAATGCGAGAAGATACAATCGCCAGATTGGAGGGAACAACAGCAATGGTGACCCAAATATCTGATCCGAGAAGTACTAAGATCTATGCATTACAAAAAGCGATCGAATACATAGAAGACAACAAATTATCTTATGATATGGTAGTTGTACTCGATGCGGATAATGTAGTAAATCCTCATTTCCTGGATAAAATAAACGATGCCTTCTATTCCGGATGCTTGGCAATACAAACACATAGAGTTGCTAAGAACCGGGATACAAACACGGCTGTATTAGACGCTGTCAGTGAAGAAATTAATAACTCTATTTTTAGAAAAGGACATACACGCCTTGGATTTTCTTCCGGTTTAAGTGGGTCAGGAATGGCTTTCGAATATGATCTATTCAAAAAGATGATCCAGGATATTGATGAAATAGGCGAAGACAAACACATGGAACGCAAATTACTTTTACAAAATATATATATTGAATATCTGGAAGATGTCTATACCTATGATGAAAAAGTAAGAGATAAAAAAGAATTTTACAACCAACGACGCCGTTGGTTAGCGACTCAATTCAATAATCTGTTTTCAGGGATCTCTCAATTACCCGGAGCGATGTTGAGCGGGAAATGGGATTATTGTGATAAGCTATTCCAATGGATGATACCCCCCCGTATTTTGTTGTTAGGATTCGTTATCCTTATCGCTTGTTTTTTAACTATTATAAATATATTTCTATCAATTAAATGGTGGGGATTATTACTTTTCATTGGTATAACCTTCAGTTTAGCAGTTCCCGATTATCTGGTTGATAAGCAGTTTAAAAAGGCAATCATCAGTTTGCCAATTCTGTTTTTTCTTATGTTTCTAAACCTTTTCCGGTTAAGAGGAGGAAGCAAAAAATTTAAACACTCTGTAAAATATGAAAATAGCCATTGAAGCTCAACGTATATTCCGTTCTAATAAACATGGAATGGACTTCGTTGCTTTAGAAAGCATACGGGAATTACAAAAAATAGATAAAGAGAATGAGTATTATATTTTTGTAAGTCCGGGAGATGATCGCTGTCTGGAGGAGACTCCCAATATGCATATCATAGAAGTCAACTGTCCTACATATCCACTTTGGGAGCAGATTGCCTTACCTCGTGCCGTAGCAAAGATAAAAGCAGATTTACTACATTGTACAAGTAACACAGCTCCTATTTATTGCCCGGTACCCTTGATACTGACACTACATGATATTATATTTTTAGAACCGCGGCAAAGCGGAAATAAATCGTGGTATCAAAATATGGGATGGTATTATCGTCGCTGGATCGTTCCTCGCATTCTCCCCCAATGCAAAAAGATCATCACAGTCTCCAATTTTGAATGTAACCGTATTAAAAAGGCATTACATCTTTGTGAGAATCAGATAACGGCAATATACAATGGCTATAATCAGCATTTCCATCCAATACCTGATGTAGCATCTGTTACAGAAAAATATATAGCAGGTCAAGAGTATCTTTTCTTTTTAGGAAATACTGATCCTAAAAAAAATGTGCCACGCACATTAAAGGCTTATAGTATCTACTTAAAGAAGTCAGAGAAAAAACGTCCTCTACTGATTGCCGACTTAAAAGAAGACAAGCTAGATATTATACTTAAAGAACAAGGAATAGAAGAGATCAAACCTTATCTCTCCTATCCGGGATACATTCCCAACAAGGATTTGGCTTATTTATATAATGGAGCATATGCTTTTCTATATACATCACTCCGGGAAAGTTTTGGTATCCCTATGCTTGAAGCAATGGCTTGCGGCACACCTGTAATTGCGGGAAATACTTCTGCCATGCCGGAAATTGCAGGTGAAAAAGGAATACTGGCAGATCCATTCAATGAAGAAGATATTGCAAATAAATTACTCTTATTAGAGAATGATCATCAATATTATGTCGGACAAGTCGATTACGGATTACAACGAGTAAATAAATTCTCCTGGAAGAGTACAGCTTTATCTTTATTAAAAATCTATCGGAATATATAGGATAAAATTATGAATAGTAGTCTTAAAAAAAAAATAAAACAAAATGAGACACTAAAACATTTCATTTTGTTTTTAATATCATCTCCTAAAAATCCGAGGCCCAGACTTTGGGTTAAATGGTTTGTGAATCCTTTTTTGCATAAAAAAGGAAAAGGGGCTGTTATCAGAAGAAATCGGTCAAGAATAGATGTGTTTCCCTGGAATCAATTTGTTGTTGGTACAGATTCTTTAGTAGAAGACTTTACTACCATAAATAATGGTGCAGGAGATGTTATTATTGGAAATAATGCCAGAATAGGCATAGGATCTGTAGTTATCGGTCCGGCAAAGCTAGGGGATAAAGTTGGCTTGGGACAACATGTATTCATCTCAGGTTTTAACCACGGATATGAAGACGGTACTTGCGACTCCAATGAACAGCCTCTTGTAAAAAAAGAAGTTGTGATTGATAATGATTCGCATATAGGAGCAAACTCAGTCGTTGTAGCCGGAGTGCATATTGGAAAAAGGTGTCAAATCGGTGCAGGAAGTGTTGTTACCAAAGACATACCGGATTTCTGTATTGCTGTGGGAAACCCTGCAAAAATCATAAAAAGATATGATCCAAATATACAAAAGTGGATCAAAATATAACATGAATCCAATGTCAAACTCTATGGTTAGCATTATAATACCAGTATATAACACTGAAGAGTTCGTGGAAGAGGCCGTCAGGTCTATCATGAATCAAACCCTACAGGATATAGAAATCATTATTATAAATGATGGTTCTACAGATAACTCTTTATCCATAATCCGAAAATTAGCAAATGAAGATGACCGAATACAGATCTATAGCAGAGAAAATAAAGGTTTGTCCGCTACTCGTAATCAAGGAATTTATTTAGCTAAAGGGAAATATCTATATTTCATGGATAGCGATGACTATCTTGAACCTGACGCTTTGGAGTCATGTTTTCTCAAATGTGAGAAAAATGCTTTAGATTTTATTTTTTTCGATGCCAATATTCTTAACAAGGAGGCAGATTTCGATATCAACATTAATTATCAACGTAAAGATTGTACTAATCCTGATATATTGTATGATGGCATACAATTATTTACGCTCTTAATTGAAAACAGTAAATATACTCCGTCTGCTTGCTTAAATTTTATAAATACTAAGTTTCTGAAAGAAATAAATCTTCTTTTTCTTCCCGGCATTATCCATGAAGATCAGTTATTCAGTACTCTATTATATTTACAGTCAAATCGAGTGATGTGTATACACAAAGATTTTTTTAAGAGAAGACTTCGCTGTGACTCCATTATGACACGTAAATTCTCTTTAAAAAACATAGATAGTTATTTTATCATTACAGATAGATTATTTACTTATGCCTCTGAACATACAGAAACACGGTATATAGTTGATAAACATTTGTCTAAAATGTTGAATGCAGCCGTATGGTTATCTTACAAAATGCCTTTTAAAGATCGCTTATACATAGCAAGACGCTGTATCAAAGACTACAAAAGGTATGTCTCCGGAAAAAACATCCTTATTTTACTGTTTAAATCATTCTTAAAAAAATAGATTACATGTCTTCCACAAAGAAAGAACTTCTATCCGGTGTTTTTTATACGGCAATAGCTAAATATTCAGGAATAATAATATCCTTAGTAATAGCCGGGATACTAGCTCGTCTCATTGAGCCGGAAGATTTTGGCGTAGTAGCAATTGCAACAGTTATTATTTCTTTTTTTGGTATATTCAGCGATCTTGGAATAGCACCGGCAATCATACAAAATAAAGAATTATCCGAAAATGATCTCAGCAATATCTTTTCCTTTACCCTTTGGTTGGGTATTGGTATCTCTATGATTTTTTTCTTATGCTCATGGCCAATCTCCCATTTTTACGAAAGCGATACGTTATTAAGCATCTGTCAACTACTGTCACTGAACTTATTCTTCGCCTCTGCCAACATCGTACCAAATGCATTGTTATTCAAAGGAAAAGAATTTAAATTCATAGCATATCGTAGTTTAACAATTCAAATTGCCGGAGGAAGTTTAGCCATAACTGCCGCTTTTATGGGAGCCGGACTATATGCATTAATCATTAATCCTATATTGTCCAGTATATTACTATTTCTCATATCTTTTCAGAAAAAACCACAGAAGTTATCCGGTACATGGGGGATTCAATCCATGAAAAAAATTCTTAGCTTCTCTACTTATCAATTTATGTTCAATGTAATCAATTATTTCAGTCGGAATTTAGATAAATTGCTGATAGGAAAATATATGAATATGGTTTCATTAGGATATTATGAAAAATCATACCGTCTCATGATGTTGCCTCTTCAGAATATCACACATGTCATATCCCCGGTTATGCATCCTATATTCGCAGACTTTCAAAACGATTTGTCCAGGCTTTCAGATTCATATAATAAAGTAGTTCGTTTCCTGGCTTTTATTGGATTCCCCTTATCTGTGTTATTATGGTTTTGCTCTCGGGAAATAATCCTGATTATCTTTGGTGAACAATGGATGCCTTCTGTTCCTGTCTTTCAAATACTATCTATATCAGTCGGTATACAAGTAATCCTTTCTACCTCCGGATCCATTTTTCAAGCAGCAAATGATACTAAAAGTTTATTTATTTGTGGGGTATTCTCTACTCTGCTCAATATCATAGGAATATTAACCGGAATATTTTTTTTCAAGACATTAGAAGCTGTAGCATGGTGTATATCCCTTACATTTACAATAAACTTTGTACAATGTTATATCTGGATGTACAAAATCACCTTTAAACAAGATCTTCAGACATTTTGGAAGCAATTCGTCTCTCCCATTTTGCTTACAGGAATATTAATTGTTTGCATATTACCTATATATTATGTGTCGGACAAATATCCTATATACATCAGTTTATTATTAAAAGGCTGCATATCCGCAATAGTCTATGTAGCATACTTACAAATAAAAGGAGAATATGATATTATCAATCTGATTAAATCTAAAATTAAAAGATGAAAGCCCTATTCCTCGTATATCATGGTTTCAGTGAAACAAATGGTATCAGTAAAAAAATACATTATCAGGTAGATGCATTAAAGGCCTGTGGTTTAGATGTACAAACCTGTTATCTGAGCGAGTCCGATGGAAACAAATACAGGATGATCGATAATGCCATTTTATGTGATTATGGACGGGGAATAAAAGGAAAACTACTAAAACGGATTGAGTTCAATTCAATCGCAGATTATGCAATTAATGAAGGTATTCGTTTCGTATATATCCGTTCAGATCATAATGCCAACCCGTTTACGATCAAAATGGTAAAAAAAATGCGTAAAGCGGACATTCGTGTTGTTATGGAAATTCCGACTTACCCCTATGATAATGAGACACCCTCTTCCGAAAGAAAACTACAACGATTTCTGGATAAGTATTTCAGGAATAGTCTAGCCAAACAATTATGCCGGATTGTTACATTTTCTGATTATAAAAGTATTTTTGGTACTTCCACAATCCAGATATCCAATGGAGTCGATTTTAACAAAATAAAATTGAAACAAAAAACAAATGACACTTCTCACGAACTCCATTTGATTGGAGTCGCAGAGATACATTACTGGCATGGATTCGACCGTCTTGTACAAGGCCTGGTTAATTATTATAAGAAAGCCCCCGATTACAAAGTGTTTTTCCACCTAGTCGGTAATTTTTTTGGGGAAAGAGAGAAAAATGATATTTTACCACTGATTGAAACAAATCATCTGGAGCCTTATATCATTCTACATGGGGCAAAACATGGTGAAGAATTAGATCAGCTTTTTGAACAATCAGATATGGCCATTGGTAGTCTGGCGCGCCATCGTAGTGGTATAACCAATATAAAAACACTTAAGAACCGGGAATATGCGGCTCGCGGCTTATCTTTCATCTATTCGGAACAAGACAGTGACTTTGAGGACAAGCCTTACATCTTAAAGGTCCCGGCAGACGAAAGTCCTATTGAAGTAAATAAAATAATAGAGTTTTACAAAAAGTTAAATCCTATCCCTTTGGAAATAAGAAGCTCTATTCTTTCACTTTCATGGGAAGCACAAATGAATAAAGTTATAAAAGCGATAGAAGAATAAATAACTAAAAAATAAAAGCTATGGGACATCGTACACCAATAGATCGTTATGATCTGAATATTAAAAAGAGTGATTATGTATTAGAAGTAGGTAGCGGGCATAATCCCAGCTATCGGGCGAATGTAATTGTTGAGAAATACATCAGCTCGAACTATCACAGAAGTGGAGAGGTAAAGATATTCCCCCACCAGAAATTTATAAATGCGGATGGCGCCAGCATGCCATTCCAGAATAAAGAATTTGATTACATTATATGTAATCAGGTTCTTGAACACACTGATGATCCTATTGGATTTGTAAAAGAGTTACAGCGTGTTGCATCAAAAGGATATCTGGAACTACCTAGTTTAGTTGGAGAGTCCTTGTTTCCTAAATTAGCCCACAAATGGGTTTGTTTGGAAATAGATGGTAAACTAGTACTATTTGAAAAGGACAAATTGCCAAGGATATACCCCGACTACGGGAGAACTTTTCTCAATTTTCTTCCGTATCAAAGTCTGGCTTTAAGAACTTTCTATTTGTCCTACCATCAGGTCAATACAGTCAGATATGAATGGAATGATACAATTGATATACTAGTCAATCCGCAAGACGAATATTACAGATCCTTTTTTGAAAAGACATGGACTGAAGAGATGCAACATAAAATTTTCCCAATTCGTTCTAAACAACAAGATGTTGCAATATCAATAAAGGTCATTATGCATTTGATAAAAACAATGATAAAAAGGAGGATATTCGTTCACAAACCAACCTCTCTGGCAGAATATAATAATAGTAAATAAAATATTGCATGGACGTAAGTTATTCATAGCAAGCCTTCTGCAAAGTCTCTTATTTGCAGAAGGCTTGCATATATAATACAAGACGCCTCTTTGCTAAAAGTTTTTTGTATCAGAGGCGAAAAAACTTATTGAAAATCAAAGTTTACTAATATTTATCTCTATTTTTGTAAAAAAAAGAAATGAATCTTATTTTAAAAATAGATATTCTACTGTTTGTTATCACTGTACTATTCACAGGATACAATCTTTTTTTCACTTTGGCCTCTTTTGTCAAAAGAAAAAAAGGAAAGACAGACCATGTTAAAACACAAAGCATTGTAGTTATCTTTGCTGCCTATAAGGAAGACCGGGTAATAAAAGAATCTGTTGAAAGTTTTATGAAGCAAGATTATCCCCGGGATAAATTTCAGGTAGTAGTGGTCTCTGATCATATGGAGGAGGCAACCAATCTCGCTTTGGGGCAATTGCCAATAACTCTTTTTACTCCTGACTTTCAAGAAAGTATGAAGCATAAATCCATATCTTATGCATTAGATCACTTGGAAGGATTTGACCGGGTTATTATTATGGACGCCGATAATATTACCGACACAGACTTCCTGACCCGCATAAACCAAGCCACACAAACAGTTAAAGTATTGCAGGCCCACAGAACCCGGAAAAATGAAAACACATCCGTTGCCGTGTGGGATGGCATTTCAGAAGAGATAAATAATACTATATTCAGAAAAGGACGTGTGAACGTCGGACTATCATCAGCTTTGATCGGCTCCGGAATGGTTTTTGATTTTGAATGGCTGAAACAACATATGCATGAGTGCAAAACCTTTGCGGAAGACAAAGAACTGGAAGCTATCCTGGCCAGAGACAACATATTCGTAGATTACAGTGATGATATATATGTATATGATGAGAAGACCGCCAGACAAGACATTCTGATCAGACAACGGTCAAGATGGTTCCATGCTCAGATTCTTGCATTTTCCCTGATAACAAAGGATTTTAATATAAGGAAGATAAATCTGTCATATATTGACAAGGTCATCCAATGGATCCCTTTCCCCAGACCAGTCCGTTTTTTGCTGATATTCCTGATGATACTCTTCTGGTCTGTCGTATCGTTTCCCGTTGCAATTAAATGGTATTGCCTGCTAATCATCAAAATAGGAACATATCTCTTAGCAATACCCCGGAATATGTACACCCAAGACTTTTTCGTCAGCATAACAAAACTACCATCAATGATGATAGCACTGTTACGCAGTTACACGGCTTCGATTTGCCGCGTAAAAAAGAAAGACATGAGTTTCAACAATACACCGCATCATATCACTAAAAAGAATAATCATGAATAAAAAAGTCTCCATAATCACTGTTAATTATAACGGGGTCACAGATACATGTGAAATGATTGAATCATTAAAACGGCATGAAAATTATCCTTACGAACTGATTGTTGTGGATAACGGTTCAGCCAGTCTGAATGATTACACTTTGTTAAAAGAAAAATATCCTGATGCAAAAGTAATACGAAACGATATAAACCTCGGATTTGCAGAAGGAAATAACATCGGCGTCAAACAGGCAACCGGTGATTACTTGTTTTTCCTGAATAACGATACGATCATTACCCGCCCTATTCTTGAGATACTGGTAAAACGGCTGGATAGTGATGAAAAAATAGGATGTGTCTCCCCTAAAACGACTTTCTGGCCGCAAAACAATAAACTGCAATATGCAGGAGCCACTCCAATGAGTTACATAACACTCCGTAACGAATTCATCGGCTACTCACAGGAAGACGACGGAAGGTTTGATGTCCCGCAGGAAACAGCCTTTGCCAATGGAGCAGCCATGATGATCCGGACGGCTGATATTCAAAAGTTCGGTTATATGAGCGAATACTATTTTTTGTATTATGAGGAACTGGATTGGTGTACCTTCATGCATAAAGCCGGATTTAGTATCTGGTATGAACCTCAGGCAGTCGTCGGACATAAAGAAAGTGCCAGTGTCGGTCTGCAAAGTCCGTTACAAGTATATTTTCATACCCGCAATCGCCTGATATTTGCCCAAAGAACATTGTCTGACCCATTTGAAAGGAAATGTTCCTATCTATATCAGCTTTTTGTTGCTTTACCTAAGCACTTTCTGACTTATTTATGCCAAGGAAAATTCAAGCTGATACTTCCTTTGCTTAAAGGAGGAATAGACGGAATCTCTTTTATCAGATAAATAAATATAAAACCATGCAAGAAGTATTTTACACTGTAATCGAATGGCTATTTTGGATCGGTATCTTTATAGTCTTCTATACCTATCTGGGATACGGTATATTATTATATGTATTAGTAAAAGTAAAAGAACTCTTCAAAAAACCCATAAGCATAGGATTGCCCGAGCCTCTTCCTGAAGTTACCCTCTTCATTGCGGCATACAATGAAGAAGATATCGTTGCTTCCAAGATGGAGAACAGTCATGCCCTCGCCTATCCGACCGATAAACTGAAAATCGTTTGGGTTACAGACGGGTCGAACGACCGTACAAATGAACTCCTGAAGCAATATCCGGAAGTAACCGTGCTTTTCCAACCGCAACGCAAAGGGAAAACAGCCGCCCTGAACCGGGGTATACAATACATAACAACGCCCTACGTTATCTTTACGGATGCAAATACCATGCTTAATAAAGAAGCCGTGCATGAAATTATCCGCCAATTCTCCAATCCGGAGGTCGGATGCGTAGCCGGAGAAAAAAGAGTGGAAACAAACACTGCCCAGGGAGCTACGGCGGGAGAAGGTATTTACTGGAAATACGAATCAGCCCTGAAAGCATTAGACTACCGGTTGTATTCGGCAGTCGGAGCAGCAGGAGAGTTATTTGCCGTACGGACGGAGTTATTCGAACAAATGCCGTCAGACACCCTGCTTGACGACTTCATTCTTTCATTACGTATTGCGCAAAAAGGATATAAAATAGCCTATTGTAAAGAAGCCTACGCTACCGAAACCGCTTCCCTCAATATGAAAGAAGAAGAAAAACGCAAAATACGCATTGCTGCCGGAGGACTGCAATCGGTCTGGCGTCTGCGAAACCTGTTCAACATCTTCCGTTATGGTATGCTTAGTTTTCAATTTGTGAGCCATCGTGTCTTACGATGGACCATTACGCCGGTCATGTTATTTCTTTTAATACCATTAAATATAATATTAGCCTGTTATGGAGGGTTTACTTATATATTTTTACTACTTTTACAAGTCGCATTCTATATAATGGCTTATGCCGGTTATATGATGGAACAGAAAAATGTTCGAAACAAGTTGTTTTTTATCCCCTACTACTTCTCTTTCATGAATATAAATGTGATAAGAGGTTTTTTCTATTTAGCTGGAAATAAAGGGAATGGAGCATGGGAGAAAGCAAAAAGAATTCAATAAAAAAAATAATTCTAAAATGTAACAAGGAAAACGCCTGTAAATTCAAACATTATTAATATTTTTGCGTACGCATAGTGATTGAATATCAAGAAAAGTTTAAATTTGATATGGATAATTTAGCAGCAGGATATACAGTATTGATCGTTGACGATGTACCAACCAACGTCATGTTAGTACAAGCTATATTAAAAAAAGAAGGCTACAGGCTATTAACCTGTGACAGCGGAGCCAAGGCTTTACGTCTGGCACATGACAAGCACCCTAATCTCATACTATTAGATATCATGATGCCGGAGATGGATGGATACGAAGTATTACAGCATCTTAAAAGTAATCCGGACACAAACGATATACCTGTTATTATCATGTCGGCCCTGAGTGATATGCAGAGTATAGTAAAAGGTTACCAGCTCGGAGCAACAGAATATGTGACGAAACCGTTCCAGAGAGAGGAATTGGTTAAGCGCGTAGCTCACCGTTTCGAGTTATTCAGCATTAAACGAATTAAGCAGGAACTGGAAAACACCATAGAATCCCGTGACACCCTTTATTCCGTTATCGCCCATGATCTGCGTTCGCCACTAGGTTCTCTGAAAATGATGAACAATGCGATCCTTATGATGGTAGATAAGGACCAGGTAAGTCCGGAAGTATTTGAAATGCTCCAGATGATGAACAAGACGTCGGAAGAAATCTTCCTGCTGTTGGATAATTTGCTTAAGTGGGCTAAAAACCGTCTGAAGAAACAAAATGTATATAAACAGGAAACTGATATAAACAGCCTGGTTTCAAGCACAGCAGAAATATATATCCCGATGGCAACCCAAAAAGGACTGACTATCCAATTACAGGACATGGACAAAGAACTATCCGGTTTTGTTGATATAGACATGATCAAAACAGTTGTCAGGAACCTTATTTCAAATGCTATTAAGTTCAGCTTTGAAGGCGGAACCATTACTATCGGTTCCAAGATAGAAGGAGACCATGTTGTTATCAGCGTCAAAGACTCCGGCAAGGGGATAAAGAAAGAAGACCAGGAAAAGCTGTTAAAACAGAATACTCACTTCACATCCTATGGAACGAATAATGAAAAAGGTTCCGGATTAGGTTTGATGCTTTGCAAAGACTTTGTTGAACAGCATGACGGAAAGCTCTGGTTCGAGTCGGAAGAAGGTAAAGGTTCCACATTCTTCGCATCCCTGAAAGCGTTGAGTAAAGAATAAAAAGAAACTATATAATGAAAAAGGGAAGGTTCGTCACCTTCCCTTTTTCATTATAACCCGATTCAAATCTGAAGCGAACCGCTTATATTCAATATCCGGTATGGTTTCTCCGGAGGAAAGAACAACTAACGAATGATCCGGATATCCATTTCTGTAAGCCGGATGGGTATGAGGAAACGGATTTTCTACAAACCCATGTAACTGATAAAAATGCAGGCGGGCAGCAGAGACTTTATCCGTAACAGGGTCTATTTCTAATAATACACGCCCGCTTTCCTGCTCTATCAGATTCTTCAGAATCAAACCTCCCAGACCTTTCCCACGCTCATTCGGATGGATTGCAAAATGTTCCACATACGTATAACTATCGAATCTCCAATAAGCGATAAAGCCCAATAAAAGATCATTGACCGGATCAATATGACAATCCAGATGATACCGGCTGTCTGAAAACGCGTCCTGTTGCTGCTCCACAGTCCGTTGTTCATAGATTGGGAAACTTATATCATATATGTTTCTAAAAGCAGTATACCGCGGATGATCCGTTGCTGTCAATCTTATAATCTCCATCTTGTTTTTATGTTCTTAAACGGATACAAAGATAAAAACTAATGCTTTCTAACCTGCAAGCAATTGTATTCAAATATAAACATACAACCTTTATACTGTTTCATTACTATGAAACAAATGTTCCACTAGGGAGAAACAGATTTTACTTAGTATGTATTTTCCAGAGGTCACTGCATCCGTCGGATACCAATAGCCTTATTATACTGGGCCAATGATGCTTTTTGCTGGTACCAGGTCTGGATCAGGCTGCTATAAGACTGTATCCATGACAACTGGGCAGAAAGGACATCGACAATAGGAAGCTTACCTTCGTTGTAACTGAATGTATTCAGATCCAGATTCTCTTCTGCTATCTTACAAGCCTCTTCAGCGACATCGATCTGTTTAGTATTCTCTGTCAGGCTTGTCCATGCATTAGCCACTTCCTGAGTGATCTGGTCGCGGGTATTATCCATTGCATACTCTTTACTGCGCAGCACGGCTTTTTGGGAATTTACTTCCTTGAAACGGGCACCCCAACGGAACAAAGGAATCTTTAAAGATGCAAAGACAGCCGGTGTCCATAAGTTATCGGAGCCTTTTACGTTCAACATAGGAGTTCCCCATGTGCCCTGAAAACCGACAGACAGGGTCGGATTATATTTTGCTTTTGACAGGTTGATCTGTCTTTTCTGATACTCGATGTTCAGTTTGGAGATCAGATAGTCCGGCCGGTTTTCCAGTGCTGCCGATTCACCGACCTGCATAGGCAACGGTAAAACCATCGTAATAGAGTCTGTAATCGTTATCGGCTCCATTGGAGGGACACCCATCAGGACATTCAGATTCTGCAATGCAATCTGATAATCCTTATAAGCAGCACTTTTATTCAACTCGGCTTCCTTTAAACGGGCCTGTACCTGCAACAGGTCGGTCTTGCTGATCTGTCCGTCCTGAAAACGGAGAGTCAGCACGTTTGCCAGTTCCTGTACAATATCGACATACTGTGTCATTACAGCGTACATGCCTTTACGGGCAGCAACAGACCAATAGTTCATGTCGGCAGCATAAACGATGTTATCGGTCGTCAACTCTTCGGCCTCGGTCGCGATCTGGCCCTGGATTTCGGCAGCCTTATAATTGTTGTAAATTTGTCCGCCGGCGTAAATAGGCTGGCTTACTGTGGCACCAAGACTATACGTATTATGGTCCATTTCGATACCGGGTATGCCATCTCCCATTCCCAATTCGTATTTATTTATACGGTATTGATAACTTCCGGAGAAATCCACAGCCGGGAAGAATGCTGTTTTAGCAGCTTTGATAGCATGCTGCATTGCAATCCGTTCTTCCGAACTTTGCTTGATCTGACGGCTGTATTCAAGTACTTTTTCTTTGTATTCGGCTGCCGTAATGGGCTGCACCTGTGCTTTCGCAGACAGGGCACCCAGTAACATACAACCTATTATCAGTTTACTTTTCATATCTTATTCCGATTTAATCTTAAAGAAAATACAATAGGTAACCGGAAGCACGAAGATGGTCAGGATGGTTGAGACAAACAAACCTCCCATGATCGTTGCGGCCATACCTGCAAACATCGCGTCTCCCAACAACGGAAGCATACCCAGAATCGTTGTACCCGAGGCCATCGTTACAGGAACGATACGTGTCTTGGTCGCCTCGATAACGGCATTGACAGGAGCCAGTCCGCTATCCATTTGCAAACCGATCTCATCGACGAGCACAATCGCATTCTTAATATTCATACCGATCAATCCCAACAATCCCAGCATCGCAAAGAAGTCGAGCGACTTGCCGAATACCAGTAATCCCAGTACCACACCGATGAAGATCAACGGAAGCATAGCCATAATCAGCACCGGTTTACGGTAATATTTCGGGAAAAGGAACAACAGGGTAACATAGATCAGACCGAACATCAACGGAATATTGGCGGCAATCGCTTTATTACCTTTATCCTGTTCGCTTTGTTCTCCGAAATAAGTCATCTTATAACCTTCAGGAACCTGTATTTGTTTCTGGGCTTCTGTCCAAAGATGGCTGAAAGCAGCCATGGTGTTGGCGCCGCGTTTCGGTTCACATTGCATCATCATGTATGGCTGACGGTTGTAACGTCTCACTACATTATATTCATAATCGAGAGAGAAATCGTCGATAACCTGTTCAACTTTGACGGAACGTCCTTTGGCACTGTAAACCGGCAATGTTCTAATATCGTTCAGGTTCATAGAATCCCTGTCGGCATCCTTCATCAGGATAGGCATGAAGACATCGCCTTCACGATATTCACCCAATGGTACACCATTCGTTGCCGAACGAAGGGAATAAGCAACCTGCTGGCGGGTAATACCCAGGCGCAGACCTTTTTCCTGTGAGTACATCGGTTTCCATACCGGTACTTTATTCCCCCAGCTGTCACGCACTTCCATCACCTGGTCGTACTGACGGGCAATCTCTTTGACTTGTTCCGTTAAAGCGACCAGTGTATCCACATTGTCGCCGATAAAACCGATCTCGATAGCGGCATCAGGTACCGGAGACAAGGCGAACAAGGCTGAACGCGTCAGGATATCAGGATAGTTAGCCACCATATAGTCATAGAATTTACCTTCTTCCGCCTGTGCATCCTCCGCCTTTTTAGTCTCAATCAGCACATTGGCAAAGTTAGGTTTCGGACCTACCGACGAACTTGCCAGGTAATAACGAACCGGTGAACCTCCCAGGGTAAATGAATATGACTTGATATTCTCGTTCTTGCTCAGATAATCTTCGATCAGCTTAACATTCTTCTCCACGTCGTAAATACTGTACCCTTCAGGGAAGATCAGGTCGGCACGGAAATAAGGTTTGTTCATGATCGGGAAGAAACTCTGCGGCATGATACTCATAATAAATAAGGAGAGGAACAATGTCGCAATCACGGAAGTAATAGTTATCCATCTGCGTTTGATCAGACGACCCAGCACCCCTTCGAATTTATGATACAGTTTCGTATCGTACGGATCCTTCGACTCGCCCGGTTTAGCCTCTTTCAGGATAAAGTTACCGAAAGTTGTTGTCTGAGTCAATGCCAGTACCCAACTTAAACCTAATGAAACGGCCAATACGATAAACAACGGTTTAACGATTTCGGCTACTGAAGCCGGAGCCAGATACATCGGCAGGAATGAACAGACAGCGATAAAGGTAGCTCCCAGCAATGCCCATTGCGGTTTGGTCGCTCCATCGATCAGAGCCTGATAACGGGACAATCCCCGCTTGATACCGACCTGCGCATTATCGGTTACAACTATCGCATTATCCACCAGCATACCCATCGCAATGATAAAGGCGGCCAGCGAAGTACGATTCAGTCCGACACCCCAGATCAACATAAGCAATAAAGTACCGCCCACCGAGAAGAGCAGCGAACTACCCACCAGCATACCGGCACGTGATCCCATCACCAGGAAGATCACCACAATTACAATCAGCAACGATTCGATCAGGTTCAGGATAAAACCATTGTTTGCCTCGTCTGCAATCTTGTTTTCCGGATAGATCGTTTTCAGGTCCATTCCAACAGGGAACAATTGTTCCATCTCCTGGAGGTGGGCAGCTACATCATTACCGACAGCCACCACGTCATCTTTAGCACCTGTTGCAACTCCGATACCGATAGCACGTTTGCCATCCACACGCATCAGATTGGAAGGAGGATCCATATACCCTCGTTCCACAATAGCAATATCTCCTAAACGGACTTCACTACCGCTTTTGGTTACGATCAACTGGTCGCGGATATCCTGGATATTCTTATAGGTTCCTTCCGCCCGGACACGCAACTGGTAATTACCCGTATTGATATCTCCGGTATTTACCAGCAGGTTTTGCGTTTGCAACACTTGCTGTATCGAGTTCGGGTCGATACCGAGGTTTGCCAGTTTAGGAACTGAAATCCTTACATTAATAACTTGTGTCTGTTCACCGAACAGATATACTTTCTGAACACCGGGAACGGGAGACAGTTCCGTCTTGATCTTCTGAGCCCAGTCACGTAATTCATCATAGGTATAACCATCATCCGCACTCAAAGCGTAATAGATACCAAACACGTCTCCAAAATCATCGCTGACTGAGATAGAAGAAGCGCCACTCGGCAGGCGGGGTTCGATATTCGCCACCTTACGGCGAAGTTCATCCCACTTAACGGGCATGTTGTCAGGGTCGAGTGTCGGCTGAAGTTCAATCGAAATCTTAGACATACCGAAATAAGATTCAGACTTGATCTGAAGCACGTCAGACATAGACTGGATCTCACGTTCGATTGGCTCGGTGACCAGTTTTTCTACCTCGAAAGGAGTCGCACCCGGATATTGTGTAACAAGCACAGCCTGCTTGATCACAAAGGGAGCATCTTCCTTCTTCGGCAATTTGAAGAAAGAATATACACCACCTATCAGCATAACAGCCAGGAAGAAGTATATAATCTTCGAATTCTCTAAAGAATATTTTGGAATATTCATTGCTTATCCTCTTAATCTGTTAATACTTTTACTTGTTGTCCGTCGACAAGGCGGGTTACTCCGGCAGTAACGATCTGTTCTCCGGCTTTCAAACCTTCGGTTACGACAACACCGTCTTTGCCGACCAGTTCTTTTTCCGTAATCTTACGACGTTCCACTTTCGAGGTCTGCGGGTTATAGATGAACACATATTTATTACCGCTGTTCGGTTCGTCGGCAACGATAGCAGACAGTGGAATCAACACGGCTCCTTCATTGAAGCTCTTGCTCTCTATGTTCAGGATTACACGACAGGAGAAACCTACGGCTACCTTATATTTGTTCAGATTAAATTCGGGATCATCAATATAAAGGAATACCGGTACGCCGGAACCATCGGGCGAGGCTTCCACATATTCTTTTACTTTCGCTTTGAAACGGGTTCCTTTGTAATTGTCAAACTCTACAAAGATGCTGTAGGGAGTGGAGAAGTAAGTGATATTCGTTTCAGGCATTGTAAACTGCACCTGCAATTTGTTCGGGTTTATCAGGCAGACAATACCTTGTCCCATCTGTACCTTCTGATAATTCTCTACATATTTCTTTTGGATGAAGCCATCGAAAGGAGCACGCAGCTTAGTCTGCTCCAATGTGTTCTGTGAGTTTTCGAATGCTGCCTGTGCATTGGAATAAGCAGCTTTTGTCGATTCATACTCCTGTTGAGAGATTGCCTGTTTAGCCAGAAGTCTTTCTGCACGTTGCAGCTGTGCCTGTGCTGTCTGGAAAGAAGCCTTTTTGGCTTCATAATCCCATTTGAAATCCTGTGGGTCTATTTCGGCTACGATTTGCCCTGTACGTACTTTCTGTCCTTCTTCGACATTTAATGAAATCAGCGGACCGGACATCTTAAAAGCCAGGTCACTAAATTGATCAGGCGATACAACACCGCTAAATGATTTTTCTACCATATCCAAAGATGTCACTTCTTCCAGCTTCACCGGACGAGGGCCCTGTTCCTTTACCGGAGGCTGGCTACATGACATCAATGCTGTCAATACAAAAACGGGAATCAATTTACCATTCATGATAACAACTTGATTTAGTTATTTTAGTTACTTATTAATTATATATGCTTGTATACAGTCATATAAAACTATGCGTTAAGTCATAGCTATACAACATTCATTTTCCACTAATTGTTCTAATTGCGCCGCTCCTTCGGAACCGAACGGCAGCTACTTACATTTGCTTGTTTTATTTCTATATTGCTCGTACAAACTACTAGTGTCAAAAGGACCAACTGTCCCAATCTATTTTTGCTTCCATTACCCTTTCCTGTTCATCGGGAACAGCCGGAAAGAAATCAATTCCCGTTACTTTTTCCACACTATCGACAGGTATTACCATTGACTTCAAAGAAGTCTTTTTATAATCCTTATTTTCCAGAATGAACGCAATTGCTTTATATTCGCTTCCCGAAACATAACAAATCACTTTGTAAAACGCGCCAGGAACACCTACTCGATTCTTTCCCATCCGTTTCATATTGTCCGTAATTACAGGACCGGTAGCAATCAGCAAAGATCCGTAATCTTTCGCCCATAGGCGGCTCTGCTCTTCCAGTTCTTTCCAGATGCCCCGGTTCAGCGCCGGCTTCTGCGGACAGATATTACTGAAATAAAATGATTCGCGCATTGCCTTTGCCGACCACTTCATGTCACCGGCAGGAGCCATATGGCCACGGTCGTAACCTGTACGGGTATAGTCTTCATTCGTTGCTGTCGCACCTTTTACCATCGGGTCCGGTACGAATTTATTAGAACGTTCCGTCTTTTTGCTTTTCGCCTCTTCGGCAGTCAGCTCGTAAGCTACCCAGTTCGCAATCTTATAATCTGAATTGTAGGATACGGTATATCCTTCGTGACGGATCACTTGTTCGGAACGTTTAGCCTTCAATTTAGGGATTTCGGCATTTGCCGGAACTTTAAAAGTAGTTGTTTTCGGACGAGGGGGAACAATGGCAGGCTTTTTATCTGCCGGTTTTTCCTTTACTGAGTCAGCAGGCTGCTTCTTCTGTTCCACCACCACAGGCTTCTTACCGGAAGTAGGATAGAAATAATTAAACACATATAACAGGCCGATAAAACAGATAACCACTAAGGCCGCAAGAACAAATATACGCCTGATTACAGAAACCAAAGATGTTCCCTGATTCTTCTTTTTCCGCGATTTTGCTTTGCCTTTTCTTTTTGCCATTGATTAATAACCATTTATTCTCCGCCGCAAAAGTAGATAATGTGAGATTATTAAACAATATATAAACCTTAAATATATTCGTCAGAATTAATACAAAAAGTGCCCCGATTAAAAGGGGCACTTTAAATTATAGGTTCCGGAGCCTATCTGCTGTATCTTTCCTTTCGACGAAACGACCTCTGCACTCGTCTGTTCCGGAACTTGTATTTCCATTAATATAGTACGTCCTGACTTGCGTAATTTCACTTTTATATCTCCGTAATGGGTAGGTACTGATGCCGATGCTTCCGTCAAAGACCCCATCTGAGGTTTTATGCGGAATGTACGGAAACCGGGAGATGTCGGTTCAATACCACACACTTTCTGGCTCAGCAGCGTCAGCGGTCCTCCGCTCCAGGCATGGTTGATCGTACCTCCTCCGAAACCTTCAGCGCCGACTCCCCAACCCTCAAATAAGGTTGTATAATCCTTATAGTTTAACATACCGGCATACCGGTCACGCATCCTCTGCAAGGCAACCTCCGGGGCATTCATCTGAAAAAGTGCTTCCAATACATACTTTTCCATATAGGGACTGGCATGATATTCTTTTTTCAAGACCTTCAGTATGGCGGGATACTTGTCTTTTGTCGCCAAACCGGATAGAACGGCCATAGCCTGCGAACGGTCGTCATCCTTGCCATGATAACCCGGAGAACGATATGCAGTGCCGGTCCAGAATTTCGTATTAAAGCATTTCTCAATACTATACATCATACGGGTGATCTCTTCTGCATCTGCTTTCTTACCCAGTTGAAGTGCAAATTCCTTTTCTGCTTTCAGTGCCAGATAATACCAGCAGTTCGTCAATACCCCCATATCGATCTGTTCGCCCCAGTCACCCCAACTCCATTCACCACTGCGTTCGATGGGCAGGCCACTCTTATCGACCTGCCATGTTTCATGCAGATAACGATGCAGGCGGTCATAAATAACCGGAATAAATGTACTGTCTCCGCTATAATAATACTGTGTATAGAAACCATACCAACCCACCGAAGCCAGCATCTGCAAAGGCAACTCCTTCGACCAGTTACCGGCAGGAACAGGAGCAAACAATGAGCCGTCGGCACGCTGCCAGTTCATCAGTTCATAAATACCTTTAACGGCCAGTTTATGGGAAGAAGGAGAAAGTGCATAGAAAGCCTCTCCCAACTCGTTCACCTCGTCTCCCCACCATTGAGCACGTTCGCGTTCGGGACAATCCATATAATTGTCACGCATCGTTATATATAATGTTCTCGCAGAACGTTTCCAAAGTTCGTTCAGGAAAGGATCGTTACATTGAAACGATCCGGCAAACTCTGTATCATAGCCGGTTTCACGATACTTAACTTCCAGTACTTTTACTCCTTCGGGAAGAATATACCACATCTCATGACCGCTCATCCAGCCGTAACTTTCATACTCCTGTATGCCGTTGCGGGTGACATATTCGGCACGGATATTTTCTGGTCCTCCACCCCGATAATTATCCGTCTGCATATGGATTGTCGCACCTTCCGCCGACTCCACTTTCAGATAGGGTGTAAACTGGCAGTTGTAAGGTAAACGGCAGAACAGGGTATCGCCTCTCTCCGACCGGCGGACACCCGGATACTCCTTTAAACCAAAATCCTTAAAGAGCGGAATAGGACGTTCAACCAGGTTTCCCAAAGGCGCTTTACCAACCACTGAAGCGATCTCGGCTCCGGGAAACGTATTCTTATAGCCAGGCTGGTTCCATCCTTCTAATGTTCTGCGGGCATCGAAACGGATATTGCTTTCCGACAGGCGATAGTTCGGATAAGGAGCACCGGTATTCTGATAAGCATCATAGCCCCTACAACTCCAGCTTTTATCGGATACAATCTCTATGCCGGGAGCAATCGCCTCAAATAACAAGGCTGCCAGTCCACTGTTCACATGACTGAATCCGTTCTTACCAAAATGCCACACCAAAACAGCGATCGTATTTTCCCCCGACGTAAGGTAAGGAGCAATCTCTACCGAATCGTAGTAAGTATCATAAGGAGAAGGGCCACGTTTCAAGCCTCCTTCAAACACCACCATCCGGCCGTTGATCCATAACCAATATTTACTGTCGGCTGCAATATGTGCGGTCAGTGTCCGAGGAACTTCAGCCAAAGTTACCGTTTTACGATAGGCCAGCCAGGTATTGCTCGCACTCTGGCATTGTTCCGTATTTATCCAGTTTGCTTTCCAGTCCGTTTTCGTTTTAGCTTCTGCCGAGGCCAAAAATCCGGCGCATACACACAATAAGAGATACTTTTTCATAATACGATCGCTTTTACAGGTTATCAATTTTATTTAATTCTCCAGATAGACTTTCACACCGTCCGGAGCCTTTACTTCGCTTTTCACTTTACCGTCCGCTCCTTTTTCGTGACGGATCGTTATTACACCCTGCGGAGTCGGGAAAGTTCCTTCCACCCATTTTAAATCGCCCAGATGCGGGGTGATACGGACTGCGCGGCATCCCGGTTCCACCACCTGAACACCCAATACATATTCACTCAGCCATGATGTCGGACCGGAAGCCCAGCCATGACACAAACTATGACGGAAACCTTTATAGCAATAATCACCATAATCACCGTGAATATCCTTTTTCCCTTTAGGCACAAGTTCGTCGATACGTGCTGCATTCGGAAGCCAGTCCATATTGAAATCTTCCCAGAACGTAGTAGCACCCAGGTCGATCATCGCTCCCCAATACTGGCGGATCACATCGATCGCTCCCTGATAATTCCCGGCAGCAGCCATTGCACGCAACATATAATATCCGTAGAAAGTAGAGAATCCACGTGCCCCACCTACTGACAGATATTTACTGTTTGCCTCTTCCGGTTTCATCAAACCAGCCAGGGCCAATAAAGCCGCACCCTGTTTTGAGCCCGGAGCATCCGGTGCTATTTTAGATTTCAACAAAGGCTTGATCACCTTCGGAGCCGCCTTTTCCATTTTCTTCGCCGTTTCACGACATTGGGATGCCAACACATCGTCACCAAGTGTTGTACATAATTCATCGCCTGCCCTCATAGCCATCAGAACCAGCGATTGCAGACCGGCATCGATCGCCACCTGATTCTCAATTGACGGCCAGTCCATGAAACGCCATCCATCCAGTTTCTCACGTCCGTCTGCATCCACTTTAGAAATCAGGAGGCGCAGAAGGTCGCTCATATAAGTTTGCTGCTCTTTCAGGTAAGCCACATCTCCATGGTGATAATACCAGTCACGCTGGATCAGCAACCACCAGATCGAATAGGCGCTGATGCCATTCATCCAAGCGGGAAGAGGCGTTACATCACGGATCAAGTCAAGGCTCTTTGGGACGACTTCGTTATAACCGAAAACAGTATTTACGGTCATCACTTCCGGATGCATATCACCCAACCAGACCAGACGATCACGCTTAATACCGTCCCAGAGATATTCCTGCATATTCAAATGAACCGTATAAGCACCGGTCTGCCAGATTTTATTCAGCCGTTCGTCACTACTTCGGAAAGAACCTTTGTACGGGATATCACGGAATGTAGAAATAGCACGGATTTCTTTCAAGGAAACTTCCGTAGAATCGCTCATCAGGTCTATACGGGCAAAACGGAAACCGGAATTACCGACTTCCAGCACACCCAACCAGGGCAATGTGACAACAAAATCACGTATTGCATGGTCATTACTGGCCCCGTTCTTCCCATCAATTTCACACATGGCTTCACTGACGGATTCTCCGAAACGGACACGCATCTTTATAGGGCTTTTATTGGAAAAAGCACCGGTCACAATCTGAATGCCTCCCTGAAGTTCTTTCCCGAAATCAAACAAAAGGGCCGGATGCTCTTCTGACGTACTGGTCATCTTGCAAAGAGCACGATCTGTTAATTCTGCCTGTCCGTTACCCGGCAGGAGCAGTTTATCGCCATCTTTTATCAATTCGCTATGTTGTTGCCAGACAATACGCGTCGGGGAAAGATATTCGCGTACCCGGCTGTCGCGTTGCTGGGCCAGTACCGGCAGGGAACATAAAAGAGTAAGAAGTATAAGTATCTTTTTCATGGTATTATCAATAATGAATCAATTTGCTTCTATGGACAGGTTTAGTTATTATCAGATATGAACTATCCTGTCCCCGTGCTTGACACGGGGCCGCAGAAGAACAGGCAGTATCAAAAGATACATATAGGATACGGTTTGTGCTTTTGCGATCCCGTGTCGAGCACGGGAACGGGATAGTTCAAATATTTCTAATTCTGAACTTCACACGCTACAGGAACTACAACCCAAAAGCAGGAACCAGATCATCCAACTGCTGGTCGGTCATTCCTGCCGGTTCATAGCCGGCCATGCGGGCACTCAGATAGATTTGAGCAGATTTTGCCAAGGTGTCGATTGCGTCAAAACATTCGATCAGATCTTCACCGACCGCCAGGATTCCATGTTTTTCCCAGAATACAACATCATGTTTTTCCAGTTGTTTGATCGTTGCATGTGCCAGTTCGATCGTTCCCGGTATTTCATAAGGGACAATACCGACACCTTTCGGTACGATGATACGGCATTCGGGGATCATGCCCCATAATGTCCGGGTGATCACCTGCGAATCGAGGAATGGTTTACAATGCGTCATACCGATCAGTTCTGTCGGATGCGTATGCAAAACGACCTTGTTATCACGTCCCAAGGAACGGAGATAATTGTGCATCATCAGGTGAGACGGCAGTTCGGATGTCGGGGCGACAGGTTGTTCGGCAATGATCTCATAGCTTTTTCCGTCCGGTGCTATCCGGATCAGCGAACCATTTGCGAACGGGTCCTGTGCGACATACCGCATCCGTTTGCCTGTCCCGGTCACATAAAATACATGTCCTCCAAGGGCGGTCATCGCTTCCTGCAACTGAATAGCAGGAGCAAGTGCCGGCAATTCCATTTCTTCCGGTGTCAGTAAACCGGTCAGATTAACAGATATATTTCCTCCATTTCTTTCGGCCCATCCTTTTGTCCAGAGATAGCCAGCCACCTCAGCGATACGGCCAATTTCAGCCATCAAAAGGCTGTTGTTTCCAATTGTTGTCATTTTTTTTCTATATTAATTGCTTCGGGTATTCCCGAAAAGTCATCTATAAACTCGGTAACAGCAAAGAGAATATCAGTATTCCCATACCGGTAATTAATACGATAATCGTTTTCCTGCTAACACCTTTCCATTCATTCAATATGATTCCCCAAACATTACTGAATATGACATTCAGCGACATCAGGATACTCCATGAAAAGGCAAGCATTACCGGAGAGTCAGAAAAATAACTCTTTCCCATGCCCAATCCGAAGAACTGTGAATACCAAAGAACTCCTGCCAGCGCACAAAATAAAACATTATTCAATAATATCTTACCCGGAACGGAAAAATAATCTTTCCCTGTTTTATTTTTTATATTCTGGAAGATACAATAGGCTGCATTCGTCAGGAAGCCACCCATTGTTACCAACAGGATCACCGGATTCAAAGCAAACAAATCGCTTGCACCAGAGGCTTTCGCTTTTTCCAGTATCGGAGTTCCGGATTCAAGGCCCAGATTAAAACAGGCACTCATCACACCCGCCAACAATGCAACCAGCAAACCTTTCGTCAGGGCAAAGTCTTTCACAGCCGCTTTCTTTTCCTCTTCCGTCATGTTGCGGGCACGCAGACTACCGGCATAACCGATCACTGCGATACCAGCCAACGTTACGCAAACACCCAGCAAAAGGATCAGTCCGTCGCCATGAAATAAATCCGTCCCCCCGAATACTGCCGGAAAAAGCGTACCGAATCCGGCACAGGTACCAAGAGCGATACTCTGCCCCAGGGCTATTCCCAGATAACGCATGCTAAGACCGAATGTCAGACCTCCCACGCCCCACAGCATTCCGTAGATTACAGCGCCGGTACTTCCACCGGCACTCCAGAGTTCAGTCAGGCTATTTCCTTCCGGAATAGCGAGTTGTGCGCCCAGATAAGGGAAAACGAGCCAGGCAAAAATACCCTGGATCAGCCAGAAGCTCTCCCAACTCCAGTTTTTCACCTTATTGATCGGCACGTAGGAACTGCTTTGCCCCAGACTGCCGATGGCGATAATCAGTAAGCCTATCAGTATATTCATTTGCGCTTGCTTGTTACTTCCGCTTCATATTTTTCTATTTCTGCAATGTAATCTTCCCCTACAGGAACATTATTTTTCAAACAGTACATATCCCATACGGCAGTCCACGGAAGGCTTTTCAATTCTTCCTGCAATGCCAGGCGCTGGAACAGTTTATCTTCCGATTCATATTGCTGCAAAGTAGCAGACGGTTCAAGCAAGGCTTGCAGGAATGCTTTCAGTGTGGCACGGCAACCGATCACATAAGCTCCTATGCGGTTGATCGTAGCATCGAAATAATCCAGTCCGATATGTACACGGTCCAATGCATTGCAACGGATGATCTCACGGGAAAGGTCCAGCAGGTCATCGCTCAATACAACCACATGGTCGCTGTCCCAACGGATCGGACGGCTCACATGAAGCATGATCTCAGGAGTGAACAACAGCATGGAAGAGATCTTATCGGCAATGCTTTCCGTCAGATGGAAATGTCCGGTATCCAACGTTACGATTTTGTTATTCTTAGCTCCATATCCCAGATAGAAATCGTAAGAACCGACCGTATAGCTTTCCAGTCCGATACCGAACAATTTAGCTTCGATGCAATCCTTCATGTTCTTATACTCCGTTGCAAAGATTTCGTCCAGCGAATCTTTCAGCAACTGGCGGTATTTGATGCGGCTTGCCGGCACTTCCTTGGAACCATCATGTATCCAGAGGTTCATCATACAGGGATCGTTCTGGTAAACACCCATCGCCTCACTGATCGCACGGCAGCGTTTCGTATGTTCGATCCAGAAGTTACGGATCGAATCATCCGGATTAGCCAACGTCAGGTTTCCGCTTTTAGGATGTGAGAAAGAAGTGGAGTTGAAATCGAGTTTCATATTGTTCTCTTTCCCCCACTCCATCCAACTTTGGAAATGGGCAGGTTCCACTTCATCGCGATCCACTTTCTTTCCTCCGAAATCGCCATAGATTTCATGCAGGTTCAAGCGATGAGTTCCCGGGATAAAAGAGTTTGCTGTCAGGATATCGGCGCGAACTTCATCTATATTACGCGCTTTGCCCGGATAATTACCGGTCACCTGTATGCCGCCCGAAAGCGAGCCGTCCGGATTCTCGAATCCCGTCACGTCATCTGCCTGCCAGCAATGGAGTGAAAGACTGATTTTCTGCAACTTTTCAAGTGCACTGTTTACATCAACGTTTACAGCAGCAAAACGTTCGGCTGCCAAATCAAATGCTTCTTTTACTTTCTTTTCAGTATTCATGGTATGCTTTTTAATTATTGATATTGTTAATACTTTATTTTACTCCAAATATATAAAAGCCCTTGTCCCCGCACCCGATGCGGGGCCGCATAAAAACAGGCCTGATCGATTCGATATTCATATGACTGGTTCTCATGCGATCCCGCGTCAAGCGCGGGAACAAGCTGACTTTTACTATCACACTGGTCTTTATTTATCTTAATTATTATCGTTTTACAACCTGTAAATACCGGTCGTAAACATCTTTCCAAACAGTCTCATCCTGCGGCAGGAATGTTTCGGTCTGAATAGAATCAGCTATCAACTGCCTCATTTCCCAACGGGTGGAGACGATACCGGCAGACCGTGCCTGTACCATACCATTCCCGATCGCCGTTGCTTCCGAAGGGCCGGCAATCACCGGCATGCCGATCGCATTCGCCGTAAACTGATTCAGCAGGTTATTTTTCGAACCTCCGCCGATCACATGCAACCGATCGATCCGGAAAGGCGCCATTCCCTTCAACATCCGGATCACCTCATTATAACGAAGTGCAAGGCTCTCGAAGATGCAACGGATAAAATCGGCATCCGTTTCAGGAACAGGCTGCCCTGTTTCCTCACAATAACCGGCAATAGCCTTTGTCATACACGTCGGATTAGCAAAACGGGGATCGTCCGGATCTACGAAACGTACAAAGGGAACAGCCTGCCCGGCCAGCTCCACGATTTCAGAATAAGCATAAGCACGCCCGGCCTTCTCCCACTCTTTCCGGCATTGTTCCAATAACCACATGCCGGTAATATTTTTCAGGAAGCGGGTTGTTCCCTCGATACCGCCTTCGTTTGTAAAGTTATTCTTATAGGATTCTTCCGTTATGATCGGTTCTTCCGTTTCAATCCCCATCAAGCTCCAGGTCCCGCTACTCAGATAAGCAAAATGCTCATCCCTGGCCGGAACAGCAGCTACGGCAGAAGCCGTATCATGCCCCGCTACAGCAATAACAGGTATCTTGCCAATGCCGGTTTCCTCCGCCAGAGCATCCGTCAGTTCCCCGACAAGCGTTCCCGGCATCACCACCTGCCGCACGATAGACGGCGAAACTCCTGCCGCTTCCAGCAAGGATGGTTCAAATTGTTTCGTAACAGGATTAAGCAACTGGGATGTGGAAGCATCCGTATATTCACACACCTTCTTGCCCGTTAACAGATAAGACAATAAGTCAGGAATGAAAAGTATTTCTTCAGCATTTCTCAAAGGTGCAAAATCTTCCTTCCGGGCACGGAACAACTGAAAGAGACTATTAAAGTTCATAAACTGGATACCGGTCAGCCGGTAGACTTCCTCACGCGGCACCAGGCGGAAATATTCCTCCAATGCACCTTCCGTATACGGATCACGGTACGCCCTGGGCAACCCCAGTAAAGAACCATCCGAAGCCAGATAACCGAAATCGACTCCCCAGGTATCGATCCCGATCGAATCGACCGGGATATCTTCCCGGGCACAAAGGGAAAGACTTTTCTTCAGTTCCTCATACAGATTATATATGTTCCAATAATATTTCCCATGCAATTCCAACAGGTTATTAGGGAAGCGGTGAAGTTCCCGCATTTCAAATTTGCCATTCATTAATGACACCAAAACGGCTCTCCCGCTTGTAGCTCCTATGTCAAATGCTAAAAAGTTATGTTTCTTCATGCCTGCAACAAAGTTATTTGTTTTACAGAAGCAAAAGTAAAAGGTTATTTACTATCTTTGCTTACGAAAATGATTTTAAACCTTTCAATTCTGACATGAATAAACACGCAAATAATCAAATACGCTACCTGACAATCGGAGCGTCTGATGAAGACTGGGGGATTACGGTCACCACGATCGGATACCAATTCATTCCACCCCAAAGTCAATATCCATTATCCGGTCATCCGGACAGTTATAACTTCAAACCGCAGACAGGACGTATCCTGAAGGAATACCAGCTTGTCTATATAACGAAAGGAAGCGGCTACTTCTCTTCCCAATCCTGCAAACAGCAAAAGATAGAAGCCGGCACCATGATCCTGCTTTTTCCGGGAGAATGGCACAGCTACTATCCGGACAAAGAGACCGGATGGGATGAATATTGGGTAGGATTCCGTGGAATACATATCGACAAACGAGTGGAAAAACGTTTCTTCACGAAAGAAGAGCCGCTTCACAGAATCGGTTTAAGTGCTACTATCGTAGGATTATATGAAGATATATTAAAGTTTGCCATGCAGGAAAAATCCGGATACCAGCAGATGATATCCAGTATCGTCCTTCATATAATGGGTACTGTTTATTATAAGAAAAAGAATGGCGCTTTTACTAATACATATGTAGTAGACAAAATCAACGAAGCCCGTATCCTGATGAAAGAGCAGGTGGAAAACCCCGTGTCGCCGGAAGAGATCGCCTCGCAACTGGGACTGGGATACTCCTGGTTCCGCCGTATGTTCAAAGAATATACCGGCGTGTCTCCCGCTCAATACCAGTTACAGCAAAAACTATTGAGGGCAAAAGAACTCCTGACAGGAAGTAACCTGAACATATCGGAGATTGCTTACAGCCTGAAGTTTGAAAATGCCGGTCAGTTCTCAACCTTCTTTAAAAAGAAAGAGGGCGTAACGCCCTCCGAGTTCAGGGAAAGAGCACATTAATACGGTTTATAAGGCGCATGCATCACATTCAATGTCCTGGGCAGCCATACACGATAACGTTGTGACTTGTCCCAGGTATTGCCTGCCGATGCAAAGTCACAGAAATGAACAGGACGTGCGGCACTGCTTCCTTCCAGATCGGTCCCCAGGATCAAAGGAGCCGTAAATGTCATCCAGGCAAACTCCGGAGCTTCGACCGGAGTAAGTTCCACATAACCGTCTTTGCTTACAACGACAGCCGTCTCATCTATAAAACCATCATTAAAACGGCTGTCACGTGCCAACACCAAAGGTCCGCGGACAATAGCCTGCGCCTGATTCATCTCAACCAGGCGGGCACGCAGGTCTAACCGCACTGTTATCCGGTCTCCGTCTTTCCACTTCCGGGTAACCGGCAGATAGGCTCCTTGTAAAACGCCCTCAACAGATTCACCGTTCACCTGTACCGTTGCCAGGCTGCTCCATGCCGGAATACGTAATGCGATTGTAAACAGACTTTCCTTTGCCGGAGCGACTTCCAGCGTTATCTCATCGGTAACCGGATAGTCAGTCACCTGTTTCAGTCTGACGGTCTTTTTCCCCGGAAGAGTTATATCCGCTTCCGACTGTCCATAGAAATTCACCCGGATACAATCATCCTTCACCTGATAGGCAAACTGTGGGATCATGGCGAAAGCCCGCGGTCCGTTTGCATTACAGCAATTGATATGCATGCCGCATTGCTCCTCTCCTTCATGGCGGCAACCTTCCAGGGGACTGTATTTGGCAATCTGCGAAGCATCCGCCTTCAAAGAAGCCATCAGGGCATTATAGATGGCACTTTCCATATAATCGGCATACAGGGAATTACCGGTCATCTCCAATAAACGGTTACACAACTGCATCCATGTGAATGTAACGCAGGTCTCCATCGTATGATAAGTTGGGATTGTCTGGCGAACTCTGCCACTGTACCAGCATTCAAAAGCACTCCCCGACCCTGCCACATTAATTTCTTCCTGTATAATATGCCCGACAGTCTTTTCCACAACAGACAGATAAAGCGGATTGCCGGTCACTTTATGCAACTCCAGCAGACCTTCATAGCAGGACATCATTTCATAGGCTTTCTGCCCGTTTTCGCGTGAGAACCATGTTTTAGGATGCGGAAAGCGATTGGCTACCGGCACACCGGCTATCGCTTTACTGATCAGCTGCGGACCTTCCGGTGTTTCCCATTGTTCTACTATATATTTAGCATAATCCAGATAACGGTCCTCTTTCGTCCGATTATATAAATACATCACAGGTTCCAGAATAGAAGAACTGGGCATGCCTACATAATTTCCGGTCGAAACGATATTTACCTTACCGGGACCAACCTGCGTCATTAAATGATCTGCCACACGGCAGGCAGAAGCCAATGCATTCTTATCACCTGAAAGATCATACCAGGCAACCAGTCCGAGAATCGTATATTTTCTGCCCCAGACATCCCATTGTTTCAACTGTGCATCCGGTGCATAATTTCCGATATATCCGTCGGGAGTCTGGGTTTTCATCAATGCTTCGGCTGCATTCTTTATGATCTGGTAAAGCTCCGGATCCTTATTATATCGGTAAGAAGCAATGGCCCCCTGTATCCATTTCCCCCAGAACTCCGATTGCCAGCGCGATTTCTCCTTCCGGTGCCGAAACGGTTCCACCAGATGATCGACATCCTGCGCTTTCACACGATGCTCTATACAATCGTCTATGCGCCCTCCGACATAACCGGATATTTTAATATGCGTAACAGGTGAATTAACGGGGATTTGCGACAGGACCGACATAACAGCCATACACAACAAAAAAGAAGGAATAACTAATTTCGCTTTCATAATATATCGATCTAAGAATGGATGGTAGCAAAAATAGTTATTCCCCTATTACTCAGACTTGCAAAAATGACAGAATATGTTTCATTTTTGATAGAACCATTCCCTCACGATATTAAAGAAGTGCCAGGCAACTTCTCACATCATTCAGTGAATGACCGTTACTTTTACCTTTCGGTAACACTTGCCGGTAACCCACCAAAGCACCAAAAGCAGAGACCGGATCTTTTTTCGTCACATAATGTACGACGCTGTCCATAGCCAATTGCAAGTTCGTATTTGCTACCCCCGAAAGTGTAGACGATGACAAACCGGCAGCATTGAACCCTATTCCTTTTATCCGTTCATGAGCCTGTGCAATATTGGTCGTCACGGCAAACTGGGCCAGTCCCCCTCCTAATGAATGCCCCGTCACATAAAAAGATTGATCCGGATAAGTATCCAGAAATAAACGAACCAACCCGACAGCATACAAATACATTGTATCGGCCGCCAGAAGCTGATGTACATCCGTCAATATAGCCCCCACCTTCGACAGTTCCGTCCCGGCAAAAGCGATAACGATGCGGTTTTCATATTTCCCCAACCAGACCTTAAATCCGTTCATCAGATGCAACTGGCCGGTCAGTTCGTCATAGTCAGCCATCTTCAGGCTTTCAGGCAAATCTCTCTTTTTAAGGGGAGACACCTTTTGGCTGAAGGTATATCCTGTATAGGCATATTCCGAACATTCGACCATCAAAAGCGCTTCAGCCGGCGTACAAAATGATTGTAAAGGAATATACGGAGCAAATGTTTTCACAAAAGAAGAGCCTTCATGTAAGTTTCTTACCATAGAAGCTACATCAGACTGTACAAACTGCTTTAATATCTCCAACACTTTTTTATACAGACTCCCGTATCCGGGCAACAACTCAAGCCCCTTCTCTTCCAAAGCCAGCAACACACGATCAACATCCGATTCCCGTTTCATGGATACTTTGATAGTCAGGAGCAGATTTTTCATTAAATCGACCGTCCCGGTTAAAACGCCCAGGAGGCCTTTATCCTGCATATCCGCACTATTCTGTATAGTTGCATCCTGTACCTCCCCTTCCAGCTTCTCTCCTGACAATTCCTCGTAAAGAGCCCTCATTTCCTGCTGTATCTCTTCCCGCTCCAGCCGGTAAGCCGGATCTGCTTTACTTATAACGGCCAGCTGATCCAGCCTGTTATTCAGGGATAGAAGAAGATCTTCCGCTTTTTGAAGTTTTTCCATTTGTGTATATTCAATTATATTGTTAAAAAACTTTGTTCCAGAAAAGCTGGTTCAAGCTGTCCTGTTTCATAGAAATTAGGTGTTTGCTTTCCTTTTAACCTCTTAACCAGTTCATTTGTAATTTCTTCATGTAAGGATAAATAATTTATAGAAGGTTTCTCGCTCAATACCTTCAACAAAGCGGTAGTAAACGCACTGTTCTCATCAAAAAGAAAAGCATAGGACGATTGTTCATCCCGACAACCGGAAATAAGCAAAACCCCGGCTTGTACCTCTTTTTCACTAGCACCCGCCTCTTTCAACTCAGAAGCCAGATTATCATAAAAACTCTTGTTTTTAAAATAGGTTTTCCTTACATATTCTGCCGGCATTTCCTTCTTTACACAACCCTCTGGTTCCGATTCTCCAGCAACAGCTTTGGTTACCGTTCCGCTATGACAACTATCCGAAATGACAAGAATACGGACATCTTTTTTAAATTCTGACCACAATAGATGTAACTCATCATCGATCAGTTCGCCGTCATACAGACACCAGGTTTCATCCAACCCATCCTCTTCATCTCCGTCCATATCCGGTAACTGACCACCATGTCCGGAATAATAGACAAAGAGGAAATCTCCTTCAACAAGTTTCCGGGAAGCCTCCCTGATAGAGCCAATCACATTGTCTCTGGTAACATCGTTCCCCTGGAATATTTTTGATTCCAATCCATTACCCGATGCTATCTGGTAAATTACTGACGCATCATTTTCCGGTTGACCTAACGCTCCGTCCCATCCATCATAATGAACAGGATCTACATGGTTTAATCCAAATACAATTGCATAACCTTTTGACATATTCTTTCAATTTTAAGTTAGATTAGTTTGAAATGACACCCTAATTTATATACATAAAAAACTAAAATTAACCAATAAAAATAAGTGCACTGAAATGAGTGCACTTATCGCTCAAAAAACACATATTAATGGTTGTTTTCGGGCAAATCAACATCAAAATTAGTAAAAACATTATCTATCTTACAAAAGATTGACCTTTGGGTACTTCCTGCAAAATGTAATCCTATTAATTTCTTATTTTCTTTAAGAACGACACACGAACCAGAATCACCTGGGGCAGAAAATTGTCCACCTTCATTAGGCTTAACAATTACACAATCTGTAAAAGTACGAATTACCCCTTCACCCATATTAACGATCACAGATGCAGAAATAGCATCAATTGTCCCTTCTGTAAGTAAAGTCGTTCGTCCTCTTTTTATTACTTTTTTATGTAAATCATTAATAGTAACAGATTGTATTCCATCAACTACTCCTATATCCTGGATACAATTTATTTCAATATTTTTCCTATCATTTATCTTTGCCAAAGCGGCATCAGTATCAGGAAAACTACGTGCAATTGATGTTGTTGCAACAAAACTGTCTTTCGCACGTTTATCAGGTTGGTATACAGCCCGGTCAAGTGCATCTAAAACATGCAAATTTGAAAGAATATATAAATTATCATCCAAAGCATTTTGAGATTTTACAAAAATCCCTAATGTGCCTAACCAGGCCTGTTTATGATCCTCCAGATATAATTGAGTTCCCCCTCGTAATGGACGATATTGTTTATCATCAGGTAATATTGTATCTTTATCAACATATAAAATATCACATGATATTGGTGGCATAATTATCACACTAACAGGAATAGATCCTATTTCTTTAAATATTTTACCACTTTGTAGCAAATTGTTTGCTGCTTTTTCACTTTCGATATATACATGAATAGATAATTCATCTGTATGTTCCTTTTCTGTTGAATATCCAATACCAACTGCATGAACACCTTCCAAAGATATCAGATGATCTATGTTACCTTTCAATACAAATTGAACTTCTTCATACTTTTTCATAAGCTTATTTCATTTTTTATATTCTGATTTACAGTCTGCCATTTTTTGAGTTCCTCAATCAATTTGAAATCCAACAATGTACATTCTTTTTTATTCACTGCTACACCTTGAGCAGGCATCATATAATCTCCTACCATGATTCCATTAGCAGATATCAAGGCAGGCTCTTCAAGTTCAAGACTATATATCTTGTCACTATAATCTATTACTTCCAGATAATTAATACTTTCGTAAGTATTATCCTCTATTCTTAATCTGTCTGTCGCCAAAAGATCTATTGCACGAATAACACCACGTTCACATGCAATTGGATGTTCAGAAGTAATCAACAATGTTTTACCATTATCTCCGCGAACAGCTACAATTTTTTCTTCAATACCGGTTATTATATTTGTAACTTCGATAAATCCCCTATCAGTAAATATCTTTTCGCCTAATTTAATTTCATCTATTCTAGAATATCCGTTTTCAGTGCGAATCATTGTATCTTTTCCTAAACAACCCCAAATAATTTTACTAGTCTTTATTTTTACAAAATTACTTGATGCAGGCAACTGTTCACTACTCACAATTATATCCGTTTTCTGATCATATATACCACTCCCTTTGATGCCATAATTAACCGTAAAGTTCAAATGAAAATCAAAATAACCATTCGTCTCATTTGCCCCTAAAGTCATATTTCTCCCCCAATAATTTTTATCTGTATTGCTATAATTCTCCTTTTCATCAGGAATATATTCAAAATTAACATCCAAAATATTACCGTGAACTTCAATTTTAATATTTTCTCTATGATAATAATCAAAGTGTACTGCTCCCCCAAGTACAACGCTGCTAGCTAATCTAATATAAGCATCTTTCAAATTCTCCGTTGGTTCTTTCGGATTAAATTCAAAAACCTCATCAAGTGTCACTTGTATGTGAAAGGGGAAAAAGACATTCACAATGCTTCCTTCTTTTTTAGCCTTTTTGAAATTATATGCAGCTTGATTGTCTTCTCTTCCATTGTAAACGATACGTATATCAGTATCAGTTGCATTCTTAGAACAAGGTTGAAGAACATCAATTGCATTAACAGTTGGTTTCATATTCTTTATAGAAATGATGCGATCATCTATTACATCCAAAGCACAGACCGACTTATTATTTATAGTATCATACACAGTAAAGGAGGTTTCCGCCTTTACTATTGGTTGACTTGTATACCCTAGGTATCTATAATCAACCATTTGTTCATCTTTTAGCTTTTGAGCCTCTGGTTCAAAAAGAGAGAATGAAGCAAATGATTTACCGGCAACCGGATCATGGATCGTCCCTGACATCATTATTAGTGAATGTTTATCCTTTAAAGAGACATGTGATGCTGAATAAACGCCACAAGAAGTAGGAAGAACATTTTTTTCTTCTGCCATTTTTTGAGTGACATTAGAAGAATTAACAGGAAGTAAAGCTATTCCAAAATCATCTTCACGCCCATCCTCCATTTCAGAAGATTTTTTGATAGATTTTTCATGCTCTAATAATTGATGATACACTCGACTATCATTAAGCATTTGTAAAATACGAGGATATTTTTCCTTCAAATATTTTTCCCCACCATATCTCTGAAGAACCTCTGCGAAGTCTGTATCATTCGCATAATTGAATTTTCTAACTTTTCCCATAACTGTTTTTTTAATTTAAGTATAAATAAAACCTTAATAAATTCCCAGCTGATTAAATTTATTTGTTGATGCTAAAGATAGTGATCGCATTACCAATAAAACCATAAATCTTGCAGACAACCGTATTTGTTTCTAAACACCTTAAATCCTCGGTCAAACATTCTTTTGGGAAAACAGCGTCGCCCCGCAACGCAATGCTGCGTCGTGGCATGACGTAACGTTGCGTCGAGGGGCGACGTAGGGTTGCGCTGTGGCACGACGTAAGGCGGCGTTGCGTCACAACGCGGGAAGACTATTCGATTTCGGGACGGTCACCGCCGCCACTACCGCCGTTGCCGACGGTTAATGGGCGTTCGTACTCGATGGTACGAGGCTCTTTCAACAGGGTTGAGTTGTTGGAGAACTGGGTGACGATACGTAAGGTGTACTGACCGTCTGCCAGGTCCGAAGGGACGCGGGCCAGGAGGCATTTCGGGTCGTTCGTTGTCAGGCGGCGGGTGACGGGATGCTCCGTGCCGTCGCTGGCTATGAAGAAGACACCGACACCTTCGGCTTCGCCGACGATCTTGATCTTATCGCCGTCAATACGGATATCATCACCGGGAGTAATGGTTTCATTAGACAAACCGGTGGTTGTATCGGTAACCAGGCCGATATTAGCTCCGCTATCCTTCACCGTCAGAACTTCCACTCCGACATGGCTCAAGGCTTCACGCATTTCAGAAGAGAGCGTGATATCGAGCGTCACCTTATGTTTCTCAGGATCAAATTTGGCACTCGAGCCGATCCATGGACCTAGCACACGCGGGGTGTACTGGCACGTTTTCGTGAGAACACTATAACCGTCCATGACCGCTTCACGAATGATGCGGTCATGCTGGTTAATGATTGATAACAAGGTATCGTACTTGTATTCCGAACCTTCATTTACTATCCGCTGCGCGATATCTTCATTACGCAGGGAGTTTTTCATGGTGGATACTTCGGCTGTGTAGTCGTTATCCACATCTTTTGTCAGGAGGTTCAGGCGGAGCCAGACCTTCCAGAATTTGGTGTAATTTGCCATAATAAACAATTTAATGAATAAAAAATTAATTATCTGTAGAAGAATTATAAGTTCTCACACAACGAAAAGCTAAATCATTTGTTGTATAACCCAATACATAGCTATCTCCATATGATACATACATAAAATTCCCTGCCCCATCAATTGCCAGATAAGGAAGACCTGCCCCTTGCATATAATTCCTAACTGCAGTTGATTTATAAGGATGTTCACCCGTATTCGCTCCAAAGGTTTGTCCGGACATAGCTCTACTTAATGTACCCGCATTCATTGATGTCCAACCTGACGGGCACTTACTTTTCCATGTCGAATAATTCACAACAGCATTTCCCACTCCTACATTTTGTGACATCCACATCCAAGTAGATCTATCGCCGGGGTCTATTGTTAATAAAGAGGGAGGAGCATCATGTCCTAGAATATTTACAGTTATATGTTCCGTTTTTATATTCATTTTTTTTGTTTGGGCAGACTTTGCAGCAGTAAGAGTTATTACTCCTGTTTTACGTCTTGTATTACACATATCGGCAGATATATAATTATACATTGTCACTTTGACTGTCGTTAATATATCTCCATTTGAAAGTGTTTGTGTCGCAGTCTGTGACGGAGTATTTATCCAGCTGGTATTATCTGATGCCGTTATGCCAAAAGGCGAGCGTACTTTAAATTCAAAATAATTTCTTTGAGTAGGAAAATAAACGACACTGGGAGTTGTAGCCGTTATAGAGTTTTCTAAATAGCTATAACTATTGCTTCCGTAGAAATCCTGTAAACGAAGACCTTGTAGTTTCTGATAAACTGTTAGAGATATACTTTTGGTTTCATCCAGTAAGTTCTGTATTTTTATTGTTGCAGAAATATTTTCGGTACTAGTACTAGAAGCCTGTTTAAATGTAATCTCCATTGTATTATTTGTCGTTCCGGGAATTACAGTCATCCAGCTTGGTGCATTTACTACCTTACAACCTCCTAAAGAAAATACAGTCAATTTCACAGTGGAATTATCATTAAACAAATACATCTTTTTATTGGCTGCATCGTAATAAGACAAACTTCCAGATGAAGTTGCGATAGTGGGTTGAGCTGTTATGATCTCCGGATTATTGGCAACCATTTTTACTGCTATTTCTGTTATCTTACTTTCGTCAGACAAATTGATCATTTCTAATTTTGTTTCATCAAACGCAGCTTTGGGAAAAGGATCTGGCAAAGAGGTTAACGTAAATTTGTAGTTTCCACTTGTCTCTGCAATTGTAGCGGGTGAAACCGTTAACCAGTCAGGTAGATTGTCTACCTTTGAACCAATTGCGGAAAAGACTTCCATTTCAATATCAAAAGTTTGTACGGCCTTCTTTACATCAAAAGTAATAACCTCATCAGCATAGGATGCACCTGTTGAAGAACTTACAACCCGATCAAATCTAGGAGCGGATATAGCCTGAACCATCATAATGCTTTCTTTCGCCGATATTTTGTCGGTAAAACGGAGATATGCAAGGGGAAAATCGGTACCATGATAATCTGTGTTTAGAGAAATTGTATATTCACTTGCACTGTTTTCGGCTTTTGTATTTATCACACCATCAGGTCCGGTAATCTTTAACCAGTCATGATCTTTATCATTATCTATATAATATTTGGATACAAAATATCCTGCGGCTGAACTGCCGGATATTTTAAAATCAGTAATCTCATCCAAAGCGACTGTTATGGTACGTTGTGTTTTATTATATTCTACTCCTGTTGCTGTTCCAACAATGAGTCCTTCTCCACCCGCTTCCCCACCCGGCTCATAATCATCTATATTACCTTCGTCCGTCCAGTCTTC